>ODAJ012126089.1_pt1 | contig 17431 bp, 16 predicted proteins | sample 1539241 | NCBI WGS metagenome assembly ODAJ01 (sample SAMN02144231, study PRJEB22623) | gut metagenome | biome: sheep rumen | host: Ovis aries | place: New Zealand
ACACTGCTGGTGACCTGCCTGGGTATTGCACTGGGGTTCATCGTAGTTGAGATTCTTAACAAGTATGTGTTCAGGCATGCAGCCAAAGTCAAATAAAAAGAAAAAAGCCTTGCGTTAGCAAGGCTCAGTTGGCGGAGAGAGAGGGGTTTGCGACGGCGCGCAGCGCCTAGTCCCTTTAGGGAAACCCGTAGGGTGAAAATCCCTCTCTCTACTAAAATAGCCCCGCGTCAGCGGGGCATGGTTGGCGGAGAGAGAGGGATTTGAACCCTCGCGCCGGTACTACCGACCTACTGGTATTCGAAGCCAGACCCTTCAGCCACTTGGGTATCTCTCCACAGCGAGTGTAATTCTAACATACTCGCTTTGCTTAAACAAGTGAAAAAACCTGTAAGCTTCTAAGATGCTTTGTTTCTTTTTCTTCTGCGGATGTCGTTCCTCTTCTGCAATACAAAGCCCAGAAGAAGTACCAGCACCAGCACAGTGCCAACAACCGTTGTTTTACGGTTGGATATGTACAGATATGACGGGAGCCATCCTTTTTCTACATCTTCGCCGGCATAAAGATATCCCTCAGCGACCTCGCTCTTGTTTGCGTATATGTAGAACTTGCCTACTTTTTCGCCTTTTTTGACAGGAGCTTCGATCACATCCAGATCCATTTTGACCTTTACGCCGCTGGCCTTCTGGTTCTTCGGATACGCATATCGCAGGCCTTTAACATCCAGCGACACTTTTGACCTGGCTCCGTGTTTCACCCACGTACTGCATACATTTTTATCGCTGTCTGTTACTATGAATCCAGGTGTAAGATCGTGTGCTGCTTTTATCAGAATGCGCGGATCTGACATCCTTCCCTTCGCTGTATCTCCCAGGAGCACGATTATTGCGTTGAGTTCGCTATCTTTGAATCCCAGGGTGACGGAGCACTGGCTTTCGGACCAGCTTCCTGTTTTTCCGAAGGTAATGCCCTCGAGGTTGTCGGTGGCTTTTAGCAGTGCGTTTTCCATCTTGAGTTCTGCACCCATATTGGTTGCAGGCATAGTATATTCTTTTGTAAGCGCTATCTCTCTGAGCTGTTCATTCTCAAAGCAGTGTTTAGTGATGATAGCCAGGTCGCGGGCTGTCGTATAATGGTCTTTATCCTGCCATCCGTTTGTATTGGTAAAATGCGTGTCTTTGCATCCCCATTTCCTGATCGTCTCGTTCATCAGATCCACAAACTCGCTTTCGCTTCCGGAGACAGCCTCTCCAAGTGCAATTGCGCCGTCATTTGCGGACATCATCATAGCCGCATATATAAGGTCGATTGCCCTCGTTTTCTCTCCCGGAACGAGCTCGAGCTCCATTCCGTCCTCAAGTTCTCTGCATGCGTTTTCCGATGCAGTGACCAACATTTCCGGATCAAGGTTCTCAAGAGCCAGGTAGCAGGTTAAGATCTTTGTTGTGCTGTATGGCTCCATTCGCTGATCTGCATTTTTCTCATAGACCGGCTCATCCAGATCCGTAGAGTACATGATCGCAGCCTGCGCCCGGATTCCCGGCACCTTGGATCCGGGATTGCCGCACGGTCTTATAAGGCTGCGGTCAAATGCCATTCCCTTTCCGAGTGCGACTGGCAGATATGAAAGCACTATTGTAAGCACAATAATAAGCAGCGCCAGTGCACGGGCTGCTTTTCTGTAGTCTATCCGGATTTTCTTTTTCTTATTTTTATATCTTTTACCCTGTTCTTCAGCCACGGTCCAGATTCCCCTATTTCTCCCCACTGTCATATATGACTTTAGGAACGCCTCCCAGGAAGTCATAAGAAGCGAGAATGTACTCTATTCCTCTGCATTTTCCCTTTATACCGGTCGCATACGCAGGCATCCCGTGAAGATGACCATATACGCATTTCCATACGCCGTATTGCTCAAGCAGCTTAGTGAACTCAGTCTCTCTGCCCGTCGGAGCTGCCGGCGGATAGTGAAGGCAAGCTATTATACGCGCGTCAGGAGCTTTCTGCTTTGCGGCATCAAGTCCCAGCTTCATTCTGCCGAGTTCTCTTGCATATATCTTTTCATCATGCTCAGTATACTCATCTGAGCCCGGATAAGGCCAGCCCCTTGAAGCGGTTACAACTATGCCTTCTTCCTCAATGACATAGCACTCATTCTGTAAAAAGATTATATCATCATAAAGAGAATTCAGGTACTGTATCCTCGACCACCAGAGATCGTGATTGCCTTTCGAGAGCAGCTTAATACCGGGCAGAGAATGCAGCCACTCAAAATCTGACAGCGCCTCCTCTATGCGCAGAGCCCACGAAATGTCACCGGGCACGAGCACTATGTCCTCATCGGTCACCAGTCTCTCCCAGTTGTCTTTAAGCCTGTCAGGATGGTCTTCCCAGCCCGGGCCGAACTTGTTCATAGGCTTATCTATATTCTCATTGAATGACAGATGCAGATCTGCAATGGCAAAAATCCTCACTGCCTGTCCTCCTCTGAATCTTCAGCTATCTTACGGATCACATAGCCCGCCAGGCACAGACCTGCAGATCCCGGCACATAACTGAGTGTACCAAGATCTCCGTCACGGGGCACTGGCTTCTCCTCCGAGAATACCACAGGAAGGTGCTCTATGCCTATATTCCGGAGTCTTTTTCTCATAACCTTTGCGAGCGGACATGTTGACGTTTTTGAGATATCTGACACCTTGAACTGAGTATCAAATTTGCCCGCAGCGCCCATGGCAGATATTATATTTACGCCTTTTTCAACCGCTGTTTTAATGAGAGCAGTCTTCGCGTTTACATCGTCTATAGCATCAATGACCCAATCGTAAGCAGTAAGATCAAGCTCGTCATCTTCCCTGTAAAACCTTGCGATAGCAGTTACTTCAGTATGAGGATCTATGTCTTTGACTCGTTCAGACATGACCTCAGCTTTATTCCTTCCGAGCGTTGAAGTAAGCGCGACAAGCTGCCTGTTAAGATTGCTTGGCTGCACCGTATCTCCATCCATAAGAGTGATGTTGCCGACTCCTGATCTGGCTACCGCTTCTGACGCATACGAACCTACTCCGCCGACACCAATGATCAGCACTGATGATTTTCTGAGCCTCTCCAGTCCTTCTTCTCCGATCAGCTTTATTGTCCGTGAATATCTGTCATTCATTTTCATACTCCGTAGCTTCTCTCCTGATGCTGTCCAGCACCCTGAATATGTCCCCTTTTGAAAAACCCTTTCCTTCCAGCTTGCGCGCGATCTTAGCTGTAAGCCTGTCGTCTACAGCTTTCATTACCGGCACTTCACCGTATATATCTGACGGCACAAACACTTCTTTTAAAGCAATATCGAGCGCGTCCTCAAACTCGTTTACCTTGTTCTCGTACAGATAGTCTTCCTTCGCGTTACGGGCAGTCTCTCTGTCGATTCCCTTCTCCGCAAGTTCACGTTCTGCCCTGAGAACGCCGCGCTTTTTCTCGTGATTATACTCATAATACCTGAGTGCATACAGATAGTCATCAATGTATCGCATTCCGATAAGTTCATTGATGGCATCTGTTATCTCATCGTCTGTATAACCCCTGCTCCCGAGGTGCTTCCTTACCTCTGCAGTTGTTCTCATTCTTGCAGCCAGGAATGCATATGCCGTTTCTACAGCAGATTTTTTATTCTTTTTGTCTTTATTGTTTTCTCTCATATCTCAACAGCAGATCTGTACTGCTACTTAATTGTTAATGGCAGACATCGGAACTCAATTGACCGGTCCTCACTATTGCCATCAAAGCATATTGCGCAGTAAAGTTTATCTTCTCCCATTATCGGCAGTTCCGGGAGCCCTGCATCTTCAATACTGTATTCTCTGCCGCCCAGAACCGCTGTTTTGTTTAAGACCGATGGCAGCCCGGAATCCGTCACAGAGCCGCCCAGAGCTTTTACGAGTGACTCTCTGCGCGTCCAGAGCCTGAAGAACTCATTACGCGCTTTCTCCGCATCCTGACTGCTGAGAGTCTGCAGCCACTGCACGTCTTCATCCGCAAAAATGCGGCGCGCAATAGCCATAGCGTCACATTTCCTGCTCAGCTGTATATCGAGTCCGCATTCGCATTCATCAAACAGAACCGCCCAGATTCTCCCTGTATGAGAAATGGAGAAACAGCTGGAGCCTTCAATGTAAGGCTTGCCGTGTTCTCCCTTTTTCATTGCAGCCACCAGCGTCCCGGCAGACTCACGGTCTCCGGTATAAAGCGCCAGTGCTTCCGCGAGCAGCCTGTGACTCTCACCTCTGCCGCCCGTATAGTTGTCTGTGTAATAAATGATCAATCTGCCAGTTCCTTAAGCGCAGCATCGAGGATTTCATCACCCTCTGCTTCTATATCCGGTGTTATTCCTACTCCGTTTACAGTCTCCCCGCTTGGTCTGAAGTATTCAGTAATAGTAAGCTTTACTGCGGTACCGTCGCTGAATTTGTGCATCACCTGTGTGACGCCCTTTCCGTATGTATTTGTTCCTATAACCGTTCCGGCCTTGTTATCCTGGAGCGCTGCAGTGAGTATCTCCGATGCGCTTGCTGTGTTCTCATTGACAAGTATTACCATGTCTAGGTTTGCAGAGCTTGTCTTGGAGTTATATACCGTTTCTTTGCCTGACTTTGTATTCTCGCTCATGATCTTGCAAGCAGGAAGCAGGTAGTCTGCTATCTCGATGCTTGGATCTGTAAGGCCTCCGCCATTATTTCTCAGATCAATAATGAATTTGGTGCAGCCCTGTGACTTGAGATCCTTGACTGCCATCTTGAATTCATCGTCTGTGCCCTTTATGAACGATGCAATATTGATGTACCCGATCTCAGGATGATCCTCAAGCACGCTGTATCCTACTGAGTCTGTTTCGATATTCTGCCTGGTCAGCTCAAAGTCGAGAGTTTTCTTTCCTCTTTTAACGGTAATAGTAACCTTTGTTCCTGCTTCTCCGGTGATCATGCTTACAGCATCGTCCACATTGGCTGGCTTCTTTCCGTCGACTTTAAGGATTATATCGTCTTCATGTATTCCGGCTTTCTCAGCCGGGGTATCCTCAAAGACTGTTTTGATCACTACATTGTCATCTTCCTGAAGGACTCCTATGCCAACACCTACATAGTCGCCCATATAGCGTTTCTCGAGCTCGGCATATTCCTCAGCTGTGTAATACTCTGCATACGGGTCCCCAATGCCTGAGACTATCCGCTTAAGCTCCTCGTCGCTTATGTCCTGAGGCTCAGACTCTGCAATAGGATCCTCGCCTATCATCTTCATGATTTCATAGTATTTGCCGTATGATTTGTCCAGATCTATATAATAATCATACAGGTTGTCCGGAACAAAACGGCCTATCTGCAGAATGTTAGTGAACAGAATCAGTGCGGCAATACCGAAGATCATGCCTAATATAAACGCGGGCACCGGATGCCTCCTCCCGGAAGGCTTCTCCGCGCCGTTATCTGATTCCGGTTCTTCCTCGCTCAATAAGTCGTCTGTCACTCCGTCATCTACGTTGTAGTAAGCAGTATCGGAAAGATCAAGCCCCAGCTTTTTTTCTTCTTCTATTTCTTTTATCAGATCTTCGTGCATCAAACAGTACCGGCAGGCAGTATCTCTCTGGCTATTACCTGCGCCTTTCTTACATCTCTCCAGGTATTTATTTCTATATTGCAGTAAATATCGACTTGTCCCGATGTCACAGCCTCGTATGCTTCTGCTGCGTTTCTGAAAATAACGGAATCAATGCTTCTGCCCTCACTGGTTACAAGTGAGAACTTTGCCATTTTATCATCATCCTTGAGAAATCTCCACCCTCTCACCTGTGCGTTGCGAATCACAAACACCGGGATCTCGTTGTCCTTCCCGCATGGCTCTAAGAGCTGAAGTTCTTCAGCCAGTTCGAGGTCCACATCTTCCGGGCTGAGCTCGGCATCGCTCCCATGTGTCTCCTGAAACAGTTCAGGATCTTCCTCCAGCATTTGCTTTATGTCCAGGTTGAGATCTTTTCTCAGCTCTTCCATGTACGCGGCGTCGATCGTAAATCCGCATGCTGCGCTGTGACCGCCAAAGCTTTTGAATCTGTCTCTGTATTTATCGAGCATCTCATAAAGATTGACCGCAGCGATCGACCTGCCTGTTCCCTTGTACATGTCTCCGTTTCTGGAAACCACAACAACAGGCCGGTTTATCTTTTCTCTGAGCTTTCCCGCAACTATTCCAAGCACGCCCTCATGGGAATCGTTGATCTCAACAATAACAAAATCGCCCTTCGCGAGTTCATCATCGAGTACTCCGCTTCCTCTTACATATGCGTCATCCTGCAATCTCCTTCGCTCGTAGTTTGCTTCTATCAGCTGATTACAGCAATCTCTTATCTCATGCTCATCGTCAGACAAAAGCAGTCTGACTCCCAGTGAAGCATCCCCAAGCCTGCCTGAAGCGTTGATCTTAGGTGCTATGCCAAATGAAACATCACCGGCTTTAAGAGTCCTGTAATCAAGCGCCGAGCGGTCAATAAGCTCTCTCAGACCCCTGTTGCGGCATCCGAGGTGTATGCTGCGCAGACCGCACTTTACGAGCGTACGGTTCTCATCAATCATTGGCATTATGTCGGCTATGGTTCCTATGGTTGCAAGCTCAAGCATCTCGGCCATAAGCGGGCCTGGAATGCTTCTCTCCCTTGCAACAGCAAGAGCCAGCTTATATGCAACGCCTACTCCTGCCAGTCCTTTAAACGGGTATTCATCTTCCGGCAGCCACGGATTGATTATGAGGCCCTCAGCTCTGTGCTCGCTCATGTTATGGTGATCTGTCACAAGTGTCTCTATGCCCAGAGAGTGAGCATATGCAGTCTCTGCTTCAGAGGAAGATCCGCAGTCAACTGTTACTATAAACTCTCCCCCGTCCTCACGGATCCTGTCAATTGACTCGCTGTGTAGGCCGTAGCCTTCATCAAGCCTGGAAGGTATATAGTATGTGATATTATCCGTAAGGGACCCGATAACTTTCATAAGCAAAGCAGTCGAAGTTATGCCGTCAACATCATAGTCGCCGTAAATGACTATTCTCTTGCCGCTGTCCACCGCGTTTAGCAATAAATCCACTCCTTCGCGCATATTTGCGAGCAGGAATGGATCATACGCCAGTTTAGGTTTCGGAGAGAAGAATTCCTCTCTCATCTCCTCTCCGATCCCTCGTGATTCGATTATTTCCAGTATTTTTTTATTTATCGTCATTGTATGTCCATAACCGTTAGTAGAGCGAGAACGGATTGACCGTCTCACCGTTCTTGAACACTGTAAAGTGCAGATGCGGTCCTGTTGAAGCTCCGGTTGTACCTATATATCCAATTACGCTTCCTTTTGTAACGTATTGTCCTGAACTGCAATTATACCCGCTCAGATGGCCGCAGAGAACACTGTATCCGTTTCCTATTGCATACTGGATGCAGTTTCCATAACCTCCGTACCACGATGCGCTGATTATATATCCGTCCGCAATGGCATATACAGGTGATCCGTTTGTTCCGCTTGTAAGAACTATGTCCAGACCGTTGTGGAACTCATTTCCGTGAAACGGGCATATTCTCCAGCCGTATTTGTCGGAGAGCTCCCAGTTCGACTGAGTTGGCCACGCATACTCTCCCGGAGCAGTCTCTATCTCTCCGCCGGCTTCAACGATCATCCTCTCAGCCTCCAGCTGCTTCTGAACAGCTATTGCAGCCATTTCCGCAGCCTCAGCTTCCTTCTCTGCCTGCATTGCGTGCAGCTCATCGGCTTCTTTCTTATATTTTTTCTTCAGCTCCTCGGTTTCGACTTCCTTAGCCTCAAGCCCGATCTGCTGATCCTCAAGAATTGCCTGCTCGCCTTCAAGCTCTGCCTGCTCATACTCAAGCTCACCACGCTGAGCTTCCAGCTGCTCTTTGAGTTTTTTGAGTTCCTTATAGTCCTTCTGAAGCTTTTTCAGAAGATTCTCATCACTCTCAAGAATCCTGTGCACCATTCCGACATTTGACAGAAGGTCCTCTACATTTTCCGAATTGAGGATTACATCGAGCAGACCGGCATTGCCGTTTTTATAGATAGCGGTCAGTCTGTTGTTAAGAGCAGTGTTCTGATCTTCGATTTCTTCGTTTTTGGCGTCTATATCGTCCTGCTTAGCATCGATCTCGCCCTGCTTCGACTCTATCTCACCCTGCTTGGTCTCTATTTTTTCTTCTGTATCTGAGATCTCGACCTTCTTCATCTCGATCTCACCTGAGAGCTGTTCGAGCTGCGCCTCTGCATCCTCGAAGTTTGCTACAGCCGCAGCAGCCTTCTTTGCGACCGCTTTTGCTTCCTTGCGCTTGGCTTCTGTAGCTTCTTTTGCTTCTTTTGCTGCTTGCTGAGCCTTGTCGTACTCCTCCTGGCTGACGGACTTGGATCCGCTCTCGTCATCTGCGAATGCTGCCATGAAAGCAGTCGAGAACAGAGCAGTGATCAGCATGATTACAAGTATTAAACTTAGTTTATTTCTCTTTTTCATGGTTTGCCCTGTTTTCTACACGTCGAGGAATCTTCTTATCGATATAGCGCTTCCTATAATGCCTATGCCTACTCCCAGGCAGAGAAACATTGCCAGAAGAGTTGTAGTAAGCTGGTCAGCCGGAATGACAGTTATTGAAAGCATCCTCGAAATATCTGATCCGATTATACCTGTCACTCTTGTATAAATAAGGTAAGTGAGTCCAGTCGCTATAACTGATGCCAGCACTCCTACTATGACGCCTCCCCATACAAATGGTGCTCTTACGAACCAATTGGTGGCGCCAAGGTACTTCATTATGCCTATCTCTTTTTCTCTGTTGAACACCGTTAATTTGATGGTGTTTGCAACTATGATAATAGATACTATTATAAGGAATCCCATGGCAATAATGGATCCCATCTCTATAAAGTGTGAAAGCTGAGCAAGCTTCTCTATGGTATCGCGGTAATAGACTACATCGTCTACGCCTTTGAGCTCTTCTGCCGCCGCTGCCAGCTCATTGGCTGCATCCTTATCCTTTACATATACCGTATATGAATCCGGAAGCGGATTCTCAGGTAGGTTCTCCAGCAGATAGCCGTTGTCTCCCCATCTCTCCTTAAGGGTTTCAAGAGCTTCGTCTTTTGTGACGTATTCGATTCTCTCTACTCCGCTGATTTTGCCAAGCGATTTCTGAACATCTTCTGTAGTCGACTTCTTGTTGCCGTCTTTAAGATAGACCTGAATCACGTTGTAGTCTTTCTCTATGGATGAAGCAAAGAGATTGACGTTCATGAATGCCACGAAGAACAGCCCGAGTATAAGCATCATGGCTGTGATCGCAAGGATGGCAGTAAAATAAATACCCTTGTTGCGTCCCATCTGAGAAAACGCCTGCTTTATGTTGTATCCTGCTCTACTCATAGACATCCTCCTCACCGTTCAGATAGGTGTTAACAAGGCTGTCGTCATATCCTGACGAATACGGAGTTTCAGAGGATCTTCTTCTGGCCATCTCGTTCTTTCTGTTGATCTGGGCCTGAGCGGCTCTCAGCTCATTAGGATCCAGGAAGGTTGTGAAGCCAGGAACATAGAGATCATCCTCAGGTTCGCTCTGCTGTTCAAATCCGTAGCTGCCCTCTTCATCACGGACTATCTTGCCCTGATCGATAGCCACTACTCTCTTGTTCATCTTATCTACGATATCCTTGGCGTGAGTTACCATAAGGACCGTTGTTCCTCTTACATTTATCTTCTCGAGGAGCCTCATGATATCCATTGCTGTGATAGGGTCAAGGTTACCGGTAGGCTCATCACAAATGAGGACTCTTGGCTTATTTACGATAGCTCTTGCTATGCCGACTCTCTGCTGCTCTCCGGCAGAGAGCTCGTCAGGATATCTGTTCGCCTTGTCTGCAATATCTACAAGCTCCAGAACATAAGGGACTCTTTCTCTGATCTCCCTCTTGCTCTTATGAAGCACCTCCATCGCGAAGGCTACGTTCTCATAAACTGTTTTCTTCTCAAGGAGTCTGAAATCCTGGAACACCATGCCGATCTTTTGCCTGATTTTTGGCACCTGTCCTTTTCTGACTCTTGTGATATCCTTGCCGGCAAGAATTATGTTGCCGCTGTCCGGCTCTATCTCTTTGAGGATAAGCCTGATGAATGTTGTTTTTCCGGCACCGCTCGGTCCTACAAGAAAAACAAAGTCTCCGCTGTTAATATGCACACTGGCATTTATCAGGCCGACGTTTTTTCCATACTTCTTTGTTACGTTATTAAATACTATCATATTCCCGATTTCCGCTCCCGCTGAAATTTCAGCAATTTTACGCAGATTAACACGGGACTATTATACAATCCGGTTTATTGCTATTAGGCCAAACTTAATGAACTTTCATTTTCTTGCGGCGCCTGTCCGCCTTGCAGCATCTGCCACCGCGGCTGCCACTGCAGGACCTACTCTTTTATCAAATGCCTTAGGGATTATATAGTCTGCAGACAGCTCGTCATCTGATATAAGGCTCACAAGAGCCTCCGCTGCAGCCAGCTTCATTTCTTCATTTATAGTAACGGCCCTGCAGTCGAATGCACCACGGAATATCCCAGGAAAAGCAAGTACATTGTTGATCTGGTTAGGATAGTCTGACCTTCCCGTTGATACTACTGCAGCCCCTCCTGCTTTTGCTTCATCCGGGAATATCTCCGGCATAGGATTTGCGCAGGCAAAGATGATAGGGTCGGTATTCATTGACCTTACCATATCGGATGTTACAAGCCCCGGAGCTGATACTCCGATAAACACATCGGCTCCTTTAAGAACGTCTTTTAGAGTTCCCTTCTCGCCGCCCCGGTTTGTGAGCTGCGCTATCTCTTCCAGTGCAGAATTCATACCTTCCTGACGGCCTTCGTAAATGACTCCGTGTATATCGCTCATAACTATGTTTTTAAACCCGTAGGAAAGCAGCATTTTGCATATGGAAATGCCTGCCGCTCCGGCGCCGCTCATAACGACTTTTACATCTTCTTTTTTCTTTCCTACCACCTTGAGAGCGTTTATGAGTCCGGCAAGCACTATGACCGCTGTTCCGTGCTGGTCATCGTGAAAAACAGGAATGTCGCATCTTTCCTTAAGTCTTCGTTCTATCTCAAAGCATCTTGGCGCAGAGATATCCTCAAGGTTTATTCCTCCGAACGAACCTGAGATCTGATACACAGTCTCAACTATGGTATCGACATCCTGCGACTTTATGCAGAGAGGAAAAGCGTCTACATCTGCAAACGACTTAAACAGAACGCATTTTCCTTCCATAACAGGCATGCCTGCCTCGCCTCCGATGTTTCCGAGCCCGAGGACAGCAGATCCGTCTGTAATGACAGCGCAGGTGTTCCATCTTCTTGTAAGGTCATAGCTTTTATCCGGGTCTTTCTGTATCTCAAGGCAAGGCTGCGCAACGCCCGGAGTATAAGCCAGCGAAAGCTCGTCCTTATTGCTGACGCTCACTCTTGAGACAACTTCGATTTTTCCCTTCCATATCCCGTGGAGTCTGTTAGATTCAGATGCGTAATCCATTGGTTTTCTCCCTTCTCAGTCCTTTTTTACCTTGATTGACTTTAGCATTGTTTGGAGGTTTAATCAACTTTCCTGCGGTATCTCGTGCTTGATAAGCCGGCGTTTGTGTAATAGACTTGAGCGCAAAGAGGAGGCTCATATGAAACTTGCGGAAAGTATCAATACATTTACAGATATAATGGCTTCATTCATAAGCTATACAGCAGTCCATCTGCCAGATGATGTCGTTTCAAAGCTCAGCGAGCTCAGAGAAACTGAAGACGATCCTGCTGCATTGAGCATATATGACATGATGTTCGAGAACATGCGCCTCGCATCAGAGCTAAACAGGCCGTCCTGCCAGGATACCGGACTGGTGCAGTTCATTGTTGAGTGCGGCAGCAATTTCCCGTATCTTGCTCAGCTTGAGGGAGTTCTTGAGCAGGCGGTGATACAGGCCACAGAAAGCACACCGCTCAGGCCTAATGCCGTGGAGCCATTCGAAGAATTCAACACCGGCAACAACACCGGTACAGGTACGCCTCTTATAACGTGGAAAATACTGCCGTGCTGGGACGGATGTGCCATATCTGCATATCTTGCCGGCGGCGGGTGTTCCCTTCCGGGCCATGCTGCAGTGCTCATGCCCGGCGAGGGTTATGAAGGTGTCGCAAAGTTTGTATTGGACAGGATCGCAGAATATGGGCCAAATGCCTGCCCTCCTCTGTTTGTAGGAGTCGGCATCGCAAACTCAGTCGATACAGCAGCGCAGCTCTCTAAAAAAGCTCTGTTCAGACCAGTGGGTCTTCACAGCTCCAATGAGAAAGCTGCCAGAATGGAGCGCCTGCTCGAGGATAGTATAAATGCAATGGGCATAGGCCCTCAGGGTATGGGTGGAAAGCATTCTGTGCTTGGCGTAAGCATTGAGAGCTCAGTAAGGCACACGGCTACTCTGGGTGTTGCTGTCAGCGTCGGCTGCTGGACCCACCGCAGAGGCCGAATCGTATTTCATAGAGATCTTAGCTATTCCACCGAATCACATCCGGGATTCACATATACACCGTCAGATCAGAAAGGCATGGCAAAATAATGACCGAGACTATCAACGGAAAAACCATACTCACAACGCCTGTAACGTCAGAAGATATCTCAGCGCTGCAGGCCGGAGATATAGTATATATCAGCGGAGACCTTGTTACTGGGCGTGACGACGTCCACATCCGCGCAGTCCGTGAAGGGCTGGACCTCCCTGAAGACATTCACGGCATGGCTCTCATGCATGCCGGCCCAATAGTCAGGACTTCAGATGACGGAACATATGAAATGATATCCATAGGGCCAACCACATCAATGCGCATGGAGAAGCTGGAGTATGATTTTATAGAAAAGACCGGTGTCAGGTTTATAATCGGCAAAGGCGGCATGGGCGGCAGAACAGCCGAGGCCTGCCGCAGCTTCGGGGCTGTGCATTGCGTGCTTCCGGCGGGTAACGCAGTGTTCACCGCGCTCTGTGTTGAAGAAATCAAAGGCGTGGGGTGGCTCGACCTCGGAATGGCAGAGGCGTTCTGGCATCTGCGTGTCAAAAGCCTCGGTCCGCTGATCGTATCAATCGACAGCAGCGGCCGGAATATCTTTGATGAAAAAAAGAAGGCCCGCGAGGTCCGTAAGAATGAGCAGCTGGAAATCATTGGAGAGCGGTTAAAAACCTTTGTATAAAAAATCCGGTATGGTGCATCACTCCTGCACCATACCGTTTTTTATTACTTACTTATTATGTTTCTGATGTATTCCACCTGCTTCAGAACAGATTCAGGGCTTGTTCCGCCGGCTGAGTTTCTCTTCTCCATGCACGTCCTGAGATCCAGCCTCTGATACACATCTTCTTCTATCAGAGCCGAGAACTGTCTGAATTCATCGAGCGGCAGCTCCTCGAGTGCGCATCCCTTGCCCAGGCAATATGACACTATCCTGCCGGATACGTTGTAGGCATCCCTGAAAGGCATACCCTTCACCACCAGATAATCAGCCATATCTGTAGCATTGATATATCCCTTCTTAGCCGATTCGAACATGCTCTCCTCGTTGACTTCCATGACGTCAACTATCTCGATGAAGGCTTCTATGCAGAGCTTTACCGTCTCGACTGCGTCGAAGAGCGGCTCTTTGTCCTCCTGTATATCCTTGTTATACGCAAGAGGCATTCCCTTGAGCGTAGTCAGCAGCGACATCAGATCGCCGTAGACTCTGCCGGTCTTTCCCCTGCAGAGCTCAGCCACATCAGGGTTCTTCTTCTGAGGCATTATAGATGAGCCTGTAGTGTACTCGTCTGGCAGACGGATAAAACTGAATTCGGTTGTAGCCCAGATGACTATCTCCTCTGACAGCCTCGACACATGCATCATGATTATTGCCAGAGAAGACATCAGCTCGACAAAATGGTCTCTGTCTGATACCGCGTCCATGCTGTTCATGGCTATGCCGGTAAAACCGAGCAGCCCGGCCTCATACTCTCTGTCGATGTCGAATGTAGTGCCCGCCAGCGCACACGCGCCTATTGGCGACCTCTCGAGCATTCTTTTTCTGCAGTCATCGAGTCTGCTCAGGTCTCTCTCAAACATCATGGCATAGGCCATAAGATGCTGTCCGAATGAGACAGGCTGAGCATGCTGCATATGTGTGTAACCCGGCATTATAACTCCGGTATTACTCTCAGCCTTATTTGCAAGTACCGAGAGCAGTTCACAAATGAGCTGTCTTATGCTTTCAGACTCCTCAATGCAGTAGAGCTTTGTGTCCAGAGCAACCTGGTCATTTCTGCTCCTTGCAGTGTGGAGCATCTTGCCCGTATCGCCTATCCTTTCCGTCAGAACCTGCTCTACAAACATATGGATATCCTCAGCTGTCGCATCTATCTGAAGCGCGCCTGAGCTTATGTCCTTCTCGATGCCTTTGAGGCCTTCGATAAGCGCATCTGCTTCCTCTTGTGTGATGATGCCCTGTTTGGCCATCATCATTGCATGCGCGATGCTGCCGGCTATGTCCCTTTTGTACAGCCTTCTGTCTACAGCTATTGAAGAGTTGATCTCGTCAACCAGATTTGCAGTTGTTCCGGTAGTCCTGCCTGCCCAAAGTTTGTCCATAGTATTATTAATCTCTCTTTATAGGGTGTGAAATATCTGAAGGATCATGCAGAGTCTTCTCTCTCATTGCAAGAACCGTAGTAGGCAGTCCCCACGCATTGATGAAGCCTGCTGCAAGGCCCTGGTCGTAGTCGCTCTCGCCGAATGATGCGAGCGATTCTGAATAGAGCGAGTACGGTGATGTTACGCCCGCAGCTATAATATTACCCTTATAGAGTTTGAGTTTCACTTCTCCGGTAACATTTTTGTTTGCCACATTCGCGAAAGCTGTGAGTGCCTCCTGCATTGGTGAGAACCACTTTCCATTATACAGCATATCTGCAAAATCTACCGCCAGTTTCTGCTTAAGATGCATAGTATCTTTATCTACTGTTATTGTCTCAAGCTGTGCATGAGCGAAATAGAGGATCGATCCACCCGGAGTCTCGTATACACCGTGGCTCTTCATTCCGATCAGCCTGTTCTCTACCAGGTTCAGTATTCCGATACCGTTCCTGCCGCCGATCTCGTTCAGCTTTTCTATGATGAGGCTGGCCTTCATCTTCTCTCCGTTTACGGACACAGGAGCGCCTGCCTCAAATCCTATTGTAACGTACTCCGGCTCATCCGGTGCCTGCAGAGGAGATACTCCCAGTTCAAGGAAGCCTTCCTTCTCATACTGAGGCTCAAGTGAAGGATCTTCCAGATCGAGTCCTTCGTGGCTAAGATGCCAGAGGTTTTTGTCTTTTGAGTAATTTGTCTCTCTTGAGATCTTCAGAGGAACGTTATGAGCTTCAGCGTAATCGATTTCCTCATCTCTCGACTTTATATCCCACTCTCTCCAAGGAGCGATTATCTTCATGCCAGGAGCCCACCTTTTTACTGCGAGCTCGAATCTTACCTGGTCGTTACCCTTTCCTGTGCATCCGTGGCACACAGCATCAGCACCCTCTTCGAGCGCGATCTCTGCCAGCTTCTTTCCGATGATCGGACGGGCAAACGCTGTTCCGAGCAGATAGCCTTCATATGTTGCATCCATTTTGAGCGATGGAATGATTACCTCATCAACCATCTCGTCAACCAGGTCAGCAACAATAAGTTTGCTGGCGCCTGTCTTGATTGCCTTCTCTTCAAGGCCGTCGAGTTCATCGTTCTGGCCTACATTTCCGCATACTGCAATGATCTCAGGGTCATTGTAGTTTTCTTTCAGCCACGGGATTATTATTGAGGTGTCGAGTCCTCCGGAATAAGCCAGTACTATTTTCTTTACGTCTTTCTTTGCCATCATCTTGCCCCTTTCTCTCTGAAGTCCTGAAACGTCTTTTATCTTTTTTTTAGTCCAGCACTCTGCGCAGTGCTTCGAGTGCAGTTTTTATTTCATCATCGCTTATAGTCAGCGGAGGAAGCAGTCTCAGTCTCTGCCCTGCCGGGATAGCCAGCACTCCCTCTTCCATCAGTCTGCTTACGGCATCCGCACCGGTCATACTGTCAAGGTCTATGCCTATCATGAGTCCAAGTCCGTCAAGTCCCGTTACCTTCTTCATTCCCGCCAGTTCGCTGCGTATCAGCTCTGACTTCGCCTTTACTGAATCAAGAAAGGCTTCGTCCAGAGTATCCATCACCACACAGGCTCCCGCGCACGCAACCGGGTTCATGCCGAATGTTGAGCCGTGATCTCCCGGTACGAGTACATCGCAGGTCTTTGGGCCACAGATTATACCTCCGATAGGAAGTCCCGCGCCAATACCCTTTGCAAACGATACTATGTCTGGCTCAAAACCGTACTGCTCAAACGCGAACAGGGTCCCGCTCCTTCCTATTCCAACCTGAACCTCGTCATCTATGAACAGGATATCTCTGCTTTTGCAGAGCTCAACTGCCCTGTTTACGAAAGCCTTATCCAGAGCGTGTACTCCGCCCTCACCCTGCACGAGTTCCATCAGGAAAGCGCATGGATCGTACTGATCTGCCAGCTTCACGAGCTCATCAGCATCATCGATTTCGGCATGTACGAATCCCGGAACGAGAGGCCCGAAGGCTTCCTGTGCTTCTGCCAGCCCTGTTGCCGTCACTGTTGCAAGAGTCCGTCCGTGGAACGATTTCTTAAGCGAGATTATCGTGTTCTTTTTATGGTCTGCTATAGTATTTCCGTACTTTCTGGCGACTTTGATGGCTGCCTCATTGGCTTCACCGCCCGAATTCGCAAACCACACCTTGCAGAGTCCGCTTCTTTTAACAAGTTTTTCAGCGAGCAGCGGACCAGGCTCGGTATAGTACAGATTTGATGTATGCTGAACCTTTTTCAGCTGTTCCATAACAGCATTCAGCCAGTCTTCATTCTGGTATCCGAGCGAATTAGCTGCGTATCCGCTGCAGAGGTCAACGTACTCTTTGCCGTTCACATCTGTGACGACCGCTCCGGAAGCATGATCTGCAACTACATCGTAGCGGTTGTATGTATGCACGATGTACTTTGAATCGAGTTCCTTTATATGACTGCGGTCCATCATTCACTCCTTTCTCTGCTGTAATACTTTACTCCGTCCTTCATTATCACAGTGCCTACGCCTCTGTCCGTGAATATCTCCAGAAGCAGGCAATGAGGAATGCTTCCGTCAAGGATGTGCACTCTGTTGACGCCCCCTTCTATTGAGCGGAAGCAGTTGCGGACTTTAGGGATCATGCCTCCCGTAATAATGCCTTCGTCTATCAGCTTTTCTGCTTCTTCTACAAAGAGCTCCG
>ODAJ012101375.1_pt1 | contig 17430 bp, 19 predicted proteins | sample 1539241 | NCBI WGS metagenome assembly ODAJ01 (sample SAMN02144231, study PRJEB22623) | gut metagenome | biome: sheep rumen | host: Ovis aries | place: New Zealand
ATATTAAATATTAAATGGGGGAGCGCGTTATTCCTTGTATGTACTCTTGTAATGCCAGACTTTTTTATTTCATTAGGAGACAGTCAAATAGGTAAGAACGTCATTTGCGTTATAGTTTTTTTTATTTTTTTATTTAAATGCAAAATGAATAAATTTGAGGTACTAACTTCATCTTTGCATTTTGTTCTAATTTATTTTTTGTGTTTTTTGTTGTTAATACCCATAGAAACAGACACACCATATGCTGTACAATTCCGATATTATTTTACTGATTTATGTTCAACTCTTTTGCTTTCTGTTATTATTAACAATATTGTCGAAAGGGAAAGAAAGGCTTTCACATTATATCGGAATATTCTCATAGGAAGCATAATAGTAGCTACAGTATATGGAATTATTCTCATCTTCTTTGATGGTATAAACCCATATGTCTTTTTATTTGCTACGTCATCAGGTGATCAGGATTTTGTAATGGATATGACGAGATATTTCACGGCAGAAGGAGAAGGGAGGATTTTTGGCCGGATATCATCCGTTTGCTATCATCCTATGCGGTACGCATATTTCTTGGGGTTATCTCTAATTTTTGTTTATTATATAAAAAACTCTTTGAGGAAGCCACTATTTTGGCTATTGATAAGTTTAATTAGTATTAATGCTGTTATTTGTGGGGTTCGCACTGTTATTGCTGCTTTATTTATAAGTGCTATTTATTATGTTCTTTTTTTAAAAAAATTAAGGATGCTATTTTTTGCATTTTCTTTTTTGCTAGTAGCATATTCGGTAGTGTCACTCATTCCCAATGTTTCCCAATATCTTTCATCAATCATTCCATCAGAATCAACGGAAGGACAGGTATCTGGCTCATCTCTAGAAATGAGGATTGAACAATTAGAAGGATCATTTGACGAGGTGGGATCTTCTATAATAACTGGAAAAGGTTATGGGTGGAATAAGTATTACATATCAAAGCATGGAGATCACCCTGTAATACTTTCTTTTGAAAGTTTGTTATTTATAATAATATGCAATGGGGGCATACTTGGAATAATGATTTGGATATTTTTCATAGCTCTATATTTACACTATTGCTATAAACATATTAGAGGATCAAATGTTCATATATTCATTTCATTGCTAGTATATTATTTATCATTCTCAGTTATCACAGGAGAATATGGCTATATGGAGTTTTTTGTGCTATTTTATATATTAATGTTACATTACAATATACCAAGTGGTATTTCTAAAAGAATTATAAATGAATAGAAAAGCGAGAGTAATAGCATTTTATTTACCACAATTCCACCCCATTCCAGAAAATGATGAATGGTGGGGAAAGGGGTTTACAGAATGGACAAATGTAGGTAAGGCAAAGGCTTTATTTAAAGGACATGATCAACCTCGTGTCCCAACGGATTTAGGTTATTATGATCTGCGGCTTCCAATAATCAGGGAGGAACAAGCAGTAATGGCTCGGAAGGCGGGAGTAGAAGGTTTTTGTTACTGGCATTATTGGTTTGGAAATGGTAAAACTTTGCTTTCAGAGATTTTTGATGAAGTATTGACATCAGGAAAGCCAGATTTCCCTTTTTGTCTGGGTTGGGCCAACCACAAGTGGAGTAGAAAAACTTGGCATAGCTCCGCATCGCAATATAAGAACCAAGATTTGATGGAACAATTGTATCCTGGCGATGACGATTATTTGAATCATTTTAATAAAGTTCTCCCTGCGTTTAGAGACAAGCGCTATCTGACAATTGACGGAAAGCCTATTTTCTTGATCTTTGAACCAACATCAATACCTGATTGTAATCATTTTACTTCTTTTTGGAACAAGCTGGCGAAAGATGCTGGGTTGAAAGGTATATATTTTATTTTGCATGCACATGATAGGCATGCAGTTTTAGGTGAAACCTATAAATTGAAAGCTGATGGTTTCAACACGGACCATTTTGTTCAGGCTGAGACTAAAGTTTTAGGGGGCTATAATCTGTATAGAATAAAAGAGTGGATAAAAAGAAAGAATCCTATCTTTATGCCATTATTAAAGTTCGAATATAAAGATATCATTCGGAATTGGTTTACTGAGTACGATAGAAAGGAGAATGGTTATCCTATGATTTTCCCCAATTTTGACAGATCACCAAGAGCAGGGAGAAAAGCTCAGATTATTGTCGGCTCAACTCCAGAATTGTTTAAAAAGCATGTTCAAGAAGCTTTAGACATAGTTTCAGGAAGACCCATGGATCATAGAGTTATCTTTTTGAAATCATGGAATGAATGGGGAGAGGGTAACTATATGGAACCCGATATGACATGGGGTCATGGTTATTTAGATGCGTTGCGTGAAGTGATAGTTGAAGAATAAAACGATGTTTATTATGAATATAGCAGTTATTTTTGCAGGTGGTGCGGGGCGTAGGATGCACACGAAGTCACGACCCAAACAATTCCTTGAGTATCAAGGGAAGCCTATTATTGTATACACGCTTGAACTATTTGACAATCATCCGCTGATTGATGGGATTGTTGTTGCTTGTGTCAAAGAGTGGATTCCTTTCCTTGAGAAGATGCTTAAGAAGTTTGAAATAAACAAAGTGAAGTGCATCGTAACTGGAGGTGAAACAGGACAGGAATCAATCTATAAAGGGCTTGTTGCAGCCAAAGAGATATCCCGGGGGAATGACGATATTGTACTGATACATGATGGTGTGCGCCCTCTGATTACGGATCAGACGATTACCGATAATATTGAGATGGTTCGTAAAGAGGGAAGCTGTATTACCTGCATACCCGCCACAGAGACTTTCATCGTGACGCAGCCTGACGGGGGACTGGAGATACCGACTCGCGCTAACTCGCTGATAGCACGTGCTCCACAGAGCTTCTATCTGAAGGATATCCTGGCGGCTCATGAGCAGGCCAGGAACGAGGGGCGGCATGACTTCATCGACAGCTGTTCAATGATGCACCATTACGGGCATAAGCTGGGTAAGGTCATCGGGCCGATGGAGAACATCAAGATTACCACTCCCACGGACTTTTTTGTATTCAAGGCAATGGTGGAGGTGCATGAGAACCAACAGATTTTTGGATTCTGAGATATGAACCAACAGATTTTACAAGAAGATGTTCAGCAGTTTGCTGGGCAATTTGAGCTTTGGGAGCAATTGAGGGGTAAAACGTTCCTGATAACAGGGGCGACGGGACTGATAGGCTCTGTCATGGTGAAATGTCTTTTGGAGTTGAACCGTCAGAAAGACCTTGACATCAAGGTGATAGCTGTAGTCAGGAGCCTCGAGAAGGCACAGAAGGTGTTTGCAGAAGAGGCGTCACAAATCAAGTTCTATCAATTGGGACTTGTTGAGATTGGTGTAAGTTCAATCCGTGAGCATGTTGACTATGTAGTTCATCTGGCCAGTCCTACAGCCTCTAAGTATTTCGTGGAGTACCCTGTGGAAACATTGCGTACAGCGGTGGAAGGGACATCGGCTGTGCTGGAATATTTCAAAGAGGCAAAAGTGGAGGCCATGGTCTATGCTTCGTCGTTGGAGGCATACGGCAGCAATCATACTGACGAATGGCTGAATGAGGATTTTCAAGGATATGTCAATCCTATGGAAGTAAGGAGTTCATACAATATAGGTAAACGGACTTGCGAGTGTCTCTGTCATGCTTATGCTGAAGAATACGGTGTGAATGTGACCGTAGCCCGTCTGACACAAACCTTCGGGGCAGGTATAGGTGAATCGGAAAACCGAGTATTCGCCCAGTTTGCCAGAAGTACAATAAAGGGAGAGAATATTGAGTTGCATACATCTGGAGAGTCCGCCAAACCGTATTGCTATACAACGGATGCCGTCAGCGCAATGCTTTATCTCCTGATAAAAGGCGAAAAGGGTGAAGCATATAATATTGCCAATAAGGATAGTTATATATCCATTAAAGATATGGCTTATTTGGTGAGAAATGAGTTTAATTCGAAAATTGATGTCGTGATAATTCCTAAGGAGGGGCAGGGGTATGCGCCAGAGACCAAACTGCGATTGGATACATCTAAGATAGAGGCTTTGGGCTGGAAGTCTCGATATGGACTGAAAGAAATGTTTGAAAGGTTAATATTGTCAATGGAATCATGAATAATAGTGAATTGCAGAAATTGCATCATCGACTATGTCTGTTGATGAATGAGATTCACAAGATATGTGTAGAGAACAACATTCAGTACACTCTTCTTGGTGGTTCTTTATTAGGTGCTGTACGCCACAAGGGGTTTATACCTTGGGATGACGACATGGACATCGGTATCCCTTGGAACGATTATAAGAGATTTTGTGATATTGTCTATAAGATGAATCATGACTGGATTGAATTCGATAACCCTTTTAGTAACGATTGTAATCATACTTTTCCAAAAGTTTATGATAAGCGAACAACTTTACTTGAAGCGGGAACTGAAAGAAGCAAAGCAAAGGGTATTTTTATTGATATATTCCCTCTGAATTATGTGGGGGACTCACGTTTTCGGAGCATGCTGGAATATGAGTTTCATAATATCTGTAAACTTCTATATCTTAGGAAAAAATATCAAATACCTTCTCAAAGTATTTCGGAAATAGGTCTTGATATGGTAAGCAAAATTTTTTCAGGCAAGCAATTGTTGTCATTTATAATCAGGCAACAAGAACGTCTTAATAAAAAAAGAAGGGTATGGAGTTCCGATTTAGATGGTACTACAAAAGGAATTGTTCCATCGTATCTTTTTGAAAGATATAAGTTATATGATTTTGATGGATTTCAATTCTATGGAATAGAACAATCTGATGAGTATTTGACATATGTGTGGGGGGACTACATGAAGCTTCCTCCTAAGGAAAAACGTAAGTCAGGGCACTTTGATTATATGAATCTAGAATTACCATATAGAGATTACATAAATAGGAAAAAACATGAAGGAAATACTTAATCGTATAAAAGCGAGTTTTTATTTTCATGTGATAAGGTCTTTAATTGCCTATCATCCGAAAGGTGAGGGAATTTATTTGACATTTGATGATGGACCAGAACCAGGAATAACAGAATTTGTTTTAGATGAACTTGCAAAATACAACGCAAAGGCTACTTTTTTTTGTTGCGGCAAGAACATGGTAAAAAAACGTTTGTTGTTAGATAGAATCGCTGCGGAGGGACATGTAATAGCTAATCATACATTTTCTCATATAAATGGACTAAATACACCTATAGATGAATATGTAGCTGATGTTAAGAGAGTTGATACAGTTCAACCAACAACACTATTCCGGCCACCATGGGGGCAAATGAATTTCCGTGAGTATATCAAGTTAAGAGATAAAAAAATTGTACTCTGGGATGTGGAGTCAGGTGATGTTATCAACAAGTATAATAAGGATAGTATAATTGAAAAGTGGAAGAAAACGGTAAAACCTGGTTCTATAGTTTTGTTCCATTTTTCAGAGGAGCATGCAGAGAGAACAAAAGATCTCTTGCCAACATTCTTGACTATGTTTGACAAAATGGGATATAGTTTTAAATCAATTGAAAATGTGTGGCATGAAAATCAATAGTTTAATTGTTAGTTATCAAGACATTGTAGATAATATTCCTCTGGGAGATGACAGGTATTGTCTTGTCAAGAATAGCCTTAGTGAAGCAAGAAGGGAAGTGTTTCTGTCTAATCCATTTCTAACGGATAAAAAACAGGGTATGTTGTTCCTTCAAAGAGATGAGAATGTAGTAATAGGTAATGCTACTTTTTTCCCAACAAAGTTTAAAGCGGGGGAAATAATAGAAAACTCACATGGAGGATCAAATCTATATGTAGTTCCTGAGTATCGAAAATATGAGGTGGGAACAGACATCGTTATGTACCCCTTGACAGATCCGTACAGGAATTTCTTGATATATGCAGATCTGTCTGAGGCGGCTCTGTCTCTTTATCGTATGCTGCGATTTCATGATTTCTCGCTAAAGAAATATTTGCAGCCACGTAAGGCGGGTGTTGTTCTTGAATTATTGGGAATTCACGGCATTTTATTAAAAATACTCGAACCTACAATTAACATAGGCTTAATAGCATACCGAAAAATTCATTCATTGTTGTATAAAAGGAACAATATTTATACTGTTTATGAGACTAATAAAGTCCCAGAATGGATCGACGACATGGTGATGAATGATGGTCATAAGTATATGGAAGTTCATGATCGTCAGTGGATGCAGTGGGCACTTGACCATATGTTCCCTAAAGATAAAAGACACAAGAACAGCTTTTTTGTTATTGAGAAAAAGGGAATGCCTTTTGGCTTTTTCTTTACAAAGAAGCGAATTCACAAACTTGATAAATACAATGTGAATGAAAAGATGTTTTGTTCAGTTATGGAGTGGGGGTCAAAAGATGAAAATGAATTAGGCGAAGCTGATATATACGATCTCTGCTTGAGGACTATAGACGATGATGTCGACATCGTCGAGTTGGCGACAGAAAATCAAGAAGCTGAAAGAATGCTTAAAAGGTGTTTGTTTGTTCAACGTGGTGAACACCATGTCGTATTTAAAGATATTCACAAGAAATACAAAGACGCCAAGGATCAGAACCTATGGCGCATAAGGTTTGGATATTCAGATTCAATATTTAATTAAAAAAAACGAACAATGGAATTACAAAATTTTGTGGCAAATTTTGCCGACCAGTTTGATGAAACGGATGCCTCAGAGATAATGGCTTCCACAGAGTTTCATAATCTTGATGAGTGGAGTTCTCTTACAGGTATGGGAGTCATAGCTTTCGTAAAGACGGAATATGGTAAGACTATTACAGGCAAAGAACTTCGTGAGTGTGTTACGGTTGAAGATGTTTTTAATCTTGTACAGTCAAAATAATGGATAAGTATAACCCCTTTTCGTTGAATGGGAAAAAGATTCTTGTAACGGGCGCATCCTCCGGTATCGGGCGCGGAATAGCCATTGCCTGCTCCAAAATGGGAGCCACAGTTGTTATCAATGGCCGTAACCAGGAAAAGCTGAAAGAAACTTTATCCCAAATGGATGGTGAGGGTCACGTGGTGTCAGCATGTGACCTGAAAGATGTAGAGGCTGTTAAGGTTATGGTAGCCAATCTCCCGGGATTAGATGGTATTGTGCACTGTGCTGGAATAGGTGACAGGGTACTATGCAAGAATGTGACGGAAGAAGACCTTGATAGGATAATGGCAGTGAATTATAAAGCCCCTGTAATGCTACAGACAGAGATCCTACGCCAAAAAAAGATCAAAAAAGGCAGTAGCATTGTGTTTGTAGCCTCAATTGCTAGCGACTCACCTTCCATAGGAAATTCACTTTATGCAGCATCTAAGGGTGCGCTCGTTTCATACGCCAACTGTCTGCAATTGGAAATGGCTCCACGGCAGATAAGAGTTAATTGTATCAGTCCTGCCATGGTATGGACGGATTTAGTGATTAAAGGCGGGGTGACAGAAGAAGAACTTCGTTTAGATGAGCAAAAATATCCCTTGAAACGTTATGGAACACCAGAAGACATTGCGAACTTGGCAGTTTATCTGCTATCGGAAGCAAGTGCATGGATGACAGGCAGCAATATCCGTATAACGGGGGGGGTAAATTAAGTTGATAATAGTGGATAATAATTTTACTCATGGCATACATTCAATCATTAACATACTACCTTCCTGAAGAAGTTGTGACTAATGAACTTCTCGACACTCAACTGGGGGGGGTAGAATTGGTAGCAAAGACTGCAGGCGTTGAAAGTCGCAGGAAAGCAGCTGACGATGAGACTGCATCAGACCTCGCTGTAAAGGCTGCAGAAAAGTTTTTCAGTGAAAATAGTGTTGACAGGGATTAAATAGATTTTTTGCTTTTTTGCACTCAAAGTCCAGATTATTTTATGCCTTCAACAGCTTGCGTAATCCAGAATCGTCTGGGAATCCCGACAACAGCTGGAGCATTTGGTTACGATTTGGGATGTTCTGGTTATGTATATGGATTAGCTATTGCAAATAGCTTTGTTGATTCAGGATTAGCAAAGAACGTACTTCTACTTACTGCCGATACCATCAGTAAGTATATGAATCCTAAGGATAAAAACAGGTTGCTTTTTGGCGATGCTGCATCGGCAACATTGGTATCCACGATGGCATAGCACGTATAGGCAAGTTCGAAAAAGGAACAGACGGTAGCGGTTTTGAGCATATTATCATCCGTAATGGTGCGAACAGGCATAGAGTTTTGACTTGCGCTAGTTGGACGGATGACAATGGAAATGTTCATTTTGATGACAACTTTGATATGGATGGCGAAGCCGTCTTTAACTTTACTGTGGAACGGATTCCTTTGCTGATACAAAACTGTTTGAATATAAACGAGATTAGAAAAGATGATGTAGGCTATTATGTGTTCCATCAAGCGAACAAATATATGCTTAACACTATACGAAAATTGAACAAGCTGCCCAAAGAATGTTTCTTTGTTGATTTAAGTGACACTGGAAATACAACATCCACAACAGTTCCTATTGGCTTAGTAAAAAGCCTGGATGCTGGTCAGATTCATGAAGGCATGTATGTGATGGTGGCAGGCTTCGGAGTGGGATTGTCTTGGGCTGCAACAATACTTAAATTTTAAATGGCATTTATCAAAGCAATATCATATTATCTGCCTGAAAAGGTAGTAACTAATGAGGAACTTCTCAATGAGTTTCCTGAGTGGAGTGTGGATAAGGTTGCGCAGAAAGTAGGTGTTGACTCGCGCCATGTGGCTGGCGAGAATGAGACTGCTGGCGACATGGCAGAGAAAGCAGCGCGTAAGCTGTTTGAAGAATATAGCATTGACCCCAAATCAATAGATTTCCTGCTACTCTGCACCCAAAGTTCCGACTATTTCCTCCCCTCCACAGCCTGTGTCCTGCAAGACCGTTTGGGCATTCCGACATCAGCAGGTGCTTTTGACTACAATCTCGGTTGTTCAGGCTGTATCTATGGTATGGCTGTGGCTAAAGGCCTGATAGCTGCAGGTATAGCCAAGAATGTACTGCTGCTCACAGCAGAGACTTACAACAAGTATCTCCATCCGTCTGACAAGAGTAACCGTTCCATCTTTGGCGATGGCGCGGCTGCATGCTTGATTTCTACAGAAGGGTTTGCTGAGATAGGTGAGTTCGTTCTTGGCACAGACGGCAGCGGCTATAGGCATCTGATAGTTGAGACTGGCGCTTCTCGAAAAAAGGAGAAAACAGGTATTGAGACTACCGATGATGATGGCCATATACGTAGGGAAGACTGCCTATATATGGATGGCTCTGCCATCTTCAATTTCACCTTGGATGCTGTGCCGGCTATGATGAATGATATCTTGGAGAAGAATCATTTGAAAAAAGAACAGATGGACTATTATGTTTTCCATCAAGCTAACAAATTCATGTTGAATACTATACGTAAAGTATGTGTGCTGCCGAAGGATAAGTTCTATGTGAATTTGTCTCATACGGGTAATACGGTGTCATCCACAGTTCTGATCGGTTTGAAAGACAGTCTTGTCAATGGCTATATTAGTAAAGATGACAAGGTGATGGTGTCTGGCTTTGGAGTAGGACTATCTTGGGGTGGAACAATTTTGAAATTTTGATGCTATGTACAAGAAAAAGAAGCTTTTAGTTTTTCATCCAACAATGACTCCATATAGGAGTGATTTGTTCAATAGCCTTAACGAGGCTTTTGATATGAAAGTGTATCTTACATGGATAGAGGAAGATACATTTGATTATAGTGCGATTTATGCCCAATTAAAGTTCAAACCCGACTCGACTAGCGGAGAATGTTGGAGCCTTTTGGATTCATTCATGCCAGACATTGTAATAGTGACAGAGTATGGCCCTTTCGCATTGAAGGTATTGCTTCATAGGGCTTTAAAGAGACGAAAATACAAAGTGGTTGCTATATGTGACGATAGTTATAATATGCTGTCTGAGAAGAACGAATTCAGTAGAAGGCATCGATGGGCAAGAAGGTTTGTTGTCCCGTTTATGGACGAATTGATTCTTGTAGAAAAAAAATCTGAACAGTGGTATCAACACAATTACGGAAAGGGATTTTGGTTCCCAATTATACGAAACGAAGATAGGCAAAGAAGCATATATCAACGTACACTTTCTCATTCGCAATTACTGATGGCTCAACATAATCTGGAAAACAAGAATGTATTCCTTTTTGTTGGGCGTTTTGTAGCATTGAAGAATATTAATAGAATAATCCAGGCTTTCTCTGTTTTAAATAAAAGCGATAATGCTTTGGTTTTAGTGGGTAGTGGGGAGGAAGAAGATAATATAAGGAAGGTGATAAAAAGTCATGGATGCACTAATGTTATTTTAACAGGCAGGTTGGAAGGTGATGAATTGTATGCATGGTACAATGTCGCCGATTATTTTATTTTGGCAAGTTGGCAGGAAGCGTTTGGTGCTGTAACTACTGAAGCTTTATTGGCAGGATGTTATTCTTTAGTATCAAAAAGGGCAGGATCTAATTGTTTAATTGAAGAAGGGGTAAATGGATACACGTTTGACCCTATGAATACAGATGAAATTTTAAAGAAAATGGAAGAGGTGGTAAGTAGTTTCCCGAAAGTTAGACCGTTGAATAACGTTAAGAAAAACCTAATATCAGTTAGATATGATGAGTTTATAAACAGACTTATCTTACGACTAAATACTTTGTAGCGCATATGATAGAAGTTGAAATTATCGACCTACCCAAATTAACAGATCCGAGAGGGAATCTCTCAATTATTGAGCAGTATAAACAGATTCCATTTGAGATTAAGCGTGCACACTGGATATATGATGTACCAGGCGGTGTGAATCGCGGAGGTCATGCTTATCGAGAGACAGAGGAGTTTATTGTAGCCTTATCAGGAAGTTTTGATGTGGAAGTGGATGATGGTGAATCCAAACAGATCTTTTCGCTGAATAGGTCGTATTATGGGCTTTATGTTCCTAAGGGGATGTGGCGCACGATGACGAATTTCTCTACGAACTCGTTAGCATTGGTTCTATCTTCAACAGAATATGACGAGCACGACTATATTATGGATTATGATGAGTTTAATCTTTGGTCTAAAAATAAGTCAAAAGCAACGAACTCCCCAGATGCCAAAACTTCTGTTAGAGTGAAAACTCAGATGGTTCGTCTGATGCAGCGGGATGGAAAGAGTGTATTTGATTGTTCACTATGCGAGTTGAACAAGATGCACGATCCAGAGGGGAATCTGACATATATGTATGAGAATGTGCATGTGCCATTCCCTATCAATCGGGTGTTCTATTCTTATGATATTCCTGGTGGCGAAGATCGTGGCGCTCATGCACATAAGCATTGTCATCAATTCTTGATTGCTGCAAGTGGAAGCTTTGAGGTGGCCTTGGATGATGGTATCAACAAAAGGACTGTTCTGTTGAACCGCCCGTTCTGGGGATTACATGTACCTCCTGGGATTTGGGCATCAGAACAGGGTTTCTCCTCTGGCAGTATATGTCTGGTATTGGCATCTGAGGGATATTCAGAGGATGATTATATTCGTAATTATGATGATTATTTGAAATATTTAGAAGAGCAAAAAGTAAAATAGTATGGTAAAATTGTTAGACCTGCAGGCTATTACTGCCATGCATGGAAATGAATACAAGGAGGCAGTCAGTCGGGTGATTGATTCAGGCTGGTTTCTGCAAGGTAATGAGAATCGACAGTTTGAGACTGATTATGCAAAGTATATAGGTACTGAACATTGTATAGCAGTTGCTAATGGATTGGATGCACTCTATCTGTTGATGCGAGGATATAAGGAAATGGGTATTATGAAGGATGGTGACGAAATCATTGTACCTGCCAATACCTATATTGCCACCATCATTGCAATCACCCGCAACAATCTTGTTCCAGTATTGGTAGAGCCTACTTGGGAGCACTTGGAGATTGATATTGACAAGGTAGAAGCCGCCATTACTCCTAAGACTAAGGGCGTGATGATAGTGCATCTGTATGGTCGTATAGCTTATAATGACAAGCTGGGTGACATTTGCAAGCATCATGGGCTGAAGTTGATGGAAGACTGTGCGCAGAGTCATGGATGTGCTTGGAAGGGTGTTAAGACAGGCGCATTAGGTGATGCGGCAGCGCACAGTTTTTATCCTGGCAAGAATTTAGGTGCCTTTGGTGATGCTGGTGCGGTGACCACAAACGATGAAGAATTAGCATCAGTCATTAGAGCATTGGCGAACTATGGAAGCCAGAAGAAATACGTTTTCAAGTATGTGGGTATGAACAGCCGAATGTCAGAACCTGATGCTGCGGTACTGGATGTGAAACTGAAGTATCTGGATGAGGATAATAAGAAACGCCAAGAACTGGCAGCATATTATTATGAGAACATCAACAATCCGCTGATTACATTGCCTAAGCGTATTTCAGATGAAAACAATGTCTATCATCAGTTCCCTATTTTCTGTGAGCGTCGTGATGAGTTGCAGAAGTATTTGGCAGACAATGGCATTCAGACGTTGATTCATTATCCAATTCCTCCCCATAAGCAGGAGTGTTATAAGGGTTGGAATAACCGTAGTTATTCTATCACGGAAAAGATTCATGAACAGGAACTGAGTATTCCTATGAATCAGGTGATTTCTGCTGTTGAAGCGGAAGAAGTGGTTCGTGTAATTAATAGTTTTAAGTAATATGATGAACTTCTGTACATTGTTCGATTCGAACTATGCCAGCAAAGGCATTGCGCTATATTTGTCTTTGGAGCAACAAACGGATGATTTTGTGCTCTATGTGATGGGGATGGATAGAAAATGCCAAGAGATTTTAAATGCTATCGGGTTTAAAAACATGATAGTGGAGTGCATAGATGATGTGGATTCTCCGGAACTGGCAGAAGCAAAGAGCAATCGTTCACGTGCAGAATTTTGTTGGACTTGTGGTTCGTTCTTTACAGATTATTTCTTACATAAATACAATCTGCCTGATATTACATACCTGGATTCTGATTTGATGTTTTTCAGTTCTCCGCAGTCTGTTTTTGATGAACTTAAAAGAAAGAACGCCTCTGTTGGATTGAGTCCACATTTTATCAATAATACACTTTTTGGTATTTATTGTGTGCAATATGTGTACTTTAAATGTGACAACAATGGCATTGCATGTCTAAAATGGTGGAAGAATGAGTGCTTAAAATGGTGCTATTCGCAATTGGAGGAAGGTAAATATGGGGATCAAAAGTATTTGGACTATATGCACCAAAAGTTTGAGGGAGTTGTGGATATTGAGAATCGAGGAGCCGGTATAGCAAATTGGAATATGGAACAATATAAGTACGACTTTGCCAACCACTTATTAACTTATAAAGATAAACAATATCCGATAGTTTTCTTCCATTATAATGGACTGAATGTTACAGTAAAAAATGGTCAATTATCGATAGTATGTGGAAAACATTTTACAAAACCTGTGGTAGAAGGCTTTGTCATTCCTTATGCGAAATTGCTAAAGAAAGTGTATACGGATTATATCCATATTGAAATAACTAATATTTCATACAAGCCTCTTAGTCTATGGAAAAATGCAATAAATGCTCTATGGGTTCTGTTTAGGAATAATGCAATAGCTATAAAGATGGAGCGTGCATTTATGAATTATAAATATTCAAATAGAAAAGCGCCTTATAGCGAAAGGTAATCTTCATAATGTAGTGGCGTATTATTATCTTTCAACGTCATCAGTTAATAGTAGCAGGTAATAATATGTGTAAAATTTTCGCTTTAATTGTAAAATGAAGATGCTTAGAATTAAAGAATTAAATATTGTAGAAAGTAAAGATACTTTCAGCAGAATTCCAGAAGGAAAGGTGTTAATCAACACCATCAATGCGCACTCATATAATGTGGCGCAGAAAGACGAGCTTTTTGCTGAAGCGTTGAAGAATGGTGATTATCTGATTCCTGATGGTGCGAGCATCATTAAAGCCTGCAAACTCCTTAAGGCAAAAAGCCAGCCGAAAGAGAGAATTGCTGGCTGGGATTTGTTTGTCTTTGAGATGGAACGGCTTCAAGATAGGTGTAAGGCTGAAAATACCAGGGGAAAAGTGATGTTTATGGGGTCATCTGAAAAGGTGCTCTCTTTGATAAGGGAGAAAGCTGCCGTCGATTATCCGAACTTGGATATTATTACGTACTCACCTCCTTATAAGCCCGAGTTTTCAGAAGAAGATAATGCCGCTATTATCAAAGCCATCAATGATGCTAATCCTGACTTGCTATGGATAGGCATGACTGCCCCCAAACAGGAGAAATGGACATATCGGCATTGGAAAGATCTGGATATCCATTGCCATGTGGGAACTATCGGTGCAGTGTTTGATTTCTATGCGGGTACGGCAAAACGCGCTCCACAATGGTGGCAAGAACATTCATTGGAATGGCTATATCGGCTGTGTATAGAACCTAAGCGCATGTGGAAAAGATACTTGTTTGGCAATCCCTTGTTTTTGTGGAATGTGCTTAAGGAGTAATAGTATAGTTTATGGAAATTAAAAAAATAATTTTCAGAGCTAAACAGTTTGGTGGACTTCGATTAGCCAGAGGGTATATCAAAATGGGGCTTGGGCATGTTGTGGCGTTAAACGTGATTAAAATGTTTTTGGGCATTAAAACGAGAGATGAAGCATATTCTGTTATTTCCAGTAGAACCAATAAAAAATTACAAGAGCGATATAAAGATTTTATTTTAAAAAGGAAGTATTATTACGATTCATTGGATTTGGTTCATGAGTATTCTTCATTTGTGTGGACAGGTTGGCTACAAGGATTTGATAATGCACCTAAACTGGTAAAGGCTTGTGTAGAATCAATGAAGCAAAATCTGGCAGGTAGGAAAATAATGTTGATATCTATGGATAATTATAGAGATTATATTGACCTGCCGAATGACATTGTCGAGAAATTTAAAGCTGGGATGATTCCTCCGGCTTCCTTTTCGGATTTGCTTCGACTTGAGTTGTTGATTAAATATGGTGGGACATGGATGGACGCAACCGTATTGTGTACAAGAGGGGGTGATATATCTGCAGACAAAGTAATGGACTGTGATTTGTTTGTGTTTCAGGCGATAGTGGGAAAAGATAAGAGATTACATGGAATATCTAATTGGCTTATGACAGCTTGCAGCAATAATAAGCATTTAATTGTATTAAGAGACGTCTTAATGCAATACTGGCGTGATTATGATTGCTGCTTGGATTATTATATTATGCATCATTTCTTTATGTCGATAGCAAACTTGTTTCCAAATGAAATCGCTAAGATGCCTCGTGTAAATAGATTAATTCCTCTTAGACTGATGAACAGAATGGGAGATAGGTATGATGAAAGTTGGATGAAGAAATTGTTGTTACAGACTTGTTTCCACAAACTGAATTATCGATTGAGTGAAAAAGTACTTAATGATCCGGATAATTTCTATCACGTGGTTGTTAATAATAGTTTATGCTACGACTAAAAGGCTAACTTTTGTTGAAAGATGCTTTTTTTTGAGTTATTAAGATATGCATTGAATATCGATGCCAATCCGCCTGCTATTTCTGCGGATGATTGGGAAAAAATGCACCAGTTGGCACGAGAGCAGTGCCTGTTAGGGGTGATTTATAAGGCTGTCGAGCGTATGCCAGAACAGCATCGTCCCCCAAAGCGGTTGTTGCTGCAATGGTTTGTTGAGGCTGAACAAATTCACCATCAGAATGAAAAGGTGTATGAAGCATGTGCTGTTGTGACGGAGCTCTTTGAGAAGGCTCACATCGGATGTTGTGTTCTTAAAGGGCAGGGGAATGCTGTTATGTATGACGATCCGTTTTCACGAATGCCTGGGGATATTGATTTATGGGTAGATTCGTCAAAAGTGATAATAGAAGATGGCTTCATGATTGTTGGCAATAAGCGTTTAAAGACAGGTGCTCATGTGTACCATCACATTGACGTGGAGGATGTGCACGGAGTCAGTCTTGAGGTACATACAAAGCCGTCATTCATGAACAACCTGATTCATAATAAGAACATGCAGTTTTTTTTCTCAAATAATGCTCCTGCCCAGTTTGCTCATAAAGTAGAAATGCCTGAAGGAAAAGGAACTATTAACGTTCCTACTCCTTACTTTAATATCGTTTATCAACTTGCACACATCTCAAAGCATTTTTTTCAGGAAGGCATAGGGTTGAGGCAGTTTGTTGACTATTATTTCGTGTTGAGAAAAGCGGAAGGGTGTTCCCACAAGGAACTTCAGGAACTGCTAAGTTCATTAGGTCTTTACAAGTTTGCTCAGGCGGTAATGTATGTTGAACAACAAGTATTCTCTTTGGAAGAGCGTTATTTCATTGCTCCTGTCAGTGAGAAATATGGACGTTTCCTCTTGAATGAGATTATGTTGTCTGGTAATTTTGGTGCCTATGATAAACGGGTAGATGATTTTCACCGTAAGACAGCTTTAGGCAGGAATCTGGAACGATTGAATCGTGATATTAGATTGATGCGCCTTTTCCCATCGGAAGCATTATGGGAACCGGTTTTTAGGATATGGCACTTTTTTTGGAGGATAAAGAATACATAATAAAGGTTGGAATATGAATTCGAATAATCAAACTAACAGTATAATGCAGTTGGGAATCATTTTTATTGATTTCTTGATATTGATTGCTATTTGGTTTGCATGTCTACATTATCATCCTCAAATGGTTGGTATGGTAAAGTGGAGTGTTCGGACATCTTTATTGATGAATATGATAGCCCTTGCTATGGCGGAGTCTTATTTCCCTCCAGTCATACATAGGCGATTAGTGTCAGTCGCTGATATTCTGAAACGTTTGTTCAGGCTTTCTATGACGCAGATGCTCGTTGCTTTTGTGCTTTTAAAACTTCTTACGCATCGTTTTGCCTGTGGGAAAACAGAATTGACAATAGGCTTTGCATTCTTCTTTTGTTTGCTTATATCACGTTTTTTAGAAAGAAGAATTATTAAGTTGTACCGCAAGGTGGGTGGTAACAGTAGGTCTGTGCTATTTATTGGTTCCGACTCGGAATTACTGAATATCTATCATCGGTTGTTGGATGATGCCTCGAAGGGTTATCGCATCATAGGATATTATGCGGATGAAGAAATGATGGAACAGCCAGAGGATGTGGAACTGAAACGCTTGGGAACGTTGCAGGAGTTCTTGAAGGATATGGATGGCAAGGAAGAGCAGTTCGTTTGTGACGAGATGTATGTTTGTCTCTCGCGGCGTGATAAGGATACGGTGAGACGACTTTCACATTTCTGTGATCAGCATGTAATCAGATTCTATTTCGTACCAGTGTCG
>ODAJ012176949.1_pt1 | contig 17427 bp, 16 predicted proteins | sample 1539241 | NCBI WGS metagenome assembly ODAJ01 (sample SAMN02144231, study PRJEB22623) | gut metagenome | biome: sheep rumen | host: Ovis aries | place: New Zealand
GCTCAGAGTGACTATTATCAGTCCACCCGGGGCGGCGGCCATGGTGATTATCGCATGCTCGTTCTCGCTCCCTCCTCCGTTCAGGAGGCTGTTGAGCTGACGCAGCTGGCCTTTGACCTGGCGGACAAGTATCGCAATCCGGTGCTCCTCATGGGAGACGGCCTGATCGGTCAGATGATGGAGCCCGTTGAAATGCCGGACTGGAAGCCCAATCCCGATCTGCCGCCCAAGACCTGGGCAGCCACAGGATGGACCCCCTCCAGCGACAGAGAGCGTGCCGTCATTAACTCCCTGTATATCGATCCCGCCGTGCTGGAAAAGCACGTGAATCATCTGTATGAAAAGTATGCGGTCATGGAGGCGGAGGAATGCCGCTGGCAGGAGGAGATGACGGAGGACGCGGATTATGTCATCGTGGCCTACGGCACCACGGCCCGCATTGCCCGCAGCGCCATGCGGAAGCTCCGGGACGAGGGCATCCGCGCCGGTCTCATCCGGCCGATCACGCTCTGGCCCTTCCCCAGCGCACCCATCGCGGCCGCTGCGAAGCATGCCCGTGCCTTCCTGACGGTGGAAATGAGCATGGGGCAGATGGTGGACGATGTTCGCCTGGCGGTTGAGGGAACTGCTCCGGTGCACTTCTTCGGCCGCACCGGCGGTATCGTGCCCACCGTCCGTGAAATCATGACCCAGGTGGAAGCCCTGGCGAAGGAGGGAAAATAAGCATGGCCATCGTATATGAGAAAACGAAGCTGCTCACCGAGAAGCCGCTGCATTATTGTCCTGGCTGCACCCACGGAATCATCCACCGCCTCGTGGCGGAAGCGATTGATGAGCTTGGTATCCAGGGAAAAACCATTGGGATCGCCCCCGTCGGCTGCGCCGTCTTTGCCTATGATTATTTTAACTGTGATATGATGGAAGCTGCTCACGGCCGCGCGCCGGCTGTTGCAACCGGCTGCAAGCGGGTCAATCCGCAGAACGTTGTATTCACCTATCAGGGCGATGGTGATCTGGCATCCATCGGCGCTGCGGAAATTACGCATGCCGCAACCCGGGGAGAAAACATCACCGTTATCTTTGTCAATAACGCCATCTATGGCATGACCGGCGGTCAGATGGCTCCTACCACCCTTCCCGGGCAGGTGACGACGACCTCCCCCTATGGCCGTGATCCCGCCCTGTGCGGTTATCCCATCCGCGTCAGTGAAATGCTCGCCACGCTGGACGGCCCCGCGTATATTGCCCGGGTCTCCGTCCACGACGTGAAGCATATCCTGGACGCAAAGAAGGCGATTCGCAAAGCCTTTGAAACGCAGATCGCGGGGAAGGGCTTCTCTCTGGTGGAGGTTCTCTCCTCCTGCCCCACCAACTGGGGCATGACGCCGCGGGAGGCGCTGAACTGGCTGGAAGCCAACATGATTCCGCAGTATCCGCTGGGAGTCAAAAAGGAGGTCGAATAAGCATGGAAGCTCAATTTCTCATTGCCGGGTTTGGCGGGCAGGGCGTCCTGCTCATTGGGCAGCTGCTGGCAAAGGCCGCCATGCATGAGGGCATGAACGTGTCCTGGATGCCCTCCTACGGTCCGGAGATGCGCGGAGGCGAGGCGAACTGTGCCGTCGTCATCAGCGATGAGCCGATCGGCTCCCCGCTGGTCACGGAAATTCCCTTCGCCGTCATCATGAATAAACCCAGCATGATTAAGTTTACCCCTGCCATGGAGCCGGGCGGCGTGATGCTCTATAATGCGTCGCTGATCGATATCACTCCGGATCGGGATGATATCACCGCCATTCCGGTTGACTGCAACGGCATCGCGGAGGAGCTGGGCAACGCCCGCACCGCGAATATGGTCATGCTGGGAGCCATTCTGAAGAAGACCGGGATTGTCTCCATTGATTCCGCCATGGAAGCCCTGAAGGCCACCTTCGGGCCCAAAAAGGAGCATCTCCTGCCCATCAACCGGCAGGCCATGGAACGGGGCGCAGCGGCGGTTGAATAAAAGCACCTGCCTTCCGCTCACAAAACCATCTGATGCTGTCAGATGGTTTTTTTGCGGGACAGCATCTGTACGGTTCGTGAAAGTTCTGTGAATCAAAGGGATTTGCCGCTCCCCTGTCGAAACGTAAGCATGTACCCAGTCGTACAGGAGGTTGATTATGAGCGAGACGATAAAGAAAACTGAAAAATTTGATGTGGGTGGTCAGGCCGTCATGGAGGGCGTCATGATGCGTTCTCCCCATGCCACCGCCGTCACCGTTCGCCGGCCGGACGGCACCATGGTCACCAAGCTGACGCCCTTCGTTCCCCTGAAGGAGAAGTATCCCTGGATGGGCAAGCCCTTCCTCCGCGGGGTCATCAATATGGGCACCATGCTCTATTATGGCATGAACACGCTGGAGGATTCCACCAAAATGCTGGGCATGCTGGATGAGGAACCTACCCGCTTTGAAAAGTGGCTGGCCAAAAAGCTGGGCAAGGGGATTGATAAAATCGTCATGGCCGTTGCCATTGTTCTCGCGGTCATTCTGTCCGTTGCGCTGTTTATTGCGCTTCCCGCCGGGGTGGAATCCCTGCTTCGCGGTGCCGGCATGTCAACCGTGGGCTATACTCTCATCGGCGGCCTGGTGAAGATTGGCATTCTCATCGGATATATGGTGGCGGTCGGTTTCATTCCGGATATTCGCCGTACCTTCCAGTATCATGGCGCGGAGCATAAATCCGTCCATTGTCATGAATCCGATCTTCCGCTGACACCGGAAAATGCCATGACCTTTTCCCGTCTTCACCCCCGGTGCGGTACGGCATTTCTGCTGATCGTCTTTTCCGTCAGCATCCTGCTTTTCCTGGTGCTGAATGTGCTTGTTCCCATCAGCAATTTCTTTGTCCGCTTTCTCTTTCATCTTGCCATGCTGCCCATTGTGGCCGGAGTGAGCTATGAAGTCCTCATGGGGCTCGCCCATCATGAGAACAGGATCACCTGCGTCCTGCGCTGGCCCGGCATGCAGATGCAGCGCCTCACCACCCGTGAGCCCGACGCGAAGATGCTGGAATGTGCCATTGTATCCGTCAACGTTGTGCTGAACGGCTTTCCGGAGCATTGTGAAAAAACGCCGGAGGGATGGGGCGTATTCCATGATTATCGGGAATCCGAACCGGGCTATGTTCCTGCGTCGGCCGTGGCGGATGCCGCCGTCGCATCATGACGCCGCGGGTTTTGCTCCTGCAGACAGCCAGGCGCCTGCGGGAGGCAGGCATTCCGGACCCGGTGGAGGATGCTGCCCTGCTGCTTTCTCATCTGCTTGGCCGTCCCCCGCTGGCCCTTCGTGTGGATGATGAAACGCAGCTTGACGAGAGCCTGCTTTCAGCCTATCAGCATCTGGTCGGCAAGCGTCTGACCCGCGAGCCTCTGCAATACCTGCTGAAGGAATCGGTCTTCTACGGCCGATCCTTCTTTGTGGATCCACGCGTGCTCATTCCCCGTCCGGAAACCGAATGGCTCTGCGCCTGGGCGCTGGAAACGCTGGCTCCGGTAGTGCGTCCCTCCATTCTGGATCTGTGCACGGGCAGCGGCTGTATCGGCCTGACCCTTAAGGCGGAGCGGCCCGATGCCACCCTGATCCTCTCCGATCTGTCAGAGGATGCGCTCCAGGTCGCCTCTCACAACGCTGATCGTCTCGGCCTGTCTGTTACCTTCTGCCGGAGCGATCTTTTTGCTGCCGTTTCCCCTGCCCCGTATCACTGCATCATTTCCAATCCGCCCTATATTCCCTCCTCGGAATGCGGCGCCCTCCAGCCGGAGGTTCTTTTCGAGCCGCCGCTGGCGCTGGATGGTGGATCGGACGGACTGTCTCTCTATCGCAGACTGATTCTGGATGCGCCGCGTTTTCTCTGCGATGGCGGTTTCCTTTTCCTGGAGCTGGGCATGGGAGAAGCCGCTGCCGTGGCAGCGCTGCTGCGCCTCAGCGGTTTTGAGGATATTCAGATCCGGCAGGATCTGGCCGGAATCGATCGCATGATACGCGCTCAGTATGTCAGGAGGAAGCATGTTTGATCGTCTTGCCGCCCTGCGGGATCGGTATCTGGAGCTCTCGGAAGCCATTGCCCAGCCCGATGTGATTCAGAATTTTCAGCTCTATCAGCAGCATCTGAAGGAACGTGCGGAGCTTGAACCGGTGGTGCACGCATTTGATGCCTATGAGCAGCTGTCTCGTCATCTGGAGGAGGCGCATGAGCTGCTCTCCGATCCCGATCTGGCTGAGGAGGCCAGAGCAGAAATCGCGGAGCTTTCAGCCCGGCAGGATCAGCTTTCGTCCGAGCTGAAGCTTCTGCTTGTTCCGCCGGATCCGTTGGATCATCGCAATGTCATTCTGGAGATTCGGGCCGGAGTCGGCGGAGAGGAAGCCGCACTCTTTGCCGGGGACCTGCTCCGCATGTATCTGAAATACGCCGATCGGAATCAGCTCCGCGCGTCCATTCTCTCCCTCAGCGATACGGATCTGGGCGGTGTCAATGAGGCTCTGGTCATGGTCACCGGTCCCGAGGCCTATGCCCGGTTTAAATTTGAAAGCGGCGTTCATTGCGTTAAACGGGTTCCCGTCACCGAAAGCGGAGGAAGAATTCATACCTCCACGGCGACGGTGGCCGTGCTTCCTGAGGCGGAGGAGGTAGAGCTGGAGATCGACCCGTCTGAAATCCGTGTGGACGTCTTCCATGCGTCCGGCCACGGCGGTCAGGGCGTCAACACCACTGACAGCGCCGTCCGCATGACGCATCTTCCAACCGGTCTCGTCGTCACCTGCCAGGATGAGCGCAGCCAGCTGGAAAACAAAGCCAAGGCGCTGAAGGTGCTTCGCTCCCGCCTCCTGGACCAGGCCAGGCAGCAGCAGGCCTCTGCCTATGCCGCGGATCGCCGGGGACAGATTGGTTCCGGAGACCGGAGTGAGCGCGTTCGCACCTATTATTTCAATCATGATTATGTGGTCGACCACCGCCTCGGCATGACCGTCAACCGGACAGCCAATGTGTTGAACGGGGATTTAAATCCGTTTATCGACGCGCTTCGCCTGGCGGAAAAAACGGAAAAGCTGAAAAGCCTCTCCTCCAGGCAGTCGTAATGCTCATTCGGTTTTGAAACCGATGGAAAGCCAGAGAAGTGAAAAAGCTTTCCTCTGAATCTTGAAGAGGGATCTGATATTTTGAATACGCAAATTCTTTCACCCTCCCCGGCAGCTTATGAGCAGGCATCCCGCCTGCTGCGCGGGGGAGAGCTGGTTGCCTTCCCGACGGAAACCGTGTATGGGCTCGGTGCCAATGCGCTGAATCCCACTGCCGTTCGTTCCATCTTCGCGGCAAAAGGGCGTCCTGCCGACAATCCGCTCATAGTGCATATCGCGGATCGCGCACAGCTGTCCGAGCTGTGTGAAATCCCGGACTCTGCCCTGCCTCTGATGGATGCCTTCTGGCCCGGACCGCTGACGCTGCTGTTTCCCCGGAAATCCACCGTCCCGGATGAGGTCACTGCCGGTCTTCCGACGGTTGCCGTACGGATGCCGTCCCACCCGGTAGCCGCTCAGCTGCTGCGGGTCAGCATGCTGCCCGTGGCGGCGCCCAGCGCCAACCGTTCCGGCCGTCCCAGTCCAACCACAGCCGCTCACGTCTATGAGGATCTGCAGGGCCAGATTCCGCTCATTCTGGATGGCGGCAGCTGCGATGTGGGCCTGGAATCCACTGTCCTGGATATCTGCCATGGACAGCCGTGCATTCTTCGTCCCGGTGGCGTGACCCAGTCCATGCTGGAGGAGGCACTCGGGTATCCTGTCGCTCTGGCAGGCAGTATATTGCGCCCACTCCGACCGGATGAAAAAGCGCTCTCGCCCGGCATGCGATACCGGCATTATGCCCCCAGGGGAATCATTACGCTGGTGGAGGGAGCCCCCGAAGCGGTTGTTCCTGAGCTGCGCAGGCTCTATGCCACGGATCTTGGAGCAGGAAAAAAGACCTGCGTGCTCTGTTTCACGGAGCATATGCCGGAGCTTGCAGACTGTGCTCCCCACGATCTCGGCTCCCGGCAGGATCTTTCCCAGGTGGCGCACCGGCTTTTCGATATCCTGCGGCATCTGGATGAAGAGGGCATGGAAACCATTTACAGTGAGGTCGTTCCTGCGGAAGGGCTCGGCCTGGCTGTCATGAACCGTCTGGGCCGGGCTGCCGCGTTCCGCACAATTCGAGTATAAAAAACAGGGACCGGATTCCTTTTCTGAATCCGGTCCCTGTTTTTGTATCAGATATTCAGCAGGTCGCTGTAAACCTTCAGCGCTCCATCCGTTTCGTGCGCCAGCACCTTTTTGGCCAGCACCTTCCCCAGCTGAACGCCTTCCTGGTCAAAGCTGTTCAGATTCCACAGGAAGCCCTGGAACATGACCTTGTTTTCAAAGTGAGCCAGCAGGGCGCCCAGCGCTTCCGGAGTCAGCTGATCGCCGACGATAATGCTGGACGGCCGGTTCCCGGCAAAGTGCTTATTCCGGTTTTCATCCTGCTTTCCACAGGCAAAGGCCATGATCTGCGCAGCCACGTTCGCGCACAGCTTCTGCTGGCTGGTGCTGTTCTGAATATTCACATCCATGCCTGCCTGGTTTTTCCGGAAGCCGATAAACTGCAGCGGCACGATATCGGTCCCCTGGTGCAGCAGCTGATAGAAGGAGTGCTGCCCATTGGTTCCGGGTTCACCGAAAATCACGGGACCCGTCGCATAGTCCACCGGCTCGCCAAAGCGGTTGACGCTCTTGCCGTTGGATTCCATGTCCAGCTGCTGCAGATGCGCCGGGAAGCGGCTCAGGGCCTGCGAATACGGCAGCACAGCCGTTGACGGATAGCCCAGAATGTTTCTCTCATATACGCCGATCAGGGCATCCAGCATCGCAGCATTCTTCAGCGGATCCGCTTCCTTCGCCATCGCATCCGCGTCCGCCGCGCCCTGCAGGAAGCGGGCAAAGATTTCCGGTCCGAAAGCCAGAGAAAGCACCGCACAGCCCACGGCAGAGGTGGAGGAATAGCGACCGCCAATATAATCATCCATGAAGAACGCTGCCAGATAATCGCTGCTGCTGGCCAGCGGAGAGGTTTCGCTCGTCACGGCGATCATATGCCTTGCCGGATTCAGTCCGGCATTCTTCAGCGCATCCTTCACGAAGGCTTCGTTGGTCAGCGTCTCCAGCGTCGTCCCGGATTTGGAGACCAGGATAAACAGCGTATGCGCCAGATCTACACTCCGCAGCACTTCCGCCGCATCATCCGGATCCACATTGCTGATGAACCGGGCTTCCATCCTGAAGCTGCCCTGCGCCTTCGCGCCGTTCACCAGGGCAAGATACATCGCACGGGGACCCAGGTCGCTGCCGCCGATGCCGATCTGCGTCACGGTGGTGAATTTCTCGCCCTTCTCATTCACGATTTCACCCGCGTGCACCTTCCTGGCAAAGTCTGCGATTTTTTCCTGCTGGGCCACGTAAAAGGCACGCTTGTCCACGCCATCGGCCACCACAGCCTTGCCCAGCTGTCCGCGGGTCAGCTGATGCAGCACCAGCCGCTTTTCGCCCGTGTTAATGACGGCTCCCTCGTAGAGCTCCTGGAACTTTTCTGCCAGCTGCGCTTCCTCAGCCAGTGCGCTCAATCCGCTCAGGATCTGATCGTTCACCTGCTTGGCGGCATAGACATAGGTCAGTCCTCCGGCCATCGGTATCTGATACCGGCTGACACGGGCCGCTCCGGCCTCGCCTGCCATTTCCCGGGTCAGATCCACCTTCTCGTTCTTCTGCTGCAGCGCCTGGAAAGCTGCAAGCTGATTCAGATTCTTCCACGCGATCATACTTTCCCGTCCTCCTTTGTTTTCTGATTCGCTCAGATGTAGGTCGTGGCAGATGCCGTCAGGTTTCGTCTGTCTGCTTGTCCATCGGCTTCATCGTCGGGAAAAGCAGCACATCCCGAATAGTGCTGCTGTCCGTCAGCAGCATGATCAGCCGATCCAGCCCGAAGCCAAGGCCGCCGGTCGGGGGCATACCGTATTCCAGCGCGTTCACGAAATCCTCATCCACTTCAGCATGAATGCCCTGTGCCGCGCGGGCCGCCACCTGCTCCTCAAAGCGCCGCCGCTGGTCAATCGGATCGTTCAGCTCGCTGAAGGCATTGCCCATTTCATGCCCGGTAATGAAGAATTCAAATCGCTCCGTCAGCGCAGGGTTATCCGGCTTCCTCTTGGCCAGCGGAGAAATCTCCACCGGGTAATCCATGATGAAGGTCGGCTGCACCAGAGTCGCCTCCACATATTCATCGAACAGCGCAGCGAGGCAGTCTCCCTTCCGAGCATCCTTTTCCACATGAACGCCGCGCCGGTCGCAGATCGCCCGGGCCTCTTCATCGCTCTGCCAGGCATTGTAATCCTCGCCGCAGGCTTCGCGAACCGCGTCCGCCATGGTAATCCGCTTCCACGGCGCCTTCAGATGGATGGTCTCGCCCTGATACTGTACGTCCGTTGTCCCCAGTGCCTTGAGCGCCACAAACTCGTACAGCTGCTCAACCATCTCCATGATTTCCTTATAATCCGCATAGGCCTGATAGGTTTCAACGGAGGTAAATTCAGGATTATGCGTTGCATCCATACCCTCGTTCCGGAAAATCCGGCCCACTTCATAGACGCGCTCAAATCCGCCCACAATCAGGCGCTTCAGATACAGCTCCGTCTCAATCCGCAGGAACATGTCCAGGTTCAGCGCATTATGGTGCGTACGGAACGGCCGCGCGCTGGCACCGATTTCCAGCGTATGGAGCACAGGCGTGTCCACCTCGAGGTAGCCCCGTCCGTCCAGGAATTCGCGCACCGCGGCAATAATCCGGCTGCGCTTCCGGAAGGTATCCCGCACCTCGGGATTGACGATCATATCCACATACCGCTGACGATAGCGAAGATCCGTATCCACCAGCCCGTGGTATTTTTCCGGCAGCACCTTCAGGCTCTTGCACAGCAGCGTGACTGCCGTCGCATGCACGGAAATCTCTCCCGTCTTGGTTTTGAACACCGTGCCCCGGATCCCGAGAATGTCCCCGATATCATCCTGCTTGAAGGCGGCATAGGCCTCCTCGCCCACGTCATCCCGGCGGACATAAAACTGAATGTCACCCTCGCCATCCAGCAGATGGCCGAAGGAGGCCTTGCCCATCACCCGGCGGCTCGTCATCCTGCCGGCAATACTGACCTCCTGCCCTTCCAGCTCCTCAAAGCGGTCCAGAATCTCCCTGCTGTGATGGGTCACCGGATACTGGGTAATTTCGTAGGGATTCTGGTTCGCGTCCAGCAGCTTCTGCAGTTTTTGCCGGCGAATGATCTCCTGCTCGGTCAGCGGCGGAGTCAGAGGGGTTGTGGGATAATCAGCCATGTTACTTCATCCTTTATTGTATATTGATTGATCAGAGCTTCTTGATGGAAAGAACCTTATACTTGATCTGGCCCGCGGGAATCTGAATCGTCACCACCTGATTCCGTTTTGCGCCCAGCAGGCCCGCGCCAACAGGGCTCTCATTGGAAATCTTATCCTCCATCGGATCCGCTTCGTTCGCGCCGACGATCGCATATTCATAGGTCTCGCCCTCGTCCACGTCCTTGACCTTCACCACGGTTCCGATGGATACGCGCTCGGTGGTGATTTCATCATCAGCCACCACGGTCGCGGTGCGGATCGTCGCCTGCAGGCGGGTGATCTCCTCCTCGACCTTGGCCTGTTCCTTTTTCGCCTCGTCATATTCTGCATTTTCACTCAGATCACCGAAGCCGCGCGCCACGGCAATCTGCTCGCTGATCTCGTTCCGACGCACGGAAATCAGGTAGTCCAGCTGCTCCTCCAGCTTCCGAAGGCCGCTTTCGGTCAAGATCGTGCTCTTTTCTTCCGCCATGGATATCTCCTTCTCCTTTCAAAACGGAGCACCCTGCCGCTATACCCGCAAAACAAGGCGCCCCGACTTCTCTCGTGTTACGCAGGGATTATACTCACTTTCCCTTTGCTTGTCAACGTTTTGAGGGTTTTCTGTCCAGTCAAAGAAGGAGGCTTTCCGGGACGATATCCGGATCAGCCTCCTTCTTTTATTGGGTCTGCTCTTCACCTCAGAGCAGCTGGTATGTCATAGCCTCTCCGCCGATGATCCCCGTCAGGAACAGGGTCAGAATGACAACCGCAAGGCAGCAGCCGATGATTCGCATCCACTTTTTTGCATCAAGTTCCATCCCGTTTGTCCCTTTCCGCGCGTTACGCTGTTTCCTTCTGCGCCAGATCTGCCCCCGTAATCACCTTCACCGGGCATTTCGCTGCGCATTTTCCGCACTGCACGCATTTTTCAGGATCCACATGCGCCAGGCTTCCATCAAATTCCATCGCACCGACTTCACACTGCTTCACGCACAGGCTGCATCCGATGCAGCCCGCGCTGCAGACCTTCTTCACCGCGGGTCCCCTGTCCCGGTTCCGGCACTGGACCAGGACCTTCTGGCTTTCCGGCACCAGTTCAATCAGCCCGCGCGGGCAGGCCTTTACGCAAAGACCGCAGCCAACGCACTTCCGGGGATTCACCGCAGCAACCCCATCCACGACGGAAATCGCCTTCTCAGGACAGACCTGCTGGCAGGTTCCCAGGCCCAGACAGCCGTAGTCACAGTCGGTGACCGGTATTCCGGCCAGTGCCGCGCTCCTGCAATCCCGTACCCCGACATAGTTTCCCTGGTTATGCGTCACCTCACAGCTGCCCTTGCAGCGTACGAAGGCGACCTTCCGCTCAACAGCGCCGGCGGATACGCCCATGATTTTTCCGATTTCCTCCGCCACTGCGGCACCGCCCACAGGGCAGGCATTGACCTGGGCCTTGCCGGACACAATCGCGGCGGCCAGCGCGTCACAGCCGGCAAAGCCGCAGCCGCCGCAATTGTTTCCCGGCAGCTTTTCGCGCACGGCGGCTTCCCGCTCATCCACCTCAACATGGAACTTTTTGCCCGTATAGACCAGCCCGTATCCGACAATCACGCCAATTACGGCAATCACCAGGGTGGTAATCAGAATGACCATTCTTCCTTCCTCCCCTCAGAATGACAGGCCGCCAAAGCCCATAAAGGCAATGGACATCAGAGCGGCGGCGATCATCACAATCGGAGCTCCGCGCAGCGGGGCGGGAATATCCTTTTCATTCATCCGCGCCCGAATGCTGGCCAGCAGAACGATAGCGATCGTATAGCCGACAGCCGTACCGAATCCGGAAAGCACGCATTCGATAAAGTTGTACCCGTTCTGCACATTCGTCAGCGCGACGCCCAGCACGGCGCAGTTTGTAGTAATCAGCGGCAGGTAAATCCCCAACGCCTTGTAGACCGCAGGAGAGGTTTTCTTCAGGAACATCTCCACGATCTGCACCAGAGCCGCGATGACCAGAATGAAAACGATCGTTTTCATGAAGTCCAGTCCCAGCGGAGCCAGCACGTAATCATACAGCAGACTGGCCACAGCGGACGCGATCGTGATGACGAAGATCACCGCCCCACCGAGGCTGGCGGATGCCTTCATCTGCTTCGAAACACCCAGGAAGGAGCAGATGCCCAGGAACTGATTCAGCACCACGTTGTTGATCAGCGCGCCGCCAATGATAATCATGATCAGACTGTTCACGCCTGCTCGCCTCCCTTCTTCGCCTCAGGGTTGTCACAGGCCATGGCGCAGGTTGCGCACTTCCCGTCGCAGTCCTTTTCAACCAGCTGACGCTGACGCGTCTTGATTCCGATGGCATTCATCACCGCGATGATCAGCGCGAACACAAGGAAGGCTCCCGGCGGCTGAATGAAAATACCGATCGGCTCAATGCTTTCCGGCAGAATCCGCATGCCAAACGCGGTCCCGTTGCCAAGCACTTCACGAATCAGCCCGGCCAGCGTCAGGGCTACGGTAAAGCCAAGGCCCATGCCGATCCCATCCATCACGGACAGCAGCGGTGTATGCTTGTTGGCATATGCTTCCGCGCGACCCAGAATAATGCAGTTCACCACGATCAGGGGAATATAGATCCCCAGCGATTCATACAGACTCGGCAGGTAGGCCTCAATCAGCAGCTCCGTTACCGTCACCAGGGAAGCCACAATCACGATATAAGCGGGCAGCCGCACCTGGTCGGGGATCGCCTTCCGAAGCAGCGAGATCACCAGGTTGCTCAGCACCAGCACCGCCAGCGTGGAAAGGCCCATGCCGATTCCGTTCATGGCGCGGGTGGAAACCGCCAGTGCGGGACACATACCCAGCATGAGCACCAGCACGGGGTTTTCCTTCAGCAGGCCGTTATAGATTCTTTCCCAGCACTTTTTCATCTCAGTTTCCCTCCTTCATGAAGGACTCATAGAAGTCGAGGGCCGCGTTCGCCGCGTTAATCACCGCTCCGGAGGTCACGGACGCACCGGAAATGGCATCGATTTCATTTGCTGCGGAGCCCTCCCCGCTCTTGGTCATCTTGAAGGGGTATTCGCTGCGGCCGATCAGCTGGCCTTTGAAGCTGTCCTCGTCGGCCCGCATGCCCATCCCGGGGGTTTCGTGCAGCTCCGTGAAGGAGATGCCATTCACGGCACCCTCCGCGTTCAGTCCGAGCGCAAAGGTAATATCACCGTCGAAGCCGTCGGAGGAGGTAACGCTCACCACATAACCGACCACCTGCCCCGCCGCGTCCTTTCCGATAAAGGCCTCATTGATCTTGCTCCGCCCGAAGCCGGAACCGTAGACGCTGCCGCGAACCTCAGAGAGGGCTGCGTCAATGGCGTCTGTGCTTTCAAAGCTCTCCGCCTCCGGCACAACGACCCGGTAGGAAGCCCGGGCGGCTTCCGCCTTCTGCTGATCGATCGTGTCCTTGGTCATCGCATAAACACCGCTCAGCGCAACGCCAGCCACCAGGGTGATCACCGTCAGCGTGATCACGGGTCTGGGAATCCGCTGAAGCAGCGGCGTCTTTTCCGTACCGGGCTTCCTGGCCAGCTTCCGGTAGGCAAAGGGCTTCTGGACGATATAGGTATCAATCAGCGGCGTCAGCAGATTGGCTACGATGATGGAGTAGCTGAAGGAATCTGCCGTGCTGCCATGGATTCTGAAAATCGCGCCCATCACGCCGATCAGTACGCCATAAACAAACTGGCCGATTTTGGTCACAGGGGAGGTCACATAGTCCGTCGCCATGAAGAAGGCACCCATCACAACGCCGCCGCCGCACAGATGCGCCAGCAGGAATCTGGGATCAAATCCCTGGCCTCCGAACAGACCCATACATACGGTGAAGCCGCCCAGCACGGAGAAGCAGATCTGGCCATGAATCACGTCCAGCACCCACAGCGCCAGGCCGCCGATCAGCATACAGAGAATGGAGCTTCCGATGACCGCGTTGGAGGTTCCCAGGAACATCTGTGTCACGTTCACTGCTTTGCCCGCGGCAAGGTCGGCCATCGGCGTCGCAGCGCTGACACCGTCCACGGTGAAGGTGGACATCGCCTTGCCAAAGGAAATCAGCAGGAAGCACCGCCCTGCCAGCGCGGGATTGATGAAATTCTTTCCCAATCCGCCAAAGCAGCCCTTAGCCACCACGATGGCAAAGGCTGCGCCGATCACCGGCGCGTACAGCGGCGTGTCCGGTGACAGCGAAAGCGCCAGCAGCAGTCCGGTCACAGCAGCGCTGCAGTCCCAGATGGAACTGGGCTTGTGGCAGATTTTATTGAAGATCCACTCAGACAGCACCGCGGTGCCAACGCTCAGCAGCACCACCGCCAGCGCGTTCCAGCCGTTCACCACGACACCTACCACCGTGGTCGGCAACAGCGAGAGGAGCACGACCTTCATGATAAACGGCGTCGTCCACCGGTCCCGCAGATGAGGCGCTGTGGAAAGATTGATGGCAGTGTTCATTTTTTCGCGCCTCCTTCCTTCCGTTTATTGGCCATGATTTCAGCCTTGGCCTGTTTGAAGGTCTGCATCAGCGGCCGCTTGGCCGGACAGGCAAAGGTGCAGCTGCCGCACTGGACGCATTCCAGCCCGTGCAGCTTTTTCTCATACCGTTCATAATCCCCGGCCAGCGCGGCATCGCTCATGACCTGCGGGCTCAGGCCCACTGGGCAGACGGTCGTGCAGCGGCCGCAGTGAAGGCAGGCCGTCTGCCGTTTTTCCGCCAGCTCCACGGGATCTTCCGGCAGAAGCGTCAGCCCGTTGTTCTGTTTTTGAATCGGCACATCCAGGGACCCGATGGCGATGCCCATCATGGGACCTCCCACCAGCGCCTTTTTCAGAGTCACGCCTTCCTTCAGCCCGCCGGCGGCCTCCAGCAGCTCGGCGAAGCTCGTGCCGTCCCGCACGATATAGTTTCCGGGGTGGGCCACCGCTTCCCCCGTCAGCGTGAAGCACTGGCTGAACAGCGGTTCACCGTAGACCACCGCGCGCTCAATCGCATACAGCGTCCCCACGTTGCACACCACGCATCCCACATCGGCAGGCAGCCTGGAAATCGGAAAATCGACCCCGGCCACAGCCTTGATCAGACTGCGCTCGCCGCCCTGCGGATACTTGGTTTTCATGGGAAGGACCTTCGTTCTGGCATGGCCCTCCGCGGCTGCACGCATGGCCTCAATAGCTTCAGGCTTGTTGTCCTCGACGCAGATGACCGCCTCGGCGTTCGGAAACAGCGACAGCGTCAGAACCAGGCCTTCCACAATTTCCTTCGCCCGGGTACGCATCAGCTGATCGTTGCAGGTCAGATACGGTTCGCATTCCGCACCGTTGGCGATCAGATAGCGAATTGCGGCGGGATCCTTGGGGCTCAGCTTCACGTGCGTTGGGAAACCCGCACCGCCCAGGCCGACGATACCCGCGTCCTGTATGCACCGGAGCAGCTCCTCCCGGCTCAGCCCGGAGGCATCCCGTTTCTGCCCCATGCCTTCAACCGGTGTAAACGCGCCGTCATTCTCAATCACGATGCACTCCATCAGAGCGCCCGTCAGAATGCGGCGTTTTTCAATCGCCTTCACCGTTCCGGAGCACGAGCTCACAATATGAGCGGAGACAAACCCGTCCGCTTCCGCAATCCTCTGTCCGACCAGCACGGGATCATTCTTTTTCACGATCGGCTTCGCGGGTTTGCCGATATGCTGCTGCAGCGGGAAAACCATCTCGCCCTTCGGGTCAAAAAGCTTCAGCGGCAGCTCCCGGCTTAACTCCTTATGCCCCTCCGGGTGTACGCCGCCGCGAAATGTGTTTCTCACGGATATACAGACTCCTTTCTCCGCTGTCACAAAAATCGGCCCGAAAGCTCCTCGCCCCAGGCTCACCTTTGTGCCAGATCATTCAGATCAAAGGGTTTTTACATGTAAACCTTAATAATTTTATCAAATTCCATTCCTTCTGTAAAGGAATTTCCGCTCATTTCTTGCGCCGGAAGAACCGATTCCGTTATAATGATCCGAAGCGCTTCACCTGATCAGCCGGGAGCGCCGAAGGAGGCTCATTGACATTGAATAAACGCGCCTGGATCATTTCTGCCCTCGCGTTGCTGCTGGCGCTGCTTCTCTTTTTTCTTTTCAGACCCGCCTCCGTGGATTCCTCGGATCTGCTCATCACCATCGATCAGGAGCCTGTCGCGCTGCACACCTTGCTTGCTCCGGAACAGACCGGTCTCCGGGTGACGCTGACGCATGGTGAGGAATCCCTCCTGGATCTTCCCTTCGGCCGCCCCTGTCAGATCCGCATCCTGCAGCCGGGCGGAGCGGAAAACATCCTCCGCCTGACCGAAACGTCCGTCTGGATGGAGAGCGCCAACTGCACCACCCAGGATTGCGTCCATATGGGAGAAATCACCCGGGAAAACCTGGATATCCGGCCCATGGGCGGCTTTATCATCTGTCTGCCTCACGGACTTACGGTCGAGGTTCATTCAACCTGATCCCAGTTTCACGGGAGAAGCGTTCAACTCACGCACCTCGAGATATTCCCGAATCACAGGTCCAATCCGAAGGATGCTGCCCACCGTTCGAACTGAAAGCCGATATCTTCCTTCCGGTGCGCGTCGCTGGAAAGCATCAGTTTTGCTCCACGACTCTGAAGATACTGAAGGATTTCCCGTCCCGGATACGGTTCCGTCCGATAGCCCCGGGAAATCGCTCCCGTATTGATTTCAAAAGGCTTCCCCGTCTTCAGCAGCACATCCGCCGCGCTTTGCCATGCCTGCCTGTAGCGTGGGTGCTCCGGGTCAAACCATCTGGCTTTTTCATTGAATTTGCTGACCAGGTCAAAATGCCCGATCAGATCGCACCGCGTCTGCCGCACCACGTCTCCCACCAGCCGGAAATATTCCTCCGCCATCGCGTACCAGTCTCCGCCAAAGTACTTTTCCGTTCCTTCCTCCAGCCGTTCCGGAGACCAGTCGATATAGACGTACTGCCCGTCCCGCATCCGCAGCGCGTGAACGGACCCGATGATATAGTCGTAGTCTTCCTGGTCATCCGCATAATAATCCCGTTCCAGCCCGCACCGGATCTCGATCCGGCCGGCATACAGGCGGCGCAGTCGCTCCATCTCCGCCCGGTAAGCCGCCCGCTTTTCCAGCGGCATGCTGCAGGGGTCGTGCTCAGCGTGGGAGTGCTCGGATAATCCTGCGACGCTCATCCCTCTTTCCAGCGCCGCAGCCACCATCTCCTCCGGCGTATTCTTTCCGTCTGAATAAACCGAATGCATATGAAGATCTCGCATCAGGTCATCTTCTCCTGCTTTACCTTATGATCAATCACGTGGCGGCTGGCCAGCTCCCGATGAATATCCTCCAGCGAAATGCCCGCCTCAATCATCAGCACCATCACGTGGTAGGTCAGGTCGGCAATCTCATAGATCGTTTCCTTCCTGTCCCTGTCCTTGGCTGCGATAATCACCTCCGTGGACTCCTCGCCCACTTTTTTGAGAATCTTATCCAGTCCCTTTTCGAACAGATAGGTCGTATAGGAACCTTCCTTCTTTTCGGTTTTCCGTCCGGCAATCAGCGTCATCAGACCCTCCAGAGAGAACTCATGGCGCTCGTCGCTTTCCCAGATTTTATCCACGAAGCAGCTGTCGTTGCCCAGATGACAGGCCGGCCCTTCCTTGTCCACAAGGACCACCAGCGCATCCCGGTCACAGTCCGCCGTGATGGAAACGATGTGCTGATAGTTTCCGCTTGTTTCCCCCTTCAGCCACAGCTCCTGCCGGCTCCTGCTCCAGAAGCAGGTCAGCCCTTTTTCCATGGAAATCTGAAGGCTTTCCCGGTTCATGTAGGCCAGTGTCAGCACCTTCCTGCTCGTCGCGTCCACCACGATGGCCGGGATCAGTCCCCGCTCATCAAACTTCAGTTCATCCA
>ODAJ014793395.1_pt1 | contig 17421 bp, 10 predicted proteins | sample 1539241 | NCBI WGS metagenome assembly ODAJ01 (sample SAMN02144231, study PRJEB22623) | gut metagenome | biome: sheep rumen | host: Ovis aries | place: New Zealand
CATGTCGGCTGCAGCGATGGTGAACTGATACGATGCATCGCCCTTGTTCACCCAGGGCCACTGGCCTATCGTACCACCGTTTTCGTCAAACGCCTTCTGCGTCCATCCCGAATTATTCTGGATGTAGAACAAATGCAGGCTTCCGCCCTCATAGGCCGTCACATGCACCGTCACCGTGCCACCAGTTTGCAACTTTGCCACAGGTATGGCGATGTTGTCGGTGTAGTTGCCCTCCCACAGCGTCGTCACCTGGTCTTTTGCATCCGCAGGGGCAAGGCCCAGCCAACACCCGAGGGCCACCAGCATGGCTACCTTGCGCCATGCCGAACTAAGTAAAGTTTTTGTCATTGTTTAATTTGTTTTGGGGTAAATTTGATTTTCGGTGCAAAGTTAATGCTTTCATACACGACAAATTGACACTATTTTAGCAATATACGACACCCCTGCTTATTTGCCGCCCCCTGTTGCTACTATGAAGAGTCCATAATGAGCAGGCTCCATCTTCAGCACTTACCCAATATATGGAATTAGGGGGAGTGCAAACGTGATTGCTCAAAACAAACGGCCAGATGTTTTGCATTTTACAGATTAATATAGTATCTTCGCAGCATGAAGAGAATGTTTTTCGCATTTTGTGCACTGCTGTCGGCTCTGGCAGCTGGGGCACAGCCCTACCGGGACGCCGCACTGACGACGGACGAGCGCGTGGAGGACCTGCTGGGGCGCATGACCCGGGAGGAAAAGGTGGCGCAACTGCTGTGCCCGTTGGGGTGGCAGTACGACGAAAACCGGGACTCCCTGGGCATAGGCATGCTGTGGGCCACCCACCGGGCCGACCCCTGGACGGGACGCACCCTGGCCGACGGACTGACACCACGAACGGCTGCCCGACGGGCCAATGCACTGCAACGCCATGCCCTGGAGGGGACACGACTGGGCATACCCCTGCTCCTGCTGGAGGAGTCGCCCCACGGACACATGGCCATCGGCGCCACCACCTTCCCAACGGGACTCGGCCTGGGGGCCACCTTCTCGCCCACCCTCCTGGAGCGCATGGGGCGGGCTATCGGCGAGGAATTGAAGGCTCAGGGTGCCCACCTGGGACTGGGGCCTGTGCTGGACCTGGCACGCGACCCGCGATGGAGCCGCACGGAGGAGACCATGGGCGAGGATGCCGTGCTATGTGGGCTACTGGGCGCCGCAATCGTCAGGGGCATGGAGGGGCACTGCGTGCTGAAGCACCTGGCGGCCTACGGCATGGGCCTGGGCGGACAGAACGGAGCAGCCATCGACATGGGCCGTCGCGAGGTCGTGCAGACGCATCTGGAACCCTTCCGCATGGCAGTGGATGCCGGGGCGGAGGGAGTGATGACGGCCTACAACGCCATCGACGGAGTACCCTCGACGGTCAATGCATGGCTGCTCAGCGACATGCTGCGCGGCCAGTGGGGATTCCAGGGGATGGTGGTGTCTGACCTCTACAGCATCAATGTGGTACACAATACGTTGCACGCCGCCTCATCGCTGGAGGAGGCGGCGGGCATGGCCCTAAAGGCTGGCGTGGACGTGGACCTTGGGGCTACTGCCTTTAGGGAATTAAGAATTAAGAAAGAAGAATTAAGAATTGAGGGTGAAGAATCAAGCATTGAGCGGGCACTGGACGAGGCGGTGAGACGCGTGCTGCGACTGAAATTCCGCCTGGGACTGTTCGAGCATCCGTATGTCGACGAAGCTAAGGCGGAGCAGGTGAACAGCAAGGCGCATCGGGCACTGGCCAGGGAGATAGCCCGGGCCAGCATCACGCTACTGAAGAACGACACGCTCAGCGGTCCCCAGAGGCGCACCCTGTTGCCGCTCGCAGCTGGAGCAAAGATTGCCCTCGTGGGGCCGAATGCCGACCATGTGTATGCCCAGTTGGGCGACTACACGGCGCCGCAACCGGAGGGCAAGGTGGTGACGATACGCGAGGGACTGAGGCGGAAGGGATACCGACTGGTGGAACCCGACGAAGCCGACGTCGTCGTGGCCGTCGTGGGCGGCAGCAGCAGCCGATACGGAGCGGTGGCGGAATACGAAGAGACTGGCGCGGCCTCCTCATCTTCTCATGCTCGCGATTTCTCATTTTCAGACTCCCCCGACAGCGGCGAGGGACTGGACCGTCTGTCGCTCGACCTGCCCGCCGACCAGAAGCAACTGCTGGAAAAGATGAAGGCGACGGGACGTCCGCTCGTGGTGGTCTACATCGAGGGGCGCCCGCTGCTGAAGAACTGGTGTGCCGAACATGCCGATGCCCTGCTGACGGCCTACTATCCAGGCGAGCAAGGGGGCGCGGCCGTCGCCGACGTGCTCTGTGGCGACTATAACCCCGCCGGCCGACTGCCCGTGAGCGTTCCGCGCAGTGTGGGGCAGTTGCCGGTCTTCTACAACCGCCCCTGGCCCCACCCGCACGACTACGTGGACGGCCCCTCTGCCCCACTCTACCCCTTCGGCTACGGCCTGTCGTACACGACGTTTGCCTACAGCGACCTTCGCATCGAGGGGCGGGAGGTAAGCTTCGTGGTGACGAACACCGGGGAGCGCGACGGCGAGGAGGTGGCGCAGCTCTACATCCGCGACGAGGCGGCCAGCGTGGTGTTGCCCGAAAGGCAGTTGCGCCACTTCGAGCGCATCTTCCTGCGCAAGGGGGAGAAGCAGAAAGTGGTTTTCCAACTGACGGACAGCGACTTTGCCCTCACGGACACAAGGCTGCACTGGGTGGTAGAACCGGGCGTATTCCGCATCATGGTGGGCAGTTCGTCGCAGGACATCAGGCTGTCGGCGGAAATGACGATAGACGAGACAAAAGACTTGACAGACAGCAAACTGACGAACCCAGCCCAGCGCGGCGACATCGTGGCTGACAGCGACGAGGAATACGTGTGGCCCACGGACTCGCTGGTAGCCACAAAACTGCGCACCTGGCAGGACCAGAAGTTCGGCATCCTGCTGCATTGGGGACTGTACAGCGTGCCGGGCATCGTGGAGTCGTGGAGCATCTGCGACGAAAACTGGATTCGCCGAGATACGACGATGACCTACGAACAATACAAGCGTTGGTACTGGGGACTGGCCGACCAGTTCCACCCCACGCGGTTCGACCCCGAACAGTGGGCACGCATCGCCAAGGAGGCCGGCATGCGATACATGCTCTTCACCACCAAGCACCACGACGGGTTCTGCCTCTTCGACAGCAGAGAGACGGACTTCAATCTCGCCCGACATGCGGGTTTGGACGCCGTGGGCCCCGTGCTGCAGGCCTTCCGCAAGCGAGGATTCATGACGGGAACCTACTTCTCGAAGCCCGACTGGCACTCGCCATTCTACTGGTGGGACGTCTTCCCCACAAAAGGGCGCAACGTAAACTATCCCATCGGGCAGTACCCCTGGCGTTGGGAACAGTTCAAACGATTTACCTACAAACAGATAGAGGAACTGATGACGCGATACGGACAGGTCGACATCCTGTGGCTGGACGGCGGATGGGTATGCACAGAGAACCGGCAAGACATCGACATGCCTGGCATAGCCCGCATGGCCCGACAGCGACAGCCCGGCATCCTGGTGGTGGACCGCACCATTCGTGGCCCCTACGAAAACTATCTGACACCCGAACGCAGCGTGCCGGATCGCCTGCTGCCCTACCCCTGGGAGAGTTGCATCCCGCTGTCCGACGACTGGGGATGGGTGCCCAGGCCAAGGTGGAAGTCGGCCCGACAGGTGGTGAACCTCCTCATCGAGGTGGTAGCCAAGGGCGGCAACATGGTGCTGGGCGTGGGACCTACGGCTGACGGACTCATCGAGCCCGAGGCCGAAAAACGACTGAAAGACATCGGACTATGGTTGCAGAGTAACGGGAAGGCCATCTATGGTACTCGCCCCCTGGACGGACGGCAACAGAGCGGACTGTGGTTCACCACGAGCAAGGACGGGCACGAGGGCTATGCCCTGTTGACTCTACCCGAAGGAGAGGCCCTGCCAGCAACGGTCGGATGGCAGGGAGACCTACCGCGAAAGGGCAGCACCATGCGACTGCTATCGACCGGACAGCGCCTCCGATGGACGGCGAAGGACGGACACGTGAACGTGGAACTGCCCAGCGGACTGCCCTCCGAACCCATCGTCATCAACTATAAACGAAAATGACCCGTACATAAATTTACGACCACGAATTGCACGAATTGATTTTTACGGCCGCGAATTGCACGAATTGATTTTACGACCACGATTAAACGGAATAAACGGATAATAGTGGTAGGAAATGAATTCATGGTAGCATAGAAAAGGCTGTGTCGTGGTAATGACACAGCCTTGTGGATAGTTTGGTTGCGGTACGCTGCGGTCAGAACGGCAGGTCGGTGTCCTCGCCACCCTCGGCACCGAAGGGCGTAGCATCGGGCGCAGGTGCAGCCGGTGCGGCAGCAGGGGCAGCCGTAGTGGGCAGAGGAGCAGCAGCGGGGGCAGCAACCTCGGCAGGAGCGGCCGTCTGTACGTTGCGGTCGACACGGAATGCGCGGATGGAGTTGAACCAACGGCCCTGGTACTCGTGGGCATCAATGTCGAACGAAACGGTCATCATCTCGCCAACCTGAATGTTGAACTGCTGGATGCGATCGGCTCCGAAGACGTCGAAGCAAATCTTCTTGGGGTACTGTTCCTGGGTCTCCAGCACGTAGGAGCCGGCCTTCCACTCCGCACCGCTACGCTGGCTGACACCAGAGCGTTCGGGCAATACGGCAATAATTCTTCCTGTAATTTCCATAAAGATTATTTAGATGTTATTTTAATGTTTGTGAAATTCTGTACAAAATTACAAAATAATTATGAATTGTGAATTGTGAATTGTGAATTATTTTGTACCTTTGCGTAGAATATAACCTAAATTAATAAATAAGTATGAAATTCATTGTATCAAGTACGGCCCTCTACGGCCGGCTCGCTGCCGCAAGCAAGGTAATGACTTCGAAAAACAGCATGCCCATACTGGACTGCTTCTTCTTCGACATCAGAAACGGTAAGGTCACCATCACTGCCAGTGACGGAGAGAAATACTTCATCACGTCGGTGCCCCTGGTCGACAGCGACAACAACGCCGAGTTCTGCATCACGGCCAAGACCATCATGGACTCGATGAAGGAACTGGCCGAGCAGCCCCTGACCTTCGAATACAACCCCGAATCGCACGAACTGCAGGGACAGCACCAAACGGGCGTCTTCTCGGTGATGACCTTCGACGCGGCCACCTACCCCAGCCAGCAGCCCCTCAAGGAGGAGTGCACCCGACTGGAGATGAGCAGCAACATACTGCTGACGGGTATCAACCGATGCCTGTTTGCCACCGCCAACGACGAAATCCGCATCGTCATGACGGGCATCTACCTTGACGTTCATCCCGAAGACATCACCTTCGCCGGAACCGACGGACGCAAGCTGGTGCGCTACATCAACCGTGAGGTGAAGCCCGGACTGGAGACCAACTTCATTCTGCCCAAGAAGGTGGCTGCCATTCTGAAGAACGTGCTGCAGAAGGACACGCAGATTACCATATCGTTTGACAATGAGAAGGGACAGGTGCATGCCGAGGACTTCGAAATGTATTTCCGACTGGTGGAGGGACGCTACCCCAACTACAACGGTGTCATACCCACCAACAATCCCTTCGTGGCTACCGTAGACCGCGCCAGCCTCATCAGTGCACTGAAGCGTATCTCGGTATTCTGCAACCAGTCGAGCGGACTCATGAAACTGCACCTCGAGAACAACCAGATGCGACTGACCGGCGAGGACAACGACTACGCCACTCGCGCCGAGGAGAACCTGATATGCGACTACCAAAACGAACCCATCAGCATCGGTTTCTCGTGCATCTTCCTCATCGAGATTGCCAACATCATGGAAGGCGACGCCCTCACCATACAACTGGCCGACCCCAGCCGTCCGGGCGTAGTGATTCCGGCCGAACAGCCTGAGAACGAGGAGACACTGATGCTGCTGATGCCCATGATGCTGAACGAATAAGCCCATGAAACTGAACTTAACTAAGCCCTTGGTGATATTCGACCTGGAGACGACAGGTCTGGATATCGCCACGGCCCGAATCATACAAATCTCGTACATCATTGCGCGGCCCGACGGTTCGGAAGACGAGCAAAAGAACCAGTTTGTCAACCCCGAATGTCCCATTCCGCAGGAGGTGCAACAACTGACCGGCATCACGAACGACATGGTGAAGGACGCTCCCACCTTCAAGCAACTGGCCCCGACGTTGGCCCTGACTTTTGCCGGATGCGACTTTGCCGGGTTCAACTCCAACGCCTATGACATACCGCTGCTGTGCGAGGAGTTCCTGCGCGCCGGCATCAACTTCGACTTCTCACAGGCCAGGCTCATCGATGCCTGCACCATCTTCAAAAAGATGGAGCGCCGGAACCTGGCTGCCGCCTACAAGTTCTATTGCGGGCGCAAGATGGAGGACGACTTCCAGGCTCACCTGGCCGACCAGGACACGGCTGCCACATGGGCCGTGCTGAAGGCGCAACTGGACATGTACGCTCCTGGCCGTCAGGAAGAGCCCGAACGCCAACTGGAGAACGACATGGATGCCCTGGCCGAAGCAAGTCGCGCCGGCCGACAGACGGTGGACTTTGCCGGGCGCATCGTGCTGGACGAGCAGGGCAACGAGGTGATAAACTTCGGCAAATACAAGGGTGTGAAGGTGAGCGACATCTTCCCCCGCGACTCGGGCTACTACAGCTGGATCATGCAGGCCGACTTCACCCGCAATACCAAACAGGCCTTCCAACGCCTTTGGCTGAAATACGCCAAAAGGTGAAAAACACAGGGGAAGACTGGAACCATAGAACGTGCAAATAAGAATGAGTACACTGAAGGGAAAGAAAATAGTCCTGGGCATCACGGGCAGCATTGCTGCCTACAAGGCTTGTCTCATCATCCGCGGCCTCATCAAGCGCGGCGCCGAGGTACAGGTGGTCATCACGCCTGCTGGCAAAGAGTTCATCACACCCATCACACTGAGTGCACTGACCTCGAAGCCCGTCGTCAGCGAATTCTTCTCGCAACGCGACGGGACCTGGCACAGCCACGTCAACCTGGGACTGTGGGCCGACCTCATGCTCATAGCTCCGGCCACGGCATCCACCATAGGCAAGATGGCCAACGGCATTGCCGACAACATGCTCATCACGACCTACCTTTCCATGAAGGCTCCCGTCATGGTGGCTCCGGCCATGGACCTCGACATGTTTGCACACCCCTCGACACAGCAAAACCTCGACACACTGCGGCAGCGCGGCAACATCGTCATCGAACCTCAAAGCGGCGAACTGGCAAGCCACCTCGTGGGCAAAGGCCGCATGGAGGAACCAGAGGAAATAATCCGACAGGTCGAGGACTTCTTTACGGAGAAGGACCTGAAGGGGATGCGCATCATGCTGACTGCAGGGCCCACCTACGAGAAGATTGACCCCGTACGCTTCATCGGCAACTACTCAAGCGGCAAGATGGGATATGCACTGGCCGAGGAATGTGCACGACGGGGGGCTACGGTGGAACTCATCAGTGGCCCCGTGCAGTTGAAGCCACAGCATCCCAACATCCATCTGACAAAGGTGGAGAGTGCAAAGGAGATGTTCGAGGCTTCCACACGCACCTACCCCACCTGCCAGGCCGGCATCCTGTGTGCGGCTGTTGCCGATTTCACACCCGAACATGTTGCCGACCAGAAGATTAAGCGCGAAGGCGACGACCTGGTTCTGCGTTTGCAACCGACACAGGACATTGCCAAGGCACTGGGACAGATGAAACAGGATGGGCAGATTCTCGTTGGATTTGCCCTCGAGACCAACGACGAGTTGGCCCATGCCCAGGAGAAGATGGAGCGCAAACGCTTCGACTTCATTGTACTGAACTCACTCAATGACAAAGGCGCAGGCTTCCAGCACGATACAAACAAGGTGACCTTCGTGTCGCAAAAGGGACAAAAAGACTTCGAACTGAAACCCAAGACCGAAGTGGCCCGCGACATCGTCAACGAGTTGCGTTCACTAATGGATAATTGACACGGCAAGACCATGAATGCAAAGAAGATAGTCCTATTGTTGGCCGCTCTTGTCGGCGTTGCCAGATTCTCCCTCTGCGACTTTCGTTTCGCCGTCGGAGCCAGTGCCGCCGCACAAGAACTGAAGGCCAAGGTCATGGTGAATACGGCACAAGTTTCGAATACCAAGAAGGAGGTGTTCGACGCACTGCGCGAGAAGGTGGAAGCCTTCCTCAACGACCACAAATGGACCGACCAGACTTATCGCGAGAACGAAAAGATTGACTGCAACTTCAACATCACCGTCAGCAGCTGGGACGAGGGCGAAAGCATGATTAAGTCCACCCTTCTGCTCACATGCAGTCGACCCGTCTACAACAGTTCCTACACCACCACGGTCTACAGCACACGTGATGCCGACTTCCAGTTCACATTCCAGACCACCGACCAACTGGAATGGAATCCTGAATACGTCGACAACAACCTCACGGCCATGCTGGCCTACTATGCCTACGTCATCATCGGTTACGACATGGACTCAATGTCGCCCCTGGGCGGAACACCCTATCTGCAGACAGCAGAGAACATCGTCAATAATGCACAGAACCTGGGCTTCCCAGGCTGGTCATCGTTCAACGACTCGAAGAATCGCTTCGGACTGCTCAACGACTATCTCGACGGTTCGATGGAGGACTACCGGCAACTCGTCTACAAATACCACCGCGAAGGCCTCGACCAGATGGCTGACAACCCCGACAACGGCCGGAAAGCCATAGCCGAGGCCCTCAACCTGCTGGAGTCGGCAAAGAATGCCCGCACAATGAGCCAGCTGCCTACCCTATTCACCGAATACAAACGCGACGAACTGGTGAACATCTTCAGCGGACACGGAACCAACGAAGAGAAGGAAGCCGCATACAACATACTTTTTGGAATCAACACATCCCTGAGCGAATACTGGGAAAAGCTTAAGAAATAGATGCTGAAATCCCTGAATATAAGGAACTACGCCCTCATAGACCAACTGGACATCACGTTCGAGAACGGTTTCTCCGTCATTACCGGTGAAACGGGTGCCGGAAAGTCTATCCTGCTGGGGGCCATCGGACTATTGTTGGGGCAGCGGGCCGACCTTAAGATGATTAAGGCTGGCGAACAGCGTTGCACCATCGAGGCCCACTTCGACCTCTCCAACTACAACTTTGCAGATTACTTCGCCACGCACGAACTGGACTTCGACGGAACGGAGTGTATCATCCGCCGCGAACTGACAGCCTCCGGCAAGTCGCGTGCCTTCATCAACGACACACCGACCTCACTCAACGAACTGAAGGAACTGGGCGAACAGCTGATAGACATCCACAGCCAGCACCAAAACCTGCTGCTAAACAAGGAAAACTTCCAGACACAAGTGCTCGACGCCGTAGCACAGGACCGGAAGCAACTGGACGAGTACTGCCTGCTCTTCAAAGACTATCAGCAGGCACAGGCCGACTACGAACAGGCACGGCTGCAAGCCGAAAAGGACCGTGGCGAGCAGGACTACATGGCCTATCAGTATGCACAGCTCGAGGAAGCCCACCTCACCGAAGGCGAAGAGGAGGAACTCGAACAGGAACTGTCGACCCTGGAACATGCCGAGGACATCAAGTCTACGCTATTCCAAACCCATTCGCTGCTCGAAAACGACGAAGCAGGCATCGTCAGCCAGTTGCGCGATGCTCAGCGCCAACTTAGCAACATTGCCCACGTCTATGCTCCTGCGCAGGAGTTATCCGAACGGCTCGAGAGTTGCTACATCGAGGTTCGCGACATTGCCGACGAACTGTCGGATGCCGTAGAGCGCATCGACTATGACCCCGAACGATTGGCACTGGTGAACGACCGCATAACATTGTTGCACAACTTGAAACAAAAGTTTCATGTAGAAGATACCCAACAACTTATCGCTTTACGAGAAGACCTAAGCAAACGGCTCTCACTCATCGAGAACAGCGACGAACAACTGCAACAGATGCAACAGCGCATTGCCGCTGTCGAGGCCCAGCTTCGCCAGTCGGCCGAGGTTCTCTCGCAGAAACGAAAAGAGGCCGCCCGGAAGGTGGAAAAGGAGATGTGCCAGCGGCTCGTACCCCTGGGCATGCCCAATGTGCAGTTCCAAGTCGACATCAAATCAGGCAACCCATTCACCTCCAATGGTTGCGACAAGGTTACGTTCCTTTTCACGGCCAACAAGAACACGCCATTACAGCCCATCTCGCAGGTTGCCAGCGGTGGTGAGATAGCCCGACTGATGCTCTCGCTGAAGGCCATGATCAGCGGCGTGGTGAAACTGCCCACCATCATCTTCGACGAGATTGACACCGGCGTTTCGGGCCACATTGCCGAGAAGATGGCAGAAATCATGCAGGAGATGGGAGGCACCAACCGCAGGCAAGTCATCTCCATCACGCATTTGCCCCAGATTGCCGCCAAGGGCAGTCAGCACTATCGCGTCTTCAAGACCGACGACACCGAGGGCACCACAAGCCACATTGTGCGGTTGAGCAATGAGGAACGCATTGAGGAACTTGCCCGAATGCTATCGGGCAGCACGCTCACGCAGGCCGCCATCGACAACGCAAAGGCACTGCTGAAACTTTGAGAACCGAGAACCGAAAATCCGAGGATAGACGATTAAACATGAGACATACTATTAGCTTATTCCTGATTCTATTATCCGCCTCCCTGCAGGCAGCACCCAAATGGCTCAAGTCTGCCACGAAGAGCCAAGCCACCCTGTATGCCGTGCAGCAGCGTGGCGACACCCTGCATGCCAACGCCTTCTTTGTGGAACCGATTGGCACACTGGTGGCTCCCTTCAAACCCATTCAGCAGGCCCGTCAGGCATGGGTGGTGGATGCAAGCGGGAAACGATACGAAGTCGGTCATATCCAAGGCTTTAATTCCACCTACGACGTTGTTCGTCTGCAGGTCGTTGGTATCAAGAAGATGCCTACCCTGCCGACAAGCAGCGATGCCGTCTCCAACGGGCAAGCTGTGTACACCATGCCGCAGGGCAAGGCCGACCAAGTGACGCAGGTGGAGAAGGCAGGCGAATATGCCTACTACACACTGCAGTCCCCGGCATCTCCGGACATGGCCGGCACGGCAGTAGTTGACGAGGAGGGACGCATCGTAGGTGTATTACAAGTACCCGTCACCGTTGCCAATGCCCCCAACTATGTCCTCGACATCCGATTTGTACAAGCATTGACCATACGCCCGATGGACGCCAACCATGTCGACCTGCGCCAATGTGGCATACCCAAGCAACTGCCCGCCGATCAGGACCAGGCCACCAGTTTCCTATACCTCTCTGGCAGTCTCCCGGCCAACGAACGTCAGGTCTATGCCGACGATTTCGTCCTGGCCTTCCCCCACAGCCCTGTCGGCTATGTGCAGAAGGCAGATGCCCTCGTCAGCCTTCGCGACTATGCAGGAGCCTGGCAGACCTATGAACAGGCGCTTGCTGACAAGCAACTCACCCAAACCGACGAGGTGTATTATGCACGTTCGCGTGCCATCTACAACAAGGCCATTCAGGGCGACACCCTTGCTGTCGAAGGCTGGACACTGGAGCAGGCACAGAGCGACATAGAAAAGGCTCTGCAAATCAACGCCCTACCCCTCTATTCCCGGCATCTGGGACAAATCTTCTATGCCCAGAAGCAGTACGAACAGGCCTATTCGACCTTCATGGCACTGACAAAGACGCCCATGCGCTCCGCAGAGTTGTTTCTCTATGCCTGGCAATGCAAGCAACATCTTGGCGCCGACAACGAAACGCTCCTGGCGCTGAATGACAGCGCGATGGCCTTCTTCACCAAACCCTACAGCGCCGAAGCCGCTCCCTACCTCTACCTGCGCAGCAATACGTTGCGGGATATGGGCCGCCTGCGCGATGCTATTGCCGACCTCAACGAGTACGAGCACGTCTTGGAAGGAAAGGGCCTGAACGCCAATTTCTATTACCAGCGCGAACAGATGGAAGCTTCGGTGCGCATGTTTGGTCCGGCCATCAACGACATTCAGAAAGCCATCCAACTGGACCCCAGCGAACCGCTTTTCCGTGCAGAATCGGCCTCGCTCTTCATTCGCCTTCGCGACCTGGACAATGCCATCCTGGAATGCAAGCGGGCCGTTGAGCTCGACGGAAACTTCCCCGACGCCTACCGCCTATGGGGCATTTGCCTGCGCGAAAAAGGCGACAAAGCCGGAGCACGAGAACAACTGCAACGGGCCAAAGACCTGGGCGACACGGTGGCCGCTAAAATCCTCGACGAACTATGATATTGGTGGCAGTGAGTGGTGGAGCCGATTCGGTTGCCTTGTTGTGCATGATGCACGAGCAAGGGACTGACATCGCTGCACTGCACTGCAACTTCCACCTGAGAGGTGAGGAGTCGGACCGCGACGAGCGTTTCGTGTCCGACCTCTGCCAGAAACTTCACATTCCGTTGCACGTCAAGCACTTCGACACCAGAAGCTATGCCGAAGAGCACCATATCAGCATCGAAATGGCTGCCCGCGAACTGCGCTATACGTGGTTCGAAGAGAAACGACAAGAGTTGGGAGCCGAGGACATTGCTGTAGCCCATCATCGCGACGACCAGGCCGAAACGGTGCTCCTGAACCTGATACGCGGAACGGGACTTCGCGGTCTGTCCGGCATGCACCCACGGAGCGGGCACATCGTCCGTCCTTTGCTCAATTGGAGCCGACAGGACATCCTCGACTATCTCTCCCGAATCGGACAAGACTTCATTACCGACTCCACAAACCTCGAGCGCGATGCCCTGCGCAATCGCATCCGGTTGGATGTCATGCCGCTGCTGCGGGAAATCAACCCACAGGCGGCCAGCCACATCGCCGACACAGCGCGAATCGTGGCCGAAGCTCTACCCTACTACCGGCAAGGCGTAGACATGAGCACCGACCTCTCCCCCACCACACTCCACGAACGTCTGCTCGGACTTGGATTCACCCCTGCCCAGGAGCAACAGATGTGGCAGAGCCAACGTTCCGGCGCCACCTTCGAGAGTGCCACCCACCGGGCTACGTTCAGCCAAGGGCGTCTCGTCGTGGAAGAGAAATTGGCACCAGCGCCGATGCCCATCCTCACGGAAAGCCTCATCGAAGTCCCCGACCCGCTTGCCTGGGTGACTCATGAGTCGCTGCCCTCCGACACGTGTGTCATCGATGCCCGCCTCGTGAGTCGCGGGCTCACGACTCGGCAGTCGAAACCAGGCGACCGCTTTCGTCCCTTCGGCATGAAGGGCGGCAGTCGGCTGGTGAGTGACTTCCTGGCCGAGCGCGGTCTGTCCGTCTTCGAGCGCCAACGGCAATGGCTCGTCTGTCACGGCGACGACATCGTTTGGGTCATTGGCCACCGCATCGACGACCGTTTCCGCATAACGGCGGCCACGAAGAAGCTATTGAAACTGAGCATAAAACATTGAATCACAAATAAACTAACCAACCCTATGAAACGAGTCACATCCATCTTGCTACTATTTCTGGCAACGGCCTTGAGTGCAACGGCACAGAAGGTCAGTCTGAAATGGGAGCTGAGCAACAAGGACAACCTGTCGGCAAGCAGTATCACCGGCGACGACAACAGCATTCTGTCGGCCACCTTCTCAAAATGGTCGGGCATCGACAGCGTTGCCACCATGAAGTCGGGCAATGCCGAATCGGGCTACACGGCTCCCACCTACACGCCCTACTTCACCCAGTTCTTTGTGACGACCAAGAACACATCCCGGACCAAAGGACAGAGCATCACCTTCACGGTGAAGACACCCAGCGGACACACATTCAAGCCCACCCGGATATCGTTCGATGCCGCCAAGTGCGGAACCGACGGCGGCAACTTCGATGTATGCACCAAGTTGGGCAGCAACGCCGAACTGCCGTTTGCCACCACACAGGTGCCCCTGCGCAACCGCACGGGAGCCAGCAACCCCAACGGCTACAGCCACCACGAGTACACACTCAGCGATGTGCTGGCCGACGGCTGCGACTTCCAGGTTACGCTATACATCTATAATATTAACGGTACGGACAACGCCAATCCCAAGGCCATCGCCTTCCGTAACGTCGTAATCGACGGTGTTGTGGACGAACCCATCTACACAGCCGAGCACTACGTCACCGATGCCACCTTCACCACGAAGGCAGGCGAAACGAAGTCGATGATGCAACTGGTGAAGGGCCTGAAGAACGGACAGCAGGCCAGTTATCCCGAACTGCTCTTTGGTGACCCGTCGAACTTCAAGCTCACCACTGCCTCGGGCTATACTTACAAGGCTACGTATGCCAACAAGACGGCAACGTTCGACATCCAGAACAGCGACGGGGAGACGGAATTCACCTTCAGCGTCCTCTTCCGCGTCACCAATCGCGAACCGAAGCCCAAGGCTACGGCACTCAAGCGCGGACTCATGGCCATCAACCTCTCCCAAAGCGGCGGCAGCGGCAACCTCGTGAGCTGGCGCTATCGCAAGGACGACAACAACCAGGTTCGCTTCAAACTCTATCGTGGTACGAATGCTACGACGCAAGCCACGAAGCTGAACGGCGGAAACTACATACATGCCCGCACCAACTTCCGAGACACCGGCGGAAACACGTCTTCCTACTACCGACTGGAAGTGTACGACCTCAACGACAACCTGCTGGAGACCGAGGTGAGCGGCAAGACCTGGGACAACCAGACAATAAACATCCCATTGGGAGCAGCACCCGTCGACACACGCAACGGCGACCAATATCTGCCCAACGATGCTGCCATTTGCGATATGGACGGAGATGGCGAATATGAAATCATTCTCAAGTGGTATCCACAGAAGTATGCCAAGGACGCGGCCAGCAGCGGCACGACCTCTAACATACTCTTCGACTGCTACAAGATGGATGGCACCAGACTGTGGCGCATCGACATGGGGCCCAACTTCTTTGCCAGTGCCCACACCATACAATTCATTGCTTGGGACCTGGACGGTGACGGCTACGGCGAGTTTATGGTGAAAACCGCACCGGGCACCATCGACGGCGAAGGCAATTATGTCATCATGGGCAATGACGACCCCACGGCCAACTGGCTGAACAGCCGTGGCAAGCAGGTGGAAGGTCCGGAATACATCACCGTGTTCGACGGCACCACGGGCGCCGAGCTCTCCACCATCCCCTACCATACCGACTATGCGGCAGGCGAAAGCGTATGGGGCGATTCCAACCAGAACCGTTCCGAGCGCTATCTGGCTGCCATAGCATGGCTGGACGGCCCCGACAAGAATCCGAGCCCCATCTTTGCACGTGGCTACTATCGCGGCGCCTTCGTTGGAGCATACGACTGGGACGGTGTCACCCTGAAGGAGCGTTGGGTGAGCCGAAACACCACCAGCGGCAAGGGCCTGTGGGGCGAGGGTGCCCACTGGATTTCGGTGGGCGACTGTGACGGCGACGGGAAGCAGGAGATTGTCTACGGTTCGGGCGCACTCGACCACGATGGTTCTTTGCTCTATCGCACCGGACTGGGCCATGGCGATGCCCTCCATCTGGCCGACCTACTGCCCGAACGTCCGGGCATGGAGGTGTTCATGGTGCACGAGGAAAAGCCCTATGGATATGACCTCCGCGATGCAAAGACCGGTAAGTTCATTCTTCGCAAAACAGCCGACAGCGACACCGGGCGTGGCCTTTCGGCTCATTTCGACTATTCGTCCGAACATTCTCAGTTCATCTACAGCGCCTCGGCTGCCATCTTTGACTGTGCCACAGGCGAAGAAATAGCCCCCACATGGGCCATCGGCAGCAGCGGAGCCGGCATCAACAACCGCATCTACTGGGACGGCGACCCCTACGATGAATTCTTCGACAAGAGCATCATTGCCAATTGGAATCCCACGAACAAATGCTTCGACCGCTATAAGTTCAACAACGGCAACTACACCTGGGGCAATCTGAACAACGCGAGCAAGAACAACCCCTGCCTCTTGGCCGACGTCCTGGGCGACTGGCGCGAAGAAATTATCACATGGAGCAACACCGATATGGATTACGACAAGAGCAGTGGTCTCTATACCGTACGAGGCGACTTCTACCTCATCATCGGCGCCACGAACTACGAAACAGAGCACCGCATTCCGCACCTGATGGACGACCTGAACTATCGGGCGCAGGTCATCAATCAGAACTGCTGCTACAACCAGCCGCCCCACCTGTCCTACGACCCGGCTTACAGCAATACCCTGACGGTCACCATTCCGGAATCGGGTTGGATGTCGCTCTACACGCCCTATGCCCTGCAAGCGCCTGCGGCCAGTGAGGCAAAAGCCTACTACGTCACGAACGTAAATGCCGCTGTCGACACCCTGAGGATGACGGCCATCACGACCACCATCCCCGCCTGCGGCTTCCTGCTTCAGGGCAAACCCGGCACCACCATCACCATGCGCCCGGCAGGCGTAACAGCCACGGCAAATGCGTCCAACAAACTGCTGGGCGACGGCTATCTGCCCGCAGAGGTGAAAACGTCCGAGACGGTTTCCGTCTACCGATGGGAGAACCGCCCGGGCATAGGCCTTGGATTCTTCCGCGTCGACGAGAGCAGCATCCAGCCCGGAGAGGCCTACCTGCGCCTGACGACAGCATCCACCCGCGACGCCGAACGATACCTCATCGGAAGTACCGTCGTAGGTGATGTAAACAAAGATGGCACGGTCAGCATAGCCGATGTGACAGCACTCGTGAACATCGTCCTCGCCTCAGCCGAACCAAACGACAAGGCCGATGTGAACGGCGACGGAGAGGTCAGCATAGCAGACGTGACCGCCCTCGTCAACATCATCTTGGGACGCGTGAAGTGAAACCTTTAATATCACCCCATGGGCTACCCTCCGATTTATTTTGCTATACAGAAATTTTAGAAATGCAAGAAATCGGCCAAATGGGCTGATTAGGGTGATTAACGCACTCATCCACAACATATTACCATGCAGCCGATTTGCAGGAAAATGAACTGCAAATCGGCTGATTTAGGGCTAAAATCCCTCAAAAGCAGTTGCAAAATCGATATTTTGCAACTGCTTTTGCAACTGACAGACGTTCCGAACTCTTAGATACCTATGCCCGAAGAATCCCGAAGCAATGCCCCAAGGTTCCCGAAGTAATGCCCAAAGGTTGGTGAAGCAATGCCCAAAGGTTGGTGAACTTTCGGTCTGTCCCACGTATGGGACAGGCCCTATCGACCCGTCGTTTCGCCTCCATCGACGTATTGTTTCGCC
>ODAJ012164397.1_pt1 | contig 17410 bp, 12 predicted proteins | sample 1539241 | NCBI WGS metagenome assembly ODAJ01 (sample SAMN02144231, study PRJEB22623) | gut metagenome | biome: sheep rumen | host: Ovis aries | place: New Zealand
ATTGGGGCGTTGAGAGGTTAAAATGTTGAAAGATTAAAATGTTAAAAGGTGATTGGTGAGGGGTGATTGGGGCGTTGAGAGGTTAAAATGTTGAAAGATTAAAATGTTAAAAGGTGATTGGTGAGGGGGTGATTGGGGCGTTGAGAGATTAAAATGTTGAAATATTAAAATGTTAAAAGGTGATTGGTGAGGGGTGATTGGGGTGTTGAGATATTAAAATGTTAAAATATTAAAATGTTAAAAGGTGAGTGGTGAGGGGTGATTGGGGCGTTGAGAGATTAAAATGTTGAATTATTAAAATGTTAAAAGGTGATTGGTGGGGGGTGATTGGGAATTTAAAACACTACTTCGGGCGTGATTCTGGCAGTGTTTCATGCTTCAGGCCGAGGAGTTTTTGCAGCCATGCCATTGCTTGTGATGTGAAAGAATGGTTTGCTGCGGTGGCTTGCTGCGACAGCTGTTCGGCGTAGGCGTGCAGCGCATTGCGCATCTTGGTGCGCCCGAACGTCGAAATCTTGTCCACGTGGTCGTACTCGAAGCTTCCGAAACGGTCCATCGGGATGTCAACCAGCACCTCGGGCTTGTAGAGCTCGATGCTCAGAGCCGCGTTCTGCTGTATCATAAGGCCGCACATCCGCTGCGTCAGCGAGAAGTAGTTCACGTCGAGTCCCTCGGGGATGAGCGATGCAATGATGTTGAGCGGCAGCGAACGGCTGTGTCGCCGGCGCGCCTCGAACAGCTGCCGGGCCTTCGTCTCTCCGCCCCAGTACGACCCGCTCACGTTGACAGCCACCAGCATATCGCCAGCCATGCTGCTTGCCTGCTTGAGCGGCAGCGGATTGACCACTCCTCCGTCGACGAGTATCATGTCGCCGCGCCTTACGGGGTTGAAGAACAGCGGCAGCGAGATCGACGCGCGTATGGCATCGTAGAGGCTTCCCTTGCTGAACACCACCTCGCGACCGTTTTTCCAGTCGGTGGCAATGGCCTGATACTCAACCGGCAGGTCCTCGATAGCCACGTCGGGCACAATCTCTTTCAGCGCGTCGATGACCTTCTCGCCCTTCACCAGATGGTTTATGCTCAGCGAGAGGTCGAGCAGCGAGAGCATCTTCCGGCGGTCGACGGTCTGCATCCACTCCTTGAACTCAGCCAGACGGCCAGCGGCATACATTCCGCCGACGAGCGCGCCCATCGAGCATCCGGCCACGCTGCGTATGCGGTAGCCCTGCTGCTCCAGTTCCTCGATAGCCCCAATGTGGGCCAGTCCGCGCGCACCGCCGCTCGACAGTGCCAAAGCTACATCTCTCATGGTAGTCAGGTTTTTCGGTTTAAGCATCAGTCTGCCAGCAGCTGCATCACCTCGTCGAGGTTGTCAGCCACGGCCATCGTCTCGTCGAAGCCCGGGCGGATCACTCCCGTGGCCTTCATCTCTCGGAGCATGGTGAGCAGCGGGTTCCAGAAACCTTTCATGTTGTAGAACACCACGCGCTTGCGGTGGTAGCCTATCGAGGCTGCTGCCATCACGGTGAACACCTCGTCGAGGGTGCCTATGCCCCCCGGCAGGGCTATGCACACGTCGCTCTGCTCCACCATGAGCGACTTGCGCTCGTCGAGCGAGTCGCAGGGGATATGCACGCTGACGTGCTCCGACATACGGCCACCTTTCTCTATAATCGACGGAACGACCCCCACGGTGGTGCCTCCGGCCTCGGCAGTGGCCTTTGCCACGCTCTCCATCAGTCCGATGTTGCATCCGCCGAACACCACCGTGTGGCCTTCGCGGGCCAAGCGGCGGCCCAGCTCTTCGGTCATAGTGAAGAAGTCGGGATCGATGGCGTTGTTTGCCGAACAGAAAACAGCTACTTTCATAGAATATAACAATCGTTAGAATGAGTCTGCAAAATTACTGATTTTATTCAATAATTGCCACATAATTAGTTGTTTGCGTGAAAATTAACTAACTTTGCACCCTGTTACACACATTTAATACCCAATAGCATAATGACATTTCAGGAACTTGGCGTTCAGGAAGAGATACTGCGCGCCATCGACGAGTTGGGCTTTGTTGAGCCCATGCCCGTGCAGCAGGCCGTTATCCCCTATCTGCTTGGCAACCGCAACGACGTGATAGCACTGGCCCAGACGGGCACCGGCAAGACGGCAGCCTTCGGCATACCCCTGCTCCAGCGCATCGACACCTCGAGCAAGGACACCCAGGCCATAGTGCTCAGCCCCACGCGCGAGCTCTGTCTGCAGATAGCCGACGACATGAAGGACTTTGCCCGCTACCTGCCGGGCATACACATCGAGGCCGTATATGGCGGAGCAAACATCGTCGGCCAGATGAAGGCACTGCGAAAGGGCGTGCAAATCATCGTGGCAACGCCCGGACGACTCATCGACTTGATGCACCGCGGAGTGGCCAAGCTCGACAAGGTGGCCAACGTGGTGCTCGACGAGGCCGACGAAATGCTCAACATGGGTTTCTCGGAGAGCATCGACGAGATACTCGCCGGCGTGCCTGAGGAGCGCAACACGCTGCTTTTCTCGGCCACCATGAGCCGCGAGATAGAGCGCATAGCCAAGAGCTACCTGAGAGAATACAAGGAGATAGTGGTGGGAAGCCGCAACGAAGGAGCCGAAAACGTGAACCACGTGTTCTATCTGGTCAACGCAAAGGACAAGTATCTGGCGCTGAAGCGTGTCGTTGACTACCATCCAAAGATATATGCCATCATCTTCTGCCGCACAAAAGTGGAGACGCAGGAGGTGGCCGACAAGCTCATACGCGACGGCTACAATGCCGAGTCGCTCCATGGCGACCTCTCGCAGCAGCAGCGCGACCTCACGATGCAGAAGTTCCGCTCGCACCTGACGCAGCTGCTCGTGGCTACCGACGTGGCTGCCAGGGGCCTCGACGTTGACGACCTCACCCATGTGATAAACTACGGACTGCCCGACGACATAGAGAACTACACCCACCGCAGCGGACGCACGGGTCGCGCAGGCAAGAAAGGCACCTCGATAAGCATCATCCACGTAAAGGAGAAGCACAAGGTGCGCCGCATAGAGAAGGAGATAGGCAAGCAGTTTGTCGACGGCGAGCTGCCTTCGCCAAAGGAGATATGCACCAAGCAGCTGTTCAAGGCTATCGATGAAATCGAGAAAATCGATGTCGACGAGGAGCAGATAGCTCCCTTCATGCCCGAGATAATGCGCCACTTCGAGTACTGGGACAAGGAGGATGTCCTCAAGAAGATAGTGAGCCTCACCTTCGGACGCTTCCTTTCCTACTATGCCGACGCGCCGGAGATAGAACGTCCGGCATCGGGCCGCGAGGCGCGGCGCAAGCAGAAGGAGGCTTCGGCTTCCAAGCGGTCGCCGCGTAAGGCCGAGCAAGGCTTCCGCAAGCTGTTCGTCAACCTGGGAAAGGCCGACGGCTTCTATCCCGGAGAGATCATGCAGTTCATCAACCGCAACGTCCATGCAAGGGTGGAGGTGGGTCACATCGACCTGCTCGACAAGATTTCATACATCGAGGTGGCCGAGGACGTGGCTCCGCGAGTGATGAAATATCTCAACGGAGCTATATATAAAGGTCGCCGCGTGCGCTGCAACGATGCCGACGACGATGCTCCTGCCAAGCCGCGTCGCAGTGGCCGCAGCGAGCAGGGTGCTCCATGGCACGGCGCACGCCAGCAGAAGCGGCAGGCTAACCGCACTGACTCGCCGAAGAAACACTTCGGAAAGGACGACTGGCGCTCGCTGATAGCCCAGAACCCGGCAGGCTTCAAGGGCGAGGAACCCGACTTCAGCGAAGAGGGTTGGGCACGGAGAAAAAAGAAAAAGTAGCCATTCTGCTCCTTGTCTCTTGCCCCAAGCTCCTTGACTATTGTCTTTCGGGTGCAGAAAAAAGCAATCTCCCCCTCGTCAGTCGGCGAGGGGGAGATTGCTGTTATGGGGTTGGGATTATTTTGCGTCGATCTCCTTGAGCAGTCGGTCGGCGTGTCCCCACTTGTCCATGAGGTAGAGCACGTAGCGGATATCTACTCCGATGCAGCGTGCGAGCACCTTGTCGAAGAGAATGTCGCTGGCCAGCGAGTCCCAGTTGCCGTCGAAGGCCAGTCCGATGAGGCGTCCCTTGCCGTCGAACATTGGCGAACCGCTGTTGCCGCCGGTGATGTCGTTGTTGGTGATGAAGCAAAGCTGCATCTTGCCGGTGGTCTTGTCCTGGTATTTTCCGAAGTCCTTGGCCGACATGAGCTCGTGCATGACAGGCTCGGCAAAGTATTCCTCGTTCTTGTCGGCCTGCTTCATCTTCTCGACGATGCTCTCGGCGGTGGTGTAATAGCCCGACATACGGCCTCCCACCTCAACGTCGCGCACCTGTCCGTAGCTCAGTCGCATGGTGAAGTTGGCATCCGAGTAGTGGGGCAGGTCCTGCTCCATGCGCACCTTGGCAGCGCATAGCTTCTTCTCCTGGCCTTCTATCTTCTCGAGAGTAGACAGCATCGACGGTGCTATCGACAGATAGCTTGCCCAGAGGTCAACGCCGAGCATCACTCCCGGGTCTTTGGCAATGTTTTTCTTGTTTACGTAGAGCTTGGCACCGCTCTTCATAATCTTCGATTTCTTCCAAACCCACTCTATGTACTTGGTGTAGTCGCCCTTGAACTTCTCCATCACGGTGGTGTAGCACTCCGGGCGATAGTTCTCAGGCACGTTCTCGCAGTAGTTGCGCAGCATGGCAGCCGACAGTTCCTTGTCGAGGTCGGCGTTCCACTTGCTGCTGTTGTCCTCGAATACGTAGTACTGCTTCTCGGGTTTGTCCTCGGGGCCTTGCAGCTTCACGCCGCGAGCCAGTGACAAGGCTCTGGTGAACAGCTCGGTGTTGCGCCAGAACGACTCGAACCAGTAGTTCTGCACCTTGTTTGCCACGCTGCTCTTGGCATAGAGGCTGTCGAGGGCAGCCAGGTCCACTGCGTAGCGCTGCTTGTCGATGCGTGCCGTGTCGAGCCACTGGGCAATGCGTGCCTCGTATTCCTGCTTCTGGCGAATGAGTCCGATGCTGTCGATGCACTTGTTCATGCCTATCGAGTTCTTCCAGTAGTTGGAGCTGTGGGCGAAAGCATCCTCGTACTGTATGCGCGTCTGGTCGTTCTGGGCCATGTACTTGCGCAGTATGGCGAGCTTGATGTCGCGTATCTGTACGCGTGAGGTGTTTTCGTCGCGCATCTGCTTGATGCCATACGACGACAGGTAGCGGTTGGTGGTGCCGGGATAGCCCACGGTCATCGAGAAATCGTTTTCCTTGTAACCTTCGAGCGACACTGGTGCCCAGCTCTGCGGGTGGTAGGGCACGTTGTTCTCAGAGTATTCGGCTGGTCCGTTGGTCTCGGGGTCGGCATAGATGCGGAACACCGAGAAGTCGCAAGTCTGTCGGGGCCACATCCAGTTGTCGGTTTCGCCGCCGTACTTACCCATCGACTTGGGCACTGTGAACACCAGTCTGAGGTCGCGGAAGTCCTGATAGGTGGTGGCGTAGTACTTGTTTCCTTCGTAGAAAGCATCGATAGTGACGTGCAGTGTCTTGTCTTTCTGCTTCACCGAGTCGGTGAGTACGTTGGTGAGCGAGTCGATAATGCTCTCTTGCTCGGCCATGCCCTTGCCCTGGATGAGGCTTTCCACGCGGGCTGTAATGTCCTTCTGTTCCTTCATGAACGACACAAACATATTCTCGTTGGGCAGCTCTTCGGCGTAGCTCTTGGCGTAGAAGCCGTTGCGCATATAGTCGTGCTCAACGGTGGAGTGCTTGTTGATGGCCGAGAAACCGCAGTGGTGGTTGGTGAACACGAGTCCGTTGGGCGACACTACCACGCCGGTGCAGTAGCCGCTGAAGTTAACCACGCAGTTCTTGATGGCATTTGGGCTTGAGTAGAGGTTCTCGTAGGGCAGCTGGAAGCCTTCGGCAACCATCATGTTGTAGACTGTGGAGTCGAGATCGTACATCGTCCACATGCCCTCGTCGGCCTTGGCATGACCTATCGTCATGGCTGCGGCCAGAAGCAAAATGATTTTTCTCATATTTCTTATATGTTTATTATTGATTTATAGTTGTCTGTCGGTGGGGCTTTCTCTTGCTCCTTATCTCCTGCATATTCTCCTAATGACCTTCTCCTTGAGGGCGAAGACTGCGGCGAAGGCTGCCACGAGCAGCGTGTTCAAGGCCAGTGCCCCCCATGTGGATAGGTAGACGTTGCTTGCGTGGATGCCGCCGTAGATTGCCAGAGCCACTACTGTGTAGAAGGCAATGTCTTTCAGGGGGTAGCGGATGGGGTAGTAGTGCTGTCCGGCCACGTAGCTCACGACCATCGACACGCCGTAGGCAGCGAAGCCGGCCCATGCGCAGGCCCAGTAGCTGAACCGCGGAATGAGCAGCACGTCCATAACAATCAGCACCAGGGCACCCAGTCCCGAGAACCAGGCTCCCCAGATGGTGCGGTCGGTGAGCTTATACCAGAACGAGAGGTTGAAGAACACGCCGAACATAATCTCTGCCGCCATCACGATAGGCACTATGTCGAGTCCCTCCCAGTAGCTTCTGCCCACCACGAAGCGCAGCAGGTTCATGTAGGCCATCACCACGAGAAAGGCCAGCAGCGTGAATATGACGTAGTATTTCATGGCCTGAGCGTATGTCTCGCGGTTGTCCTTGTCCTTCGACTTGCCGAAGACGAACGGCTCGTAGGCATATCGGAACGCCTGAGTAATCATCACCATGATCATTGCTATCTTGATGCAGGCTCCGTAGATGCCCAGCTGCGTCTGTGCCTCGGCGCGGCTGCCGTCGTAGAAGTAGGGGAAGAGTATCTGCGAAGCGCACTGGTTGAGCTGTCCTGCCAGTCCCATGACGAGCAGCGGCCACGTGTAGGTGAGCATCCGGCGGCACGTCTGCATATCGAAACCGCCGCTCCAGCCGCACAGCTCGCGCCACAGCAGCAGCAGCTTCACGCAGCTGCAGAAGATGTTGATGTAGAACACCCACACCACGTCGAGCGTGAACGCATCGTCGTAGATGCCCAACGGGTTGAGCCTGAGTGCCGGCAGCACCACGAGATAGAGCAGGTTGAGCGCGATAGTTAGCCCGATGTTGAAGATTTGTATCGAGGCGAACTTCACGGGCTTGTGCTGATAGCGCAGGTAGGCCATCGGCACGGCTGCGAACGCATCGACAGCCACCGTGACAAACATCACCCACACATACTCCGGGTGGTCGCCGTAGCCCATCATGGCCGACAGCGGACCGATGAACACGCTCACCACGCAGGCAAACACCAGCGACGTGGTGGCAACCATGCGCAGAGAGGTGGCATAAACCTTCTTGGGGTCTTCGCCTTCCTTGCTCATAAAGCGGAAGAAGGTGGTCTCCATGCCGTAAGTAAGCAGTATGATGAGCAGCGCTACGTAGGCGTAGACGTTGGTGATGATGCCGTATTGTCCTCCGGCAGCATTGAACTTAGCCGTCTGTATGGGCACCAGCAGATAGTTGATGAAGCGTGCCAGTATGCTGCTCAGACCGTAGATGGCCGTGTCTTTGGCCAGTGATTTAAGGTTTGCCATGTTTTTTTATTGCTGGTTTGTGGGTTTGGTAGGTTTTGTAGGTGGAGTAGGTGGAGTAGGTTTTGTAGGTTTTTGCTTACCGAACCTACTGAACCTGCCAAACCTACCATTCCTATCGCTACCGTCACGTCTTTCCAGACGCGCCTGATAGCGTTGTTCCTTAATTCCTCCATTGCGTAGGAACTGCTCGTCTTGCCAGTCGATAAGTCCCCTAATCAGTGCCAGTGTCTGATGAATTACTATCAAAGCGATGTTCGCAATGTCTTCGTCGCTTCGCCCTTCAATCTGCCGCTGGTAGTAGGCACTGTCGTTATGCTTTCTGAACAGGGGCTGACAGGCTTGGTATTTGGCATGTTGAGGACCCCATATCTCCAGTTTGTGAGTGCGTAGATAGTCGCGGTAGTCTTCTTTCAGCTCCTCTAAGCTGCCTTTGGCAATAACCGTCAGCTTATGTTCCACCTCTGTCGAACCTTCTGCATCGCTGTAACCTTCAACAATATTCTGCTTTCCTGAGCGGGCAGCTTGCTCCATCTGATCCACTGTTCGGTCGCGATAGCGGTCCATGAAGTTATTTATGAAATAATAGGTAATATCATATACACACTCGGCTTTTTGAAAAGCGAGTAGCGTGCGATAGCTGTCTGGTTTCTTTAACGACGAATTCATAAGATGCTGACGGTTTGATTATCCGAAGAACATATATCCGATGGCTATAGCCGCCACCACGCCGGCAAGGTCGGCAAGCAGTCCGCAGGCCACGGCATGACGCGTGTACTTCACTCCTATGCTGCCGAAGTAGACTGCCAATATATAAAAGGTGGTGTCGGTGGAGCCTTGGAAGAGGCAGCTCATGCGTCCCACGAACGAGTCGGGGCCGTAGTGGGTCATGGCTTCCATCATCATGCCGCGCGCACCGCTGCCCGAGAGGGGCTTCATAATTGCCGTGGGCAGTGCGTCGACGAACGCCGTGTCGCAGCCCGTGAGCCCTATCAGCCACCGTATGGCGCTGATGAGCCAGTCCATAGCTCCCGAAGCGCGGAACACTCCGATGGCTACGAGGAACGCCACGAGGTAAGGGATAATCCTCACGGCGGTGGTGAAGCCGTCCTTGGCACCGTCGATGAATGCTTCGTAGACGTTCACCTTGCGCAGCATGGCCACGATGATGAAGCCCACGATGATAGTCATCAGCATGATGGCAGCCACGGAGGTGCTCACCGTGTTCATCATGGCGGCATTGAGCTGTGCGAAGCCCCACACCACCAGTGCCATCAGCAGGCTCACGCCGCCCAGAGTGAGCAGCAGCGTGCGGTTGAGGAGGTTTATCTTCTGGTAGATGGAGGTGATGATGATGCCTGCCAGCGTGGCTGCGAATGTGGCAAGCAGTATGGGAATGAACACGTCGGTGGGCTGAGCTGCGCCTTGCTGTGCGCGATAGGCCAGTATCGACACTGGGATGATGGTCAGGCCGCTCGTGTTGAGCACCAGAAACATGATCATCGGGTTGGTGGCTGTGTCCTTCTTGTCGTTAAGCTCCTGCAAGTGCTCCATTGCCTTCAGTCCCAAAGGGGTGGCGGCATTGTCGAGACCAAGCATATTGGCGGCTATGTTCATAAAGATGGAGCCAGTGGCAGGGTGCCCTTTCGGTATGTCGGGGAAGAGTCTGACAAACACGGGGGAGAGCACGCGCGCCAGAAGGTTCACCAGGCCGGCCCGCTCGCCTATCTTCATCACTCCGAGCCACAGTGCCAGCATACCGGTGAGGCCTATCGATATTTCAAACGCACTCTTCGATGTCTCAAAGGTGGAGTCCATCATTGCCGGAAAGATGGTGGTGTCGCCGAGAAACACGAGTTTCACCAGTGCCACGACAAAGGCAATGATGAAGAAAGCTATCCAGATATAATTAAGTACCACGGACTTTGTTATTTTTGACCTACCCCCCAGCCCCCTCCCCAAGGGAGGGGGAGTGCAGGATAGATGTGTTTTGTTCGTTGTTTGACCATGTCCTGTCTCCTCCCCAAGGGAGTGGGAGAGCAGGATAGATGTGTTTTGTTCGTTGTTTGACCTACCGCAGACCCTCCCCAAGGGAGGGGAGAGCGGAGTAGGCTTGTTTGTTCGTTGTTTTAACAGTGTCCCCTCCCTTGGGGAGGGGTTAGGGGTGGGTGTTAACAGTGTCCCCTCCCTTGGGGAGGGGTTAGGGGTGGGTGATTACAGCATCTTCTCAATCTCTGCTTCCAGGTCAGTTATCTGCACGTCGCGCTTCTGCAGCTGGTTGTTGCGGTCGATGAGGAAGAACGTGGGCAGCTCCTGCACGTTGTATTTCACGAGATACTGCGACTCCTCGCCGTCGGGGTCGAACACGCTCACCCACGGCAGGTTGGCAGTCTGCATCTTCCAGAAATGCTCGTTTTCATCGACAGAAACCTGATAGATTTCAAATCCGCGAGCGTGGTATTTGTTGTAGAGTTCGCGAAGCATCATAATGCGTTTGGTCGACTCGTCGCCGGTGTTGAACAGGTGGAAGTCGAGCATCACCACCTTGCCTTTCATGCTCGTCAGGCTCACCATCTGGCCCTTGTTGTTGCGCAGGTTGATGTCGATCACGCCCGAGTCAATCACCTTCGACTGGTCAACAACCAGTCCCTGGCGTTGCCCGTCGATGATGCGCTTGTTCTTCATGCCCTCCAGAGCGATGTTGTGCAGGTTCAGTCCGCGCTCCGAGCCGGGATAGTAGGTATCCCAGCTTGTTGCCACGGCGGCAAACACCTTCACGTCGTCGCGGTTCTGGCTCGGGTTGAACACCATCCGCGCCTGATTGTTAACCACGATATACTGGAACAGAGCGAAGTAGGCATAGGCGCGCATGGGCTCCTTGTAGATGTAGTTCTTGCGCAGATGCTCCTTGTAGGCATCTATGGCCTGCTCGATGGCGGCCACCGTGGAATCGGGACTGAGGCTGTTGTCGCTGGCCAGTGCCTGGCAGCGGCTCTGCAGGGCCATCTGCGAGAGTGCCAGCTCGCGTATCTTCTCGTTCTCAGCCGAGCCCGTCACCTTGTAGTTCGATGCCATCATGGGGTAGCTGGCCTCCACACTCACCGTCTCGGTGCTGTCGATGGCCACGTTGATTATCTGTCCGGCTATGCGCAGACGGTAGAAGTCGGGACACTTGGTGCCATCGCCGCTGAACGCAAAAGTGCCGGTTTCATCGAGTTTAACCGAGTCGACCACCGTAAATCCCTCAAGTCCGTTGTGCTCGAAGTAGAGCACGGAGTCCTTGGCGTTCTTCACGTTGCCCTCAACGTGGAACTTCTCGCCCATGCAGGAGCTGAGCAGAGCTGCTGCGGCCACGGCTATCAGTGGCCTCGTAATCGAAATCTTCATATAGTGTTTGTTTTTCTGTCTGTTTCGCCCGTGGCAGTGTGCGCAGCTGCACTTCGCGGAAGTGCATACGCGTTGCAAAAGTAATGTAAATCAGCCAATCTGCAAAATCATTTGTTTTCAACTTTGATGTTCGCGGGTTAACTTTCAGATAAGTACCGGCTGCGGTGCTGCACGCATCGGCCAGCAGCAGCCACCCTTCACGGTTGCAGGACAGTCGTCGGAGCAGGCTGTCTGCTTCCCCTTTTGCAGGTGGCTGAGATGCCGTTTGCGCCTTTCGGCGAGATGACCGTTGAGCGGCAAAAACCAAAACAAGTTGTTTTGCCTTGCAATAAGGGCCAAATTGCATTGCAATAAGTACCAAATTGGAGACCAAAACAACTTGTTTTGCTTTTCGCAGCTGCGCGGCTGTTTTCAGCCAAGGTCAGAGGCGAGTGTCGGGAGGCTGTGCGCGGCATGAACTAAAGGCTTTGCAAATTCGCCGTACACCTTATTATATATATATAGTAGAAGCTAAACCTGAGATTGCAATGCTCGCCGCGCTGTCATTGCCAGCCAGCCGCACCGTTCCAAGCCCTTCGCAAGAGGAGAGGCGGAGCAGACTTTCTCATTTCATATCGCCTGACCATCCGTGGCCCAAGTCCCAATGTTCGTCATACACGAACTCGAAATACGGAAGTGAGAACTCTTCTTCAATCAGCGCAGTAAGCTCTTCTTCAATCGGAAAAGCCCATTTGCCTACAAGGACTATAAACTTGTTGATATTCCATGCCACACGTCCGCGTGGTATCTGGGTGTAATCACCCTTGAACTTAGTATCTTCGTGCTTGGCCTGGGCGCGGAAATACTCTTTTGCCCACACCTGGCGGTGCAGGTGGGGATAGTTGATGAACGGCAAGCCCTTCTCGGCAGCCTCCTCCACCATCTTTGGCGTAAGCTCAGATTTGCGGACTCCAAAGAAAGAATGGTCTTCTGCATCGTACCAGAAAATGCCTATACAGGGCATCTGTTCGTCAAAAGCTTTCATGCTTGCCATCTGTGCGCTGTGTTCTTCTGATGATAACTTGTTCATAAGAGTACTCTATGTGATTGTAGTGATACTACCGTAGTATCCATCAGCAAAGGTAAGAAGAAAGCATAACATCACAAAACGAATAGCTTTCCACATACTTAACAAATCTGAAAAAAACGCGTAAGATGCAGGTTTATAATATTTTTTGCATACCTTTGCGCTGTTTTGTGAAGCAATGCTTTTATTTTTAGATGTTTTAGATACAACAGTAAGTTTTTTTAAGATTAGATGAACGTAATTACGAAAACCATTCAGTTGGCTGATGGAAGAACCATCACCATTGAGACAGGAAAAGTAGCCAAGCAAGCCGACGGCTCTGTTGTCCTCCGAATGAACAACACCGTGCTTCTGGCAACGGTCTGCGCAGCTAAAGATGCTGTACCAGGCACCGATTTCATGCCCTTGCAAGTTGATTACCGCGAGCAGTATGCCGCAGCAGGACGTTTCCCCGGCGGCTTCACCAAACGCGAAGGCAAGGCCGGCGACAACGAGATTCTCACTTCGCGACTCGTTGACCGCGTGCTGCGTCCCCTCTTCCCGAGCAACTATCATGCAGAAGTGTTTGTCAACATCATGCTGCTCTCTGCCGACGGCGTAGACCAGCCCGATGCTCTGGCAGGCTTTGCCGCCTCGGCAGCTCTGGCATGTTCAGATATTCCCTTCGAGTGTCCTATCTCCGAGGTGCGCGTAGCACGCGTTGACGGACAGTATGTCATCAACCCCACCTTCGAGCAGATGAAGCACGCCGACATGGACATCATGGTTGGTGCTTCGGCTGAGAACATTATGATGGTAGAGGGCGAGATGGACGAGGTGAGCGAGCAGGATCTGCTTGGCGCTCTGAAGGCTGCCATGGCCGCCATCAAGCCTATGTGCGAGCTCCAGGCCGAGCTTTCCAAGGAGCTGGGCACCGACGTGAAGCGCGAGTACGACCACGAAATCAACGACGAGGCCCTGCGCCAGCGCATGAACGACGAGCTCTATCAGCCCGCCTACGACGTGACGAAGCAGGCACTCGAGAAGCACGCACGTGCCGAGGCTTTCGAGAAGATACTCGCCGACTTCAAGGAGAAGTTCTTTGCCGAGCTTGATGCAAAGGCTGCTGATGAAACCGACGAAAATGCTATCTCGCACGACGAGTACGATGCCATGATGGACCGCTACTACCACGACGTGGAGCGCGATGCCATGCGTCGCTGCATCCTCGACGAGGGAGTGCGCCTCGACGGTCGCCGCACCGACGAGATACGCCCCATCTGGTGCGAGGTGAGCCCGCTGCCCATGCCCCACGGAAGCAGCATCTTCACACGTGGCGAGACACAGTCGCTCACCACTTGTACGCTCGGCACCAAGCTCGACGAGAAGCTCGTCGACGACGTGCTCGACAAGAGCTACCAGCGCTTCCTCCTACACTACAACTTCCCACCGTTCTGCACCGGCGAGGCTAAGGCTCAGCGTGGCGTAGGCCGCCGCGAGATTGGCCACGGACACCTGGCATGGCGCGGACTGAAAGGACAGATTCCTGCCGACTTCCCCTACACCGTGCGTCTGGTAAGCCAGATTCTCGAGTCCAACGGCTCGTCGTCGATGGCTACCGTTTGTGCCGGTACGCTGGCGCTGATGGATGCCGGTGTGCCCATGAAGAAGCCCGTCAGCGGTATCGCAATGGGACTTATCAAGAACCCCGGAGAAGACAAGTATGCCGTGCTGAGCGACATCCTCGGCGATGAAGACCACCTCGGCGACATGGACTTCAAGACCACCGGCACACGCGACGGACTCACTGCCACACAGATGGACATCAAGTGCGACGGCCTCTCGTTCGACATCCTCGAGAAAGCTCTCATGCAGGCCAAGGCCGGTCGCGAGTACATCCTCGGCAAGCTCACCGAGACCATTGCCGAGCCGCGTCCCGAGCTGAAGCCGCACGTACCGCGCATCGAGCAGATCGAGATACCCAAGGAGTTCATCGGAGCCGTGATAGGCCCGGGCGGAAAGATTATCCAGCAGATGCAGGAAGACACCAACACCGTCATCACCATCGACGAGATCGACGGAGTGGGCAAGGTGCAGATCAGCGCGCCCAATGCCGACAGCATTGCCGCTGCAATCCGCAAGATACGCTCTATCGTGGCCGTGCCCGAGGTTGGCGAGATATACGAGGGCGTAGTGCGCTCCATCATGCCCTACGGCTGCTTCGTAGAGATTATGCCGGGCAAGGATGGACTGCTCCACATCTCTGAAATAGACTGGCGCCGCCTCGAAACAGTTGAGGAAGCCGGACTCAAGGAGGGCGACAAGATTACCGTGAAGCTCATGGAGATTGACCCGAAGACGGGCAAGTACAAGCTCTCGCACAAGGTGCTCACACCGAAACCCGAGGGATATGTAGAGCGCGAACGCCGTCCGCGTCCCGACCGCAACGAGCGCCGTCCACGTCCTGAGCGCAACGACCGCAGCGACCGTCGTCCGCGCCCTGAGCGCAACGACCGTCAGCCGCGTCACGAGCGTTTCTCAAACAACAACTATGACCGCGAGCCGCGCGACTTCAACGACTCGCTCGACCACAACGTCGACTTCTAAACCGCGACAGGTTAGAAATAGAACAATAAAACTCGTAACTGGTTGATAACGCACTCGTTGTCAACCAGTTTTTTTATTGCAGCCAGTTAAAAAATCAATAAATATTCTTTTTAGTTTCAGAATATTAGCTATCTTTGTGGGCTGTCTTATGAATCGTAACTATACGTCTGCAATATTAAAGGATTCTAAACTTTTCATGCGACAAGCTGGCAAACCTGTAATAAATCCGCAAGCACACAGCTATTCCGAGAATAACAAACAGAGAAACAATACAACCATGAAGAAATCATTACTTTTGGCCGTAGCCGCCCTTGTCGCTACGGGAGCATACGCTCAGGGCGTGAAAATAAAAGGTGTCTATGAGAATATGCGCAACAACGATGGCGACGTCAGCCTGATCTCCGTCGGCTCTATCTATGAGAAAGATGGGCAATATGCTCTCAACAAGTACGGTCAGACAGGGTGGACATACACTAATAAATACCTCTTTCTTCCACCCCAGGGCATCTACTCGATGACCTACGACCCCTACAGCTCAACGCTCTCCGCACCAGTCAAGGAACCCAGCCTCAACAGGGCCGACGTAGTCGATGCAAGCGGCAACGTTGATATGGATAAGGCCAACATCGCCATCAACTATAACCTCATGGTCGGCAACTCAGGCGCAGGCTATATTGACGGAAAGGTGCTGACAGTCATGTCGCGCGACTATCAGTCCACCCCCGACGAGGAACTCTTTGCCGTGCGCAAGTGGGATGCTGCTTCAGGCCAGCTGCTGAGCGGAAAGGATGACTACTACAACGTGTCGGCAAACCTTGAGTCGGCAGGCATCAGCTACAATCCGCAGGACGGAAAAATCTACGGATTGTTCCATTTCACCGATGCTCCGCTCAACACAGCCATCACCGACAACCCCGAATACTACACCGACGAGGACGATAAGGACTTCGACCGCGAGGGACTCGACGACGGATGGGCCATCGGAACCATCGACCCCGTGACAATGGAGGTGACACAGGTTACTCCCGGACTCTACTACGGCAACTACATCACCTTCGCAATCAACTCCGAGGGCCGCGCCTTTGCGCTCACAAGCGGTGGCTCACAGGGCTATGAGGGTGCCGACGGACGCATACGCGACATCAACAACAACCTCAGCGGTGCCAGCCTCTGCGAGTTCGACCTCAGCACCGGCCTTATGATGACCGTTCAAGTCACGACCACGCAGAATGTCTACGACGACGGCGGTAACATCACCGGCACAGAGGAGGTGACAGAGTGGGTGAGCAAGTACCTCCACGGCACGGGCTACGCCTCACAGGCACGCCGCCAGAGTGCCTGCTTCGCCAAGAGCAACCCCAACATCATGTACTGGAACGGCTACTTCAACAGCGGCAAGGGCATCGGCGACGGTGGCTCTTACACCTCGCTTCCCGACCGTGAATGGAAAATCAACGGCAAGTACGACACCTGCCTCTATGCCGTCGACGTTACTACGGGTACAGGTGTACGCCTCGGAAAGATAACCGACCGCTACATCTTCTCGGCTATTTGGGTTGAGGGCGACGACTGTAGCGACGGTGCAGGTCTCGACATCACTGGCATTAGCGAGGTGAAGGCAGCTGCCAAGGCCACCGCCAAGCAGGGCACATACAACCTCAACGGTCAGCGCGTGGGTGACGACTACCGCGGCATCATCGTCAAAGACGGTGTGAAGATGATAAAGAAGTAAATCCTTCCCCCTAATAACCATAAAGCAACCCCTCCCGATGAAAGGAGGGGTTGCTTTGTTTTTTTTGTGGTGGGTTCTTTATTTTTTGACGAGACGAGTTTCTATGAATTCGTCGAGTGTGACAAGGTTTATTTGCGGAAATGGACTTTTGCGTAGAACGTTGAAGTGGGTGTCCTCAGAAACCAGATAGTCTGCGCCCGCAGCAAAAGCACAATCAACAAATTTATTGTCGTCTGGGTCAGCTGTAATCAAATTCATGCGGAAATGCGGGTCAACGAACCTGACGTTTTCAAGATTTAGAATCATCAAAACGACATTCTCTGCGATAGTGGGGGTTATCTGTTGACCGAGAATTTCTTGATATTCATCCAGAATTTCATTCGACACACACAAATCGTAACGTCCTTCAATGAAGGCATCCCATATAGGGCGGTACGGACTCTTGCGTGCAATTATTTGCAACAGACAATTTGTGTCAATAACTACAGGATTCATCGGCATAGCTTATTTATAAATAAGGTGTGCGGAAGTGAGTGTGACGCAATTCCTGTAGTCGTTTCTCGTTCCACTGGCCGCTCTCCCATAGCTGATCCATTTCGTCGTCCACCTGCTTGGCATAGAAAGCGGCAAGCTGTTGTCTCAGCTTTTCCAAGCCGGAGTCCGACTTGATGTGCGACACCAAGTTGAAAACGTGTACCTGTGCTGGGGTAAAAGTGATTGCTTCCATGTTATTCTTATATTTCATTTTTGACGCTGTAAATTTAAGTATAATTCCCAATATTACAAAGTTTAAGGTTGTTAGTTCTCATATATTTTTGACTAAAGTCCCCCTTCGGGGCGTACCCTGCTACATCATTTCCCCCAAGGCATTGTCCGTTCAGGCGGATATGCTATCCGCCTGCATAGAGTATGAGGATATATTATCCGACAAACGACGAGGAGCCCACCCCAGCCCTCCCAAAGGGAGGGAGCCTGAACGAGGCTCAGTATTCTCTCACCACTAACCGTCTAACTTCTAA
>ODAJ011837806.1_pt1 | contig 17401 bp, 13 predicted proteins | sample 1539241 | NCBI WGS metagenome assembly ODAJ01 (sample SAMN02144231, study PRJEB22623) | gut metagenome | biome: sheep rumen | host: Ovis aries | place: New Zealand
CGGTTCGTTCAATCGGTTGTGGCTCCGAAGTCAATTCGTCAGGTTGTTCAATCGGTCTCGGCTCCGAAATCAAATCATCAGGTCGTTCAATGGGTCTCGGTTCCTTGATGACTTCGGGCTTAGGTTCTTCGATTGGCGGCGGCAATTCTTTCGTAGGCGCGGGCTTGTCGACTTTCTCAGTTGATGCTTCGTCCTCGAATTCGCCGCCGAAGATTACAATCTCGTCGTCGGCTGAAACGTGCGGCGCATTCATCAGCAACGCGAGAACCGCCGCGCCTGTCACAAATTTTTTTCTCACGTTAATTCCTCATTTCCAACTGCTTAGTCCTAATCACACTTTCGCGGCGCGGGAATTTGTCTGGCGTCGCTCTTTGTTTATCGACGTAAATCACGGTTCGTTTATCCTCCAGCGTCGGCAAGCTCACTTCGCGGGTAGAAATTCTTCCGCCGCCTAGGATTTTAATCGCCGCTTTTGCCTCGTCAAGCTCCTCGCGGAAATTTTTGCCCTTCCATGCCACGAACACCCCGCCGACCTTCACGAACGGCAAGCAATATTCCGCCAAGATATTCAATCGGGCGACGGCTCGTGCTGTCACTGCGTCGAAGCGTTCTCGGAATGTCTTCTGCCGTGAAAGCTCCTCGGCTCGTCCGTGAATCACTTCCACGCCGTCAAGCTCCAATTCCGCCACGACCCGCCGCAAGAACTCGACGCGCTTATTTAGCGAATCAATCAGCGTGAACCGTAACTTCGGGCGGAAAATCTTCAGCGGCACCGCAGGGAAGCCTGCGCCCGTTCCAATGTCTGCAACTCGTTCGACGCCGCGCAGTAGTTCATCGTCCCACGCGCTCACCGAATCGACGATATGTTTGATTGCAAACTCGTGCGGCTCGATTATCGTCGTCAGGTTCATCACGCGGTTTTGCTCAATCACCAGTCGATAAAATTTCTCCAGCCTGTCAAGTTGTCCGTCGTCTAGGTTCAGGCTTGCTAAGTCGGCGCGAATCATCTTCATCATCTCCGCGAACATTTTAGCCTTAGCGCAGGAACTTTGCAAGCTCCCGCCGCGTCTGCTATAATCGCCGAAAAAATTCTGTGAGGTTTTGCAAATGCTCAATTACCGCAACGAACTGAACAACATGCCGTCTTATGATGGCGTAGAGAAAACTTACCGCATCAAGGTCAATGCCAATGAGTCGACGCTATCTTTGCCGCCGCATGTTGAAGAGCGCGTGATTAATCGGCTTGGGTTGCTTGCGTTCAATCGCTACCCGAACGAGGAGTATTATTTGCTCGTCGAACAGATTGCCCGAAATTTTTCCGTCGACCCGTCGCAAGTTCTATTAGGCGGCGGCTCCAGCGAAATTATAGAAAAGGTCTTCCACGCGTTCGGCGGCGCGGGTCATGCGGTCGTTTATCCTCAGCCTAGTTTCTCCATGTACAAGATTTACGCTAAGGCAGCGGAGGCTGACGGCGTGCCCTTCGACTTGGACGCGCAATTTAATCTTAACGTCGATGAGTTCATAAAGAAAATCCGCGAGGTCAACGCAAGCTTAGCGGTCGTGTGCAACCCGAATAACCCCACCGGCAACGCCTTGACGCCCGCTCAGGTCGAAAAAATTGCCGCGTCGATTGATTGCGCTTTCTTGCTAGACGAGGCTTACGTTGAGTTTTACGGGCGTTCGGCTGTCAATCTGGTCAAGCGTTATCCAAATCTCATCGTTGCCCGGACGTTCTCTAAGGCTTATGGCATGGCGGGCGCGCGCGTCGGCTACATGATTGCTCAACCCGGCGTCACGCGCATGATTAACAAGTGCTTCATGCCCTATCACATGAACGTGCTGACATTGGCGGCGGCGGACGTCGTTTATCAAATGCGCAATGAGTTCGTGCCACGTCTGCAAATGATAATCGCCGAACGCAAACGCATGGACGAACGCCTTAGGACACTTCTAGGCGTCGAGGTCTTCCCGTCGGAGGCGAACTTCATTCTGATACGCTTGGAGGCGGCGCAGGAGCTTAAAGACTATTTGGAGACGCTCGGCATTGGTATAAGGTATTTTTCGCCGAGCGCGTTCGGGCTAAAGAATTGTCTACGAATATCAATCGGCACGCGAACCGAGAACGATGAAGTTTTCAGCGCGATTAAATCTTTTCTGGAGGCGGGACAATGAGAGTTGGCAAAGTCAATCGGGCGACCAATGAGACGAAAGTCGACGTGGAAATAAATTTGGACGGTAGCGGCTCCGCGTCGATTGATTCGGGCGTCGGCTTCTTCAATCACATGCTGAACCTTTTGGCAGTGCACGGGCAGTTTGATTTGAAAGTTCACTGCGCGGGCGATTTGGACGTTGACGGGCACCACAGCATAGAGGACATCGGGATTGCGCTTGGTGCGGCGTTAAAGGAGGCTATCGGCGATAAGCGCGGCATTGCCCGCTACGGAACTTTTTTCCTGCCAATGGACGAATCACTTGCTTTGGTTAGTCTCGACATCAGCGGGCGACCATTCCTAGTCTGCGACGTGGGGGAGCTTGCCCCGACTATCGGAGCCTTCGACACGGAACTTTTGGAAGAGTTCCTGCGGGCGTTCGCCTTCAACGCGGCGATAACCCTGCACGTCAAAGTTCTCTATGGCAAGAATTCTCATCACAAGGTTGAGGCGATATTCAAGGCATTGGGGCACGCACTGCGGGCGGCGGTCTCCTTCGACGAAAAAATAAGAGGCGTGCTCTCGTCAAAGGGCACCCTCTAAAAATTTTGGCGGCGAGCAATCGTCGCTTTTTTATGTCAAGGCTCGTGTCGGACAAACCGTCTTGCATTTTCCACAGCGCACGCACTCAGCGGAGGCAAAGTCTTTCGTCGGGTCAAGGTCGAGCGGACAAACCGCCTTGCATTTCCCGCAACCAATGCACTTGTCCGCCGCGCAGGTCAGCTGATAGAAACTGTACCTGTTGAGTAATCCATAAATCGCGCCCAGAGGACACATCACGCGGCAGAAAAATCTGTGGACGACGACGCAAGCCACAATCACGGCAAGCAAGATTGAAACCTTTAGCGCGAACAGCTTGCCGAGCACGGGGCGGAACTCTTCATGCGTGGCGATGAGCGGTAAGCCAGCTTCGAGCGTTCCTGCCGGGCAAATGTATTCGCAGAAGGTCGACTCGCCCAAATCCGTCGCGACTGGCAGAATCAGCACGAAGACTATCAGCAGGAAATATTTCACGCTCAGCAGTCGACGCGGCAACTTGAACTTTGGCGACGGGATTTTGTTTAGGAACTCCTGAATCAGCCCGAACGGACAAAGGAACCCGCACACCGCCCGACCAAGTAGCAAGCCGATTAACAGCACGACGCCCGCCGCGTAAAAGCCGAACTTGCCGCCCGTGCCCGCAACCGTCTGCAACGCGCCAATCGGACAACTGAACGCCGCCGCAGGACACGACCAACAGTTCAAACCTGGTGCGCAAAGGTTCTTCAGCTCGCCTCGATAGAGTTTGCCGCTTAGAAAGTTCGCCGCGTGCGGATTGGTTAGGAGCGTCGCCGCCAACTGAATCAATCGCCGTTTCATCAGCCTAGCCCAATGCACTCAAGGCAAATGCGCGTAGCCTTCGCGAAGACCGTAGACAGTTCGCCGCGCCATACGCCGAACGCAATCATCGCCGCGCCCGCCAAGAAGATTATCAGCCTACTGCGCCAGAAGTCTTTGGAGTTCATCTTTGTACCCGTTAACGTCCGCACCGATAATCGCCCTGCCGACAACCTCGCCTTTGCTGTTTATAAAAATCGTCGTTGGAACCGCCTCAACGCCTTCCATGAACCCAAGCAAGTTCTCGTCGGGGATAACGTTCACGAAGTCCGCGCCCGCCTCCTCAGTTATCTTCAAAGCTCGTTGAACTTGCGTTGAATTTTCCGAGGCGTCGCAGACCAGTCCGATAAGTTGTGCGCCTTCGGGCATGTTGCGTGCCATCTCTCCGAGTTCGGGCATTTCAGCGATACACGGCGGGCAAAACGTCCCCCAAATGTTTACGACGGTGATTTTCTTCGCCGCGAAAATTTCATTGGTGACCGTCTCGCCGGTGATTGTCTTAGCCGTGAACGCTGGAACACTTTTAGAAACGGGCGACGCCTGAGCGGTGTTAGTCGTGCTTTCGACCTGCGCCAAATCAGAACAGCCGCTAATCATCATAGCCGCACACAGAAGAGCTACGGCAAAAATTTTCTTAATCAAAGTAATCAACTCCTTTCGGGGCAAGATTCTATCACTCGCGTTGAACGTATGCAAGCAGGGGAATTTCGGCGCGGGAAGAATAAACTAAGGACTAGGAATTAGGAACTAAGGAGCAGATATGAAAATTGTAGTATCCGGCTATTACGGCTCGAAGAACGGCGGCGATGAGGCGATGCTCTCGGCGATGCTTGAAGTCTTGCGCGAGGGCGTCGAAGACTTAAGCGTAACTGTTATCTCCCTCAACCCCGAATACACGAAAAGACGCCATAACGTCGACGCAGTGCCGTGGCTGGACCTTTGGACAATCATAAAGAGAATTCGGGCGGCGGACTTGCTCATATCGGGCGGCGGCTCACTCCTGCAGAACGTCACGAGCGGGCGGAGCCTCTACTACTACCTGACGATAATTTTTTTTGCGCTAGCGTTCGGACGGCGTGTCATGCTTTACGCCCAAGGCATTGGACCGATTCGCGGCGTGCTGGCTCATAAGCTCACGAACTTTATCCTAAACCGCGTCGACCTAATCACCGTTCGTGACCGCGGCTCGCTGGAAGAACTTTCACGACTCAAGATAACGCGCCCGAAGATTTATTGCACCGCCGACCCCGTCTTAGCGATTAAACCTGTGCCGCTAGACTTTGGCAAGGAAATCTTATCGCGGCACGTGGATAATCCCGGCGGACAGCTTATCGGCGTGGCGATTCGTCATTGGCTAGACTGGGAAAAATTTCAGCGTGAACTAGCCGCCGCCCTCGACCGCATAACCGAGACGCTTGACGCTAAGATTGTCTTTATCCCGATGAAATTCCCCGAAGACATACGCGCCGCCCAATCAATCGCCGCCCTCATGAAAAGCCCGCCCGCCGTCCTAGACGAAGAATTCACCACGCAGGAGATTCTTAGCCTCGTCGGGTGCATGGACGTTTTAATTGGCGTTCGGCTCCACGCGCTGATATTCGCAGGCGTCATGAACGTTCCCATGCTCGGCATCTCCTACGACCCGAAGATTGAACGTTTCCTCGATTCCGTCGGCGAAAAACCGCTCGGCAATCTCTCTGACGTGACCGCTGATAAAATCTTCGACGCAACCTTGAAGAAACTTTCCGAACACAAGAACGCTTGCGACGATACTTTGCTAAAGGAACTCGGCGACTTGGCACGCAAGAACGCTAAGCTCGCCATTGAACTCGCCCATGTCTGACGCAAAGAAATTTCTAGCCTACGCGGCATTGTATTACTACCTCGGCGAAGTCTTTTTTATCGACATAGGACAGCCCGCCGCGCCGCAATACTTCTTGCCGCCGATACCCGCGACGATTGCTCTGCTGTGGCTGATTCAGTTCGCCGCCCGCACGGATATTTTTTCCCGACCTATGCTCCCGAACCTTCTAACGGGGCTGGCGTGGCTTGTAACGTTCCCGCTCCTGTACACGTGGACTTATCAGCGGCAATGGTTCATGTCTTTAATCTATTATGATTTCGTTGTAGGCACGGCGATTTTTATTTTGCTCACGAGCGTGGAAGTCTTGCTACCGAAATCCCGATTAGCCGCCGCGTCGATGAGCCTGCTGAACTTATTCTTCTGGCTGATTCCGCTCGTCGAGTTGGTCTACTACTGCTTAACGTGGCATTGCCTATCGCCGGCGTCGCTTATGGCAATCTACCTGACGAATTGGCACGAGGCTGGCGAATTCCTCCGCGCTATGATTGGCTTGCCGAACCTGCTGATAATCTTCGCGGTCATAGGCTTGCTTTTGCGTCTGGCGTTCAAAGCCCATGTGAACTTCACACGACGCTTGCCGCCATTGGACACGGAACGAACTGCCGCCGCCGCCATCGCATTGATTTGCAGTTTCGCCGCCCTGATTCACTACGCGCCGCAAACTTCTATGGCTGGGCTGTGGAAGACGGTTACCGACTACGCCGCACAAACTCAGCTTTACTCTCAAGAACGCGCCGCCCGCTTAGCCGACCTAACCATTGACGCCGAACAAACCTTAGCCGCCAAAGCTCCTGGCACTGTGATTTTCGTTATCGGCGAGAGCGCGAGCCGCGATTACATGCACGCTTACAATCCCGCCTTCCCGTTCGACGATACCCCATGGCTTGAAAGCAAACTCGATGAACCTTTGACGACGTCTGCCCTCCCCGACGACACCAAGATTAATCCCGACTATAAAGCGACGCCCGATAACACTCCGCGCTTGACGCCCGCCGCTGGAAAGTTTATTATTTTCAAAAACGTTTACGCCTCGTGGACGCAGACAGTACCGGTTCTTCAACGAGCTTTGACAGAGCAGAGTCAGTACAATGACAAAGAATTTTTCGAGTCAGTCTCAATCGTCGACGTAGCAAGAAAGGCGGGATATAAAACTTACTGGTTCAGCAATCAAGGACGCTACGGCGAGTTCGACAGCGCGATTACTCTAGTCGCCAAAACTGCGGACGTTTCTGAGTGGACGGACGATACTTTTGACTTTAGCGACCTTGAAGACGAGGTACTTTTACGGTTCTTTGAAAATATCAACCCGCAGGAAAATAACTTTATCGTCTTCCACCTAATGGGCAGTCATATCTACTACAACAGCCGCTATCCGCGCCGCTTTAAAAAGTGGGTGACTGCCGACGGTACGGGAATGATGCTTGCCGCGCCGAGCTACGCCAATTCAATTCTCTACACCGATTTTGTTCTGTCGAAGATTTTCGACTACGCCACGCATAATTTGAACTTGCAGACGATGATTTATTTCTCTGACCACGGCGAGGACTTGGAGATTTCCCACAATCCCGACGTGTTCCGCTTTGAAATGTTGCGCGTGCCAATGTTTATCTACCTGTCGCCAGAATATGAAGCAACCTTCCCAGACCGAACGGCGACGCTTGAGAACAATCACGCGGGATATTTTACAAACGATATGTTCTACGATACGTTTTGTGGGCTGATAAACGCACCGTCCAATCGCTATAACGCGGGGCAAGATTTTTCTTCCGCAGAGTACAAGTTCACCCGCGACACCTTGACGACGATGTTAGGTCAGCACAAACTCACAGAGGATAAGGAGTGATTTTTATGATTCATGTTTGTTTTTCGATTCACACCCATTACAAACTCATGGCAACTTCAATGCTCTCGATCTTTGAAAACCATACATCCCCCCATTACCGTCAATAACAGTCCACATTTTTCACGAAAATATATTGACGAACGACACCCGCGATAAATTTATTCAAATCGCCGACCGCTACGAGCAACAGTTAAAATTTTACAACGTTGAAGAACTATGCGTAGAAGAACTCGCTTATCTGAAAGAATGTTATTTGCATAAACCTCTTGGCTTAAGTATGGCGACGTTCTATAAAATTTTTTTCCCGCAACTGCTTCTTCCGCAAGGTATAGAAAAGGCAATTTATCTGGACTCAGATATTATCGTCAATCTCGATATTGCAGAGCTTTGGCAGGTTGAACTGGGCGATAAACCTTTTGCCGCAGTTTCTGAATACGATAAACATAAAGATAAAAATTTCTTCTGTAATATTATTAGAAAACAACATGCAACGATTGTAAAAAATCTAGAGGATTATTTCAATGGTGGTCTCTTACTGATGAACTTGCTAGTTCTGCGCAATGAAGAAGCCACTATAAAGGCAGGAATGAAATTCATTGGCGAACAGCATCCGAAGTATCCATATTACGACCAAGAGATTTTGAATTATTGTTTCTCGACTAGGTATCTTAAATTGCCAGTGAAGTTTAATAAACTTGTTTTTCGTGCTAGGCAACAAAACGACTATGTTACTCAAGGGAATATGTGTCACTTCGCAGGAAAAGGTTTAGCCTTTATTATGGATAGTAGAGATCCTTATAGTCGAATGTTCATGGATTATTTCATAAAGACGCCATGGGTTGACGCTGATAAAGTAGCCGCCTTGCCTGGAACGGATTTTTCTTCTCGAAAAAACTATGCTGTCTCTGTAATCATTCCGATGTACAACGCGGCTGAATTTATCGGCGAATGCCTCGATAGTCTCCTCGCGCAAACGTTCCAAAATTTTGAAGTCATCGTTGTCGACGACTGCTCAACCGATAATTCTGTTGAAATCGTCGAAGAATATGCTCCCAAATTCAATGGACGACTCCGACTTGAAAAGACAGAAAAGAATTCTAACACCAGCGGCAATGTTCCACGCAATATCGGAGTGAGATTGGCTCAAGGCGATTATATTCAATTTCTGGACGCCGACGACATGATTTTAACTAATGCGCTTGAAACTCTATATAAAGCAGCAATCTTTTATGATGCCGATGTCGTTTATACTGCTTCATTCTATCATTTGAATGCGCCGAATGATATTTCGCTTCAAAGAGATGGTGCCTATGATAAAACACGTCGAGCCAATACATCATTGAATCCCAGATTGAACGACAATCTTAATTTGCTCCTCTTTGAAAATGGCGAAGGAAATTTCCATAACTGCTGGACAAAGTTTGTTCGGCGCGAATTTTTAGCTGAAAACAAAATTGTCTTTCCGCGTTTATCGCAAGCAGGAGATTTCATCTGGGTTATCGAGGTCTATTGCCATACGAAGAGTTTATTGCGAATAACAACATTGCTTTATTTACACAGGACTTACAAGAACAATTCTACGTCTCAAATGATTAGACCGCCGCAAGAAAAGTATTTACAAGAGTTTTCTTCTTTCGTAGAGTTTGCTAAACGTTTGTATGAATTGGAAAGAGAAAACAAGGTCTTGGCGAACAATTCTCTTTATTGTTTAGCGGCGTTAAAGAAACTTTTCCCAGCGTGCCTTAATCGAACCGAATATGCTGGAAAGGAACTCGACAACGAAGGATTTTTCAAAGGTTTGCGTAGCGATTTCGACAAAAACTTTTCCTATTCGATAGCGTTGTTATTGCCGTTCCTCTTTAGCTTTATTACTGAAAGAGAGTCTAAGTTCCGTTGCATAGAGTCAATCATTAACAAATTTAACAGCTACTTCACCGCCAGAATAAGAACTCTATTTGTGCCCAAAACAGAGAGCGGCGATTTTCAAATCCTCAAGGTGTCCGATGATAAAGCCCAAATATCCAAATTCATATGGAAACAGCAAAACGTAGTTGGATATACTATCCAGTCTTCAGTAGGAAAAATTGAATTCGTCGTCAAGGCTACTACAAACGGAAGACTAAACTTTTTTCTTAGTGGAGTAGACGTTCGCGACCCTGAGGCATATTCCTTACTGGATTGACTATACGCAGTTCGTTATCAACGGTAAAATAGTATTCGACACTGTAAGACCTGCTTGGTTAGAAAAAGACTTCCGCTACGCATTAGAAGGAGTTAAAGCTGGCGAGGAGATTAAAATTCAAGTTGAGTGGCTCCCGCACAGGAGCGACACTTAAAATCTTATGACGAATATCCGATTATAGAAATGGCAGGCGAGGATAAATAGCACAAGCTTACAAAAGATAAGGAGTGATTTATATGATAACACACCCCCCCGGTGAACTTGCACATGCTCCTTAGTTATCTTATTAGAAATTGCCAAGGGTTAATATGTTGAAATAAGAAACGGTTGGGTGTGGTTTTATGGCAAAAATTTCTCGCCTCGTTCACGATTCAAGTGCCCCTGCGATCTCTGTGATTATTCCGATGTTCAATGCGGAAGAATACATTAAAGAATGCTTGAATAGTCTCTTGGCGCAGACGTTTAAGGATTTTGAAGTAATCGTGGTGGACGACTGCTCTAAAGATAAAAGCCTCAAGATTGTAAAAAATTATGCGCCGAAATTTGGCAAGCGACTTAGTGTCGAGAAAACAAAAAAGAATTCAGGCGGCGGTGGCTATGTTCCTCGCAATATCGGAATGAGTTTGGCGCGTGGTGAGTATGTTTATTTCATGGACGCTGACGACTACATTGCCGAAAATGCACTTGAAACCTTCTACACAGCGGCGAAAGAATATGATGCTGATGTCGTCTATACTTCGGCTCACTACGATTTGGTTAGACCGAATGAAATGCGCCTGTTAAAAGACAAAGAAAACCAAAAGTTGCTTAAGGAAAATCTCAAGGACACGCCGCTTTTGACGATTGACGACCCGCAGAAAAATATAGACAGTCTCCTTGTGGTTGGGAACTTCAAGACGCCTTGGACAAAATTTCTTCGGCGCGAGTTTCTCCTTGAAAACAAAATCATTTTCCCGACGATAGTAGTTGGCGGCGACTTCATCTGGGTTATTCATGTCTATTGCCGAGCTAAACGCTTCTTGCGCATCCCGGAGCCGCTTTATTTTTACAGGCGATATTCGTCCTCTTCAGTCTCAACGAAGAAGAAAAATTCGCCCGAACAAATTTGTTATGTGGTCTCGGCATTCTTGGCTTTGATAAAAGCTTTAACCGAGCTTGCCAACAAAACAGAGATTTTGCAACAAAACTTGTATCATTGCTATCAAGCGTTGGAAGGGGATTTTAATTATCGCATGGAGCTTCTTAAAGAGGTACGTGCTAAATTGACCAGTCAAGAAATTTATGAGTTGTTGTACCGCGAATTTAATAAAGCGGATGATTCAGCTAGTTTGATGATCCCGTTCTTTTTTAGCATGATAAATGCCGAGAGAAATTCTCGTTCGGGGCGTTTGAAGCTTATTGGCAACCTCAAAGAGGAAGTTAAGCGGCTAAAAGGCAAGGGGTGAGCAAATGAGAAATCCAGCGGTCTCAGTGATTATCCCAATGTACAATGCCGAGAGATACGTTGGCGAATCTTTGGAAAGTGTGTTGTTGCAGACGTTCCAAGATTTTGAAGTAATCGTGGTGGATGACTGCTCGACCGATAATTCAGTTAAAATCGTCGAAAGTTACCTGCCGAAGTTTGACGGGCGGCTCCGCCTTTTGAGTACGGAAAAAAATACGGGCGGCGGTGGAATGCCTCGCAACAAAGGCATTGAGATTGCTCGCGGGGAATATATTCAGTTCTTGGACGCCGACGACTTTATGCTTTTGAACGCGCTAGAGGTCTTGTACTCTGCGGCAAAAAAATATAACGTCGATGTTGTTTATTCGGCGGCGCATTACCTAATGAAGAATCCCAACGACGTTATCACTTTAAAGGATGTCAAAGGCAAGAAAATGCTTGAAGCGGGATTAAAAGATAATCTTGCCTTGACAGTTAATGCGCCTGAGAAAAATCTTTCGACGCTCCTTGTTGAGGGAAATTTCCACACACCTTGGACAGCATTTGTTCGGCGTGAATTTTTGATTGAAAACAAGCTCTTTTTCCCTAACATACACTCTGGCGAAGATTTCCTTTGGATTATTAAAGTTTATTCCTGCGTCAAACGATTTCTGCGCCACCCAGTGCCGCTCCATTTTTACAGAAACTATAATGAAGGTTCAATCACACAAAAGAAGAGGTCGCCGCAAGAACAGCTCTCCCATTGGATTTCGGTCTTTGTCACCTGGACTAAGCATTTTAGCAAGCTCGTCAATGAAACGGACATTTTAAAAAGAAACTCTGCCTATTGCTATCAGGCTTTGAAGTCAGAGTTTGACTGGTGCCGGTTTCGTAGTCGCGAGAGCTTGCCGCCTTTAAAAAACCGAGAAATCTACGAGATTTTGCAACTGAAGTTTGCGCACGAAGAAGATTTATATCTCTTGGCGGTTCCGTTCTTCTGCACATTAACCGAGGCAACGAAAAATGCTCGCTTAGCTCACTTGCAAATGATTAGTGACCTTAGGAAGGAAATCAAGCAACTTAAAAGCCCAGTCTCGGTTGTCGTTTCAATGCACAACGCGGAGGAATTTATCGGAGAATGTCTAGATAGTCTTCTGGCTCAAACCTTTCAAGATTTCGAGGTTATCGTGGTTGATGATTGCTCAACTGATAACTCCGTTAAAATCGTCAAAGAGTACGCGTCAAAGTTCAGCGAAAAACTCACACTTACCAAGACGGAAAATCATTCGGGCAATGACAACGTTTTGCGTAATGTCGGATTGAGATTGGCTCATGGCAAGTACGTTTTTTTCATTGACGCCAAAGACGTTATTGATAAAGCCGCATTGGATACGCTGTACAAAGCGGCAAAAGAAAATAATGCTGACGTGGTTTATACTTCGCAGTATAACCTGTTGAACAATTCTAAAGAGAAACTCCTTAAACGAGACGGCACCAGTAAAAAATTGCGCAATGCCGGTGATAAAGACAAAACGACTTTAATCTTAGACGCTCCAGATAAACTCTTGCGCGATGTTCTTTTGAAGAATCAGCATTGTACCGCGTGGACGAAATTTATTCGGCGTGAATTGCTTACGGGAAATGAAATTGACTTCCCAGAAGTGATTGGCGGCGAGGAGCTTTGGACGTTGCTTGTTTGTGCTAATGCAAAGAGATTCTTGCGCTTGCCTGAGACGATTTATTTTCTGCGTCCACGTTCAGAGTTGCAGACGAGCACTGCGGACTTTGTAACGTGGTTTAAGACGTTCAGGGGCATTGCAAGCAAAATTCCATTCCTTAAAGAAAATCCCATGCTCTGTCGTCAGGCGGCTAAGGTTTATTTTGATTCCCTTGCTTTTAATACTGCGGCTAGTCATGAGGTTCGTAAACTTTTACTTAGCGAAGAGACCGACAACTTGACGGAGACTTTTTGCCTATTGCTTGAGCCTCCAACGCTTGATAATAAGGCGGACGATTCAAAGGTTGAGTTAGCTCCTCTGGCGTCTGCTTATGGCGTATCCGTGGTTGTCCCGCTGTATAACTGTGAACGATATATCGGCGAGTGCCTGGATAGTCTCCTTGCCCAGACGTTTAAGAACTTTGAAGTAATCGTTGTGGACGATTGCTCAACTGATGACGGCGTAGATATTGTCGAAAACTACCAAGAGAAATTCGGCGGGCGACTCAGGCTCACGAAGACAAGCAGTAATTCGGGCGGCTCTGGTGTGCCGCGCAACAAGGGCTTATTTTTTTGCAGAGGCGAATATGTCTTCTTCATGAACGCCGATGGTAAGCTTACGCCGTCGGGGCTGGAGACTATGTACAATGCCGCTAAAAAGTTCGACGCGGATACAGTTCATTGCGAGAAATATTTTGTGTCGTCGGGTGTCGAAGTTCGCGAGGTCGACAGCAAGCTACAAGAGCCTATGCTTGAGACGAACGACTTGCCGCAACGAATTGATAACACTTTGAATCAAAAATATGAGTTGATGCCGTGGCTAAGGCTAGTGTCGCGACGTTTGCTAATCGAGAACAATATCAACTTTTCTCACGGGTCAAGCAATGTCGGCTGGGCGTTCGCGGTTCTGGTATATTCAAAAAGATTTCTGCGGCTCCCGAATGCTTGTTACGTTAAGCGAACTCACTCTGCGGCGGGTGATGTTCATAAGTGGCTTAACCAGACGATTTGCGGCTTAAAGGATATAGATGACTTTATGGGCGGGCTTGACTTCTTCAAAAACAATCCGCGCTATCGATATGACCTGCTTAATTTTTTTTATAAAGACGGAATTGGAACGCCTATCAAAGCAAAGCGATAACTTGTCGGCATTTGAGGTTTATGACATTTGCCGCGAGCATTGCGGCGAGTTTTTGGGCAAGCACGCGGCTTTAGTGTCTTGTCTGTGTAGCACGATAATTTCTCAGCAACGGGAAATTTAATCAGCTTGAAGCTAAGGAGTGATTAGTAAATGGTATCAGCGAAAATGTATGAGCTTGGAACGAAGAAATCGACAATCCGAACGATATTCGAGTTCGGACGCAAGAGGGCGGCTCAGGTCGGCGAGGAAAATATTTTCGACTTCAGCCTAGGCAATCCCAATGTGCCGACGCCCGACTTTGTGCGCGACGCCGCGATTGAGATTCTCAAGACTTACGAGCCGGCAAAGGTTCATGGCTACACCGTCGCGCCCGGCAATCCAATCGTGCGCGAGACGCTAGCCCAGAGCATTAACGCACGCTTCGGAACGCATTTCGCAGGGAAAAATCTTTTCGTCACGAGCGGAGCGGCGGCGGCGATTACAATCTGCTTTAAGGCGTTGGCGGAGCCTGGCGACGAGTTCATAACCTTTGCACCGTACTTCCCCGAATACAAAGTTTTCGTCGAGTCGGTCGGCGCGGAGCTTAAAGTCGTCAAGCCGCGCCCCGCTGATTGGCAGATTGACTTCGACGACTTCCAAAGGCTTTTATCGCCAAAGACCAAAGCAGTTATAATCAATTCCCCGAACAACCCTAGCGGCGCGGTTTACTCCAAGGAGACGATAGCTAAGCTTACGGACATTCTTAAGGCTCAAGGGCGGAATATCTTCCTGATATGCGATGAACCCTATCGCGAACTTGCTTACGGCGTAGAGGTGCCTTGGGTGCCGAGCTTCTACAAAGATACTCTCGTTTGCTACTCCTACAGCAAAAGCTTTTCCCTGCCCGGCGAGCGCATTGGTTATATCGTCGTGCCAGATGAGGTCGCCGACTTTGATAAGGTCTTCGGAGCCGTGGCGGGTGCGGCGCGTGTTCTAACTCATGTCAATGCGCCGAGCTTATGGCAGTTGGTCGTCGCTAAGTGCGCGGGCAAGTCGGTCGACATTACGCCCTATGAACTAAACGGCAAGCTCCTTTATGACGGACTGATTGCGGCGGGCTTTGAGTGCGTCAAGCCTCAAGGCGCGTTCTATCTCTTCCCTAAGGCTTTGGAGACGGACGATTACGCTTTCTGCGAACGCGCCAAGAAGTATGACTTGCTATTAGTGCCCGGCGCGGACTTCGGTGCTCCTGGCTATTTCCGTGCGGCTTACTGCATAAAGACCGAGACTATAGAACGCTCCCTGCCGTTGTTCAAGAGGCTCGCCGCGGAGTATCGCTCATGAAGAAGATTATTTGCCTCGCGCTGATTGTGCTGACGAGTGCGCTTATGGGTTGCGGCTCCGATAAAAAGGACGACGGCAACTTAAAAATCGTCACGTCGTTTTATCCAATGTATTTGGAAGTGATGAACATAACCCGCGGCGTCGAGGGCGTTCAGGTCGTGAACATGACGCCGCCGCAGACTGGTTGCTTGCACGATTACCAGCTGACGCCCGAAGACATGAAGATTTTGGAAACAGCGGACATTTTCGTAATCAATGGGCTGGGCATGGAAAGCTTTATGGATAAGGTCATCGAGGCTCGCCCGAACCTTAAAATCATAGACGCAAGCGACACGCCCAAAATCGTCCCGATAATGGAAGAGGGCACGCCCAATCCGCATGTTTGGCTTAGCATAACTTACGCGATTGAGCAGGTAAAAAATATTTCGTCTAAGTTGTGCGAACTCGACCCCAAGCACGTCGAAGCTTATAAACGGCACACGCTAGATTATGTCGACGAGCTGACGACCTTGCGTGACGAACTGCAATTATCGCTTGCCCTGCTACCCAACAAAGACATCGTGACGTTCCATGAGGCATTCCCTTACTTAGCAAAGGAATTAGGGCTTAACGTCGTGGCAGTCATCGAACGCGAACCAGGCACCGAGCCGACGCCGCAGGAGCTTGCAGATACGATTGACAAGATAAACGCCCTGCCCGTCAAAGTCATTTTCACCGAGCCGCAGTACTCACCCAAGGCGGCGGAGACCATTGCCCGCGAGACTGGTGCCAAAATCTTTGAACTTGACCCAATCGTAACGGGCGAGGCTAAGCCGGAAAACTTGCTCGACTACGTGGAAAGAATGCTTAACAACGTTGTGACGCTAGCGAAGGCTCTGCAATGATTCGTCACGTAAAAGCAAAAAATATCTGCGCGAGTTCTTTCTACCAACGCAGATATTTTTTATTTTTGTGGTTAGTTAATCGTGACGCCTTCACCTTCGACGACACGCCCGATTTTATAGCCGTCAATCTCGTCAGCAATGTCCGCGTCGACGATAATAATCATGCCAATACCGCAGTTGAACGTTCGGAACACCTCGCGCCGCTCGACATTGCCCCACGCTTGAAGGAGTTTAAAAATCTTCGGGACGCTCCACGAGTCCGCGTCAATCACTGCACCTAAACCGTCAGGCAGGGCACGCGGAATGTTATCGTAGAAGCCGCCGCCCGTCACGTGAACTAGTCCATGAATCCTGTAGCCATATTCGCGGATAATCGGCAAGACTTGCGCGGGATAAAGCGTCGTCGGCGTCAAGAGCTCTTCGCCAATCGTCTTGCCTAATTCGTCAATGAATTCGTCGCCCTTAAAGCCCATGCGCTCGAAGACGATTTTCCTAACTAGGCTAAAGCCGTTTGAATGTAGACCACTTGACGGCAAACCGATTAGCACATCGCCGACCTTGACGCGAGCCGGAGTGATTAACGCTTTCTTTTCGACGACGCCGACCGCAAAGCCCGCAATGTCATATTCGCCCGCAGAATAAAAGCCGCTCATCTCCGCCGTCTCGCCGCCGATAAGCGCACACCCCGACGCCTTGCAAGCCTGAGCCACGCCCTTAACAATTTCTGCGACCTGCGCGGGATTGAGTTTGCCGACAGCTAAGTAATCTAGGAAGAAGAGCGGCTCGGCTCCTTGAACCAGAATATCATTAACGCACATTGCAACGGCATCTTGCCCTATGGTATCGTGTTTGTCTAGCATGAACGCGATTTTTAATTTGGTGCCCACGCCGTCAGTTCCCGCAACTAAAATCGGCTCGTCGTAGTCTTTAAGCTTGAACAGCCCGCCGAAGCCGCCAATGTCACCTAAGACTTCTGGTCGATACGTAGCACGAACGAAATCTTTAATCAAACGCACGGACTCGTTGCCCGCGTCTATGTCCACACCCGAAGCCTTGTAAGTCATCTGCTCCATTTAATCACCTCGCCAAAGTCAAAGGGGACAAGGCGCACCTCGTCCCCTGAAAAATTTTTTAATAATCTCCGATAATCCTTTCTCTCATAACCGTGTACATTGCCCATTCAATCGGCGTGTCTTGCGGCGTGGTTTTTCCGCTGAAGCCTTGCGAATTAGTAAAGTCAACGTCTGCAGCATCGTTATCAAGATCGAAGAACGTATAATCCAAATATTGAACGCCGCCGTATTGGTCGACCATTTTAAGTGTTGCGGAGGAAATAAACATGCGGTGTTCGTTTTTGTAGCTTATGGTATTTGTCATGACGTAGCATTCGTAGCCGGTGGCGGGCGACATGCCAACATAAACGTCCGCCGCCTCAGC
>ODAJ012128404.1_pt1 | contig 17383 bp, 18 predicted proteins | sample 1539241 | NCBI WGS metagenome assembly ODAJ01 (sample SAMN02144231, study PRJEB22623) | gut metagenome | biome: sheep rumen | host: Ovis aries | place: New Zealand
TTGTTTTCGACATAAGTAAAGGAGGTGTATTTGGTTATGAAGATGACATTTCAGCCTAAGAAAAGACAGAGATCAAAAGTTCATGGTTTCAGAGCAAGAATGAGCACGCCCGGCGGAAGAAAAGTTTTAGCAGCAAGAAGAGCTAAAGGCAGAAAAAAATTATCAGCATAAATAAAAGGGCCGCGTAATGTGGCCTTTTATTATGCCATACAAAATCCGTTATGCAACGTTTACAAAAAAACGAAGATTTTCAATCTGTTTACAGGTCCGGCAAATCCTATGCCAACAAATATTTTATTATTTATGTGTCGAACAATCGCCTGAATACAAACAGATTAGGTGTTTCCGTTTCCAAAAAGGTCGGAAACAGTGTAATCAGACATCGTATGAAACGTCTGGTGAAAGAAAGTTTCAGACTACAGAAGGATATGTTTAATAGTGGTTTAGACATTGTAGTCATCGTCAGAAAAGGAGCAGAGGTTTTAACCTTTAAACAGGTTACCGATGCGCTGCTTCATCTTATGAAGCTTCATCACTGTATGAAGCCGGAAACGATTTTATAATAAGAAATTATAATTTTGATGAAGAAAATTTTAATCGGTATCATAAATTTCTATCAGATTTTTTTATCTCCACTGAAAAGCACCAAATGCCCTTATTTTCCTTCCTGTTCCGCTTACGGAAAGGAAGCGATTGAAAAGCACGGTGCCCTCAAGGGTTCTTTCCTTGCGGCGTGGAGAATTTTGCGTTGTAATCCTTTTTCAAAAGGGGGATACGATCCGGTTCCTTAAATAATAAGGAAATTACGGGTTAGGAGGTTAAATTGTTAGAATTAGTGTTAACACAGAATTCCACTTTTATTATCGGACCTGTGGCAAAACTCCTTGGATTGTTAATGCAGGGAATTTTCTGGTTACTGGATAAAATCGGAATTCCGAATATAGGTCTTGCAATCATAATCTTTACGGTTGTGATTTATCTTTGTCTTCTGCCTCTTACCATTAAGCAGCAGAAGTTTTCCAAAATGTCTGCAATCATGAATCCCGAACTTACGGCGATTCAGAATAAGTACAAAGGAAAAAGCGATCAGGATTCCATGATGAAGATGCAGGAAGAAACAAAAGCCGTTTATGCAAAATACGGCGTTTCCCCTTCCGGAAGCTGTCTTCAGTTATTGATTCAGATGCCGATTCTGTTCGCTTTGTATCGTGTAATCTATTCCATTCCCGCATATGTTCCCCAGGTAAAAGCCGTTTATTCCACCATCGTGGATAAAATGATTTACGTTCAGGGCAGCGCGGAATTTATGCAGACACTGAATTCCGCTAAATACTTCTCCAAACAGTTTACCAATAAGAAATTTACGATGGAGAATGCGGAAGGTATTACTTACGTTTCAAATACTTTCATTGATGTTTTAAACAGAGCAACAAATGCGGATTGGGCAAGTGTCAAAGAATTCTTTCCTTCTCTCGGTTCACAGATTGATGCGGCTATTACGACATTAAACCGTTACAACAATTTCCTCGGAATCAACATTGCCTACTCTCCTTTGGAAATCATTAAACTTCAGTGGGCAGCCGATTCCAGAAACTGGTGGATTATTATCGGTGCGGTAATGATTCCCCTGCTTTCCGCGGCAACACAGTGGATCAACTTAAAACTGACACCTCAGGCAAACAACAATGCATCTTCCGATAAGGATAACCCGATGATGGGATCCATGAAGATGATGAACAACATGATGCCTTTGATGTCCGCATTTTTCTGCTTCACTCTTCCCGCCGGTATGGGTCTTTACTGGATTGCAGGTAGTGTTATCCGTTCCATCCAGCAGGTGGCAATTAATAAGTACATCGATTCCATGAATCTCGAAGATATTATCGAAAAGAACAAAGAAAAATATCAGGAGAAGTTAAGAAAGAAAGGCGTTCTTGCACAGGGTATCGATAAAAAAATCAATTCCGTAAAAGGTGTTTCCAATAATAACAAACAGACCGTTAAACAGGCCACCGAAAAATCGGAAGAACAGATGAAAGCCGATAAGAAAAAAGCGAAAGAATATTTAAAGAAGAATCAAAAAAGCGACGGATCCAAAAAAAGTCTGGCCGAGCGCGTAAACATGGTAAAAGATTATAACGAGCGAAACAATAAATAATTTCGCAATTATTGGAGGATAACAAAAATGGAATATATAGAGTTCAGTGCTAAAACTGTTAATGATGCTATTACCGAAGCATGCACACATTTTGTTGTGGAAAGTTCCAAACTCGATTATGAAGTAGTGGAAGAAGGAAGCAGCGGATTTCTCGGAATCGGTTCCAAAAATGCCGTAATCAAAGCACGCATTAAAGAGGAAATCGAAGAAGCGGTAGTGGCTTCGGAAGAAGTTAAGAAAGAAGAAAAGAAGGCCGAAAAGAAAGAAGCAAAAGAAGAAGTAAAGGCCGAGAAAAAAGAAGAAAAGGCTGAAAAAAAGGAAGAAAAGAAAGAAAGTAAAAAAGAAAAAGTCGTTGTCAATGCAAAAGAAATTGAAGACAAGAGTATCGACTTTTTAAAGAGTGTTCTTCATGCCATGGATCTTGCAGCCGTTGTGGAAGCCAACTATGATGAAGAAGAGGAATGCTTAAACGTAAATATTCTCGGTGATGATATGGGAGTATTAATCGGAAAGCGCGGACAGACTCTCGATTCCCTTCAGTACCTGGTTTCTCTGGTAGTTAACAAACAGACAAACGGATACATTCGTGTTAAGGTGGATACCGAGAATTACAGAGAACGCAGAAAAGCAACTTTGGAAAACCTTGCAAAGAACATTGCGTTTAAGGTAAAAAGAACCAGACGTCCGGTTTCCTTAGAGCCGATGAATCCTTATGAAAGACGTATTATTCATTCCGCACTTCAGAATGATAAATATGTAACCACACATTCCGAAGGAGAAGAACCTTACAGAAAAGTAGTTGTTACATTAAAGAAATAAGTATTAACAAATACCTGTAAATGGACTGCTCCGATAACTATCGGGGCAGTTTTGAACTGTTGATTTATATTCGGTGATAACCATGAGCGATACGATTTGTGCAATAGCTACCGCCCTCTCTCCTTCCGGAATCGGAATTGTCAGAATTTCCGGAGATGAGGCTGTATCCATTGTGGATAAAATATTCAAAAAACCAAACGGGGAAAGTCTGCTTGCCGTTCCTTCCCATACGGTTCATTACGGTTTTATCACGGAAGATGTTCTCGGAAAAAAGCAGCAAATCGATGAGGTCATGGTCATCGTTATGAAAGCTCCCCATTCTTTTACAAAAGAAGATACGGTGGAGATTGACTGTCACGGCGGAATTTATATTTTAAAAAGAGTTTTGAATCTGCTGCTTGCAAACGGCGCTCGACTGGCAGAACCCGGTGAATTTACAAAACGTGCTTTTTTAAACGGACGTATTGATTTATCCGAAGCGGAAGCGGTAATGGATTTAATCTCCTCTTCCAACGAAAATGCCAGAAAGAATTCCATGCATCAGCTGGAAGGAAGACTTTATGATCTGATTGTTTCAATCAGAGAAAACATTCTGTACGAAGTTGCTTTTATAGAATCTGCCATAGACGATCCGGAACATTTTGATGCCGGAAGCATCCATGAAAGACTTGGCGGGAAGGTAAAAGAAGATATAGAGAAACTGCAGAAACTCTCCTCTTCTTTTGATAACGGAAGATTGATGAGCCAGGGAATTCGTACTACAATTGTAGGTAAACCAAATGTAGGCAAATCTTCATTTTTAAATCTCCTTCTCGGAGAAGAACGTGCCATTGTAACACAGGTAGCGGGAACTACAAGGGATACTTTGGAAGAAAACGTTTCGCTGGACGGAATCACACTTCATCTGATTGATACCGCCGGCATTCATGATACTTCGGACGAAGTGGAAATCATCGGAGTGAAGAAAGCCAAGGATTCCATAGTCGATGCGGATCTGGTTATTTTCATTATGGATTCCTCCGAAGAAATCGGAGAAGATGACAGGAATATGATTCCTCTTCTTTCCGGCAAGAATGTTATTGTACTTTTAAACAAAACCGATTTGTCAAATCCGAAATTCGACGAAGTTTCGGTCGAAGAACTGTTTGTACGCAGTGCGGATACTTCCACTTTAAAGGTACTTCCCTTCTCCGCCAAAACCGCGGAAGGATTAAATACTCTTACCGACTATGTGAAGGAAGTATTTTTCAGCGGAATGCTTACTACCGATGAAGAAATATATTTAACAAACCTTCGTCATAAAAATCTGGTAGAGGAAGCATTAAAAGCTTTTCATCAGGTGGAAAATTCTTTACGTGATCATATGCCGGAAGATTTTTATTCCATCGATTTAATGCAGGCCTACTCTTCTCTCGGTAAAATTATCGGACGGGAAGTGGACGACGATCTGGTGGATGAGATTTTCTCCAAATTCTGTATGGGTAAATAGATACAAACGGACAAGGAATGAATATGGATATGAATAATACTACAAGTGTAGTATATAATAAAAAAGTTGCAAGTGTCGATGTCTGCGTTATCGGCGCAGGACATGCAGGTTGTGAGGCTGCTCTTGCCTGTGCGAGACTCGGAATGGAAACGGTTATGTTTACGGTATCCGTGGAAAGTATTGCACTCATGCCCTGCAATCCGAATATCGGAGGAACCAGTAAAGGTCACCTTGTACGTGAGCTGGATGCTCTCGGCGGAGAAATGGGAAAGAACATCGACAGGACTTTTATTCAGAGTAAAATGCTGAATGTTTCAAAGGGACCTGCCGTTCATTCACTCCGTGCGCAGGCTGATAAATCCGCTTATACTTTAAGCATGCGAAAGGTTCTGGAAAATCAGGAACACCTGACCATCAAACAGGGTGAAATCTGCAGGATTCTGACCGAAAAAGATGAAAACAACAAACCGTATGTAACCGGTGTCGAAACCGGTACCGGAATGATTTACGAATGCAGAGCCGCAATCATTTGCAGCGGAACATATTTAAATGCCAGATGTCTTTGTGGAGAAAGCATAACTTATACCGGACCGAACGGACTTATGGCGGCCACGCACCTGACAAAGAATCTTACGGAAATCGGTATTTCCCTGCGAAGATTTAAAACAGGAACACCGGCAAGAATGGATAAGAGAAGCGTGGATTTTTCCAAAATGGAAGAACAGTTCGGTGATACACCGATCGTACCTTTTTCTTTTTCCACGGATCCCGCATCCGTTCAGAAAGATCAGGTTTCCTGCTATTTGACTTATACCAATGAAAAAACACATGAGATTATCAGAAATAATTTAGACCGCTCTCCCATCTATGCGGGAATCATCGAAGGAACCGGACCGAGATACTGTCCTTCCATCGAAGATAAAGTCGTAAAATTCGCAGACAAGGAAAGACATCAGGTTTTCGTGGAACCGGAAGGACTATATACCAATGAGGTTTACATCGGTGGTATGTCCTCTTCTCTTCCCGAGGATGTTCAGCTTGCCATGTACCGGACGGTTCCGGGACTTGAAAACTGCAAGATTGTTCGAAACGCATATGCAATTGAATATGACTGTCTTTCTTCCGGACAGCTGAGTCCGTCTCTGGAATTAAAAGAAGTAACGGGTCTTTTCAGTGCCGGTCAGTTTAACGGAAGTTCCGGTTACGAAGAAGCCGCTGCCCAGGGTCTGATTGCCGGCATCAACGCAGCCATGAAGTTAAAAGGAAAAGATCCTTTGATTTTAAAAAGGTCCGAAGCATATATCGGAGTATTGATTGATGATCTGGTTACGAAGGATAACAGAGAACCGTATCGTATGATGACTTCCCGCGCGGAGTACCGGCTTTTGCTTCGTCAGGACAATGCGGATTTAAGACTTCGCAAATTCGGCCATGCGGTAGGACTAGTGTCCGATGAAGAATATGAAAAAACTCTGGTGAAGGCCGGTATGATCAAAGCGGAAGTTGACAGACTTAAAACTACATTTGTAGGTGGAAATAAACATGTTACGGAAGTTCTTGCCAAGAGAAATTCCGCTCCGCTTAAAACGGCTTTATCCATTGCCGACTTAATGTGTCGTCAGGAACTTGATTACGAGTTCTTAAAGGAAATCGATCCGAACAGACCTGATTTACCTACAGATGTAGTTGAACAGGTTTGTATCAATATTAAGTACGAAGGATATATCGAAAGACAGATGCAGCAGGTTAAGAGTTTCTGGAAGAATGAGAACCATCTGATTCCACAGGATATCGATTATGATGATGTGTTATCCCTGCGTCTGGAAGCAAGACAAAAGTTAAAACAGTTTAAACCGCTTTCTATCGGTCAGGCTTCCCGTATCAGCGGAGTAACCCCTGCGGATATTTCCGTATTGCTTGTATATTTATCTTCCAAAGGAAAATAGTAAAGAAGTGGATTTCATAAATGCATGCCGCGAATTGAATATTGAGTTAAGTGCCGTTCAGCTGAAACAGTTTGAAGAGTATTATCGGTTATTAATCGAATGGAATGAGAGAATGAACTTAACCGCCATTACCGAGAGGGAAGAAGTGTATTTAAAACATTTTCTCGATTCCCTGTCTTTTGTGCGCGCATTTGATGATCCTTCTTTACTTGTTCAGAAAGATTTTTCTTTAATTGATATCGGAACCGGTGCAGGTTTTCCTGGTGTTCCGATTAAAATTCTCTGTCCCGGGAGTCATGTTGTTTTAATGGATTCCTTAAATAAAAGATTATCTTTTCTCGATGAAGTAATAGAAAAGTTAAATCTTAACGAAACCGGTTCCGTGAAAACCGTTCATGCAAGAGCAGAGGATCTTGCAAAAGATCCGGATTACCGGGAACAGTTCGATTATGTAACGTCCAGGGCGGTTGCCAATTTATCCACCCTTTCTGAATACTGTCTGCCGTTTTCGAAAGTAGGCGGTTCCTTTATTTCTTTTAAAGCGGAAAAAGCAGCGGAAGAGCTGACCGCTGCAAAGAATGCCGTATTTCTTTTGGGCGGCACTTTCTCAAAAGAGGTTTCTTTTGTTCTGCCCGGATCCGATCTCGGAAGAACTTTGATTGTCATTTCCAAAAAGCAGAATACTTCCAAAAAGTATCCCCGCAAGGCGGGACTTCCTTCTAAATCTCCCCTTTAAATCTCCTCTGTTAAACTATACATTCATAAGGAAGATGTTATAATAGAAGTGTATTGTTATTGTGTATTGTACTACATATGTAGTATTAATTTTCTGAGGTATATATTATGAATCAGGCCGAATTAAGAGATCTGCTTTTATCAATGGCGGCGGAAGCATCCGTTGCATATGACAGGGCATTGTTTGATCGCAATTCAAAATTTAATGAGGTAAGTCTGACCGGAAAAAGACTGGATGAGTTAAAAGAGCAGAGCAGGGATGCAATGTTTTCACCCAGAAATAATCTGTCCTCTTATGATACCCGTCTGTCATTGGAACAGGAATATGAGAAATTAAAATTGGAACTTGCCGAACTTGATTCGATTTGTGACAGCAGACTGAATCGTAAAGAAGAATTACTCGAAGGAGTTGAATTATTCGATTCCATTCTTGAAGAGAGAGAAGAGTACTTATCCATGAATAAGGATGTGGTTTCTTCATCATCCAATTATCAGTCCGGTTCTGCGGATCAGTCTGTTTCCGATTTACATTCTTTATCCGAAGATCAATCCGGTTCCAATGTTCAATCCGCTATCAATGCACAATCTGATTTTGATGATGTCAGCTACACGCCTGCTCCGGATACGGAAGAATTAAAGAAAGTGATTTCCTACCTGGCGCATCAGTGTGGGGAAATTGCCAATCATACCATACTTGACCCTTACCGTGCCAGAAATGAACTTCGTGGAATCTGCGTTAAATGGGGTGAGTGATTCTATATATAGTTTTTCGTTTTTGATTAGATGGAATTATCCACAAATTTGTTTCACGTGAAACATTTCTCTTTTCAAAAATATGAATACAAGATATAATGTTTCACGTGAAACATATTACACCATATTTGGTGAATTTCACGTGAAACATTTTTTATATTAAAAATGTAAAACAATGTGAAAAATGTTTATCAACATTATCCACACTATCCACATATACAATATTTGGTAGAAGAGTATTACCCAGGAGGTCCCCGTGGAAAACTTTATATAGATAAGAAAATGAAAAGGTGATAAAATAGGGAACGTTAAGTTGGAATAAATGAGGACCCTCACGGAGAAGAAAGTGGAGGAATAATATGGGTAAAGTAATTGCGATTGCAAATCAGAAAGGTGGCGTCGGCAAGACCACGACAGCTATCAACTTATCAGCCTGTGTGGCAGAGAAAGGAAAGAAAGTACTGGTTATCGATACCGATCCTCAGGGAAATACCACAACCGGACTCGGAGTGGAGAAGAATACCCTGGAAAATACAGTATATGAATTGATGCTGGGAGAATGCTCCGTGAAAGAGTGCATCATACCGGATGTGTCGGAGAATCTTTCCCTGATCCCGAGTAATGTAAATCTGGCTGCAGCGGAAGTGGAACTGATTGACACCGATCGCAAGGAATATGTTTTAAAGAATGAGATAGACTGGGTAAAGGATCAGTATGATTATATTTTTATTGACTGTCCCCCGTCACTTTCCATGTTAACAATCAATGCCATGACCACGGCAGATACGGTACTGGTTCCTATTCAATGTGAGTACTATGCAATGGAAGGACTCAGCCAGTTAATCCATACCGTTAATCTAATAAAGAAAAAAATCAATCCGGCACTTTCCATGGAGGGCGTGGTATTTACCATGTATGATTCCAGAACCAATCTTTCCGGAGAAGTTGTGGAGAGTGTTAAGGATGCACTGGATGAGCATGTATTCGAAACTTTGATTCCCAGAAATATCAGACTGGCCGAAGCACCCAGTTATGGTATGCCTATAAATAAGTACGATGAAAAATCAGCCGGTGCGGAAGCATATAGAAATCTTGCAGCCGAACTGATTGCACATAATAACAAAGAGTAACATCGGTGTTTCATGTGAAACCGGCAGATACTGAATTAGTTGGAAGGGGAATATTACCATGGTAGCGAAAAGAGGACTGAACAAAGGAAAAGGTCTGGCAGCATTAATCGATACAGAGAATACAAAAGAGAAGTCACCCAATGCGGAGGGTGGAGTTGTAACGGTTAATATCTCCAAAGTGGAGCCGAACCGCAATCAGCCGAGAAAAGTTTTTAATGAAGATGCACTTCAGGATCTTGCAGATAATATCAAGCAGCACGGAATCATTCAGCCGCTTATAGTTGTAAAACGCGACGATTATTATGAAATTGTTGCCGGCGAGAGAAGATGGAGAGCAGCGAACATTGTCGGTCTGAAGGAAGTTCCGGTTATCGTTAAGGAACTTACCGAACAGGAAATTGTAGAATTATCCATTATTGAAAACCTGCAGCGCGAGGACTTAAACGAAATCGAAGAGGCAATGGCATACAAGCGTCTCATGACAGAGTTCAAGCTTACGCAGGATGAAGTGGCAGAGAAGGTTTCCAAATCCAGAGCGGCCATCGCGAACTCCATTCGTTTGTTAAAACTTTGTGACGATGTTCAGCGGATGCTGATGGATGATATGATTTCCGCAGGACATGCCAGAGCACTTCTTGGTATTGAAGATTCGGAAGAACAGTTCATCCTGGCACAGCGTGTGTTTGACGAGAAACTCTCCGTTCGTGAAATAGAGAAAATAGTTAAGAACCGTGGCAAGGAAAAGACAAATAGAACGAAAACGGTTGTTCAGCTTGATGCGGTATACAAGAATATTGAAACCAACTTAAAGGACAGACTTTCTACGAAGGTAAATGTCTCCGTAAAGGAAAACGGAAGCGGAAAGATTGAAATTGAATTCTACTCTTCAGAAGAGCTGGAACGAATTTTAGGATTAATCGGAAAGTAAAGTGAGGATTGTACTACATGCGTAGTCCTATTTTAGAGCGTATCGGACTTGGAAATATAGACTTACTGTTTGTCTTTCTGTTTTTCATAATCTGCATCATTGTCCTGGTGGTTTTCATCATCCGTCAGCACAATCAGATTAAAGGCCTGACGGCCCGTTACGAAAAGTTCATGCAGGGTTCCAAGGCAAAAAGCTTAGAAAAGAAAATGCTGGAACTGTTTGAAGAACAGAACATTCAGAAGAGTCTTCTGGATAATCATTCCAGACAGATTAAGGATTTATACAGAAAACATAAAGAAGCCTTTCAGAAGATGGGCTTTGTAAAATACGACGCATTTAAGGAAATGGGCGGAAAGTTAAGTTTCTGTCTGGTGCTTCTGGATGAGAGCGACAACGGATTTTTATTAAACTCCGTGCATTCCTCCGACGGATGCTATTCCTATACCAAACGAATCAAGAACGGGCAAAGCGACCTTGAGTTAAGCCCCGAAGAAACAATAGCTCTTCGCAAGGCCGTGGAATACGGACAATAACAAAGCCTGCAAATGACACAAAAAAGTGGAATCCGGATGGGTTTTGTTGTAAAATAGAAAAAGCTTGAGGTGTGCGGAATCCGCACCCGGAAAAGAGGAGAATATGATTGATATTAAATTCTTACGTGAGAATCCCGAAGTCGTAAAGGAGAACATCAAAAAGAAATTCCAGGATGAGAAGCTCCCCCTTGTCGACGAAGTTATTGCTCTGGACAGCGAAAGACGTGCAACCCAGCAGCAGGTTGATGATCTGAAAGCAAACAGAAATAAAATTTCCAAGCAGATCGGTCAGTTAATGGCACAGGGCAAGAAGGAAGAGGCCGAGAAGGTTAAAGCCGAAGTTGCCAACGAAGGCGCAAAGATCGAAGAGCTCGATGCAAAGCAGAAGGAACTCGAAGAAAAGATTTTAAAGGACATGATGATTATCCCGAACATCATCGATCCTTCCGTACCCATCGGCAAGAATGACACCGAGAATGTGGAAGTAACGAAATACGGCGATCCCGTGGTTCCCGATTTCGAAATACCGTATCATACGGAAATCATGGAGAAGTTTAACGGTATCGATCTCGATGCTGCAAGAAGAGTTGCCGGAAACGGTTTCTACTACCTGCAGGGTGATATCGCAAGACTTCATTCCGCGGTTATTTCTTATGCCAGAGATTTTATGATTGACAGAGGCTTCACTTACTGTGTACCTCCTTTCATGATTCGTTCGAATGTCGTAACCGGCGTTATGAGTTTTGCCGAGATGGACGCCATGATGTATAAAATCGAAGGCGAAGATTTATACTTAATCGGAACCAGTGAACATTCCATGATCGGTAAATTCATCGATCAGATTATTCCGGAAGAAGAACTTCCCAAAACATTAACCAGTTATTCTCCCTGCTTCAGGAAAGAGAAAGGTGCACACGGAATCGAGGAAAGAGGCGTTTACCGTATTCACCAGTTTGAGAAACAGGAAATGATCGTTGTCTGCAAACCTGAAGACAGCGCAATGTGGTTTGACAAATTATGGCAGAATACCGTGGACTTGTTCCGTTCCATGGATATTCCCGTAAGAACCCTGGAATGCTGCTCCGGTGATCTGGCTGACTTAAAGGTAAAATCTTTCGACGTGGAAGCATGGTCACCCAGACAGAAGAAATACTTCGAAGTCGGCAGCTGCTCCAACTTAGGAGACGCTCAGGCAAGAAGATTAAAGATTCGCGTAAACGGTGCGGACGGAAATAAATATTTCGCACATACTTTAAACAATACGGTAGTTGCACCGCCCAGAATGCTGATTGCTTTCCTTGAAAACAATCTGCAGGCAGACGGAAGCGTAAGAATCCCCGAAGTGCTTCGTCCTTACATGGGAGGCATGACGGAAATCAGATAATCGGAGATTGAAACAGGAGGCAGAAGTATGCACGGATTTTCAAGAGCTGTCGGATTCTCGGAAGCTCTTTCGAGAGCGAATACAAAACGTCTCCTGTTAACCGTAATGCAGGATGCGGACGAACGATATGCATCGGCCGGGAACAGTGAGCGGGTACGCTTTGAATATATAAAATATTTCGGAGACCGGATCGGAATCTGTGTCCGGGGGACGGTAGAGGCCGGAGAGAACGGCGAAGAGGAAATGTTTTTGGACTACCATTTTCCGATTTTAAAAGCGCAGGCCGACAGTTCCTCGGAGGAGTTTACCTTTATCCGCTATGCGGAGAAGGAATGCTATGCCGGAGTCTGTGACGATTACCGCTTAGGTTCGCCGCTCGTATTTTATCTTCAGAATATGCACGATTACGAAAACGGAAAGAATGTTTCCTTAGCGGCGCTTTCCATTGACGGAACCATCATGATGCCGATTGAAAAAAACGCATCGGATGAGGCCAAATTAAAAAAGCGCAGAGAGGATCGCGAATCGCTGATCCGTCGTGCAAAACAGGGAGATGAAAAGGCCATCGAGAATATGACCATCGAAGATATGGATATCTATTCCGTGGTGAGAAAAAGATCCCAGTCGGAAGATGTTTATTCATTGGTAGAATCGTTCTTTATGCCGGTAGGAATCGAAAGCGATCATTATTCGATTCTCGGGGAAATCAAGGATCTTTCCAAAACGGAGAATTCCTTAACCGGCGAAGAAATATATATTATGGGTATTGTCGCAAACGATTTGTATTTTGACGTTTGCATCAACAAGGAAGATTTAATCGGAGAGCCGGAGGTCGGCCGAAGGTTCAAAGGAAGAATCTGGATGCAGGGACACGTCAATCCCTGATGTAATGTTTCCGTAGCTCAGCAGGATAGAGCACTCGCCTCCTAAGCGAGGGGTCGGGCGTTCGAATCGCCTCGGGAACGCGAAGATGAAAGGCGGTGATTTTACCGCCTTTCCAAAAAAGAAAGGGTTACAATGGGACTTTTTGATAAAATCGGAAAGAAGAAACCGGAAGAAGAAAAGCAGGAAGAAATTGTTGCCGCAAAGACTCCGGAAGAACTGAAAAAAGAGCGCGCTTCCTCTTTTGTCATGGGTGTGGAATACATCATGCAGAAGGAGGACGCAAAAGAAATCGTGGTTATCGGAAAACTCGACGGCCGCGCCGTGGTTGGCAATACCGTTACGGTATCCAATCCCGGAAGACTAAGCAATGAAAAATCAGAAGTTCAGATTACCGCCATTCGTACCACCGACGGAGATGTCAGGGAAGTATCGGGCGGATCTGCGGAACTGCATCTTTCCATGCAGGAAGAAAGAAATTTCCGAATCGGCGATGTGCTTTATACGGCGGATGTTCCGGCAGAAAGCACGATGCATGCTTATGCGAAGGCATTGACGGAAACTTATGTCATTAAAAGACAACTCGAATTGTCCGATCAGGAACTGGAACAGTTAAGTGTAAGCGACTTACAGGAAATGCTTCGTTTCCATGCATTCCTTCAGGACCGGTCTCAGAGTGAGCAGGGCCCCGAAAGCGCTATTCCCCCGGAGAGAGTAAAGCGTCTTGAAAAGAGCCTTGCAAACAGGATTCTTGAAGAAGACTATATTTATTGTGTTTTCAGCAAAAAGACAGGAGAGCCGTATCTTTATTCCCGCACCACTTCGGATACAAACGGAGGTTATCACTGCTCCGCACCGACCATCCGTATTTTTACCGAGGAATATAAATCCCGCATGCAGGGAATCTATGAAGGCGGCCGTTTTGAAGTAAAAAGAATCGAGAACGGAAGCAAAGGAAAAGGAATTTACAATTTCTTTGGTATCGCGTTTTACTTAGACGGTGCAGAGGGTGTGGAAGTTATTTCTGACGACACGATTCTGGAAGCATCCCTCCTTGTGGAAAAGCCGGACGAACGCACCATTACCGAAAACGGAATTCCGGTTTCGAATCCGGATTTGATGAAATGGCTGCTGATGCTCGGTCAGATGGATAAAGCGGATTTGGAAACCGATGACGGTAAAATCATCTACACGCTTTACTATAAGTTCATGGCTGCACAGGCTACGAAGGCGAAATTTCTGGTACCGATTCATGCGCAGGGTAAAATGCCCGAGGCAAACGAAGAGGGTGTTCTTCAGGTGGAAGACGGAACCCGTTTCGATATTCCCTGTGTTCCCGGAAAGAACGGAAGAAAGGCCATCTTTATTTTTACCGACTGGCGTCATTTGTACGGCACCATTAACGAGAAATGCGAAGCGGTTGTGGAGACGATTGATTCTTTAATCAATTCCTTCGACTGCATTATCAATTCCGGAGATTATTCCAAAGGCGGCGGGTACATTTCCCTGTCGACTTACAACGAAATGGATGAAATCGCATCTTCAATGGGACACTGACAGTGTCCCATTTTTCAAAAGAGAAATCATGGAGATAATATGAAACTGGTAGTTCAGCGCGTAAGCGAGGCAGATGTTAAGGTAGACGGACAAACCCTCGGAGAAATCGGACAGGGTTTTATGGTGTTGATCGGAATTGCCGATTCGGATACCACGGAAATCGCGGATAAAATGATTGCGAAAATGCTGAAGCTTCGGATTTTTGACGACGAAAACGGAAAGACCAATTTGTCCATAGACGACGTGAAGGGAGAACTTCTTTTGATTTCCCAGTTCACGCTGTATGCAGACTGCAAAAAAGGAAACAGACCTTCATTTTTCCACGCCGGTGCTCCGGACATGGCAAGCAGCATGTATGATTATATGATAGAAAAATGCAGGGAACTCGGTTACAGAACGGAGTGCGGAAGATTCGGAGCGGATATGAAGGTCAGTCTTATCAATGACGGACCGTTTACCGTTTTACTGGATTCCGATGAACTGTTCTCCAAATAAGATTTATTCGGGCAGCACACCGGCATGTTCCAAAAGATCATAGTATTTTTGAAGATCGGCGGGTTCCATGGCGGATTTGTCGATAATCTGACCGTGGGCAATGATATTGCCGGCACCGATGATAAGGATGGACATTTCTTCGTATTCCAGGCGTTTTGTAATCTGCCGGTAATAGAAATTCAGGGTCTTCTCTTTGGTGAATACGGAGAAGAAAGCCGGATAGAATTTAACACAGACTTCGGGCGGAGTGCCGAGCTGTTCTTCCAGATTTTTGTAGGAAAGGTTTGCTCCGAACAAATATCCGAAGAAGGACATGAAGATAAAATAAAGGCCGGCTAAAATAAAAACGCCGCCGAAGATTTTAAAAAAAGACGGGAGCGATAAAAGAATCAGAATTCCCGCACCGAGCGCGATGACACCGGCAAGGAGAACGAGGCTGCTCCACTTTTTATGATAGATACGGAAGGTTTCGCGCGCATAGAAACGGTGCATGCTTTTCGTCAGAATAAAACGATTGGTAAGCACGACTTTTGCGGCGTTCAGTAAATCTTCTTTGTCGTTGCGATGATTGTGCAAGGACGCATCCTCCCGTAGGTTATTTCCAGAGTATTATATCTTTTTTTCGTAAAAAAGGAAAGAATCGTGAATTACGTTGTTTTGGATTTGGAATGGAATCAGCCCATAGACGGAAAGAAAATGGAAAACCGTTCTCTTCCGTTTGAGATTATAGAAGTGGGCGCAGTCCTTCTTAATGAAGACAAACAAATGATAAAGAGCTTCTCCGAAGTGATTCGTCCGTCCGTTTACCGGCAGATGAATTCCTTTACCAGAAACCTTGTGCAGATTCCTTCGAGGGAACTGAAAAAAGGTAAGCGTTTTGCCGATGTAATGAAGGATTTTCTGGAATGGTGCGGGGAAGATTTTATTTACTGCACCTGGGGACCGGGTGATCTGGTTGAGCTGCAACGGAATATGGAATTCTACGGACTTAATCCGATTTCCGACGGCCCAATCGCCTTTCTGGATGTGCAGAAACTGTTCAGTCTGTATTTTGAAGGGAAGAAAGGAGCAAGATCCCTGGACTTTGCGGTGAACTTCCTTGAGATTGAACACAACCGTCCTTTTCACCGCGCAAATGCGGATGCTTACTATACCGCAGAGGTGTTAAAGCGGATTGAGGACGAGGGGATTTTAAAAAGAGTTTCCTATGATACCTATCACATTCCGGCAAACCGCGCCAGGGAAGTTCATGTGGATTTTCCGGATTACCGGAAGTACATTTCGAGGGGCTTTGCGGAAAAACAGGCTCTGATGCAGGACCGCGAAGTGATTTCTTCGAAATGTATCGTCTGCAATAAAAAACTCCGTAAGTGTGTCCGTAACTTTACACCGAACGGAAAATATTATTTAAACGTTGCATTCTGCGAAGAACACGGATACATGAAAAGCAAAATCCGATTAAAGAAAACGGATGACGGGCGCTACTATGCCGTCAAGACGCAGAAATTCATTCCTCCGGACCGTGTTGCGGAAATTGCCGGACGGAGGGCTCATGTGAATGAAGTCCGCCGCATGAAGGAAGCGCTGGCAAAACAGAGCGGAAAAATCGGAAAAGACGGGGAGAATTGATTAAATGAAAAAACTGTTTGAAAAATACAGAGAAATTATTGTTTACCTGATTGTCGGGGTGTTAACCACCATCGTTTCCTGGGGTGCCTGCTTTGTGGCAAAGTTTTTCCTGGATTCCGACATCGCCTTTCAGAACTTTATGATTAATACCATCGGCTGGGTTGTGGGCGTTGTGTTCGCATATCCCTTAAACCGTAAATGGGTATTTAAAAGTACCAATAAACATATTATCAAGGAGTTCTTCGGATTTGCGGCATCCCGCTTAAGTACCTGGATTCTTGATATTGTGATCATGTACGTATTCATTAACCTTTGGACGGTTTTCCTTCCTCTTTGCACAAAGCTGCATACGGAAGTTGCCTTCATCGGAAATATGATGTCACTGGACAAACTTCATTACTGGTTTGTTAAAATCTTCATCTCCGCGGTACTCGTAACCATTTTAAACTATGTCTTCAGCAAGGTATTAATCTTCGGAAAGAAAAAAGGAAAAAAAGGGGACGAAGGTTGTGAGCCGGGTTTTTCCTATGATCCCGCGGTAAAGAAGCCGGTTTTGAAGTGTTCTGTCTGCAACGGCGAACAGGTTGCCGGTTTTACGGTTCTCGAAACGGGCGCTTTTGAAGAAGAAGGACTGATTCGTAACGAAAAAGATCTCGCCGATTTTAAGAAAAAATACGGCATAGAAGGCGATATAGAAAAGATTTATTAGTGTTTAACAAAAAATTCATAATTTCTGATGCGAAAACACCCCTGTGGCTTGTTGACACTGGTTTTACGGAATGTTACAATAAAATTCCCTCACCCCGTAAAACATTTTCCAGATTTTGAAGGAAAAGTTGTTGACAATGACCGTTTGGGGTGTTATTATTATCAAGCTGTCGCGTAAACGAACAGCACTCTGAACCTTGACAAATGAACAGCAATGCAACCCTGAAAATTCCAATA
>ODAJ012162716.1_pt1 | contig 17377 bp, 14 predicted proteins | sample 1539241 | NCBI WGS metagenome assembly ODAJ01 (sample SAMN02144231, study PRJEB22623) | gut metagenome | biome: sheep rumen | host: Ovis aries | place: New Zealand
GCAGGACAGAAAAGAGACTTACGATAAGGACACCAACCCGAACGGCAGGTGGAGATGTTTCAGCGCTGAGGAAGTAAGTCAGCGTGAGGATCTGAACTTCAAATGGCTTGACTTCACCGAGGAGGATGAGCGCTCTGTTGACGAGATAATCGGTGATATGCAGGCGCAGGCAGACGTTATCAATAATTCTCTTGCAGCTCTCAGAGAAATACTGGGAGGTATTAGCCTTGATTGATACAAAAGCATTACGCAGCCATGTGCTTGACCTTGCCATACAGGGCAAGCTGACCGAGCAGCTTCCGAGCGACGGCACTGCGGAGGAATTATATCAGCAGATACAGGCTGAAAAGCAGAGGTTCATTTCCAATATTAAATCAGAAGATATTCCATTTGATATACCAAGCAACTGGAAATGGGTTAGATTAGGCGAAATTGTTTCTATTTTAGGTGGAAAAAGAATACCAGCAGGAAGAAGCCTTACAACTGATAATACAGGTCATAAATATATCAGGGTTTCTGATATGAAAAATATGTCTGTAGAGACATCAAATCTATTATACGTTCCCGAAGATATATACCCTAAAATTTCTCGATATATCATTAATAAAGAAGATGTGTATATAACTGTAGCAGGTACTATCGGTAGAGTTGGTACTATTCCTGATGAAATTGACGGCGCTAATCTTACAGAAAACGCTGATAGATTGGTATTTACATCATTAGACAAAAATTGGCTGGTATTTACTTTATCAGCAGATACCGTTCAAAAACAGATTAGTTATCTGACAACTCAGGTTGCACAGCCTAAGTTAGCAATAAAAAAAATACAAGAATTTATTTTGCCCCTCCCACCCCTCGCAGAGCAAAAGCGTATAGTTGAGCGTGTCGAGGAGATATTCCGGTTACTTGATACTATTGACCAGGCACAGGAGAAATACTCCGCAGATTCGCAGATACTCAAAGCCAAACTCATTACCGCAGGCATTCAGGGCAAGCTCACACAACAGCTACCCTCAGACGGCACAGCCGAGGAACTGTATCAGCAGATACAGGAGGAAAAGAAAAAGCTAATCAAGAAAGGCAAGCTCAAAAAGGAAAAGCCCCTGCCGGAGATCAAGCCGGAGGAAGTGCCTTTCGAGATACCGGAGAATTGGAAGTGGGTGAGGTTGGGAGAGATATGCAAAAGCGTCATGGATGGCGATCATCAACCGCCGCCGCAAACTAACGAGGGAATGCCGTTTATTGTAATATCAAATCTCTCTAATGGCGTGCTTGATTTTTCAAACACACGCCATGTTTCAAAGGAATACTTTGATTCTCTTTCAAATGAGAGAATTGCCGAACAGGGCGACATCCTATTCACAGTCACTGGGTCATTTGGCATTCCAATTAAAGTTGAAACAGACCAGCAGTTTTGCTTCCAAAGGCATATTGCTCTGTTAAAACAGCTTGACAGTATCAACACAAACTACTTGCTTCACGTTCTGAAAAGCGAGTTTGTATATAAACAGTGCGATGATGTTGCTTTGGGTGTTGCTCAAAGAACTGTTGGTATAAAACCGCTACGGAATTTTCTAATTTCACTCCCGCCCCTCGCCGAGCAAAAGCGGATAGTTGAGGTGCTGGAGAGGGTTGTGGGGGTACTGTGATTTTATACATCATAATAGTTTAAGTCAAATAATCCATAATTATGAAATGGAGCAGAACATGATTAAAGGATTCATTAATTATAACAACAAGAATATACCTTTTGTAATAAACACTTTTACAGTAGAATTATTTTCAAATGATTGTGTATTAAATGATTTTAGAAAAGAGTACCGCTTTAAAACCGATTTTGTTCTTAAAGGTGAATATAGTGAATCAGGAGTTCATAAGGGAATTGTAACGTTTTTTGTTAATTATTGCATTGCTGATAGCTTGTATCTGCATTGCTATATCCTTAATATATTGTATGATGATAATGATATCGATACTATAGGATTTGAATCTCCTTTCCTAGATGATATTTTCAAATACAAATATAATTATCTTGATATGATAAGAAACGGGGTTAATCTAGGAATACAACAAAAAGAAGTATATTCGATTCCACTTAAAATGAATTCTCATGAATATACAGCAAGCTATTGCATAGGTCATAATCATCGGATGGGGCTTTTGGAGGATTTTGAAAAGCATGGTGAGTTGCTTTTAAATCTCAATGAGAGAACTATTCAAGAATACTATAGTCTTTCTGTAGTAATTAATCGTCTGGCTACGTTTATGACTTCCTACTCCAAAACATCATTTAAAAGAATAACATTATATAAAAAAGGTATGAAAAGAGGTTGGTTATATACTCCTATTGTTTTAGAAAACAGTTTTTCGGGATACGATGTTGTTTTTAATAATTTTGAAGTTATGAATTATATTCCAAAAATTCTAAATAATATTGCACTGGATACAGGAAATCAAATTGAAAAAAGTATCCCATTAGGACATATAAAAGACGATAATTCAACTTTTTCACCGCAGCGGTTTATTGAACAGGTTATGGCATTTGAATATTTGTATGATAAAATAGATCATCAAAAAGCACAAAATAATAGATTCACTTTAAAAGATGAGCTAAAAGAGCAGTTTGACAATTATTCTAATTTGCTATCAGATGTTAGGTTTTCGTCGGATAATGCAAGTGAAAAAATCAAGGAAATAAGGCGCAGAATCACGCACGGGTATAAGTATTGGTATGATTTTTCAACTGATCAAAAAATACAGCTTCTGATGATATTACTTGATAAGTTAATTGCAAAAATGAGCCTGAACTATATTGGTTTCACAGATCTGGAGATTAAAATATATCATCAGGAAATTGTGTTGTAAGGAATGTAATAGTTTATAGAGGTGATTCAAATATGGTACGTAAAGTATTCTTTAGTTTTCATTATCAGAATGATATCAGTAGATCAATGGTTGTCAGAAACAGTTGGGTAACACAAGGAAAGGAAGCAGCAGGATTTACAGATAAAGCAGAATTTGAAAAGCTCAAAAGGACAGGCGATTCTGCTGTTAAAAAGTGGATTGATTCACAGTTGTATGGCACGTCAGTTACCGTTGTACTTATTGGAAGCGAAACACTAAATCGCCCTTTTGTTAAATATGAAATATGCGAAAGCATTAATAGAGGAAATGCGGTCATCGGTGTATTCATCCATAACGTTAAGGATATGGTAACTAAAAGCACTTCACTTAAAGGAAATGCGCACACTATAATTGGCTCAAGAAATGGACGTTCCATTTATTTTGATGAGATTTGCGATGGATTATATGACTACATTGCTCAAGATGGTTATAACAATCTCGGAAGTTGGATTGAAGCAGCCGCCAAAAAGCATAATAAATAACGCAGGAGGTTATTATGGCAGTTACAAAAGAAGAACTTATACGAGAGTATACCAGGGCTATTCAGGAAGGTAATGCTGCTATATTTGCCGGAGCTGGATTATCAAGGCCATCAGGTTTTGTGGATTGGAAAGGTTTGCTCAAACCGCTTGCAGATAGTATTAATCTTGATGTTAACAAAGAGCATGATTTATTGTCTGTGGCTCAGTATTATCGGAATCAAAGAGGTACTCGTACAAGTATAAATCAAGCTATCATGAATGCTTTTTCTAAGGATGTTACAATTAATGAAAATGTGCGAATCGTTACACGTCTTCCTATATTCACATACTGGACCACAAATTATGATGAGATAGTTGAAAATGGAATTAAAGCAGCAAATCGTAATCCCGATGTTAAATCCGAATCTGAGAAGCTTTCAGTTATAAAACCAGATCGAGATGCAATTGTTTATAAAATGCATGGAGATGTAAATAATCCTGCTAAAGCAGTTTTGACGAAAGAAGATTATGATCTCTATGAAAATCATCGTCCTTTATTCAGAACAGCTTTACAAGGGGATTTGGTATCAAAAGTCTTTTTGTTTATTGGTTTTAGCTTTGAAGATCCAAATATTGATTATATTCTCAGCCAAATTCGTTCGTTGTTGGGAGAAAACATTTCTACTCACTACTGTTTTTTTAAAAGAGTCCAGCAATCAGATTATACTGATTTGGAAGAGTATGGATATAATAGAGCTAAACAGGATTTACAAGAAGAAAACCTCCGGAATTATGGTATTCAAACTGTTTTTGTCGATGAATATGATGAAATAACTGAAATCCTTCGTGACCTTGAAAAAAACTATAAGATGAAGAAGGTATTTATATCTGGAAGCGCTGATGCGTTTTCTGATCCCTGGAGTAAAGAAACGGCTGAAGAATTAGCTGGAAAACTTGCGGGTGTATTAGTTCGCAAGTATTGTCGTATCACTTCTGGATTTGGACTTGGAATCGGCTCTGCAGTCATTAACGGAGCGTTGGATGTGATTTACACTGAGAAATATAGACATATTGATGAGCATCTGTGCCTTCGCCCATTTCCTCAAAATATTAGTGATCCAACTGAACGTGCTGAAAAGTGGAAAAAGTATAGAGAAGAAATGTTAGCGGAAACAGGAGTATCTATCTTTATGTTTGGAAACAAAAAAGATGCAGAAACTGGAAGCATAATTGAAGCTAATGGATGTATGCAAGAATTTGAAATTGCAAAATCAAAAGGGAATATTATTATTCCAATTGGTTCTACCGGGTACGCAGCTAAGACAATTTTAGAGACTGTAAAAAAAGATATGGCTAACTATGATTATTTGTCAAAATACATTGATATATTAGAAACAGAAACTGATATAGACAAATTAATACGATGTGTGATAGAGATAATACAAAGTAACCTATATTAAGGAGTGAGTTCGATGGGCAGAAAGATATTCGTCTCTTACAAGTATAAAGACAGCGATGTAAAAGAATTGTCGGGAGTCACCTCGCCAACTTGGCCATGTGACTATGTGAACTATATCAAAGACACTATTTTGGATGATGATGATATCTATAAAGGCGAGAATAGCGATGAAGATATTTCTTCTTGGGATGAAGATGATATATGGGATCATCTAAAAGACAAGATTTATGATAGTACGATTACGATAGTACTAATTTCGCCTAATATGAAAGAGCCAGGAAAATGGCAGAAATCACAGTGGATTCCTTGGGAAATATCATATTCTCTCAGGGAAACTACAAGAAACGACAGAACAAGTCATAACAACGCTATACTTGCAGTGATCCTTCCAAATAAAAAAGGTTCTTACGATTATTATGACAAAGATGACTTGTTTCCAATATTAAAAGATAATATTGACAATGGATATATCTACGTCGTTACATGGGAGGATTTTAAAAAGTATCCTAACGTAGATATCAGCCAGGCATTTGACTATAGAGACCAAACACCGTCATACAAAATAAAGAAATCCATATAATAATTGTTCATAAAAAAATGCTGTACATAATACCTAGCAATCCTCGTGTAAAAGAATTAAAGCTATATACTTTTATGATTATAGTTTTTTATAATGGATAAAGAGGTGACAAAATGTCAAACGAATACAACTGGCAATATGACCTTGAAGAATATATCAAGCAGGGCGAGCCTGAGCGTGCCGAAAAAAGCTATGCCTGGCAGACAGCCATCGGCTTGCAGGACGTTGACGGCTTAAAGACTTCTGATTATCTTCTCGATACTGCAAAAGATCACATTGAGGGAAAGATAACTATTGAAGCAGCCAAGACCAGGATACAGTCCTATTATGAACAGCGTGACAAGCGTGCAGAGATCGAGAGCCCGAGCGAGGAAGCGGATAAGGTTTCTGTAAGAATAGCTGAGCTGCTTTCCGAGAAGACATTTCAGTTCTCTCCTGCCGAGCTCTGCTCGATCCACCGCAGACTTTTCGAGGGTATAATAAAGAAAGCAGGTCAGTTCCGCACATACAACATCACAAAAAAGGAATGGGTGCTGAACGGCAATACGGTCTTTTATGCCTCATTTGACAGCATAAAGGAAACACTTGACTACGATTTTGAGCAGGAGAAGCAGTTTTCTTATCAAGGCATCTCCGCCGAACAAGCGGTGAAGCATATCGCAAAATTTACCTCCGGGATATGGCAGATACACCCATTCTGCGAGGGCAACACAAGGACTACTGCGGTATTTGTCATAAAGTATCTGAAAACGTTTGGATATAATATCAGCAACGAGGTGTTTGCCGCAAATTCCTGGTATTTCAGAAACGCTCTTGTGCGTGCCAATTATAACGATCTGAAGAATAATATTCATTCCACCACAGAATATCTTGACAGATTTTTTGAAAATCTCATAATGAACGGAACGAATGAATTAAAGAACCGACAGCTTCACGTTGACTATGAAAAAGTTCAAAGTGCAGATCCTAAGATTTCAAAGTGCAAAAATTGCACTTTGGAAGAAATGGCTATCATCAGCATTATGAAAGATAATCCGAATGTCACCCAAAAGAAAATCGCTGAGCTGACAGGCAAATCTGAGCGCTGGGTAAAGACAAGAACCGTCGAAATGCAGGAGAAAGGATTGATCTCCAGAGAGAACGGAAAACGAAACGGAAGATGGGTTGTGTTTATTGATTGAATGGTTTTCTGTAATTGGATAATGGATACACTTAACCAGAATGCTTATATACCAACTATATTTGCGACTCTAAGAACTATTTACTAATCTAAAAGAAGAAGCATTCCAAAATTGAAAATATATAAAAAAGGAGCCTTAAAAATCCAGATTTTTGAAGTCATAATAAGAGTATTTAACATATAGCAATCCAACAAAGGTGATAAGATGTCAAAAGATAAGAACAATAATAATTTCGTTGATCAAATAATATTAAAGGCCTTCTTTGATAATGAACAACAAAAATGGGATGAACTACGAAACAGAGAAAATGAAATCTTGAGTATTGTACAAAGAGAATATTCTGAATACTTTAGTGCATTGTTTAAAGCCGAACTTCCTACATATACAATAAAACAAGGTACTCCATTGTTTCGTGCAAGATGTATTAAAAGTACTGATGAATCAAAGTTAGGTGTCAATATCTCTGATGTAATTGAATCTTTTTATAGGGTGATTCTATCCGATGAAGAGATTAACTTATTAAATCAAGAAAAGAACACAGGACCATTGAGGTTTTCCATTCAGCATTTATTTATGTTAAAAGCACAGAATATGAAAGCATATAGTGCAGATGAGCAAGAAAGAATTGATTCATTAATTAGTGAGAATAGCATTCCTAAAGTATATGGATTTCAAGAAAAAGATAGTCGAGTTCCACCTCAAATGTTCAGAAAAGCCGGAAGACTCAATACAGTTTCAGATGCGTTTTTATACGTCGCGTTCGATAAAGACACAGCTATACACGAAATGCGGCCTTCAATCGGTCAAAGATATAGTGTTGCTGAATTTCAATTGAATAAAGAACTTGTTCTTGCATGTTTTACAGATAAGATTTATTCTGATGTCAAATATACACCACTGTGGTCACTAATTGATAAAATTAGTGAGCCTAACACAGATAATACTGAAGTGTTCTATCATATCACTCAGACAATGGCACATGTTATTAAGGAACAAGGTTATGATGGCATTGTTTATAATAGTGCTTTGTGTAAAGGAAAATACAATGTCCTTCTTTTTGATGAATCACATGTGGATTTCATATCATCAGAGATAACAGAAATACAAGATGTGAGAATTACATATACTACAATTCTTCCATTTTCAAAAGATTACAATAGTCCAATCGAGTTATCATTAGTGCATAAGAGAAAAGATATAGACTTTACAGTTCATGCATTTGCTACAATTACGTCAGAAGGAATCCGAGTATTAAAAGGAAGCACAATAGCTCCTATCAATGATTTGATACACTCACTATTAACCAATGATAATAAAAAGAAACGATTAGAATGTAAAGTTGAAAATAATATACTACAAGAAGATGTCTTGTTTGAATCCGTTTCTGGTGCTGCTCAATTTGTAATCGGCAAAAACTCAAACGGTAAAACCTCTTGGAAGACAAAAGATGGAAAAACAATAAAAGATCTTGAAAACAATATATAGGTTTTATAATCTTTAAGATATTACATATGAAAATAGCCGACCCGTCACCGGATCGGCTATCGCAATTAATTCATTCAATCGGTCTCAACATTTCCATCACCATCTGTCCCCCAATCCTAACCCCATTCACAAACTCCTGCCTGTTGTTAATGCTGATAAGCTCGAACTGAGCACTCTGATACTTGTCAAACAACTTTCTGATCTGCGGATAGGTGTTCAGCAGCTCCGTCTCGGCAGCGACAAGTGAGTCCATAGCTTTCTTATACTCCTCGCAGGAATTGCTGTATGTCCCAATAGGAAACAGATCTCCATTGTACATCTCTTCAATGATATTCATAGTTATTCTCCTTAAAAATAGATTCAGAGATGTCAGAGGCCTGTCCATTATTCTTACGAAAACTTATGATTTTTTGCATCAAGCTGCAAAAGTTACATCAACGCAAAATGCGTAAAATAGGGGCTTTACGGAAGATACGCTAAAACGCAATAATCGAATCTTTCAATTCAAGTCCCGTCACTCCGACCAATAGAGAGCCTTGTATATCGCGTAAATACGCGGTTTACAAGGCTCTTTATTTTGCCGTTTTTGGGGTTGGTCTTTATCTGGTCTTTGTTCTTGGAAATTGGTCACCCGGCGGTCTTTTCAGGCTCCTTTTCATCCTCGTCCCCGCCCAGCAGCACATCCGCCACCACGTTGCTCGCCCTGACCTTCGCCTCCTGAAAGTAATGGGAGTACGTTGATAAAGTCGTTTGCGGGGTCGAATGGCCTAACATCGCGGCTACTGTCGTCGGGTCGATGCCGGCTTCGATCTCAACGGATGCGAAGAAATGGCGGAAGGAATGCAAGCCGTAGAAGGGAAAATTCCGCTTTTTGCACTCCCGTTCGAGCCAGGTGTAGGGTGTGTTATTGTGCATCGGCCGTCCGTCCCAGGTGGTGAACAGCCTGTCGGTTTCGTTCCATTTGTCGCCCATTCCCGCGATATATTCATCCTGCTCGGCTTTGTAGGCAAGGAGCAGATCGGCGAGCACCTCCGGGAAGTCGATTATTCTTCGCGACTTCTCAGTCTTGGTGGTGTCGGTGTACATACCCTTTTTCATAGTGTAATTCGATGTGCGGATAACGTGGATCGTTCATCAAAAACATCCGTATACTTTTGGAGATCATCAGCGCCGATCTGCCCGCTGTCCACCAAAAACTCAAGGAGAAATTCCAAACCGATTTTCAAGTGCGCAAGCATATCCGGCGTTCTTGTGTGCGCCTTTATTCCATGCTCCGTCAGCTTTCTGATAAACATTTCGCGGTAGGATTCAAACTTATCACGCAGCATATCTGAAAATGTTTTTGCATCTGAAAGATATTTCTGCTTTATCCAATCGACATACCGCATCATCATTCCCGACAACACATTCTGCCTTGCGAGCTTTTGATACTCCGAGAACTCGTTGAGGATGATATCATTTTCATCAAGTTCAAAATAAAGATACCAAGCCTCGCCCGATTCACACAGTCCAAGCGTGCTTTCACTTGTTACTATCGCATTTCCCATCGGCGGCTTGGAGTTTTCTTTTTCAAGTCTGCTGTTCATACGACCTCTGCCGGAACGATCACCGTAGTAACGTGAAATGCATTGCGCGATCTCACGCATTTCCTGCTCTTTGTACATCCCCGACGGGTGGAAATCATCAATGCAGGTCAGCACATCTTTCAGATAATATATATCTGCGAGGATGCTGTTTGCTGTGTCGTGGAAACTCATCGGCAAATCACTCGCCGTAAAGATGCCGTAAAAAGAACAGAAAAGCGCCGCAAGCGAGGACTTGCGGCACCCGGTTTTTCCTATTATCGCGGCAACAAATTTCGGTTCGTAACCTGCGATTTTTAAGAAGTGATTCAGCGGACACAGAAATGTCAGAGCCAGCATCGGCAGCATGATTCTTTGCGGAGCAAAGCTGTTTTCAAGCATAGCGGAGAGAAAGATCAGATCGTCCTTCTCGCAGGGAACAGTAAACCTATACCGATTCAGCCTTCCTTGCAACTCGACTTTTTTATCTGTGACATTTTCATTCGGCATAAGAAATTCATATCCGTCGGGGAACTCACGCCAGCCTGTCTGCAAAAAGATTGTTTCGTTACGCACCTCCTGCTTTGTCAAAAGAATCGCGTGGCATATCTTCGACAACACATTCTGTCTCGGGATCACAGCGCCGTACTGACCCCAGCGCTGCAATAACCATTTCATACTCTGCATCTCATCGGCACTGACGATCTGCTCGGACAGCAATGTTCCGTCCTTGTAGGTGCCTGCGATGCGGAACAGTTTTCTTTGTTCGGCGCCGTCATCGAGGGTGATCTCAGATCTAAGGACGGGAACAAAGTCCGCAAGCTTAACCTCGATGACCTGCTCCTTGACCTTGATGCGCTCGCAGAGACAGCCGTCCTTTACGACATAGGGCTCGTGATAGACCGACTCATCTATCACAGGGTTTTGCATAATTTCATTCAAGTTACCAAACCTCCTTCGGCTCTCATATATTTTTTGCGTATTACAGTATTACAGATCGGCGCAGACAACGCAGATGCGGACTTTGCAAGGCTTGGCGGCGTATTACATTTCGCATTACAGCGGTATTACATCCGCATTACACTGCACCGATCCGAACACTTTTATACGCTTGACGACTAAAAAAGTGAACGCAGTATTCATATTCCCCGGAGGGCATTTCTGAACACCTGCCGGTGATTTTTTCAAAACTACCGCAGAGGTAGAATTGAAAATCTGCGAATCAAAACTGTCATTTCGGCAGTTTTAAGATCATCTGAAACTAAAAAAGTCTGGTCTGAATAGCATCAGCCCGGCAAAAAGTGAACGCAGTATATTATTCCCGAAGCATAAGTTTTGGAGGGGGGTGATCTATGCGTCGGGGATATTGATATTTGAACAGTAGGGTTTCCGTCATGAATTGCGACGGTATTCTGCATTATCAGAATAAAAGTGACACCAGTATTCATTTTACTCCACCCCAATGACAGTTTACCGTTTTTTCAGCCGTTTGCAGACGCACAGCTTTTTCAAGTCGAGCTGCTGCCCGAACAGAAAAAACTGTGCGGCCGTGTCCGGCTTATTAAGAAAGATCAAAAGTGAGAGCAGTATTCATTCAGTGAAACCATATGCCATTTTCGCATTTTGTATATGCCCGGAACAGAAAATGCGGGAGCAGTATTCATATTCCCGGAAAGGGCTATTCTGAACACTTTTTCATCCACAACTTCGGAACTACTGTTTCGGTATATCCAAAAAGCCGTCCAGCGAGCGCCTTTTTCAGCCCTGCGGAACAGCTTTTGTAAAAATATGAAAGCAAAAAATGCCAGGTCAACACAGTGTTGGCTCGGCATTTGCGGTAGCAGTATATATTTCCGGCAGAGGTGGCTTTTGAACACTTTTTCATTGTTGCTTGTGTTTGAATAAATGAAACAGAACCAGCTTCGGGAGATCTGACGGAGTTCCTGTGCATTACAAATATAACACCGCATCTACTTGTTATCTTTGGATGATTACTAACCGCGCAATTTCAGCCTTTCTCTGCGCTTCCCTTGACACACTATACTCCAAGAATAATGAGGCGCAGTAATCTAAAAACACATATCTGTCCAATCCGCTGTACTTATTCCAACTATCCAAAGAAAGATACACACTTTTGAAGAAAGCTGTGATATAATATATCTGACAACGAAACGGGGGTGATCCGATGAACAAGACATGGTACAAGATATATGATGTCTCGGTCCGGGCGCTGCTGTCCTATGCCAAGCCCTGCAGCGGCGGATGGTATTTCTTTCTCGACAAAGCGGCAACGGAGCGGTGCCTTAAGCTGCCCGTCCGGGAGCAGGAGGAGAACGCTCTGTTCGATCAGCTGATGATTATGCGCGGACGCCCGATCACTTCAAAGGAGAGAGGCTTCAACGGCGCATATATGAAGTACGAGCGCGTGGAACGCAAACAAGATATCGGAGTCCTCGGTTTCGACGGCGAGGGGCTTATCTCACCGAAGCTCGCAAAACTGATATGTAAACAGCTTGGTGAGGATCACACCTCGTTTCAGATACGTCTGCCATATATAAAGGGTATGCTGCACGCGGTGGATTTTCACGACTTTTTCAAAAGCTCCGATACCGACTATCTAACCGATATATTCGGTGTCAAGCATAAAGTCCCGGAGGTCGGGATCATCCTGACAAGGAGTATGGTCAAATGCCTAGGCTGGCTGAAAGAGAACAGTATGTCGTGGGAGGATTACTGGAAAGCCTTTGAACGTTACGATCACGCGCTGTATATCTCCGGGACGATAGGCAACGGCAGCTGCGGCAGAACAGAACTGAACTATCAGTTCCTGAACACGCTCTCTCTTACCGCCGACGAGTTCCGTCCCCGTGATCTGCCGCTGACCTTTCCTGCCGATGATGAGAGAGAATGGTTGACCAAAGCCACGGAGCAGGAGTATTATCAGCTCTGCTGTGACGATTCATACCGCCGGGACTTCTTCCTTTCAAAACGGCCTGAAAAGAACAGCTGGGAACGTTATCTGCAGCGGCTTCTGAAGATAAATCCGAAGCTGATCGCCGAGCGGTATTACACTGATATGCTGAAAAAGAAAGCCGAACCTCCATTTTACAGTAGACTACAAAGCTACTTGACATTTCACGGCGCCCGTGATATGATCAGTACAACACGAGAGGGAACACATCCCGGGATCAATTCAGAATATTACACACGAAAGGGTGAAAACGATGAACTCCGTTACGAACAGGACAGCTATAATGTCTGCTAACGATTATCAGTATGATTTCAGCTTTAGTTTTGATCGGCAGGATCAAGGCTCTTTTGTGCTGCATACAAATACTGATAGTTGTTTGATCGTATGACCGGGTTCACCGAACCATCTTCCGATAGAATGACTGCCGTCTGTATGTGGTGCAAGCATACAGACGGTTTATATTTGGCTGATCGAAAGATCAGCTTGGAAAGGTGGTATTCTTATGTCTGCATCTATGCCGACGGTCAACATGACCGCGACAGGCTCTAATATAAAGGCGCTTATCAAAGCGTACGGTCTCAAGATAACCGAGATCCAGAACGTATGCGGATTCAACACTCCGCAGTCGATCTTCAAATGGATGAGGGGAGAGGCGCTGCCCTCTCTCGACAATCTGGTGATACTTGCGCATATCCTTGGCGTTACCATTGATGAGATCATCATTACAAATTAAAACGTCCTGCTTCGGCAGGATACACGGTCCCGTAGTTCAGCGGCAAGAGCGCCTGACTGTCTATCAGGATGTCGCGGGTCCAAATCCCGCCGGGACCGCCTTTTGCAAGCTTGCAGAGGGCGGCATTTTTCCGTTAGCTGTTATGCCCGGCATCCGTAACAGTTGAAATGCTCACTGATATATGGTATGATAAAACAAAAAAATTTCAGAGCGCCCTAACCAAATCAGAATTTTCGCACTATTAAGACAGAAGCTTCTGAAAACCAAAAAGGAGGACAGAGATATGGATAACACCGGACGCCGCGAGAAGGTCGCTCAGATGTCGCAGTCGATATTTCAGTACTGCCTGTCGAGGACAAGTTCATATCAGGAATCGGAGGATCTGGCGCAGGAGATATTGCTGGCGCTGTTTGAGAGCGTTGAAAATCTGCGCGACGAGAAGGCCTTTTACGGATTTGTCTGGCGCACTGCCGACAACATTCTCAAGGGCTGGTACCGCGGACGTGAAAAGCGCAATACCGCAGAGCTTGACGAGAACATCTCCGACAACTGCTGGGAGAGGCTCGAGGAGCAGGCCGAGGAAAACGAACAGCTCCGCCTTATGACCCGGGAGTTATCACTTCTTAATTCAAACTACCGCAGGGTAACGGTGGCCTATTACGTTGACGGGCTTTCGGTGAGAGAGATATCTCAGCAGTTCTCTGTCTCGCAGAGCATGGTGAAGTACCTGCTCTTTCAGTCAAGGAAAAGAATACAGGAGGGCGTAAAAATGAATATGGAAAGAACATTCGGAAAACTCAGCTATCAGCCGGTAGATCTCGGACTTTTCTTCTGGGGCGGCAAGAATAACTACTGGGACAAATTTGACAGCAGGCTCAGGCAGAATATCCTGATGGCCTGCTATTACAGCAAGCAGAGCGAGGAGCAGATATCCCTGCAGCTCGGTATGCCGACGGCTTACCTCGAGGACGATATCAGGGAGCTTGTAAAGTATGACCTTCTCACTGAGAAAAACGGCTTCTATCAGACCAATGTGCCGATCATCACAAAGGAGACCTTTGATGAGATCACCTGTGCCAACAAGCAGGCGGTGGGCAAGATCGCAAATGCTCTGTCAGAGGAGATCGACGGGATGTTAGATGAGGTAAGGGAGCTCGGCTTCTACGGCAGCGATATGTCAAACAACTCTCTGAAATGGATGCTGCTCTCGCTGATACTTCGTCTTGCCTATGTGGACATGGCGCAGGGCGAGCGGGAGCCGGATTATCCGACGGATATCTTCGGCGAGAAGTGCTTCCGCTTCTTTACAGAGGACACCGCGAACGAGCCTGACGGCGGATTCGGAACAGGCGTCAGTGTTTCCTACTGCAAGAGCGGTATGATCGGTTTCTGGGATGTTGCAGTAAACGGAGCGATGCGTCATCCGAAGATGACTTCCGCCCGCGGCGATATGCTGTGCAGGCTGATGAGCGAACAGCCTCAGACAGATAACGAAAAGCTGGTCTGCTCGGAGCTTATCGAGCTGGGACTGGCGGTAAAGACCGAGGACGGCATCAAGCCCAACTTCCCCTGCCTGACCAAAGAACAGGGCGATGCGCTGAATACGGCTATTCAGGACATCGGCAGTGATATCTGTCAGGATGTGCTATCGCGCCTTGATACGGTGAAGGGCATCCTCACCGACCACGCGCCGGCTCATCTGGCGGACTATGTAGGCAGGCTGCCTGTGCTGCTATGCTTCAATGAGACGGAGCAGATAATGAGAGAGCTCTGCGAGAGCGGCTGGCTCATCCCGATGAAGAGCGGAATGTCCGCAACGACAGTGATGTATCTGTATTAAGGCAACACCGCACGACCCGCGGCTAACGCCTCTGATGCACAGTGGTCGTGCGGTGTTGCCTTAACGAACAGCGTTCTGCACAAAGCAGGGCGCTTTTGTTATGCAGAATGCACAGGCATCAAAAACTCATGGGGATTCTGTATGATCCTGCAAAGCTCCACCGGCGGTTTTCCGCATCGGATCTTTTGCAGCGAAAGATCCTGCCCGCTTTTTGTTCATTGACTTTTGGCGATTTTCTGTTATAATATAATCAGGAACGATAATAACGACTGAGTTTTTTCGGATAATACATTCTGAGCAGCTATGCGGCATTATCTGCTGACATTAAATCAGACGGGACAGATATTACGGAGGAAGAAATATGAAGGGGTTTTGTGAGCGGAAATTCAGTTCTATGTTCATATCAGGTACATTCACCAAGGCCGTAATGTATATCATGCTCCTTTGCGACAGCATCATTGCGGGATATTTTATCGGAGAAAACGGAGTCGCCGCGATAAATGCGATCACTCCGGTAACGGGGATCGTTACATTTTTCGGAGATCTTGTATCAACAGGCGTCGGCATTGTTTTCACGCGGGAGATAGGTGCTATGCGAAAGAAACGGGCCGATGAGATATACGGGCAGGGGCTTATCATCAGCATTTCCATAGGCCTTATCTCTGCGCTTACGATCTTTCTGATACAGGATATGTATTTCAGCATAGGCGGAATCAAGGGCGAAATGCTGGAGCAGGCGCTCAAATACTATCGCCTTGCTCCGATCAATGCTTTCCTTACGATCGTTATATTCTATCTCGAACAAATGGTATACAGCGACGGTGATGAGCTTTGCAATAATATCTGCTATGCTTTCCAGATCGGCGGAAATATTATATGTTCAATTATCCTTGCTAAATATATGGGAATGACGGGAATCATACTCGGCTCTGTGATCGGCAACGGGTTGGGTATTGCAGCTTGCTGCTGGCATTATTTCCGAAAGGGGAACACTCTCCGCTTTGTATGGCATCTCTCCTTCAAAGATTTTCTGCTGACATCAAGGTACAGTATCGTGGATTCCTCCGTATACATCTGCTGGGCACTGATGGATTACGTTATGATCGGATTTGTATCAAGCCATTACGGTGAGACAGGTCTTGTCACGCTTGCTGTGGTCGTGAGCCTGATAGAATTCAGCGTTGTACTTGACGGAGTCGGGATGGCGATGCAGCCTTTGATCGGTACATATTACGGAGAAAAAAACCATGTTCTGATAAAGAGAGTAATGAAAGCAGCATTGAAGGCGGCTGTTCTCGAAGGAGCGATAGCAACAGTTCTTATCTGTATTTTTGCGAGACAGTTCTGCGGGCTGTTCGGTATCAGCGGCGGAGCAGCTCTTGCGCCCTCGATCACAGCTATACGCATCGTTTCGCTTGGGTTCACGCTATGCAGTATCGTATCGCTGACGACCTCCTACTATATGCTGATCGACCGCATCAGTATGGCGACGTGTTTTGCGATACTTCAGAACGGATTGCTCTATATCCTTTTCCCTATACTGGGGTCACTGATCTTCGGAATAAACGGAATGTGGGCAGGCTTTATCGTTGCTTCGCTGCTTACACTGATCTCTGCGTATGTATATGTTTATCTGCGGTTCGGAAAGGAAAATTTCCCCTATCTGCTGAAAGATATCGATTCGGAGATCAAGGTGATGGACGATACTCTTACAACTGAAACAGCGGCTTCTCTTTCAGAGAATGTCAAAGATCTCCTGTTATCGCACGATTACCCGAAGAAAACAGCCAACCATGCGGCGCTGTTCGTAGAGGAGATAGGTCTTACTATACTTGAAAAGAACAGAAAGACAAACAAAAAGCTGTTCTTTGAACTCTCTCTTTTCTTTGAAGAGGATTCTGTGCTTATTATCGAACGTGATTCAGGGGAGCTGTTTGATATCTCCGACCCGGATGTCCGGGTGAACGGTCTAAGCGGCTTTGTCCTGAGCGGTCTTATGCAGGCTCATAACGAAAAAGCCTACCTCGTAACGACCGGATATAACCGCAATATGATACGTTTTTTAAGAAATGCAGGGCAGTAAGCCCGCACTTCCGACAGCTTATGAAATAATATAGGCAACACCGCACGACCCGCGGCTAACGCCTCTGCACATCATCTGCCGTGTCAAGCCTGCTTGACGACCGGCTTATCCGTCATGA
>ODAJ012128662.1_pt1 | contig 17376 bp, 16 predicted proteins | sample 1539241 | NCBI WGS metagenome assembly ODAJ01 (sample SAMN02144231, study PRJEB22623) | gut metagenome | biome: sheep rumen | host: Ovis aries | place: New Zealand
AGCGACAGACAACAATGCGGGGGTGATCCAATTGATATTGTAATCACCCCCGCACTGGATAATCTTGACTTGCAATTATTGAGTCAGGCTGGCGGTAATCGCCTGAACTTCTCTTGAAAAGTCCTTCTCTATCGACATGCGTTGCTCGATCTGGATGCAGGCATGGAGCACGGTGGCATGGGTGCGGTCAAGCTTGGCACCGATGCTTGTCGATGACATCTGCGCTTCCTTCTTGGCCAGGTACATCACCAGCTGGCGCGCGTCACTGATTTCACGCTTGCGTGACTTGCCGTAGAGGACATCGGTGGGCAGGTTATAGTAGTCGGCTACAGTCTCGGCGATGTACTCAAATGTCAACTGCTTGGGAGTCGTCTTGACCGTATTGCCGATGATGTCACGAGCCAGGTCGATGGTGATATCCTGTCCCAGCATGGTGGCATGGGCAAGGATGGAGACCATGACGCCCTCAAGCTCACGCACGCTGTCGGTGACATGGGTGGCGATATAGTCCAGCACCTCGGCACTGATGTCGAGACCGTCCTGCGCCGCCTTCATCTCGAGGAACCTGCGGCGAAGGTCATAGTCGGGCTTAGCCAGTTCCACCGTCATTCCCCACTTGAAGCGCGAGATGAGCCTGGGCTCCATGCCGTCCAGGTCACTGGGGCGGCAATCACTCGACATCACCAGCTGGCGCTGGTGCTGGTGCAAGTGGTTGAAGATGTGGAAGAAGGTATTCTGCGTTTTGGGCTTGCCTGCCAGGAACTGGATGTCATCAAGCAGGAGCACGTCGATACTCTGATAGAAATTGATGAAGTCGTTGATCTTCTTCTGCTGGATTGCCGTGGTAAATTGACTCTCAAACACTCGTGAAGATACATACAACACCCTCATGCGCGGGTTAGTCTCCTTGAGTTTAATGCCGATGGCTTGCAGGAGGTGGGTCTTGCCCACACCGGTTGAGCCGAAGACAAACAACGGATTGTAGGTCTTCACCTCGGGATGCTCGACGATAGCCTGACCAATACTTACAGCAAGCTTGTTGCTCATGCTGCAGCAATAGTTCTCGAAGGTGTATCGCGGATTGAGCTGCGGGTCGATATCCTCGAGCTGGTCTTCACGCTCAAAGGGGTTAGCGACACGGGGCTTGATCATCTTGAGCTCTTGCCTGAGCTTGATGCTGGAGTTATCCTCGTTCTGCTCGACAGCACTGGTGTCATCGTTAGCCACTACATTGTATTTATAAGTAAGCTTAACGTTATCGCCAAACACCTTCTTCAATGCTGCTGAGAGGATGGTGATATATCGTCCCTCGATCTGCTCGACAAAGAACTTGGAGGGCACCCTAAGCGTCACGCGGTTGTTTTCCTGGTCAAAGTCAACGGCAACAATGGGAGCGAACCAAACATCATATTGCTCGGTCGGCAGGTTAGCCTTGATGACGTCAAGGCAGCGGTTCCACTGTTGTGCAACGTTATACATTTACTCTAATATTTATGCTTAGTTGGTTGGTTTGTTCTGTGCTTTTTAGCAGTACAAAATTCGGTTAATAATTTCTTTTAAAAAAGTGGGGGAAAAATTTGGATATTTCAAATTGATTATAACGATATTGAAAAACAAAGGTTTACAACCTTGTTACAAAAATATGTCTTTTGGTGTCATTTTGATATCTCAAACCAACTGTTTGTCAACCAGTTAACATTTTTCTTGATTTTTCCTATCAATTTTGGCACGCACGCAAATGGCTGTTATTTCAAGGGTTTGAATTTGTAAATCCCGAAATCGGTAATTTTTAAAAAAATCCCTATTTAGATTTAGTCCAAATAGGGATTTTTTGCTGTCGATTCATCTCAGTTTTTTGCCATCTCTAGGCAATCAACCCTGTATGTGAATTTGTTACCGCCCATCAGAACACTTTGACGTTGATATAACGCTTGGGATGAGCCTTGATATCAGTCAGCAACGAGTCGAGGCTGGCGATGGCATGATTAGCGTTATCATAGAGTTCCCGATCATTCATAATCTTGCCCAGAGACGAGTTCTTGTCATTGAGCTGCTCACTGAGGGTTTGCAGATTGGTGAGGGTGGTATTGAGCTTATTCATGGTCTCGTCAAGGGGCATCTGCTTGAGGGACTCGGTGAGTTCAGTCAGATTGCTGGATGCGCCCGAGAGGTTACCGGTAATGCCATTGACATTGCTCATCACGCCGGGAACGCTGTGGTTCAAGCCGTTCATGAGCACCGTTAACTGCTGGGCGCTGGCCTGCAGCTGGCGAGTGATCGCATCAAGCCTGTTGATTGCAGCCAGCAAGGCGGGATCACCGGTCAAGCCATTGATGTTGGTCACGATAGAGTCCACCTTGGGGAGCATACCCGTGACCATGGGCATCACATTCTCGGTCACATGATCCATCAGACCGGGGATATCGGTGGTGGGGATGTAACTGCCGGTGGGCAAGGCGGGCCCGTCTCCCAGGTTGAGCACGAGAGAAGCCCCTCCCATGAGTCCCGTCACCATATTAATGGTACTGCCCTTTGGCACTTTCATCTGCTTGTCCATCGATAGCATGACAGTGATCTTGTTCTTGTCGTAGTCATAGGAGATTTCCCTCACCTGCCCCACCTGGAAGCCGTTGACAGTGATGGGAGCGGCCTCAAGCAATCCATCTGTGCTCTGGACCTCGGTAAAGTAGCGGTTGGCAGGTGTCAACAGATTCACTCCCTTCAAGTAATTGATACCCCAGTAGAGCAATACCAGTCCCGTAATGACAGTAAGCGCTATCTTGACGTTCTTATTCAATAACTTCATATTATATAGTTAATGATTGATTATTTTCTTTTCAAACGGCAAAATTACAAATTTGTTCTCTATTGAGAGGGTGTTTTTGACGTTTTTACATAATTTTAAGCCCGCTCACGCGGTCAAGATGTGGATTATAGCCTAAAAAAACGCCTTATAGAACAAAAAAAACACCATTAGCGGTAAGGATTACAAGAATTGTGACTACTTTTGCAATAACCAAAAAGAATAGAGTTATGAAATCTCCACATGACTGCAAGCATATCTATGGCCTGATTGGCTATCCGCTGGTTCACTCGTTCTCCCGTGATTACTTCAACCAGAAGTTCATGGCCGAGGACATTGATGCCCAGTACATCAACTTCGAGATTGAGGACATCAGCCAGCTCATGGAGGTCATCGCTGAGTACCCCAACCTGAATGGCCTCAACGTGACGGCCCCTTACAAGGAAGCCGTCATTCCCCTACTGGATTCTCTCGACGATGACGCCCGGCAAATCGGTGCGGTCAATGTGATACGTTTCATCCGTGACCACAAGAGCGGAGACTTCGTCGAGCTGCGCGGTTACAACAGCGATGTGGTAGGTTTTGAAAAGACCTTACCGGGCATCTTGACACCGCAGCGCACGAGCGCAATGGTGCTGGGCACCGGCGGCGCCGCCAAAGCCGTGACTGCCGCCCTGCAGCGCAACGGCATTGAGGTTCAGCTGGTTTCGCGCCGCAAGTCGGAACACACCCTCATCTATGAAGAGATCACTCGTGCCATGGTTGCACAACACCTGATTGTCATCAATGCCACCCCCCTGGGCAAATATCCCGACGATGACCAGTGCCCCGATTTTCCTTACCGCTTCCTGACCAAGGATCACCTGTGCTATGACCTTATCTATAATCCCGAGGAAACGCTGTTCATGAAGAACGCGGCCCGATATGGCGCTCAAACCAAGAACGGCATCGAGATGCTTCTCCTGCAAGCGTTTGACTCCTACGAGATATGGAATCTATAGGTTATAGATGGAGCTGAGCAAAATCCCTGTCTTACGCATAGTTGTCCCTCTGGCCGTGGGCATCCTCGTTCATGGCTGGTGGCACTGCTGGTGGGCACCACTTGCCATCATCATCGCCGCAATAGCTTTCTACCTGTGGCTGCAGGTGAAGTCCCGCACACCTCAAGGGCGGCTACGGTGGCGCGCTTTCTACATCCTGCCACTAGCGATGGCCGCAATGGCACTGGGATGGCTGGCAGCTGTCGTTCATTGTCCGCCCCACCTGAACGAGAGCCAACTCACCGGCAGGAACCTCACCGGCCGCATCACTGGAGTGGAATACACCGATTTCTCGATGCGCCTGAGTGTGGATATTCTTGATGACGACGTGCCACCCTGCCATGTGCTGGTCTCGACCCGAGGCTGCGACTACACCATGCGTGCTGGTGACATCATCACCTGGCCAGCAGCACTCGACGAGGTAGGCACGATGGGCAACCCTGACGAGATGGACTACGCCCGATACCTGCTCCACAATCAGGGAGTCCGGTACCAGCAGCACTTGCCTGCTGGCCAACTGAAGAAAAACGGGCACTCACCCACGGTGATGAGCCGCCTTGCCAACTACAGGCGACACCTGCAACAACTTGTCTTTGACTCACAATTGTCACCAGGCGCCCAGCGTTTTGTCGTGGCCCTGCTACTGGGCAACAGCCACCTGATTGACAAAGCGACACGACAAGAATTCTCGGCTGCCGGTGTGGCTCACGTGCTTGCGTTAAGCGGGCTCCATGTCGGTTTTATCTCACTGATCATCTGGCTGTTGCTCTTTCCGCTGGACTACCTGCGGCTCAAGCGGGTACGGCTTGGCATCACACTAGCCGCCATCATCACGTTTGCCGTGTTCACGGGATTATCGCCCAGTGTGGTGCGTTCTACCGTGATGATTGGCTTTGTGTTTGCCTCGCTTATTTTTTCACGCCGCTCGGTCTCACTCAATGCGCTCGCCATGGCAGCCCTGATAATCCTGGTATTCTCTCCCTCGTCTCTGTATAGCGTCGGCTTCCAGCTGAGTTTTGTCACCGTGTGTGCGGTGCTGCTGTTTGCCCGGGTTCCTGCATGGCTTGAGAGCCGCTACCGCTGGGTCAACCGCTTGACGTTGACCATCATGACATCCATTGTGGCCATGCTCGCCACAGTAGCCTTGACAGCCCACTACTTCCACACGATATCGCTGACGGCCGTGATCACCAACCTGCTTGTGCTGCCCGTACTGCCCTTCTTCATGGTGCTTGGAGCGCTGTTTCTTCTTGTCACAGCAGCCACCATGCAATGGAGCGCACTGGACTGGCTACTGGACACGATTTACCGTTACATTCACTGGACAACCAGCACGGTTGCCGCGTGGCCCGCATCGCATCTGGGCGGAGTGTATGTCAGTGCAACTGGCGTGGTGGCTTATTTCGTGGTGATGGCACTTGTTATTCTATGGATTGGCCACCGCAACTACCGTTACCTGCTGGCTGCCGGCTGCGTCCTGGCGCTGATGCTCGGTCACTCGCTGTGGATCGACATGCACACGCCAAGTGAGGGCCTTGTCGTGTTTAACTCCTACACATCCACACCTATCGTGTATTACAACCAGGGTATGGCCCACGTGTGGACACCTGATGATGAGGAGCCCGACTCGGCCGCTTTTGCGCGTTTTCATGCGGGATTTCTCGCCCGTCACGGTATCGGCACGCTACGGTTCATCACTGGAGACACTGTCGTGCGCCCCAATGGCAACACGCTATTCAAGCCCCCACTTGCTCTTGTGATGGGGCAACGCCTCGTGGCCGTGGGCAGCGGCAAGTGGAAAAGCATGACCGCCAGTTCGCCTCTTGACCTGGATGCCGTTATCGTGACCAAGCGCTTTCATGGCAGCATCTCACGGCTACAGGAACTTTACCGCTTTAAGCGGATCATCATCTCAGGAGCCATGTACAAGGACGACATCGGCCAACTCTTGCACGAGAGCGACTCCCTATCCATTGCCGTTTATCAGCTTGGAAGTCAGGGAGCCTACTGCATTCCCGAGGTTAAATAGTGCCGTGAGGGGGTTGCATGATAGATAAAAAGCACTACCTTTGCAACGACAAATGACTTGAGTCCACACTCAACAATACACAACAATTATGGGCAAAATCAATTTCACACAGATCCTGAGCGCCACGCTCGTGCTACTCAGTATCATCGACATCGTGGGTTCGATACCCATTATCCTGCAGCTGCGGGAAAAAGGCCGTAACGTTGACGCCACCAGAGCGACAATCTACTCCACCCTGTTGATGGTGGGATTCTACTATGGCGGTTACTGGATATTAAACATCTTTAACTGCAACATCAACTCGTTTGCCACCGCCGGCGGCCTGCTGATGTTCCTCATGGCGCTGGAGATGATCCTGGACGTGGAGATTTTCAAGAACGACACGCCCAGCAAGGGGGCCACAATGGTACCGCTCGTTTTCCCCTTGATCGCTGGAGCAGGCGTACTGACAACACTCATCTCGCTCAAGGCGATGTATGATGACATCAACATTTTCATCGGATTGGCCATCAACATGCTGTGGGTCTATTTTGTCATCAAGAGCACCGACAAGATTCAGCGATTGCTGGGTGAGGGCGGCATCTTCTTCTCCCGTAAGTTCTTTGGTATCATCCTATTAGCCATGAGTGTAAAGATGATTACCGAGAATATTGCCCTATTGTTCTAGCCATCCCATGACCAACGGAGATGCTGTGATACAGCAACCGCCGCACTCGTTGACAGTGCGGCGGTTGCTGCTTTGATAGAGGTATGGGAGAGAAGAATGTTTATCGCCAGGCGGGGTCACTCTCGTTCCAGCACCGGTCGAGAGCCGTGACGGCATATTGCCATTGTCCCTTTCCGCCATCGGGCAAGACGAAGGAAGTCTCACCGGTAATGGCAAGAATAGCGCCGGCATTGTCCAGGCTGCCTTTTTTGCCCTTGGGGAAACGGTAAACGACATACCGGACGGCCTGCTGCAGCGGGTCATCGGTATCATGGGCACGCCACACGAGGCATTTCTTGCCAGCCACTTTCTTCACCTTGAGGTCATGGACCCGATGGGGCTTTTTACTATCCAGCCACGTGTAGGCAGGGATGAGTGCCGGGTGGCAGGTCTGCTTGCTGGCTAACGAGTCCAGTGCACCCTTGAAGTTGCTGGTAATCGTGTAGCCAGGCCACCACGTCACGCCATGCACATGCTCCATCGCACGCTGCAGGCGCAGCTTGTGGTCCAGCTGAGTGGGATTGGAAGGGTCGCCACCCTCGTCGGCAATGTCCTGATGCGACATCACATTGTTTAGAGCCTGACCGTAATACATGTGGCGGCCGTTGGCATGATCGTTCCACCAGTGCATGAGCACCAGGTCGCTTGCCGCCTTGTGTTCCAGTTCCCAATAGAGTTGGGGCACCATGTAATCGACCCACCCCTCGGCAGTCCACTTGGGACAATCGGCATAGAGCGCGTCATAGCATTGCAGGCCATTAGTCTCGCTACCGTCAGGATCACTGGACTTGTTGCGCCAGATGCCAAATGGGCTGATGCCAAAGCGCACCCAGGGCTTCACTTCCTGAATGGTATTGTGCAACTGCTCGATGAGCAGGTCCACGTTGTGGCGGCGCCAGTCGTTCCTGTCCCATCCCAGACCATACATATTATAAGATGTTGAGTCAGGGAAATCCACGCCTGTAACAGGATAAGGATAGAAATAGTCGTCCATGTGCAGGGCGTCGATGTCATATCTCACAAGAATGTCCCTGACAACGGTGTCGATAAAGTCACGGCACTCGGGCAGTCCCGGGTCAAAGTACAACTTGCCATCGGCATACTTGAGGAACCACTCGGGATGCTCATAGTAGATGTGGCCGGGTGCGGGTTTATCGTCCTCGCTGCTGGTCACACGATAGGGGTTGATCCATGCATGCAGTTCCATACCGCGCTTGTGAGTCTGGTCGATCATGAACTGCAGGGGATCCCAAGATGGAACAGGAGCCTTGCCCGGTTCACCGGTCAGCCATCGTGACCAGGGCTCCAGGTCGCTGGGATAAGCCGCATCGGCTTGCGGACGAATCTGCCAGATGACAGCATTGCAATTGGCACGTTGCAGCAGGTCAAGTTGGCCGATAAGGTACTCGCGCATCTGGTCGGGGTTCATCTTGGCATACTGACCCTGACCGATGATGTGCATCCAAGCGCCACGGAACTCATGCTTGGGCAGTTGGGAATACTCACCACCGCCGGACGCCGCACTCATGCAAGCAGTCAATGCCATAACGAGCATTGACATGATCAATAATCGTTTCATATCTTTACAGATGAATTCTGGTTAATTGCCATCTTCCTCAGGGATGTTGACCCAGACATAGGCGCCCAAATCAATGGCACCGCTAACAAGCCTGTCGTTGCCGTAGCGGTCATAACGGGCCTCGGCAGGGCAAAGGTCCGGATTTCCCTTGCCGATAGCATCACTCTCGTTACCCAGGCGGTAGTCAAAGAAATGGTCGTCACGCACAGTGAGGAAACAGGGGTCGGCCTCCCAGATGCAGTTGATGAAGTGCGCATCGTTGGTGCCGGCACTCTTAAGCAAGCAGTAACGCAGATAGACGTTAAAGTCGTCGAGTGTGCCCTCGTTAATCTCTGACGAGAGGCCATAGATGATGCAGTTGTTGAAGTCGGCCTTGATTTTACCGATGGTTCCATTGCTGAACTCCACATCAAAGATGTTGACGATGGGCAACGACGGCACCTTAAACAGGTAGTAGTTGGCAAAGGTGCACTGCGACGCCGAGATCTTGCCGCCGGCAAAATAGGCGACCTCCTCGGCCGCATCACTGATCTCGGTTCCTATGAGCTGAACGTAGCAGGCAGCAGTAGCCAGGCAAGTAGAAGCCGAATTGGTCAAGACGCAGTTGACGAGCTTGAGCGCGCAATGGGTCGTGTCACCTCCCGCGCTACAATGCATGCCGATGGAGCTGCCCTTCATAATCACGTGATTGAGCACATTACCCATCGTTGGAGGAGTGAAAATCACACCGCCCCACTGACCGGACATGACGTCAAAACTTGTGGTGCCCACCACATGGTCCAGACGGTCGCCCCGCAGGGTGACTGGGGCTTCGGCCGTTCCGTTGGCAACCATGCGTCCAGCACACCGCAATGCGGCCTTGTCGTGGAAGAGAAGAGTGGCACCGGCATCCAGGGTGATTGTGGCCCTGTCCTTGACAAACACCGTGTCATAGATCAGGTAGGGCTTGTCGGCCGTGAAATGCATGCTGCGGGAGATGGTATCCCCCCTCATCCTCACGACGTCCTGGCCCCAAGCCGTGAGCAAGACGCTCTGGCTCACCCCGTTGGTCACAAACTCAAGTCGATCCTCGAGCAGTGTGGGCTCGTCTTTCTCCATCTCATCAAGCTTTGCCTCGATAAAGATAAAGATGGAATCATTGCCGCGGATTTCCACATTCTGGAACTCATCACCGCGCACACCATCCACATTGAGGTGGAAATGCCCCTTGGTAGCCAGTCCGGCCACCTTGATGGACGATATGTTGATCTGTTTCTTGCTGCGGTTATAGACCACCATCTGCTTGGTGGTCGTCCCCTGCATCGTGATGACAGTGTCAAAGGCGACCGTGTCCTTGTTGAACGCGAGCACATCACTTGATGAGGTCGTGAAGCCGTCCTCTATGCACGAGTTGAGCATCAGCGCGACAAAGCCCGCAACGATGATCCACAACAGGTATCTCTTTGTATTCTTCATTTTTGTTCTCTCAAGAGTTATATTGTATAGAACGGGAAATAGAGGCATTTAGTGTATCCATTACCGTTCAAACAAGGCAACCAGCGGATAATGGTCACTCTCGCCAGCCTTCTCACAACGGCACCACAACGGCTTGAGGTTACCGCGATACAGGATATGGTCAATTTTCACATACAAGTGGTTGGCATTAAACGTGTAAGCCGGACCCGAACCCGTCTCGGCCCATGCGTCCCTCATGTCGTCACCGCTCACGATGCGATAGGCAAATGAGCCAGGCGTGTCATTCAGGTCTCCCATGACCAGCACATCACCCGGTGTGTCATCGAGCAGTTTTCTCATGGCCCTTGCCTGCCGGGCGTGGCTGATGAAGCCATTATCCAGCTTGCGGGCAACCGACTTGATGCGGCGTTTGCGTCCCGAAGGCATATTTATCGACTCGATGACCCCTCGCTCATTGCTATTGAGGCGCAGTGAGCTCAGGTGCATGCTCACGACGCGCAACTCACCACCAGGAGCGTCCACATCCCAGGCCTTGATGAAGTAGCCCAGCGAATCCTGTGCCAGCTCGGGAGATTCCACCTCGGTGTAGGGATACTTGGACAGGATGCCCACGTCAAAGAACGGCTTCTTGCGATAAGGGTACTTGCGGTACAACTCATCGAGCAGCGGCTTGATGCGTTCCTGCTGTTCATAGGAGAAATATACCAGTCCTTCCTGGATGACCACCACATCGGCGTCAACGTCAAGGATGTAACGCATGTTCTTGCTGGGCTCGGCCGTTGTCTCCTGCCAGTTAAACTCGGTGACATTCATGGTCATGACCTTGAGTTGTTGCTTAGAGGTATCGGCCTTAGGGTCAACGAGATGAATGGGCTGAATCAAGCGCAACGTGGGCCATGCCAGCAGCAACGCTCCAACGAGAATCACCGCTGCCCGCCATTGCCTGAACAACGCAAGCACAGCCAGCAGCGCCAACACGACCAGCGCCACCGCGGGCAACGCCAGCGACGCCAGCGACGGCAACGACCAGATTGCAGGGTCAACCCTACCGCCATAGGCAGCAAAGAGCAAAACAAAGGCTGCGATGATCGCAACCAGACGAAATATATACTTCATGATCAATCTACAATTTCCACCCAGGTTTGAAGAATGGCTGCTGAGCCACAAAACGTGGGAAATAAGTCTTGAGAAGCCAAATCGTGGGCAACTCCAGCAACATGGTCAAGGCAAACACCAGCAATGTGAGTGCCGTACTCGGTTCAAATCCATAGTGGATAAACAGGAAGCGCAAGGGCAAGAAGAACAGCGGATGCGTTCCCAGAATAATGAGTGAGTACTGACCATAATGGCACAACAGCGGCACCCGGGGTAACGGTTTGCATGCCCAGAATAGCGCTATGATAGCCATGAAAGGAAACAGGTAGAGTTTCCAGTAGGACGGCAGCACCTGATAGTGAAGATTCAGGAAGTCACTGTACCGGTAAATGGGTATTGCTACCAATGCAAGCGCCAACACTCCCCATCGGTCCCAGCGCGAGGGTGTCAAAGCGCCCATGCGGTTGAAAAACCAGCCTAGGACAAAGTAGGGCAAAGCCACCAGCGAAGTGTCCATCATGAGCGGCAGTTGAATCTTGTTGGCCGCAAGGCAATAGCCAATTGCCGAAGCCGCAATCGTCACGGCCAGCAGTGCCCACAGCGGCCTGATCCAGCGTTGAATGGCATAGAAGAGCACATTGACCCAGAAGAGGCTGAGCAGGAACCACAAGGGTGTTGTCCCCAACCAGGAGCGCAGGTAAAACGGCTCAACCAGGGCTATGGGATTGAGATCGACAGGATCAGCGCCGATCATCATGCGCAACAAGGCCTCGACACACTTGCACGCATAGCTGAGCACAATAAAAAAAACAAACGGCACAAGAATGTTGTTCACCTTGCGCCGCGTGAAGTCGAGAAAACCTTGATATAGCTTGAAGAAAATACCCGAAATGAAATAGTACATCGGCAAGCGGAAAGCCTGCAACGCATTATTCATATTGGGAGCCAACCGATTGAAGAACTCATGGTCAATGTGGTACATCACGATGAGCATGATGCACAAGCACTTCATGAAGTCGATGTATGCTATGCGCTGTCTTGCCATCGTTGCAGTGTGGCGACCGGAGGGGTTTGTCAGAGTTTGGACTTCAACATGGCAACGACTCGTGCAAAGTCGGTCATCTCGGCGATTTCCTCGGGTTCCAACTCCAAGTCAAACGCCTCTTCCAGTTCAGATGCCAGCGTGAGATGCCGCAACGAGTCCCATTGTTCACAATTCTTCTGTGACGCGTCGGTTGTCACCTCATCCACGCCGAAAGTCATGCGCATGATTTCCAGTACTTTTTCTTCGATATTCATAGCACTCTGATATTGTAGCAATTATTGATTTCAAACACGTCATTCAATGACATTTCATAATACTTGGCCCCATCGCCACCAGTGCGTGCAAGAGTCATGCCCATGCGATCATAGAAATCAGCGGTCTGACCATTGCGCGCCGTGGGCAGATAGGCTGCCTGCAGTTGCCTGTACCCATCAAGCCTTAACAAGTTGAACACCGTCTTGGCAAAGGCCTCCTCGATACCCTTACCCAGGATGCGGCAACTGAGCAGCAAGGTGTCGATGCCGGCGGTCTTGTCGTCGATAGGCTCTATAAAGATGGTTGCAGTGATGCCACTGTCACCAAAGCGGTCACTCACATTCAGGCAATAGATTTGCCACCCCTTGTCCAGCAGTCGCCGCACCTCATCCTCGGCATATCGCCGGGTTGTCAGGTTGAACTGGTTGGTCTTTTGGGTCATCTGGGCAATGCGGGGCAAGTTATGCTCATCGGCAGGGATGACATCCATCTGTATATCCAGGCTATAGAGATAGCTCTCCATCGTGGTGAAACGGGCCTGCTCGGCATTGCGGCGGGCATTGGCCTGGTATTGCTCGGTTTTGGCACGATCTTCGCTGGTCACCGCATAGATGCGGAAGTAACTCTCGACCAGCGACTTGAAGAAAGGCATGAGCTGATATGGCTTCTCAGGGAAATCAGGCACCACAACCTCGGGAAGCATCTGCTTGATGAGTTCGCGCTCGCTGGGATTATCATCCAGGAAAACCATACTATCCAAGCCGATGTTGAGTTCCTCAGCCAATTCCTGCATGCTCGTGGCCTTGTCCTGCCAATTGATGCGCAGGGCACTGAAGTGCTCACGCTTGAGTACCATAGCGGGATTCTTCTCCCATGCCTGCTGTACATCGGCTTCGTTATTCTTGCTGCACACGGCCAGTATCACGCCATTGCGGGAGAGCTGCAACAGGGCACGCTGCCAGTAGGTATAGGCTTTTCCAGGATAATCTCCGCCTATCTGGATTCCATCGATGCCATCCTCGCCCAGCACCCCACCCCACAGGGTATTATCCAAATCGAGAACCAGGCATTTCTTGCGGTTGTACAGCAGTTCCTGTTCGATGCGCTGCCACCAGTGCTGGAAGTCATGAACGAGTTTGGGATTGATGAGCGTCTGGGACATGAAGTAGTATTTCCAGTTAATGAGCACATCGGCTTCATATCGTGAGGTGAACGCCGAAAAGTCTACCCACTTGACCCCAGCGCGCTCCCTGGACAGGCGAGCCGCATGACTGTTGAAGGCCGATATCGCCTCGCTCAAGGCAGTATCGTTGCCTGTCATTGTCAACGGGAACAGGTTGACCAGCGACAGGATGATAAACGGCTTGTGCTCATCGGCCGCAGCCAGCACGAGATCCAACTTGTCGCGGTAAGAGTCTATCTCCTCGGCCAACTGGGCGCTATCGGCATTGACGGGCACCTGATAGAACCAGATGTACCGGTCCACCTCACGGGGGACGACACTGATGTCGTCATAGCCCGAATAGGTCATGCCGTCATAGCCCAGAAGAGGCTCTATCGTGTGATTGCGAAAGACAAATGTCTTCATCATTTTATCTTACTTTCTGGTAGATGTTGCTAAGTAGCTTCCACAAGCGGGGACGCATCATCAAGGAGTGAATGAGTTTCCACTTCACACCCTGATAATCGGCCTCGGGTCCCACACAGGGGAAGGGAAAGAGACCAGCCTGGCGAATGCGATCCAAGACCTCGTCCACCAAGCCGCAGGTCAGCGCCTTGGTCATGGAGAAGTAGAGATAGACATTTCTCACTCCATAGACGCTTGCCGGGGCACGCTTCCCTGTCTGTTCCTCAAACTGCCGCGCGTTGGCATTGATTGAGACGGCAGCATCGACTTGACTGAAGATGCGACGGCGCAGGTGGTCACGATCGGGATTGTGCATCGCACTGTCACTGCGGTTGACATAACAATAGGCCACTGTGTTATCGTGGGCCACTCGCCCCGCATTGAGCAGGAAACGGGAAATGAGCGCACCATCCTCACATGCGATGAGCGATGTGTCAAAGCGCAACCGTTCGCGCTCCAGGTAATCGCGGCGGATGATAAAACGCCACACATAGGGCGTCATGCTGTGCCCCATCAGGAAATCATAACCCGTAGTGACACTTGTATTGTCATAGTTATCGTTACGGGTATGGGGCAACGTGTTGCCGTGTGAGTCTTCACAGTCATAGTTGAAAGACAACACATCAAGATCATCGTCGATGGCACGCTGCAGCAGACGGTGAACCACGTCATCCCCAATGCGGTCATCGCTATCGACAAACATGACATACTGGCCGCGAGCCTGATCAAGGGCCATGTTGCGGGCCGCGCTGACGCCGGCATTAGCCTGGGTTAACAGTCTCACCTGGCTGTGCCCGCTGGCAAAATCAGCGATGATGTCCCGGCAGCCGTCGGTAGAGCCGTCATCGACGACCAGCACCTCGTAATCGCTGGGCCAAAGCTGCTGATTGACGATAGAGCACAGACACCGCAGCACATAGTGTTCGGTGTTATATACAGGGACAATATATGTCAACAATAGTTCATTCATTGCAGTGGCCGCGCTTCAACCAGCTCAATGAGTCCTGTGTTTTTCTGGAAAAGAAAGGCCACCCTCCTGTCCTCCATCGCACATGCGGGAACGGGGCCACTGACCAGGAGGAACCGCTGATCACGCAGCTCTCCAATGGCCTGAGCAATGTCCTGAACCTCGTAGCACATGTGGTAAGGGGTCACGCCTGCCGTGGCAAGGGTGCGGGCCACGGGGCTTTTATCATCTAGCGGCTCGAGCAATTCAAGCCTGGGAGCGCCCGGCTTCTCCAGGAAACAGACACGCACATGCTGCAGCGGGTCATCGATGACGGGCGCAGCCACATAGCCCATGCCCAAATAAAAAGTCAGGGTCTTGGCTATGTCATGGCAAGCGATGCCGATGTGGTGGAAAGTGAGCATCAATAATCAAACACGGGCGAGATCTTGCAGTCCCGCATTGCTACCATCGCCGATCCCCAACTCAAGCCGGCACCAAATGCGCTCATCACCACCGTGTGTTCCCCATCGAGTTTTCCGGCAAGTTCGCTGACGATGGTCAGTGGTACAGACGCGCTGCTGGTATTGCCATACTTGCCGATGCAATAAGGCACATGCTCGGGAGAAATCTTCAATTTCTTGACAAAAAAGTCCATCATGAAGCGATTGGCCTGATGGAAAACCAGGTAATCCACATCATCGATGGTGCGGTTGGTCTGCTGGAGCAGCAACTTGATGCTCTTGGGCACTTTACTGATGGCAAAATTAAAGACGTCCATACCATCCATGAACACCTCAAGCTCGGTGCGGATATTGCCATCCTCACGCTCGCGCTCAACACACGAGTCGGCAGTAATGGGATGACGCATGCCTGCATGCACCTTGAGGACATCCTCACCGCTGCCATCGGTATTTAGCATGAACGTCGACGTGCCGTAGTCGCCTTTCTCGACCAGAGTGGCAGTGCCCGCATCACCATAGAGAGGCCAATCGACCTTGTCCCGGCGGTTAACGATCTTGGAAAACGTCTCACCGTCGAGCAGCAGCACACGGTTGATGCCCTGCATCGATGCATAGGCAAAGGCTGTGCTCAAAGCATACAAGTAGCCAGAGCAACCCAGTGAGATGTCAAAGCACATTGTCTCGCGAGGAAGTCCCAGCCGATGCTGTAACAGGCACGACGTGGCGGGAATACGGTAGTCGGGGGTCTGGCTCATGAACAGCAGCACATCGATGCTGGCAGGGTCAATGCCGTTATCGTCCATCAGCTGCCGGGCGGCCTTGTAGCACAAATCGCTGGCAGTGACATCGGCATCGGCAATGCGACGCTGTTCAATACCTATATTATTAATAGTCTTGTCTATTTCTTCCTCGGGAATGAGGTAACCGAGGTCTCTATTGTCGACAACCCCGGGTGGTACACAGGCACTCATAGCCTTGATACCGACTCCTTGAAAATTGATTGTTGCCATAAAAAGCAGGAGCTTGTTGTCCTGTAAAAAAGTGGAAATGGTAATAGAACCGAAACGACGAGAATAGGATGCTGCAGCGGTATCCGTTCTCAGTCTGTCTGTGTGTTGTACTGCACTATACTGTAACGATTGGGGCTATCTTGTCCCGAACGATCACCCTACCCTCTTCTTGACAATATTGAATAAGTCTTGAACGGTGTTGCTCCCGCGGATGTCATCACCACGGAATTCCACATCATATTCTTCGTCAATCATCGCAATGACCGACAACGCAACAAGAGATGACCACTCCTTCAAGTCCTTGAACCGCGTTGTGGCCGTTATAGTAGCGGGATCTGTCTCGTCAAACAGTTCCGTGAAATTATCTATGAATCGTTCTATCTCCATTTACAGCATGATAATGCAATATCACCATATGAATTCATACGGGGTGCAAAATTAAATAAAAAAAACCAATCTCACACCTTATTGCTCAATTTTACATGACAAATTTAAAGTTTAACATACACGAATACCATAAACCAGTAGTCTCTTAGGGCTCTTCAGTGGTCAAAAGTCGAACCTCTTGGCCGGAACGCCCAAGTAGGTAGAGTTGTCACGCGGCTGCGTCATGAGCACACTGTTGGCGCCCAGGGTGACGCCATTGCCTATGGTCATTCCCTGCAGCACAACACTGGCCACACCCAACAAATTGTTGTTGCCGATAGTGATTCCTCCTGAGAGATGAGCCGCAGGCATGAGTCCGTTGAAGTCACCGATGACATTGTCATGCCCCACAACCACATGGTCGTTAATGAGGTTGAAACTGCCAATTACCACATCACAGGATATCATACAATCATTCTGGATGATATTACCCTCGCCCATCGTGACCGTCTGCTTATCGACATAGAACAACGATGGATCAATTAAGTTGGGGAAGGATATCATGGGATTGTCAATGCTCTCACGGATGCGCTTGACAGCCTTGTTATCGTTGATGGCAATAGCAATGGCCAGCGGCTCACTGTAACTGGAGAGCAGTTCCATTCCTCCCATCACCTTCCCATAGCTGGAAACTTGCATTCCCACAGGCTTGGAGTCGTCAAAGAAGCCTACCAGATTCCAATCACAGCAACCACTTGCATTGATTCTGTTAATCAGACAGGCAACTTCCTTACCAAATCCTCCAGCTCCATAGATTGCGATATTCATTTTCTATAAAGTTTTGGTTTTTAGGATTTTCACAAAACAAGTCAAGGCTTGCAGCAGGCGATCACCTCACGCGCCACACGCTCGACGTCTTCATCACTCACCCAGGGGCCACTGGGCAAGCACAGTCC
>ODAJ012174433.1_pt1 | contig 17374 bp, 16 predicted proteins | sample 1539241 | NCBI WGS metagenome assembly ODAJ01 (sample SAMN02144231, study PRJEB22623) | gut metagenome | biome: sheep rumen | host: Ovis aries | place: New Zealand
ACGACGGCAAAGCGTCGGTCATGATGCAGTATGAGGAGGGCGTCGATCCGAACCGCTCGCGCGATCTGGGGCTTGCGGCCAATATGAGTGAGGTCATGCTCGCCATGTACCAAAGCTCGGACAAGCTCAATTCCTGCTTCGTAGCGACGACGGACGGCTGCATCCTGTTTGTGGACAACCGCGCGGGCGCGTACTTTACGGAGTCCGGCGAGCCGGAGCTGCATTTCGATGTGCGGCACCGGCCGTGGTACACGCAGGCGGTCGAGGCGGGCGAGCTGATCTTCACGGGCGTGGAGCCGGATTCGTTCACGGATATCCTCGGCCTTGTCTGCGCGGCGCCGGTCTATCGGAACGGCGAGCTGGTCGCGGTCGTCGGCGCGGATATCTTTCTGACCTCGATCAGCGATTACGTCCGCACCGCATCGTCGGAGAACGGCTTTCTGTGCGTGATTGACGACGAGGGCCGGGTGCTGTTTTCCGCAAAGAACGAGGGCGTGTTCAAGGCCGAGCTTTCCGCCGATGCGCAGGATCTCAGGCAGAACGAAAACAAGGCGCTCGCGGATTTTGTGACAGCGGCGCTTACGGGACGGACGCCGCTGACGCTGGTTTCCGTTGACGGAAAGGATTATTACATGGTCGGCGCGCCGATGGGAACGCTCGGGTGGACGGTCGTTTCCGTCGTGGAGAAAGAGATCACACAGCAGCCGACAGCGGTCATGCTCGCGCAGTATGCGCAGATCAACGAGAATTCGCTCGCCACGTTCCGGGAAGGCGCGGGGCATTCGCTGAACATGGTGGTGCTGCTGACCGCGCTGATCGTTGTGCTCGCCGTCACCGGGGCGCTCGTCCTTGCGGGACGCATCGTGAAGCCGCTGCGGATGATGACCGAGCGCATCAATGCGCTGAGCGGCAGCGACCAGGCGTTTGAGATGGAGGACAAGTACCGCACGGGCGACGAGATCGAGATTCTCGCGGAATCGTTTGCCACGCTGTCCAAGCGCACGCGCACATACATCGAGGAGATCACCGAGATCACCGCCGAAAAGGAGCGCATCGGCACGGAGCTGTCGCTGGCGACGCAGATTCAGGCGGCGATGCTGCCGCATATCGTACCGGCATTCCCGGATCGCACGGACTTCGATATCTTTGGGAGCATGGATCCGGCCAAGGAGGTCGGCGGCGACTTTTACGACTATTTCCTTGTGGACCCCGATCATCTGTGCATGGTGATCGCGGATGTGTCCGGCAAGGGCGTGCCCGCCGCGCTGTTCATGATGGCGAGCAAGATCATCATTCAGAGCGTGGCGATGCTGGGCAAGTCCCCCGCGGAGATCCTGACCAAGACCAACGAGGCGATCTGCTCCAACAACGAAGCGCAGATGTTCGTCACCGTGTGGGTCGGCATTTTGGAGCTTTCCACCGGCAGGCTGACCGCGTCCAACGCGGGTCACGAATACCCGGTGTTCCGGCATCCGGACGGCAGCTTCGAGCTGTATAAGGATCGGCACGGCTTTGTGATCGGCGGCATGGAGGGCGCAAGATACCGCGAGTATACGGTGCAGCTGGAGCCGGGTGCGAAGCTGTTCGTCTATACCGACGGCGTGCCGGAGGCCACCAATGCGCAAAACGAACTGTTCGGCACGGATCGGATGCTCGACGCGCTGAACCGGCAGCCGGACGCGACCCCGATGGGCGTACTGCAGAACGTGCGCGCCGCCGTGGATGATTTCGTGCTCGACGCCGAGCAGTTTGACGATCTGACGATGCTGTGCCTGGCCTATAAGGGAAAGGAGCCCGACCATGAAGGAACTGACGCTTGACGCCGTTGTACAGAACATCGAAGCCGTGACCGACTTTGTCAACGCCGCGCTGGAGGAATGGAACTGCCCGATGAAAGCGCAGATGCAGATCGACATGGCGATTGACGAGCTGTTCGGCAATATCGCGCAGTATGCCTATGCGCCGGGCACCGGCAAGGCGACCGTGCGCATCGAGCCGCTCCAAGAAGCGCGCGGTATGCGTCTGACCCTGATCGACAGCGGCAAGCCCTACGATCCGCTCAGCGGCGGCGATCCCGATACGACGCTGTCCGCAGAGGAGCGCGGCATCGGCGGGCTCGGCGTGTTCCTCGTCAAAAAGACGATGGACGACATGCGCTATGCGTACGAAAACGGGCAGAACGTGCTGACCGTGGAAAAGCGGTTCTGAACCGAAAAAGACAGATTTGCGCCGCGCGAAGCGCGGCAGAAAAACGGAAAAGAGGAAATAACATGAACAACAAGACGATTCTTTCAACCCTTTTGGCAGCGTTGCTGCTTCTGACCTGCTTTGGCTGCGCCCAAAGCCAAGACGCGCCCGCGACGAGCGCAAACGCACAGACGGCGCCCGCGACGAGCGCAAACGCACAGACGGCGCCGACGTATGCGACCGTCGGCGAGCTGCTGGCCGATACAAAGGTAAACCATGAGCAGCGGGCAACGTTTTTGAACCACTATATAGATGCCTTCGAGCTGAACGGCGTCTACTACCGCGCGGTGGCAACGCTCACCGACGAGCAGGAGCAGGCGATCTTTGATCTCGACTGGAACGACCCGGATCACGACGCGAAGGAGGCGGAGATCCTGAACCCCATCGCTATCGACAGCATCGAGAATCTGACCGAGCAGATCCCCGCGCAGGCGGAGCTGGACAAGCTCGTCGGAAAGACCGGCAAGGATTTGCTGGACGAGGGCTGGTCGTGCGGCAGCTACAACCTCGACGATATGGAGTTCTGGATGAGCAAGGACCCGTTCTCCTACAGCGTGATCTTTGACAGCAACGGCGACAAGCCGGAGAACACGGATGATTTCGACGCGGAAGAAGCGATTCAGTCGTATACCGTCAAGTCTGTGACGTATCAGGGCCTCGGCGACGCGACGAATATCTTCCCGGAGGAATGACCCATCGGGCGAGGAAAGAAGACGGATAATGAGCAAGCATCCGGACCCTGCGGATTCCGCGGGCTTTGTCCTGCTCGCGGACTATGTGCCGCATATCGTGCAGGAGATTCGCTACTATTCCACCTATAACTTCATCGGCGAGCGCATCGACGGTTATGAAGCGCCTTGCGCGCTGCTGACCAAGGAGGCCGCCCGCGCGCTGAAGGCGGCGAGCAACGAGCTGTTCGTGCAGGGCTACCGGCTGAAGGTATTCGACGCCTACCGTCCGGCCTGCGCGGTCAAGCAGTTTGTGCTGTGGGGCATCGAGGATACCGATATCCGCATGAAGCCGTACTTCTATCCGGATCTTCCGAAGCAGGAGCTGTTTTTGCGCGGCTACATTGCCAAGCAGTCCTCCCACAGCCGCGGCAGCGCGGTCGATCTGACGCTGCTCGATATGAAAACCGGCAAGGAGGTCGATATGGGCAGCCCGTTCGATCTGTTCAGCGAGGTATCGCACCCGGATTACCGGGGCATCACGCCGGAGCAGTACGAAAACCGTATGCTGCTGCAAAAGGTCATGGTGCGCAACGGCTTTGCCCCGATCGACTGCGAATGGTGGCACTTCTGCCTGAAGGACGAGCCGTATCCGGATACCTACTTCACGTTTCCGGTCACGCTCGAACCGTAACGACGACATAAAAAGGACGAAGCTGTTTGGGCTTCGTCCTTTTGCGTGCAGGGAAGTTTATACGTCGATCTCCGCGGTGAGGATGCGGACGTGCTTGCCGAGGTGCTTCACAAGCGCTGCATAGTAGTTCTCCTCGTGCTCGGCCATTGTGCGGAAGAACTCGTCGCGGAACCACGGCTGCTCGAGCAGCATGCCGTAGGCGATATGCACGGTCTGGCGCGCCGGCGCCTGCGTCATGTATTCCGGAAGATAGGCGTCGTTCTGCAGGTCGATGTTCGGGATCTCGGAAACCTTCGTCGATACGTGATAGTACCGCTCCGCTTCCGGACGATGCTCGATGGCGAACTTATGCGCTTTGCGGTAGAGGTCGGGGTTGACTTCCGCGACGACGCGCATTGCTTCGAGCCAGCTTGTGCCCGCGGTCTTGACGTGGATGTGGCCCTTGGTCACACGCGCGACCGTGGAGAACACCGCAAACTTGTCCGAGCCGGAGTGCAGCGACAGCTTGTAGCCGAAGAAGTCCGCAATCTCCTGATGCACGACAAAGTCATGCGCAAAGTCGTTCAGGTTGCCCGCATACTCGATGCCCTTTTCGAACGCGCCCGAGAAGTGCGGCGCGCAGCTGATCGGGGTGATGCCGACAGAGTGCAGTTCGTTGCCGATCACAAAGTGTTCGGTCGGGGTCGTGATCGTCAGCGTTTCGTCAATCGACAGCTCGAAATCGACCTCGACGGTCTTGATCTCGTCGATGTAGCGGAAGCAGTCGATCGCGTGGCGGATCGCATCCCAGAACACCACGACGACGCGGCGGAGCTCGTTCTCCTCCATGTGACCGACAATCGGCAGCTCCTTGTTGAGGTACGTTTCCTCATAGTGCTTGCGGACGTCCTCGGGCAGCGCGGCATAGAGCTCGTTGATCTGCTCGACCGGATAGGTCGCGGCCTTCTGGTCGATATGCTCGGAGCAGTCGAGCGTGACCATCGTGCAGCCGGATTCCAATGCGTACTTGATTTCCTCTTTGGTTTTGAGATGGTCGCCGTCGGCGCCGAAGCCCTTTTTGTAGCCCTCCTGGAAGACGTTGAAGGATGCGGCGGAGATCACGTCGGTAAACGTGCGGTGCGTGAGGTTCAGCTCGCGGATGGACTGCTGCGCGAACACGGGGTAGATGTCATGCTCGCCGATCGCGCGGATATGGCCGGGCGTGGCAAGGCCGAGGCGGTCGCCGAAGCCCATCGTGAACTTGTGTCCCTTGTGGGACGCGGGCTTGGTGTAGGGGAACAGCGTCTGCAGCGCGGCGGCGTTCTCATTGGTCAGCGGGCAGAGGGCAAGGTCGTTCGCTTCGCCGCAGGGCGTGAACAGGTCGGCTTTGTCGCCGGCGACGGCGAGCAGCTTCGTAAGGTCCTTTTTCACCATCGCAACGACGGTGCCTTGGGCTTCGTCCACGGAGCGTTCGTAGACGAACAGGTTGGTTTCGGCCAGCTTAGCGCGGAATTGATCAACAGTCATGGGCATCATTTCTCCTTCTCAAAAGTATTCTCTGGTTTCATTTTATAATAAGATGAAGCATTTGTACAGGGGGTGCTTCATCCGCTGTCCGGGATTCTTTTGGCGGCGAACCGAAAAAACGGATTGCCATTTTTGCGCGGCAATGGTATGATGCAGACATAGAAATGATTTCGGAGGTCAATTCCATGCTGCAAATCGGTATCCGTCTGCACGACGTAAACACCACGCGCGACAAGGCGTTTCAGTCGATGGAGGAACGTGCCAAAACCGCGCGCGCCGAGGGCTTTTCCTGCGTGCACCTGGCGCTGCACAAGGTCATCGAGGGCGTCACGTTCGACGACGCAGCCATGACCGAAGGCCTTGCCATGCACATCAAGCGCGTCTTTGCACAGAACGATCTCGATGTGGCGGTGCTCGGCTGCTATCTGAATCTGGCACACCCCGATCCGGTCAAGCTCGCCAAGATCCAGTCGCGCTATGTCGCCAACATCCGCGTCGCCGCCCAGTCCGGCGCGTGCATGGTCGGCACCGAAACCGGCGCGCCGAATGCGCAATACCGCTATGAGCCCGCGTGCCACAGCAGCGAAGCCCTCGAAACGTTCATCCGCGGCCTTGCGCCTGTGGTCGAGACTGCCGAAAAATACGGCGTCACGCTTGCCATCGAACCGGTCTATACGCATATCGTGTACAACGCCGACCGCGCCCTGGAGGTCATTCGGGCGATCCAAAGCCCGAACCTCAGGATCATCTTCGATCCGGTCAACCTGCTCTCGGTCGAAAACCTTGCCGAGCGCGACCGCGTGATTGCCGATGCAATGGACAAGCTCTGCGACCGGATCGCCATGGTGCATATCAAGGATTACGCGCCGCAGGGCGGAAAGCTCCTGAACCTTGCCGCGGGCACGGGGGAGATGGAATACACCGAGATCCTCCGATTCTTAAAGGCCCGCAAGCCCTACGTGATGGCGACGCTCGAAAACACCGACGATACGAACGCCGTCTTCTCGCGCGAGCATATTCAGCGCCTGTACGACGCAATCTGATTTTTTCTTCTTTGGGCACGGTTCATCCGTGCCTTTTATTATTTTCGGTTCACCCACGGCACGCGGCCGGGGACGGCGGGGGATTCATAAAACCGGGCGGTTTTGTCGCGCACGGTCGAGCCCCATTTGTCGAAGCCCGCGGGCGCGATATGGTCGCCGTAGACGCAGTTTATAAACGAGCAAAGTCCGTCGTTGCGCCAAGGCCGTGCAAGGTATACGCTGCCCGGCGCGACACCCTCGCCGTGCGTGAAGGTGCAGTCCGAAAACCGAAAACCGGTTTGCTGCTCCCTCTGATGCGACGGCGCGGCGACATAGCCGACTGCGCGTCCGTCCGCGACCGAGCGGATTTCGCAGTCCGAAAAGACGGCCTCCGCACCGCCGAAAATGAAATCCACGGAGCCCTCGATCCGGCAACGGTCAAATGTCGCCCGGATATGGACATTCCGGCAAAGTGCCCGCGGCAGAAGGTCGCGGTAGCGCACCAGCAGATCGGGCGGCAGCGGCCCCAAAAACAGCGTGTCCTGCGTCGAGCACAGCGCACAGTCTCTTGCCGCAAACCCGTCCGCATACACGGAAAGCGCCACCTGCTGTCCGCGGCTTTCGGGCTGTCCCGCGTCGTTGACAATCGTAAGGCTTTCGAATGTTACGTCCGGCGCGGTCACAGCGACGGAAAAAGAACGAAATGTGCCGAGCGGGCGGCCGATTTGATCCATATTTCGTGCATAATCCCCGAAAACGAGCCGCGTTGCGCCGGTATCGGCGCCGCGCAGCGTAAGTGAAGGCGTTTTGATGATGAGCTTTTCCCGGTAGTCGCCGGGGGAGAGAACCAGCACGGTTCCCGGCGGCGCGCAGTCAATCACATCCTGCAGCCGCTCCCTCGGACCGATACGCCATACTGCCATCGACAACCTCCCCGTCCGTGCTCCGGACGGTTTCTTTATAGCATATTTTCGGCGCAAACGGTATGTAAAAAAACGAAGATATCCGTTTTGTGCAGAAATAAGGTCGTTTCACCCATGTACAAAAGGTGTAAAAAAATTAAAATATTTGTAAAGAACGGTATGCGGGGTTACTATGCCCGGATGCGGTTTTTCGGATCGGCTTCCGCAGCAAAACGGAGCCGGCGACACGGCTGAAGGCAGGAGGAAACGGATGAACAGGCAGCGGTCACTCGGCGAGTATCGGGCAATCGACCTCGGGCTGTTCGGCGTGATGCTCGCGGTGTTCGAAACGATCCTCGTCACGGCGGCGACCAAGCTGTTTCCCGCCGAGCCGTACACGGTTTCTTTGGCGGCGGCGATCACGGCGATCGTGCTGATGCGGTGGGGCGCCTTTGCGGCGATCCATGCCGTGCTCGGCGGATTGGTGTTCTGCATCGCGTCCGGCGCGACGGTGCAGCAATACGGCATCTACTGCGTCGGAAACCTGTTTGCGCTCGGCGCGCTGCTGCTGTTTCGGTGGCTCGGCAAGGAGGGGATCCGGACCGACGCGCTGCGGAGCATGGCGTTTGCGCTGATCGTGCAGCTTTTGATGCAGCTCGGGCGCATGGCGGTCGCGCTCGCGTTCGGCAATCCGGTCGCGGTGTGCGCGGGCTTTTTCACGACCGACGTGATCTCGGATCTGTTCACGGTGGTGATCATCTGGATCGCGCGGCGGCTGGACGGGGTCTTTGAGGATCAGAAGCATTATCTCATTCGGTTGCAAAAAGAGAATGAAAAAGATAAGGGGATGGATTGATGGAAAGTAAAGCGGCGGATTTCCTCGTATATGAAGAGGCATCGAAAGCATATCGTGAGAACCCGGAACAGCGGGTCCGCGATGATGTGGAAAAGCACTACTGGCGGAACGTCGGGCTGACGATTCTGAAGGATTGGCGTCTGTACCTGATGCTGATCCCGATGATCCTCGTGTTCCTGTTCTGGCGCTACTTCCCGATGTATGAGCTGCTCGGCAGCTTCAAGGTGTCGGACGAAGTCAAGCCGGTGGCGGAACAGCTGTTTTCGGGCTTTTCCTATTTCAAACGTCTGTTGGTCGGCGGCGACGGCCTTTCCACGGAGTTCTGGCGTGCGTTCCGCAATACGTTCCTGCTGAGCTTCTACGGCCTGTGCTTCGGCTTCCCGATGCCGATCATCCTCGCCCTGTTCTTCAACGAGATCAAGTCGAACATCGTGCGTTCGACCTGCCAGGTGCTCACCTACCTGCCCAAGTTCATGTCCACGGTCGTTATGACAACGCTTGTGACGATGCTTGTCAAGCAGGGCTCGCTGATCTCCGGCATGGGCATCGTTTCGCAGGCGCTCACCTCCATCGGTATTTTGCCGTATGAGATCGCCAACGCGGGCCTATTGAACAACCCGAACTTCTTCCGCGCGATCTATCAGATCAGCGGCATCTGGGAGGGCGCGGGCTACGACAGCATCGTGTACTTCGCGGCGATCATTGCGATCTCCCCGACCAGCTACGAGGCGGCGCAGATCGACGGTGCGGACAAGATGGCGCAGATGCGCTACGTCGTGCTGCCGAGCATCCTTTCCACCATCGTCATCATGCTGATCACGCGAATCGGTTCGCTGCTCAATATCGGCTATGAAAAGGTCCTGCTGCTCTACAACCCGAACACCTACGTCACGGCGGATGTCGTCTCCACGTTCGCAAACCGCTACGGCCTCGAGGGCGCGGCAAAGGGCATTGCTTCCGCGGCGGAAATGATGAACAACGTCATCGGCATGCTGCTCGTTATCGGCGCAAACACGATTGCGCGCAAGGCGTCGGATGTATCGCTGTATTAAGGAGGGAACGGCATGAAACGCAAATTAGAGGTTTCCGAACTGATCTTCAAGATCATCAGCTATACGCTGCTGCTTGTGTTCTCGCTCGCCTGCCTGTACCCGTTCCTGTACGCGATCTCCGCGGCGATCAGCGGCCGCGAGGCGGTCGAATACGGCCGGGTCATCCTGTTCCCCAAGGATGTGCAGTTTGAAGCGTTCAAGCGCATGTTCAACGACAATATGTTCTGGAACGCGTATTCCAACACGCTGTTCCTCACGTTCTACGGCACGATCTGGGCGTTGTTCGTCGCCATCCTCGGCGGTTACGCGCTGTCGAAAAAACGCCTGCTGTTCCGGCGCTTCTTCAACTTCTTTCTCGTCTTTACGATGTGGTTCTCCGCGGGCCTTGTACCGCAGTATCTGAACTATTTGCAGACCAAGGCCGTGTTCAATTCCGTCGGCATCATGGACGATAAGTGGCTCGTCGTTATCGCTATGGGTATGGCGGCCATGAACATCATCCTGCTGCGCAACGCGTTCGAGGGCGTTCCGTCCGAGATCGAGGAGGCCGCCATCGTAGACGGTGCGACCGAGCTGCAGGTGCTTACGAACGTCTATATCCCGATGACCAAGTCCACGATTGCGACCGTTGCGCTGTTCTTCGCCATCTCGCGTTGGAACGGCTACTTCTGGGCCAGACAGATGATCTCCAACCCGAACGAGCATCCTCTGCAGGTTTTCATCCGTCTCAAGCTTGAGGAGTTTACCGACCCGGACCGTATGGCCGGCTGGAACGAAATCTACGCGTCCGACTCGGTTATCTACGCGCTGATCGTCTGCTCGATCGTCCCGATCCTGATCATCTATCCGTTCATTCAGAAGTACTTCGCCAAGGGCGTCAACGTCGGCGGCGTCAAGGAATAAGCGGTGTTTGCCGGTCTTCCGGTTGACATAGAAGAAAAAGAAGAATCATACAAGGAGGAACTTATGAAAAAGACCAAGACTTTGCTTGCGCTGACGCTTGCGGCTTTGATGCTGTTTGCGGTTGTCGGCTGCGCGAAGATCGACGTGACCGAGTATACCGCTCCGGCCGCAACGACCGCTCCGGCCGCAACGACCGCTCCGGCGCAGTCCGCTTCCAACAATACGCAGAGCACCACGCCCGCCCAGTCGGCGGACAATAATGCTGCGGCTCCCGAGGCGAACACGCCTGCGGAACCGGCCGTTCCCGAACTGACCTATGCGGATGGCACCAAGCTGCGCATTGCGGCGGGCTATCAGAAGCGCACCAACGCGATCACCTTTGACGCGGACATCGCGGGCGAAGGCATCACGCTGGCGGACGGCGTCACCTACCACACCGGCGACCTCAAGCCGACCTGGGTGGCGGTGCAGAACCTGCTCAACATCGAAATCGAAGATAAGTTCACCGGCGCCGGCTCCGCAAGCAAGGAGTTCGATTACTGGAAAGAGCGTATGGACGAAGTCGATCTCATCAACGGCGGCGCAGTTCAGCTCTCCGAGTACGGCGAGGAAGGCGCGATCGTCAACCTGGCCGAGTATCTCGATCAGATGCCGAACTTCAAAGCGTACCTCGACGCGAACCCCATCGTTCGCCTCTCCATCACCGGCAACACCACCACCGGCGCGATCTACTTTGCACCGTACTTTGACGGCGTCAACGATATCGAGCGTATGCCGCTGATGCGTGTGGACTGGGTTGCCAAGCTGCTGGACGGCGAAGGCGCGTTTGCTGCCGACGCTTCCAACAACACCGCCGCGCCCGTCTATCAGCCCTATATGCCGACCTCCGGCAAGGTAGAGGTTGAGGTCGTGAAGCTCGACGCCTCCGGCACCGAGAAGATCACCAAGGACTATGACGCCGCAGGCAACATCGTTGCGACGATGAACGCTGCCGGCTCGGTTGACGGCGTGACCGCGGTCAACATGCTCCGTGACTACATCGACAAGGCCTACAACGGCTACTACGGCACCGAACGTTCCAACCTGTTCATCGGCCAGAACGCCGCGTGGGATGCGGACGAACTCGTCGCTCTGCTCCGCTGCGTCGTCGCCAACCCGCAGACGCTGAACGGCACCGATACGATCCAGGGCCTGTTCTCCCGCGAGGACAACAACAACCAGCGCCGCGTCGATATGTTCCGCTTTGCGGGCACGCTCTTCGGCGTACGCGGTATGGAATCCCGTCAGGATTACCTGTATGTCGGCAGCGACGGCAAGCTCCATGACGCCCGTCAGGAAGTCGACACCTATAAGGCCCTCGAGAAGATGAACGACATGGCGAAGGAAGGCCTGATCTCCAGCGCGTTCCTCAACACCGAAGACGTTAAGAGCCAGAACTACCTTGAGCAGGATCTCGGCTTCATGCACTATGACTACAACCAGACCCAGACCCTGTTGAATAAAACCAAGCTCGACAATGCGGCGGGCGAAAAGTACATGGCGGTCATGGTTCCGGTCGCACGTTGGAACGACGGCACCGGCGAGCAGTTCTTCCGCTTCACCGAGTCCTGGCGTTCGGTCAAGACCGATGCTTGGGGCATCTCCGTCAAGGGCGTTGCGGGCGATCAGGATAAGCTCAACGCGGCGCTGAAGCTCATCGACTTCGCGTACAGCGAGCAGGGCCAGATCCTCATGTCCTACGGCCCGGATGCGTTCATCAAGACGAATGCGGACGGCTCCTATGTCACCTTCAATTTCAACGGCAAGGAAATGCCGGTGATCGCGGATGCGACCTATGAAGAGCTGTGGGCAAAGGCCGGCGGCAACTACACCAACTACGCCCGTAACTACCTCGGCTCCACGCTGTCCTTCGTGAAGAGCCAGGCGTTCGAGTATCAGTGCACGCACGAAGTCGGCAAAGAGGGCGCAGGCCATATCTCCGTCGCCATCGGCTTCGGCACGATCAAGCATCCGGAGCTCGCCGTCACCGAGAATCCGTGGTACACCTCCGTGCCGACCACCCTGCCGAACACCAAGCAGGAAACCGACCTGATCAACAGCTATTCCGATCTGACCAACAAGTTCAGCACGAACAAGGGCGCCGAGAACCTGTTCGTCAACCAGATCGTCAGCGGCTATGCAGCTGAGGGTATGCCGGACGCCGAGGGCAGCGCCTCCTACGTTGCTACCACGATGGGCGGCGCACAGTATCTGCAGCTCAAGCAGAGCGCGTATGATCGCCTGTTGAAGTACTTCGATACGCTGAACAAATAATCTCTGACATAACCATTCGCACCGACGGGGATCGCCCGATCCCCGTCGGGAATTCGGAAAAGAAACGGGCATACGGGGGAGTCGATTATGTATAAGAAACAGCTTAAACTGCAAAAGCTCATCTGCATCGCGGCTATCGTCGCGGCAGCGATCGTTTTTGTTTACGCACTCGGTATTATGACGGATCTGTACGATGCGCTGTATTCGACGATGATGAATCCGTACGATCTGACCGAAACGGACGTTCCGGGTTCGTACGTGTATTATCTGATGCAGCCGTTCAATCAGGATCTGCTGAAATACTCCATCGCCTTGATTCTGCTCGGCTGCCTGTTGTTCCTGACACAAACCCATTCCCGGAGAAAGTATTACATCGGGAACTTCGTTGCAATCGGCCTGTACGCGGTGGGGAACATCGCCATGGCGATCTGGGCGCATACCTGGATCGAGGGCTATAAAGCGTACTTTGTCACGCAGGTCGATTTTGAGGCCCTCAAGAATCATGCAGCGATGTGGAAAACGGCGTATGTGGATTCGACGTTCTGGTTCGATCTCCATTATGTCGTATTTGCGATCACGCTGATCGTGACCGCGCTGCTGATCGTCAACCTGATTTGGAAACTTCGGCTGATGAAGGAAGAAAAGCGGCTGATTGAAGCCGGAAAGGAAGCTTTGGCATGAGTATGAACGAAGAACAACTGATCCGTCGGGACCGGATGCGTTTCACGAAAAACACGCTTTCCTCCGGCCTTGCGCTGCTTGCGATTTTATTGAATGTCCTTTACTTCGTCAGCATCTATAAATCCGATGTCGGATCGTATTATTACAACATCCTGATCGGCGCGTCCGTGCTGTACAACCTCGTCTTTATGCTTGTCGTGTTCCTGTCGTCCGAGGGCGTCAAGGGCTATAAGATCGGCTATGCGTATGTGCTGATCGTCGTCGGCCTCTTGCAGATCGTCCGCATCTTCATTCTGCCGATGCGCGCCCATACCGCGACCGTCACGATCAATCAGCAGGAAACGATCGTCATGCAGACGGCGCAGTTCATCCGCGTGATCGTGTATCTGTGCGCTTCGTCGGTCTGCTGCATCGTCGCCGGTATCGTCGGCATCCAAAAGAGCCGCACGCTCTCGGCATATATGGCGACGCTGAGTCAGAAAGCGGCATAAGGGAGGAACCGGTATGGCAACACTTAGCTTACAGCATATCGACAAGATTTACGACAACAAAGTACAGGCGGTCTTTGATTTCAACCTCGACGTCAAGGACGGCGAGCTGATCGTGCTGGTCGGCCCCTCCGGCTGCGGCAAGTCCACCACGCTCCGCATGATCGCCGGCCTGGAGGATATCTCCGCGGGCAAGCTGTTCCTCGACGGAAAGGATATCACCGCAACGCCCGCCAAGGATCGTGACATGGCGATGGTCTTCCAGAACTACGCCCTGTACGGCCACATGACCATTTACGAGAACATGGCGTTTTCGCTGACGCTCCGCAAGGAGAATCCGAACGTCATCCACAAAAAGGTGCTCGCCGCAGCCGAAATCCTCGGCCTCACCGAGCAGCTGAACAAGAAGCCGGCGCAGCTGTCCGGCGGACAGCGGCAGCGTGTTGCGATGGGTCGTTCCATCGTCCGCAACCCGAAGGTGTTCCTGTTCGATGAACCGCTTTCCAACCTCGACGCCAAGCTGCGCGGCGCGACCCGCCGCGAGATCCTGCTTCTTCATAAGCGGCTGAACGCGACGATGCTCTACGTTACGCACGACCAGACCGAGGCGCTGACGCTGGCGGATCGCATCGTGTGTATGTCGATGGGCTATGTGCAGCAGGTCGGTACGCCGCTCGAGCTGTACGATACCCCGGCGAACCTGTTTGTGGCAAGCTTTATCGGCCTGCCGCCGATGAACTTCTTCCACGTCACCGTGGGCGAGGGCGAGCTGGTCGGCAGCGAGCTGCGCGTGCCACTCGACGCCGAAGAGCAGAAAACGCTTGCCGCCTATAAGGGCAAGGAGATCGTCCTCGGCGTCCGTCCCGAAGATATCGTCGAAGGCGGCGCGGTGTCGGTCAAGGTCTTCTCGAACGAGAACCTCGGCATGAACACGCTGGTGCACGGCCATTTGGGCGATTCCAAAAAGCCGGAGGACAAGATCACGTGTAAGCTGCGCGGCTGGTGCGATTATCGTCAGGGCGATCGCGTGCAGGTTTCCTTTGTGAAGAAGCATTTCTTCGATAAGGATACGACCAATGCGATCAGAGGGGAGAAGTAACGATGAAAAAAGTTCTTACCGTCATTAAAGAGTTCTTCCGCAAGCTGCTGGTTGCCTTGAAGCGCCGTCCGCAGATCATTCCGATGATCGCGCTGGGGATCTCTTTCCTCGTGTATTCGCTGAACCTCATGAACATTTCCGACACGACGGCCAAGATTCAGGGCCCCGGCATGGGCCTTTGCGGGTTCGCAACGATGCTGTTCTCGCTGCTGTCGTTCGTGTGCTTTTTGAACGCGTTCCCGCGGCGCAAGAAGGTAAATATCCCGATGCTCGTGCTCATGTTCGTCATGATCGCGGTCATCATCTTCTGCGATGTGTTCTATCTCCGCGCGATCACCAACGCCATCACGCGTGCGGATAACCCGATCCAGATCACCAAGGCCACCGTGTATATCGCATTGGCGAACAACATGCTGAATGATCACATCATTCTGCTTGCGATTTCCGTCGGTCTCATTGCGCTGCTGCCGCTCTATGGCAAGCTGCTTCGGAAGATCAACACCTCCGTCAGCGTGGAGGACAACGGCAAGCTCGACGCCATCGACATTTCCGGAGAGGAATAAACGTTTTCCATGGCATCCAAAAGAAAGAAACAACCGTATAGTCGAAAACAGGAGGACGCTCGCGAAGCGTCCGCCTATTATCGGCTGAACACCAAGGCGGTTGATGATCTTGTCGAGGCGGATGAAAGCAACTCCCCGGTCGTTTCCGAAGCCGAGCTGAACAAGTACCGTTCAAAGGGCAAGTTCAAGCTCCCGATGTGGCTGAAGGTCGTGCTGATCAAAACGTGGTTCTACGGCGCGGTATGCTTCTTCTTCCTGTGGGGATTGGGCATGTATATCGCAGATCAGCTTGATCTGTTCGTCGCCACGGCGATTGCCCTCGGCATGGTCACGGATCTTTTGATCAACACGATCTTCCGCTACTTTGCCGAGACCGAGGGTGCAAACGACCGGTGGATGATGTTTCCCAAAAAGGGATTGGCGAGCTTCTTTTGGAATATCCTGTATGCGTTTGTCGTCCTGTTTTTAGTCGCAACGCTGTACAATGTCGTCAATATTGCGATCCTTGCCGTGACCGGCGCTGAGGACACCGTTCCGCTCGGTGTGGAACCGATCCTGTTCGGCGTGTTCTTCATGGGCATCGACATGGGCCTGATCGCCATGAAGCACGGTATACAGCGAATCTTTTCGGACGCCAAAGCCAAAGCGTCCGGGAAAGGAACGATGCCATCATGATGCAAACTCTGTACTGCGGCGCTTCGTCGGCGTGTCTCGAAATCGTGAACCGCGTTCCGTACCATACGCCGGAGCCGTACACAGTTTTTTTGAACGATCAGCTGCACAGCGTCACAAATGCCAACGTTTTCTCTCTGTTTTCGCTGCAGCCCGATACCGACTATACGGTGACGGTTCGCGGGGAAACGACCGGCGTGACGGACAGCGTTTCATTCCGCACCAAGGCCGAACGCTTTGCCGTGAATGTGCGCTCCTTCGGCGCAACCGGCGACGGCGTTTCGGACGATACCGAGGCCATTCGCACCGCAATCCACGTATTGCCGAAGGGCGGCCGGCTGATCTTTCCCAAGGGCGTGTATAGAACCCGCCCGGTGCTGCTGAAAAGCTATATGACGCTGGAGCTGTGCGAGGGCGCGACCCTGCTCGGCGAAAGCGATAAGACCAAATACCCGGTTCTGCCCGCCGTGGTGAACGACGCGGTCAGCGGGGAGGAGCATATCACCGGCGTGTTCGAGGGCGTGCCGAAGCCCATGTATCAGGCGCTGCTGTCGGCGCAGGACGCCGAGCAGATCACGGTCGTCGGCCCCGGCACCGTGGACGGCAACGCGCAGAACAGTACGTTCTGGACGACGTACCGCGAGGATCCGGTGGCAAGACCGCGGCTGATCTCGTTCCTGCATTGCCGCGACATCGTGTTCCATGGATTCACCGCCTGCAATTCGCCGTCGTGGAATTTCCACCCGTTCCATTGCGAGAACGTGTCGATCCTCGATGTGCGCGTGCAGGCGCCGAAGGACAGCCCGAATACCGACGCCATCGACCCGGAGGCCTGCGATCATGTGCAGATCATCGGCTGCCACCTCAGCGTCGGGGACGACTGCATTGCGATCAAGTCCGGCAAGATCGAGCTGTCCCGCAAGTACGCTTGGCCGGCCGATCACCATACGATCCGCAACTGTCTGATGGAGTTCGGCCACGGCGCGATCACGCTCGGCAGCGAGTCCGCCATGGGCATTAAGAACCTCAGCGTTTCGCAATGCCGCTTTGTCGCAACGGACAGGGGACTAAGGATCAAGACCCGGCGCGGCCGCGGAAAGGACTGCGATATCACGGGCGTCGCGTTCGACAATATCCGCATGGAGCGCGTGCTGACGCCCATCGTCATCAATATGTGGTACAACTGCTGCGATCCCGACCGCGAAAGCGAATACGTCTGGTCGCGTGAATCGCTGCCAGTCGATGAGCGGACGCCGCATCTCGGCACGTTCCGGTTTACGAATATGGACTGCACCGATGCGGAGGCGGCCGCGTGCTATATCGACGCGCTGCCGGAAATGCCGATCGACGAGGTGACGTTCGAGAATATCCGCGTTTCGTTCAACCCGGATGCCAAGCCGCATATTCCGGCGATGCAGAACTTTGCGGAGGAACGCCTGCGCCTCGGCCTGTATTTTGACAATGTGCGCCGCGTGCATCTGCAGAACGTCCGGCTGCTCGGCGCGGACGGGGATGCCGTGATCGCCAACCATTGCGGCATGGTAGACGGGGAAGCCCGCACGGAGGAATGATATGTACGAAATGATCGACCGCTATATCCGAAGCCTGATCCAAAAGTCCTCGCCGGATTATACCGCGTGGAACATGGAGCGCGTGCGCGAGGGCAAGCCCGCCAACTGGAACTATATCGACGGCTGCATGCTGACCT
>ODAJ011938230.1_pt1 | contig 17371 bp, 15 predicted proteins | sample 1539241 | NCBI WGS metagenome assembly ODAJ01 (sample SAMN02144231, study PRJEB22623) | gut metagenome | biome: sheep rumen | host: Ovis aries | place: New Zealand
TTGCGGAGGGTTAATTCGTAACCTCTAATTGTGACTTCGATAGGATCTCCTAATGGAGCTTTTTTACGTAGATAGACTTTTGCACCTGGAGTCACACCCATATCAAATAGTCTTCTACGAAGGCGACCTTCACCTTCTACTTTCTTAATTAGGCCAGTCTCGCCTATTTTAAATTCGTTTAACCTCTTAAGCATAAATTCCTTCCTTTCTATGCAACGAATATTTTGCTAGAGATATTTTTATCCAAGGCAAGTCTTCCGTTTTTAACGCGCAAAACAACTCCACCATTATTAGATGACAAAACAACCACAACCGAATTGATTGTGATTCCTAAACTTTCAAGATGTTTCTTTGTTTTCTCATCAGTTAGAACTTTTATAACTCTAACTTCGCTGTTTAATGGTGCTAAGAATATTGGCATAAAAACCTCCAACAGTTAGTCTTAACTAACACAAATATTATAGAGCGGTAAATTAGATAGTCAATAAAAAAGTTAGTCAATGCTAACTATTTTACTTTAAAATACTATTTTAGTTTACTTCTTAACGAAGGTTTTTAACTTTTCTAATGTGTCTGTTGAAAGGCTATGTTCGATCTCGCAAGCTTCTTCTTCAGCTTTTGTTTTATCAACACCTATTGAAATGAAAAATTCTGTTAAAAAATGGTGTTTTTCGAGTGTTTCTTTTGCAATTTTTGAACCATTTTCGGTTAAAGAAATGTAGCCATTTTTATCGACTAAAATTAACTTTTCTTCTTTTAATTTTTTCATTGCAACCGAAACACTTGGTTTAGAAAAACCTAGTTTATTTGCAACATCAATTGATTTCACTTTATCTTTTTCTAGTGAAATTTGAAGTATAGCTTCTAAATAATCTTCTTTAGACTTCTCGCGTTTCATTCTTATATTATTTTAGTTTAATTTATTTTATATGCAATTCAGATATTCACAAAAAATAAACCTCTTTGTTTATTTCGCAAAGAAATTTGCTAAAATATCTTCATTATGTCAATCGAAAATAAATTATCTACAGCACTTAACAAGAAAAAATCTATTATTCCTATTTTATTTGCACTTATGTGCATTTGTTTAATTTCAGCCGTTGTTGGGGTTGAACTTAAAGGGTTAAACAACTTAGAGCAACATTTAGCCTTTAACACCGGAGGCGAAATTTGTGCAATATTTGCCGCAGTAATGTTAACAATTTCTATTTTGCCGGCTTATAAACGTCAAAGTGGATACATTAGAACATTCGTTACGCTTATTGCTTTCTTATCTTTCACAATGACTTTAGATTTAGCTGAAGCGTTAGTTGATAAAGAACCACATTTAATTTGGCTTAATACAACATTTGCTACGTTAGTATGGATAAACGAAACTATTACGTTCTTCCTATTTTGGAATTACGTTACTCACGCTTTAAAAAGTGAAGGTCAAACAATTAAAATCTTACATATAATTGGCGGATTCTTCCTTTTAGGATTCATTTTACTTCCAGCTATTACAGCAATTGCGGGAGATCCGCTATATTTTTCAGTCAATGCTTTAGGCGAATACGAACGTAAAAAATTCTTCTGGTGGATTTCTAGAATTCCACATACTTACTTCATTATTGCCTCCATCATTGCTATTTTCCTTTCTAAAGAAAGCATTAAGAAAAAAATCGTTATTTCTGTCTTTATGGCTCTTCCAGTAATTGCAATGGGATCAGGTGGTTATAAATCTGGCGTTGCAATTCAATATGTTGCAATGATGATGTCAATTATTCTTATCTTTGCCTTTATATTCTCATCAAGAGAAAAGGATTTATACTCCACCAATAAAGAGCTTAGTCTAGCAACTAATATTCAAAAGCACATGCTTCCATCAATTTTCCCTGCTTTCCCTGAAAGAAAAGAATTTGATGTTTATGCTTCAATGACTCCTGCTAAAGAAGTTGGCGGTGACTTTTATGATTTCTTCTTAATTGATGAATATCACCTTGGATTAGTTATGGCGGATGTTTCAGATAAAGGAGTTCCTGCTGCTTTATTTATGATGGCATCTAAGATTATGGTTCAGAACTTTGCTTTAATGGGCAAATCTCCTTCAGAAGTTTTAACTGCGGTTAATAATCAAATTTGCCTAAATAACCAAGACGAAATGTTTGTAACTGTCTGGCTTGGTATATTAGATTTAAGAACTGGAAAATTAGTGGCTTCAAATGGAGGCCACGAAAAACCATTAATAATGAATAAGAATGGTAAATTTGAAATGTATAAAGACGCTAACAACTTTGTTGTTGGTTGGTATAAAGGTCTCACTTATAAAGAATACACAATCCAACTCGAAAAAGGTTCTAAGATCTTCCTTTATACTGATGGTGTTCCTGAAGCAACTAATCAAAATGGTCGTTTCACAAGAGAAAGAATGATTTCAACTATTAATAAATTTGCAAAGAAAACTCCTCAAGAAATTGTCCAATCTATGAAACACGAATTAGACGAATTTGTGGGAAATAACAAGCAATTCGATGACATTACTATGTTATGCGTCGAATATAAAGGAATTTCTAATGAATAATTACAAAGTTCAAGCAAAATTAGAATTAATCAATAACATGATGAATCCTATACTTTCTTCATTAGAAGAAGTTAATGCTAATAAAAAAGCTCTTTTTCAACTTCATCTTTCGCTTGAAGAATTATTCTCAAATATAATTAATTATGCTTATGATAATAATGAGGGTATAGTTGATATCTCATATGAGATATTAGATGATAAAAAATATGTCAGAATTATTATCAAAGATAAAGGAAAGGCATTCAATCCTTTAGAAATAGATGATCCTAAATTAACAGGAAGTGCTAATGAAAGACAAATAGGTGGTTTAGGAATATATATCGTCAAAAAAAGTGTTGATGATATAAAATATCAACGACTTAATGATGAAAACATATTAGAAATTATTAAAAATTATTAATTGGAGGAATTAAATATGACAATCAAAGAAAAACGTGACGGAAATAAACTTGTAGTGTCTGTCGAAGGAAAAATCGACACCACCACTTCACCAGCTTTAAATGAATTTTTTCAATCAAATCTAAAAGATATAAAAGAACTTGAACTCGATTTAGAAAAAGTAGACTATGTTTCCTCTGCTGGTCTTAGATCAATTTTAGTCGCTCAAAAGATGATGGATTTAGTCAAAGGAAAAATGGTTGTCAGCCATGTTTGCAAAGATGTTTTAGAAACTTTAGAATTAACTTGTTTCACTGACATTTTAACAATTATTTAATTTACGATTTCTATGATTCAAAAGGAAGGCATAGCCTTTCTTTTTTTCACCTAAAAGTCAATAGTTATCTTAAATAAGTGAATGTTCCACTAAAGCCTTCATCAAATTTTTCCCAATAGCCTTGATAGCCAATTCCAGGTGCACCTTTATATAAATCGACTTCGCTTTCACTATAATCGAACTTGATCTCACCAGTTATATCAGCAAATGCTGAAGCACGAATTCTAATTGGAGTATCATCTTCTTTTCTTGGAATAAGGATTGCACCATTATCACATAGTGAATAGCATCCTGCAAAAGCTTCATAACCAATTAAGGTAGTGCCAGTAAATGACATGTGTGAAAGATTTGAGCAACCAAAGAATGCTCCATCTCCATAACTTTCTAAATTAGATAAATCGCCACTTGCATTAGTAAGTGAAGAGCATCCATCAAAACAATGGACTGGAAGCGAAGTAATATGACAATTTGTCATAGTAATATTTTCAAGTGAACTGCAGTTTTTAAAACCAGCATTACCAAAGGTAATTTCTTTATTCTCTGCTCCAAGATATTCAATCGTAATATTAGTGACGTTATTTAAGTTTTCAAATAAAGAATTTGATAATTCAACTTTTTCATCACTTGTTTCAGGAATTAAGTAAGTAACGTTATTAATTTTTCCGCATAATTCAAATACATCCACTACTCTAGTGACAATTTGACCATGAATTAATGAAATAGATGTTAATTTACTACAAGAAGAGAATGCACCATCATCTATAGTTAAATGAGTGTTCTTTGTAAAATCTAAACTTGTAAGAGATGTATTTTTAAATGCACCACCTTCAATTGACATTAAATCAACTAAGCTTTCGAAGTTAACGCTTCCTAATAATTTACAATTTTCAAATGCGCTTCCTTTAATACGTCTAAGCGTATTTGGTAAAGCAACATCTTTAAGAGATGTATCACCTTTAAATGCTTCATTTCCAATTTGATTTAGTGTAGCTAAAGATAAATCAAGATGCTCTAAAGATTCATACTCATCACAAGCATTTGCTTCAATATTTGTCCCGCCTTCCAAATTAATAGTTTTTAATTGTTGCTCATCAAAGGTTTTTGACATCAATTTAGTAAAAAATTTACTATTTGTATTTAAAGTTATGATACCAGTGCATCCATCAAAGATGTTTTCACCAATTTCACAATCTAAACTTGGCTTAAAAGTAACTGTATTAAAACCACTTAAATTAGCGAAAGCTTCATCACCAATATGACGAACTTTTTCCCCAATATTAACTTCTTTTATTTGAGTTCCTTTAAATGCTCTATCTCCAATATGAGATAAAGTACTTGCATTTGCAGTTAAGAAATCTTCAGTGATTGCTGTTCCATTAAATGCGTCATTTCCAACTTCACTAATGTTAGCGAAATTAGTTTCATTTAATGATGAACAATCTTTAAAAGCAGCTGCACCAATCTTGCTAACTACTAAAGAAGATCCTTCAATTTCTTGAATTTCAGTGCCTCTAAATGCATTTCCCCCAATTTCGTTAATTGCTTCTGGAAGTGTAATCTTTGTAGGAGCATATGGGATTGGATAGGCAAAGGCAATATGACCATCTTTAATAAGTAGTCTATCTTTTACACTAAAGACTTTATTTGCCTTATCAACAAAAATATTAAGTAAGTTAGGCATTTGATAAACTATCTCACTAGACATATCACTAGCAAAGCTAGGAATTATAAATTCTTTGATACTTTTATCAGACAAGTCTGATAATTTTCCTTCTTCAAATGTTGCATCAACAAAGATTGCTTCTAAAGAAATATCTCCATGATCACTTGGACTAATTGAATAATTAGGATTTGGTTCATCGCTTCCTTTTTTCCAACCAACAAATACAGCGTTTTCTTTTTCTACAAAAGGAATAGTGAAACTATCTCCATAACCATAAGTTAATGGAAGAGTTGAACCATCTGCACCGTGTAATTCATATGAAATTGAATATTGAATTTTACTATAGTGAGCTTTTAATGTGACATCTTTTGCAATACTCCAGCAAGTTAAATCAACTTGTTCACCTTTATATGTCCAATAATCAAAATTGTAATAATTTTTACTAGGGGTTGGGAAAGTTTCACTTACATCACTTCCAAAAACAACATCTATTGGATCTGGAATTGGAGTTCCTCCATCAGTATTAAAGTGAACTTTATAAGTATTAGGGGAATATTTTGCAGTTAAACTAACATCGCCAAATGTACCATTTGGAATAACAAAATTTTTAGTTGGATCAGTATAAAGTTCGCTCTCGTATCCAAGGAAGTTATAACCTTCTTTTGCTACATCAGGAATATGAACATCTCCATGATTATAAAAATATGATTTTGGAAGTTTTGTAAGAGACACTCCACCATCAAGTTCATAATCAATTTCATAAGGATGATCTTTATAATTGGACTCTAAAACATAACGAATTGAGTCGCTTTCTTTTTCGTATCCTGCGAAAATTAGATCCCAAGAAACGAAGTCGTAGTGGGTTTTAGTAGGAACTTCGGTAATATAATTACCTTTATGCTTTTTATTAATCTTTTTACGAGGAATATCTCCACCACCATCAGTTTTAAAATCAACTAAAGCTTTGCTTCCGTCTTCTTGCATTCCATAATCAATAAGATTTTCATAGTTATAAGCATGTTGCTCATATCTTTGTAAATTAAAGCCATAATTATATTTTTTGGCGCTGTCTTTGTAGTGATACATTTTTCGGCTACCAAAAATTTCACAAGCTTCTTTAAATTCTCTATCAACTAGGTGTTTAACACCAATTTTATATAGATTTTCTTTTTCTTCGTTACTTTTTTTAATGCCGAAAACTAATCCAAGAGTTAAACCAGCAACTAAAGCAAGCCCACCTACTATAGAGAGGATACCAATACTACGTTTTTTCATTGTTTTCTTGCCTCCTCTCCAATATAAATAAGCAAATCTGTAATATCTTTCATTGAGTAAGATAACCTTGTGCCTGTTGAATTAAAGTTGTTATCAGCTGAATATTCAGCAACTTTAAAAGTATTATTCAAATTAAGCATGAAATAATATTTGTAGTACATGAATTGAATTTTTACATCACTACTTGAGTTGTAATAATACTGAGCATGTGCGACTACATCAACACTTGCTTCAACAGCAGCTCTATAATATGAATTTCCAATAGCCATATCACTTGCAACATTGATGTTGTAAGAAGTTTTATTATCTTCTCTATGAGAAGAAACAAACTCAGCTAAATTGCCTTTATAAACTTCAGAGTAAGCAATGTCACCATCAAACAAGATACTTGTATCTCCTGCGGTGTTCATCGTAATATCAAAAGCAGTGTTTGTATTATATTCTGGAGCATCTGGTGCGGAATTCATGGTTGTAAAATATTGGCTAGCATTTGAAGTATCAACATTCATTCCTTTGCTCATAATTGTGGAAATAATAGCTAAAGTATGTTCTTCTTGAGTCTTTGAATTATCGAAATACATTTCTCCATTAATGTTAGTAGTAGTTACTTCACTTATTGTAGAAGTAAGTAAAGGAACTCTATCAATTCGTCCCATATAAATGAAGGCATCGAAATAATACTTAGCGCCATCATGAGAAGAATGCATTATGTGCATTTTTCCATTTTCGACTGTTGGAACAACCTGTTTTGTAACGTCGTAGCGTTTCTGAATTTTCTTATATAATGGATAAATATCCATATTTTTATAAATTTCAGTCGTTTTTGTTATTACTTGATCCCAACTAATGAAGTTATAGTTAAATAAAGAATCGTTTTCTCTTACTGGTCCATCAGGTGGATCATCAGGAATATGTCCAACTGATGGATCAACTTCAAATCTTCTAATTATTTTTCCATCATATGAATAGAATCTAACAAGATACATATTCATACCTTCAACAACGTTAAAGACATATGAAACTTCATGTCCTCTAAAGGCAATTGTTACAGTGTGCTCACCAACAACATTAAAGACATGTTTTAATCCATCAGGGAAATTAGCCATTTTCAATGGATAATGTTCAATAAAAGCGTCACAATAAACAATTTTAAGTTCAATATTGTATGTGTCAAAATAACCTATTTTGATTTCACTTGGAACATTTTCGAAAGTAATACTTTCGATATTAACCCCTTCTCTTTGAATGCTTTCAGGAGATGGAATAATTTGAACAATCGCTTCATCAATATCTTCTTGAGTTGGAGGAGTAGAACAACCTGCTAAAGCAGACATTGAAATAATTGAGGCGAATAAGGTGGTTAAAAATTTAAACTTCTTCATTTTTTATGCCTCCACCTTATAGTAAATGCCATAGACATCAATGTCTTCGGTTAGATAAGTAAACGTTCTATCCCAACCATAGAAGGTATAACCTTCCATTCCTTGCATAATTTGTTGTTCACTTGGAGCAACCGCGTCAGTTTTTTCTCTAACTCTACTTGTAGAAATTACTTGACATTTACCGTTATAGAACGTTGCAGTGTAATAAATAATTACTTTAACAACAGGAGTTAGAACAATGTCGTTATCACCGACAGTTATCGTATCTCCAGGGTTATAATTATTTGTTCCGTCTGTAAAACAGACAAAATCATAATAAGTCGCATCATATACAAATTCACCTTCCTTAATTCCAAAGGTATCATCGTATTCAAGACTAGATTCCATCTTGTCACCCTTTCCTTGGAATGAAACTAAATGAGGAAGATGAATTGTTTTTCCTTTTTCTACTTCAATAGTATTAGATACACCTTTAATAGATACTTTGTGTGCATCTTTACTATGATAATTAACAGTAACAACTTTACTTAAAGGTTCATCATCAAGTAAATAAGTAAATTCATCATTTGCTGTTATTGTAATATGAGCAGTAAATGCAGCAGGACAATTCTCACTAACAACAATGTTATTATTAGCTTCATCAATTTCTAAATAAGGAGAATCATCCTCAATTATGAGAGGTTTTGTTTGCTGAGGTTCATCTGCTCCGGGAATTTTTGTTTCAACAGTATCATTAGCTGCAAATCCTTTGACAGCAATTTTCATTTCCTCAACTGAGAAAACCTTTGTCATTAATATATTAGTAGTCTCAAGATAAGTAATCTTTTCGTTTATATCAATTGAATCTGGACCCATTAGATCAATTATGCTAAATGGTCTCGTGTATTCGAAGAATGGGAGTTTACCTTTAGCGAAGTCATACTTTGGATGGCAGCACAAGATATCAGCATAAGCTGATATTACGCCATATAAACCGATGTCTAGATTTACACCGCCAACAAATTGCGTTTGCTGGTTATCGCCCCAGGTAATTCCTACCATTCCTTTTAAATCAACATAAACACCACCTTCAAAAATGAGCCCGAAACCAAATATTTTTTCAAGGCCTGTAATACATAAGCCAACTCTAATTTGAAGACCAATTTCAAAGGAAAGTTGGCCCAATAAATCAATTTGGTGGGCTGAAACAGAAACAGATTCAGTGTTCGATGTATTTTCAACTCCATCATCTGATGAATAACTCAAAACACGCTCGGTATAGGTTTTGTAATAGTTGTATTCAAATAAAATTCTAAAATCCATCGTCAAGTGGATATCAAATTCAACAAAGAATGAGAAAATGCCACCAAATGGAATATTTAATGCTGCAATTGGAATAAGACGATCGTTTGCGGTTGTGCTATATTCATCGTCATCTTTGACCATGAAATAGGCTGGGTCATTTTCAAGCTTATTATAAGCTTCCTTAACCATTTGCTTCATGTCTGAAGTGTCTTTTTCATCAGGCGTGAAGTTTCTCATTAAGGCAATACTAAAACCAACTCTTTGTTCTACTTCTTGGGTAACCTCACCCTGAACAATAAGCCAATAAGGAATTCCTAAGAATTTCTTAAGTTTGTACGAGGCTCCTGTAGAAAGAGTCGAAATATATTGATAAGTAATAGTGATTTGTAATGCGGAAGTTTTTGCTTCATTAATTGGAATATTAACTCCAGCTTCAAGTTGGAAAACAAATTTCGGAGCATCCCAAGAGAATGTAGGATTAATAGTAATTGCTGTAAGAATATCGTACTTAGTGGCATTAGTTGGGTTTTTTGTAGCAATTAACGAGGCGTCAACAAGTCTATTAATTGAACGGTCATTAATTAAGTCTTTTTTAAATTGTTCCTTATCAAATCTAAGAGCGACATCTCTAAATTCTTTTGCTTTTTGCTCGTTTAGATAGATATCAAGAGCTTCATTGCCATTTTTGTCTTTATAAATCTCATGTAAATCAACATTTTTGTAAGTGACTTTATAACCATTACTTACTTTTTCGTTTTTAACGAATTTTCCATAATAAGAGTTCTTTTGATCCATTGCTGGTTTGCCTGCTTTAAATGGACAAATAGCAAAGTTATCGCCTTCTTTAAGACTTTTAAATTCATCAGTAGCGTATATTAGCTCATAAGTTGTATTTTCAAACCATTGTTTTGCTTCTTCGCTATTTGGATCAGCAATATCGGTTGTATCAAGATCAGCTTCTTTTAAAACTTTACTAGCATCAAAATACTTTAGATCTTTTGAAAGCTTATAAACAAAAGTATCTTCTCTTTCTATATCGAAATATAGTTTTCTAATAGTTGGGCTTTTGCCTTTAAAACAGAGATTTTGGTTAGCTAATTCTGCGGTATAAATTAAACCTTTTCTATAAAGACCGTTTCCAGGAATAATTTTGCATTCGGTTTCTCCAGGGGTGTAAGTATAATCTAAATCAATGCTTTCACAATCAAAATTATTTTGAATAATAATGTCATCTTCAAGACCGTTTTCATTTATTGTTGAAATTATCGCTACTTTCTCACTGTTTTCCAATTCAGGATTAGCAGTTAAAAGTAGTTCGAATTCAGGATCGACCTTATTGATGTGATCAGAGTAATAATATGCCTTATCATCATAATTAATAGGATCAATAGGTTTAAAATCTAAATCCTTAAGAATTGATTCAGGATCTTTGACTTCTGGAACTTTTTCAGGAGAGGATGGCTTTGCGCCGTTTGAGCATGCAGCCAACAAAAAAACAGTAGTAGCAGCTAATAGTAATTTTTTAAAACATCTTTTCATATTAAAACAATTATAACTCTATAAAATAGAGAAGTGTATATATTTACTAATTATAGTTGAATGCAATCTAATGCAAGCATGATAACAAAACCAATAATAAATGACCAAACACCATAATGGTCATGGCCTTCACTAGTCATTTCGGGAATCATTTCTTCTGCTACAACGTAAATCATGCATCCAGCGGCAAACGCTAAGGCCCAAGGCATAATTCCTTGTATTTGCATTGCTAAAAATAAACCAATAACAGCGGCAATTGGTTCTACTGCACCAGATAACATTCCAAACATGAATGCTTTCTTATTTGAACCAGTTTCACTTTTAATTGGTAAAGAAACAACAGCCCCTTCTGGAATATTTTGAATTCCAATACCAATTGCAAGAAGTAAAGCACCAATTAAAAGTGCTTCGTTATGAGGTTGAGATAAGGCAACGCCAAAGGCAATTCCAACTGATAAACCTTCAGGAATATTATGGATTGTAACGGCGAGGAACATCTTTGATGTTTTGCTCATCTTCTTAGAAGGTAAACCTTCGTCTTGTTTTTCGGCACTATGGAAGTGCGGAACAAGTTTATCTATGCCCCATAAGAAGGCCGCACCTAATACAATTGAGATTAAAACTATAAGCCAAGTTGGCATGTATTTTACGTTACTTTCAAGAGCTGGTTTAATAAGCGAAAAGAAAGAAGCAGAAAACATTACGCCAGCGGCAAATCCTGTAAAGATTTTGCCTAATTTAGGAGATATTTCTTTCTTGCGAATGAAGAAAACAAATAATGCACCCAAAGTTGTACATATAAAAATTAAAGGAATGCCAATTAAAGGATAGATATAATTCTTCAAATTATCTCCATCCGAATAACTTCTTTACGGCTTCTTCTTTATTAAAAGAAGTAATCCTATAACCTGTAGGATCTAGAATTAAATGAAGTTCTTTTTCACTTAAATCATGATCACAAATTATTTCAAGTTCATTATTTAAGTGAGAAGCTTTCACTTTTTTAATTGAGAAATTTCTTCTTATGATGTCTTGGACATGAGCTTCACATCCACCACATCTCATTCCATCAAGACCAATTACGTACTTATTCATATACACTCATTATATGCTTACAATACAAAAAAGAAAATAAAAAGTTAGTTATGTCTAACTATAAGTAAAACTTTTTAACATAAAATTAAAAATTTTACATTTACTAATATTTTTATATAATTGATAGGCACCTTAAGGAGTCGTTGTTATGGTAATTGTTATAGTTAGTGATGTTCTTGTTGGGGAAGGAAATGGCACCAATGTTGCCACGATGAATCTAGTAAGACATCTTACTTCAAAAGGTTATGAAGTTAGAATTTTGTCTCCACTAAAAGGAGTAGATAAAGAAGAAAAATATTATGTTGTACCAACCAAGAGTCTTGGTCCCTTGGACCACCTTATAGATAAAGTTGGTGTCAAGTTTGCAAAAGCAGATGACGAAATCATTAAAAAATGCATGAAAGATGCAGACTATGTTCATGCAATTGTTCCTTTCCATTTATGTAATAAAGTCATTAAACTCGCAAAAGAAAGACATATTCCAGTAAGTTGTGGTTTTCATATGCAAGCAGAAAACTTAACTTCGTATTTTGGTTTAAATGAAGTTCAATTTGTTAACAAAGCTGTCTATAAAGTTATTTACAAGACAACATTTTCAAAATGTGACGCGATTCATTACCCTACTGAATTTATTAGAAATGTATTCGAAACTAACATAAAACGTAAAACTCCTGGTTACGTTATTTCTAATGGCGTAACCCCAGATATGGTAAAAAAATATGTAGAAAAACCTGTAGAATTTAGAGATAAAATCATCATTTCGTCTGTTGGTAGACTTGCAAGAGAAAAATCACAAGACACTCTTATAAAAGCTATGAAGTATTCCAAACACGAAAAAGACATCCAAATTATTCTTGCAGGACAAGGTCTAAAAGAGAAAAAATACCGAAAATTAGCGAAAAATTTAACAAATCCGATCATAATGAAACAATTCAAAAGAGAGGACATTGTTAATCTTCTTAATTATTCAGATTTGTATGTTCACCCTGCAACAATTGAACTTGAAGGCATTGCTTGTATTGAAGCTTTAGCCTGTCAAAAAGTGACAATTGTTTCGGATTCTAAAAAGAGTGCTACTCGTTATTTTGTGGATGATAAAAAATGTATTTTTAAGCAAAGAAATCCAAAGGATTTAGCAAGAGTAATTGACTTTTATATTGACCATCCAGAAGAACAACAAAAAGTAATAGATGGTTATAAAGATTTTGCAAAAGAACATTCCGTTTCTAGATGTATGGAAAAGATGGAACAAATGATTCTTGAAACAAAAGCTAAATTTAATTAAAAACAGTACCGATTTCTCGATATTATAATACGCTTAGGTTTGTTTGCTAAAAATGATACAAATTAAACCATTTTTCTCAAATTTGAGCCACACCTTATTTAATTTAGACCTCTTTGAGCAAATGAAAAGCTCGAATAACAAGATCACTCGACATCTTATCTAACAGGCGTCCAACATATTTCTCCATTACGCTAAAGCGTACAGTCCTCTGATGTATTTATTTTTTTATGCCAATTTATATCAATAAGACATTATACTTTGTCAAATTCTCCATATTCACAGCCTACATTCTTGGCCTCAATTACATCAACTAATTTATTACGATGATATAAAGAAATTGTTCCGACACCATTGCCACCATTCCACAAGCGGTTATGTCTTTTCCTGCCATCTGGCGCTTCATAGTTAATCAAAAGCATATCCGCTTTTTTACAAGTGATATCTACCACCATCTTGTTATTCCAAGTTTTTTGTTGAACATGCCACACAATTTCATCATCAGTTTCATGTGATTCAAATTTTGTTCTGGTGTTGGTCCAGAATTTAGAGAAATTAAATTCGTAACATTTCCCTTCATAATAAAATGCGGATAAGAGTTTTCTATTTAATGCAATAAAACCGATTTTTGGTCTACCACCACCTATATCAAAAACACTATTGTTTAATCTTTTTCCTGTTGTTTTAGAAACTAGATTATTGCTAGAAAGCCACACCCATGGAGAAGTAAAATCTTTTCCCCAGTTTTTATCGCTATAGCCATAGCTCTTTTCTGGGATAACATTATATTTTTCTCCGTCCAGTGTTATTGAACCTTTAAAAGTGGATTTCATTCCTTCTGCGTGCCAGAACATCTCAAATAATTGTAATTTTCTAAACAAGGTTGAAGCTCCATAGCCAACATTAAAAGCAACTAATTTATCAATAGATAAATCCCAAGATATTTCTCCATAATCCGACATATATTCAGGATGATTGATTGATTCGCTTTTACTTACTTTTACTATTCCATAGGTTTTCTTTTCATCTAGATAGCAATCATCAGCCTTGATGGAAAATGGAGCTTTAGGCTGAATTTTAATATCTTTATATGCAAAGAAACGATGTAGTTGAAGGTGTTTACTTCCCCAACAACCAACATTAACCATTAAATAAGATGGTTTAATCCCTTTTTCCTTGTTTTCTTTTAATTGACCAAAGGTTGGTTCATTTTTCGCTAATTTTGGATTGCATAAAAAGAATTCGATATAAAATGGTTTCTCTTCTCCAGTTTTACTATTGATTGCAGTAAAAGAATGCCACCACCAGTCATATCCTTTTTTCCCTTGCTTTCCAAACAATTGGAATTCGTTTCTTTTTATATCTGATTTATTAAACATTTTTTCTTCCTGCTTTAAGAATTATCTGCATCTCTATCATAACAAAAAACAGTACCGAATTGTATCAGTACTGTGTACACACTTGGTTGCGGAGGCAGGATTTGAACGCTGCGACCTCCAGGTTATGGGCCTGACGAGCTACCGGGCTGCTCTACTCCGCGATTGCGGTTTATATAATAACAACTTAAAAATTATTTATCAAGTATAAACATTTATTCAAAAAGACTATAATATAAACACTGCTTATTAGGAGATTTACAAAAGCATGAACAAACAAAGATTAATTGAATTAACCGAAGAACTACTTAAAGAGGAGAACCTCTCTAGTAGAGAAGAAGACTTAATCTATTTAAAAAGACAATATAAGTATTTAGCAAATCAAGACGAAGAAAGCTTTTATGAAAAGCAATTAACTGAAAAATTTAATTCATTATTTGAAGAACTTGCTAAAAAAGAACCAAAATTATCTCAATCTACTTATGATGAAAAGAAAGAAATTATCGCTTTAGCAAAGAAACTTCTTTCTAGAGAAGACATTCTTAAAGCAAGTAAAGATCTTGATAATTTAACAATTTCGTTTAAGAAAGCTGGAAGATGTTCAAAAGAACAAGATGATGAACTTTGGGCTGAATTTAAAGCAATTACTTCTGAATTTAACGCTAAAAAACATGCTTATTTTGATGAACTTAATAAGTTAAACTCCGAAAAAAGAGCTAAAAAACAAGATATTATTTCAAGAGCAAAGGAAGTGCTTGAAATCAAAAATAACAAAGAAGCCAATGCAAAAATGGATGCTCTTTTTGAAGAATGGAGAGCTGTTGGTTATTCTGGAAAAGAAGATGATGCTCTTTGGAAAGAATTCTCCGCTGTTAGAAAAGAATTCCAAGTCAAAAAACGTGAACACCATCAAGAATTATTAAAAGCATTTGAGGAAAGAGCTCAAAAGAAAGAAGAACTTATTAAAGAAGCCAAAAAACTTCTAGCAGATTCTGATTTCTCTCCAGAAGAAGTCCAAAAAGTTAAAAACCTAAGAAGCGAATTCAACAAAGTTGGCTTCGCTGGAAAAGAAAAAGACGAGGACTTATTCCAAAGATTCGATGAAGTAATCAAAAAATACTTCGAAGAAAAGAAATTCTATACATTCTAAGAAAAATGATTGGCAGTACGGCCAATCATTTCTTTTATTTGAGTAGCTTTTTAGCTTCTAAGGCAACACCTATGAAATGTTTTCCAACTGCTAGGAAGTCGATCCCGTGAATCTTCCCTTCGCCTCTATAATGTTTAATCAAAGCGACCAAATACCATTGAAGAGAAATATCAATTCTCCATAAAGCATAACGTTTTAACCCATCTTTTACTTCGGTCAATTTTTCGTATTCTTCAAGAAGTCGTTTGCCTTCAAGTGCGTCGCCATTACCAAACGTTCCGATGTCATAGATAGGATCATTGTTTGCAGCAAACTCAAAATCAATTAAATAATATCTACCATCATCGCCTTTTACGATGTTGCTTCTTTGCGCATCATTATGAGTTAAAGCGAGAGGTTGAGAAAGTAAAAAACCCCTATTTTTCTGCACAATTTCCCATAATTCCTGGAAATTTTCATCAAATTTATCAGTGTGAGTTAAAGCCTCTTTTTTATAATTTTCTAGTCTTCCAAGTGGGTCATAATAAACAGAAGCTTTTTTATTTGATGAATGGAATTTGACTAAAAGTTCTGCGACTTTTTTATAATCAAATTCATTAATTTTATTTAAAGACTCACCATCAATAAAACGATTGATTTTGATACCTTTTTTTAAATCAAAATAGACGTTTTCAGAAGTTAATCCTAATGAGAATGCAATATTTTGAGTTTCTTTTTCTAGGTTACGGTCCACCATTTCATTTGCTTGCGCTGTTGAAATATAGTAGACATATTTTCCTTCGTCATTTTTAACAATGTAGGCTTCATTCATCATTCCGCCTACAAGTTCGGATACAACTTCAACGTCATTTCCTAATACTTTCTTAAGTAAATCTAAATGTTCTTGTTTCATATTTCTACCACTTATTTGATACTTTTTCGGCAAAACCTAGCATATCGGTAAAGAAAAACTCCTTACCATCTACAATAATATAACCAGAGAATTTACCAAAAACCTGATTTTGAAGTGATTTGATTATACCCACATTCATATTCGCGTGTCTATTTAAAATTGGAGTGAATGTAATATTTATATCTCCACCATTACTTCTAAATTTCCATGGTTCAAGATATGAATCTTTTCCGTTTTTATCAATTGGAATATCAAATTTAACATCTTCAAGTTTCCATGATTTGTCATCATAAAAGAAGATGTTTTCGGAATGCTTTGAAGTATCGCCAAAGCCATAGCCTAAATTAAAGCCAATTCTTCTGCCTTCAAATTCGCCTGACATACTTGACCAAAACCAAGTATTTTTGTAAGTCCAAACACCTCTGCCCCAATCTAAAACACCAAAGGTGTTAGTGTTAAAATCATAAATTTCATCGCCCATTTTTACATAGCCATTACATCTAAGTAAATTAATTTTTTGATTATAGTAAAAATGTGCTTCTTTTTTAAATGGAGTGGCTACTACAATTGAGTCTTTATTTGTTTCTTCTAAATATAAGTCCAAGCGAAGATCTTTTTTATCTTTACTAAATTCTTTATAGTGACAAAAAAGATGTCTTTTCCCATTTTCGTGTTTAAAAGACATTTCAACTTTTTTATTTTTGAAATATACATCTCCTTCTTTAGAAGATGAAGGTAAATTAAGTTTTCCTTTAGTAAACCATTTCATTACTGATTTAGTAATATCAAAAGGTTTTTTAAAATCTAAAAATGATAAAGAACATAACGCCATATATGAATTATCGGCGATAGTTAATGCTACACCATAATTAGAATTACCAACGTAGTAATAATCCCATTCTTTAATTCTTAACTTACCAGCTTTAATATCTTTACGGTTATATTCTTTTATTAAAGAAGTAGCATAACCTGCTTCACATAAATTTCCGTTACTATCTAAAAGTTTTCCAGGAGATAATTTGTTTTGCATATTTTTAACTTAAAAAATTATATCAAATATTTTTTATAAGGATTAATAAAAGAAGAAAATATTCTTTAACACTATTTTGATTGTTTTTATCTAAAACAAAAACCACTCAATAGAGTGGTTATTTTCTA
>ODAJ014778219.1_pt1 | contig 17347 bp, 15 predicted proteins | sample 1539241 | NCBI WGS metagenome assembly ODAJ01 (sample SAMN02144231, study PRJEB22623) | gut metagenome | biome: sheep rumen | host: Ovis aries | place: New Zealand
AGCAAAAACTTTTCTCGAATTCTTGATAATTCAGTTGCTGACAGTTTTAAATAATTCTCTAATTCTCTAATTCTTGACATATAAATAATTAAAATAGTATGATTAAACACTTCAGAAACTTAAATTATACTATTTTTTATACGGTAGCCGTCAGCAGTGTGCAGCAGCCCTCCACCTGCATTGCATTGGCTTCGGCCGGCACGAGGAGTGACTGTCCGCGTCTGACGGCGATGCCGTTCACTATGGCTTCTCCATCGAGGCAAACGACGATGACGAACGAGTCGCAGTGGTAGTCGATAAGTTGTGCCTCATGCACGATTTCGCGACGTACGGTGAAGTACGGGCAGTCGACCAATTCGGCCGAAGGGCTCTCGCGGTCGTATTGCTGGCGGTATTCAGCATGCACGGTGTAGTCTATGGCCTCGCGTGCCTGTTCGATGTGCAGCTCGCGTGGGTGTCCGTCGTCGTCCTTACGCCCGTAGTCGTAGACGCGATAGGTGATGTCGCTCGTCTGCTGTATCTCGGCCAGCAGATTGCCGCCTCCGATGGCATGCAGTCGGCCGGCAGGCAGGAAGAAGCAGTCGCCCTGGTGGCTCTCGTAGTTGGCCATGATGTCGGCAAAGGGGTTTCGGCCTTCGCTTGCCTCCTGGGTGGCCAGCCGTACGTAGTCGTCGGGCGTGATGGCCTTCTTTAGTCCTACATGAATCTGTGACCCAGGTTCCGCCTCGATGATGTACCACATCTCTGTCTTTCCGGCGCAATTGTGGCGTCGCTGGGCCAACTCGTCGTTGGGGTGCACTTGTATGCTCAGGTCTTGGCGCGAGTCGATTATCTTCACCAGCAGTGGGAAGTCGGTGCCAAATCTTTCGTACACACGCTGGCCGAGCAGCCGTTCTTTGTACTTGTCGATGAGTTGGAAGAGGGTCAGTCCACGGTCCTCGTCATCGGCAAGTCCGCGGTCGGCACACACGCTTTCATGACCACGCACACCGCTTATTTCCCAACTCTCGCCGATGTTGGCTTTGTTGGTCGTGATGCCTTTGAATGGGGCAATCTTATCACCGCCCCAGATGACAGTCTTCAGATAGGGCTTGAATTTGTAAGGCTCCATATTTCTTGTCAATTAATTTTATCATTCATTCCATATTTCCCAGCTGGCCAGGGCTTGCCGTTCGAGCATCTCCAGCCCGTTCTTCACTGTTGCCCCGCGTTCGCGGCCGAGGCGCATGAATAGGGTCTCCTCGGGATTGTACACAAGGTCGTAGAGCAGGTGGGCGTGGGTCAGTGCATGGTAGGGCAGTCGGGGCGCTTCGTCGGTGTGGGGGAACATGCCCACTGGCGAACAGTTGACGATGACTTGGTAGTCTCCGATTGTCTCTGCCGAAAGGTCGTCGTAGGTCAGTTGTCCCTCCTTCGGCCGTCGGCTCACCAATGTCCATTCCAGCCCCAGGCGGGAGAGTGCGTAGCAGATGGCGTGTGACGCTCCTCCTGTTCCGAGTATCAGTGCTTTACGATGTTGCGGTGAAAGTAAAGGTTTAATGCTGTCAGCAAACCCAATGCAGTCGGAGTTGAAGCCCTCCAGGCGTGCCTTTCCATCTCCTTGCCGACGGATGCGTATGACATTTACGGCACCTATCTGGCGAGCCTCGTCAGAGACCCAGTCGAGCAACGGCATGATGGCTTGCTTGTGTGGGATGGTGCAGTTGAGACCACGCAATTCGGGATGTTGCTCCACGATGTCGCGCAGGCTGTCGGCCGTGGGCGTTTCGTAGTTGTCGTAGCAGGCATCAATGCCTTCACGGGCAAACTTTTCGGTGAAGAAACGTTTGCTGAAACTGTGTCCCAAAGGGTAACCGATTAGTCCGTATTTGTCCATGGAATTCAATTAAGAATTAAGAGTTAAGAATTAAGAATTAAGAGTGGCTACTTATTGGCCTTGCAGGCGGTAGTGTTCCCAGATGTTGCGAATTTGTTTGTCGTTGAGGTTCTCGGCTGTGTTGTTGGTATGGTACAGCGCTGTCGACTGCACGTTGGGGTTGACGGCTGCGATGTAGTCGTAAGGATGCACATTGCAGGGGACTATGGGGCAATGGGCCAGCCGTGCCATGGCATTGAACCATGCATCGTCGTTCGTGGGGCTGATGGTGGAGAAAACCTTCTCGTTGAGCGCCTCCTCGGGCATTGAATGGGCTGGATAGAGCACACCGCCGAAGCCTTCGAAGAAGAGGTCGGCGTCGCGCTCTCCATTCGTCTCCAGAGTGTAGGGCCACTCCCTGATGCCCTCCGGCACTCCGTCCTGGGCACGTCGCACTCGCATCACCTTGTTGGCCACAATGGCCTGAGGATGCAGTCGGTGCATGAGGAGCAGGTTCTCCAGGAAGTCTGGCGGATAGAGAATGTCGTCGTCTATGGTGACGATGTCGGCCTCGGGATAATGCTGCAGGGCTGGCACCAGTTTGGTGTACGAACGTATGTCGCGTGTCCGTCGGATGGTGAGTCCGCGCTCCATCTGCCTCCTTAGGCTTATGGGCATTTCCTCTGGTTCGTTCTCGCCCAACCAAAGGACGATGGCCGAGGGCTTGACGGTGCCCTGCATGATGCTTTCGATGGCCAGCCAGACCTCGTAGAGACGTTCGCCGTGTGTAGTGAGAGATACAATGAATTGAGTCTTGTGTCCACCGGTTTCCTCGATGCCCATTTCTTGGCAGTGGAGAGCCGATTGCATCAGTGTCTGCCGACGCAGGGCATACTCCATCTGGACCCTCATCTCCTCGACAAGCGTCGGCCGTATGCTCTCGCGCAGGCATCTTTCTATTCGCTTTCTAAGAAATCCAAACATGTCTAATCCCTAATCTCTAATCCCTATTCCCTAATCTCTAATCCCTCATCCCTCATCCCTCATCCCTAATCTCTACTCCCTCATCCCTTCCGCGCCAGGTACATCGTGCAGATGCCAAAGGTGAAGCGCCGCCACTCGCCGCCAACGAATCCGTTGCGCTTAAGTGCCTGCGCCATTACTTCGCCCTGCGGAAAGGCCTCGACGCTGTTGATGAGATACTTGTAAGCCTTCACATCTCGGCTGAGAATCCAGCCAAGAAGGGGAATCACCAGGTGCGAATAGAGCCAGAACAGTTGCCGCATGGGGGCTGTCTTGGGCGTTGCCAATTCCAGCATCAGCAGATGGCCTCCTGGGCGCAGCACGCGCAGTATCTCTCGGAAACCTTGGTCGAGGTCTTCGAAGTTGCGAGCTCCGTAGGCAAGGGTGACGGCATCGAACGACTGGTCGGAAAATGACAGGTGCATGCAATCCTCACGTTGGAAAGAGATGGTGCGCTCGAGTCCTTGCTGATTGGCTTTGTGTGCGGCTATCTCCATCATCTCCAGGCTGATGTCGGCCCCAGTCACGTGCTTTGGCTTGAGGCGTTCGGCTGCCAGGATGGCAAAGTCGCCCGTGCCTGTGGCTATGTCCAGAATCTCCTGTGGTGCAAACGGTTTCAGGGAGTCGATGGCACGGTTTCGCCACAGGCGGTCGATGCCCAACGATAGCGTATGGTTAAGGCGGTCGTAGGTGGGTGCGATGTTGTTGAACATCTTCTCCACCTGCGCCCCCTTGCGTTCGCTTTTGTTATATGGCGTTACGATTTGTACCTGGTAAGCCATTCTTCGACGTTCTTCTGGATGCGTTGTTCCAGGTTACCCTCGGTGTCGGCCGGCACAAACTTCTGGCCGATGATATGTTCGTAGAGCTCGATGTAGCGTTCGCTCACGCTCTGTGCGTATTCGTCCGTGATTTCGGGCATCACCTGGCCAGGTTGGTTCATGAAGTTGTGCTCGATGAGCCACTGACGCACAAACTCCTTCGAGAGTTGACGTTGGGGTTCACCCTTCAGGAAGCGTTCTTCGTAGCCGTCGGCATAGAAGTAGCGACTGGAGTCGGGCGTATGGATTTCGTCGATGAGGATGACCTTTCCGTCGCGCTTTCCGAACTCATACTTTGTGTCCACCAGGATGAGACCCTTCTGGGCGGCAATCTCCGTTCCGCGCTGGAAAAGCAGTCGCGTGTAGCGAACCATTGTCTCCCAGTCCTCCTTGCTGACCAGTCCCTGACGGATGATTTCCTCTGCCGAGATGTTCTCGTCGTGTCCCTCTTCGGCCTTTGTGGTCGGAGTGATGATGGGTTCAGGGAAACGTTCGTTCTCGCGCATGCCATCGGGCAACTTCACGCCGCACAATTCGCGACAGCCCTGCTCGTACTCGCGCCAGGCAGAGCCCGTCAGGTAGCCGCGGATGATCATCTCCACGCGGAAACCCTCAGCCTTCAGGCCTACGGTCACCATGGGGTCGGGCGTGGCCAGTTTCCAGTTGGGCACCAGGTCGGCCGTCTGGTCGAGGAAGGATGCTGCTATCTGGTTCAGCACCTGCCCCTTGTAGGGGATTCCCTTTGGCAGGATGACGTCGAAGGCCGAAATGCGGTCGGTGGCCACCATGACCATCAGGTCGTCCTGAATGTTATACACGTCGCGCACCTTTCCGTGGTACACACTCTTCTGCCCAGGCAGATTCAGATCAGTTCTCGTTAGTGCTTTCATCTCTATATATTTATTATTGTATAATGAATCACTCTTCACTCTTCACTCCCTCGTACGCTTCCACGATGCGAGTGACAAGCCGGTGGCGCATGATGTCGCTCTTGTCGGTTTGGATGAACGAAATGCCTTTCACTCCTTGCAGAATGCGCATGGCATGCGTCAGTCCCGACTGGATGGAGTGGGGCAGGTCGATTTGCGTGGCGTCGCCCGTAATCACCATCTTTGTATTCATGCCCATGCGGGTCAGGAACATTTTCAGTTGCGGTATGGTGGTGTTCTGGGCTTCGTCCAGGATGACGACGGCGTCGTTCAGCGTGCGGCCTCGCATGAAGGCCAGCGGAGCTATCTGTATCACCTTCTGCTCCATCATTTCCTGCAGTCGGCTGACCGGAATCATGTCCTCCAGTGCATCGTATAGGGGTTGCAGATAGGGGTCAATCTTGTCCTTCATGTCGCCAGGCAGGAAACCCAGTTTCTCGCCTGCCTCCACAGCCGGGCGCGAGAGGATAATCTTCTTCACCTCCTTCTGTTTCAGAGCTTTTACGGCCAGGGCTATGCTGGTGTAGGTCTTGCCGCTGCCCGCCGGGCCGATGGCAAACACCATGTCGTCGCGCTGAAAGGCTTCCACCAGTCGGCGCTGGTTTTCGCTGCGCGCCACGATGGGGCGCCCCTGAGTGCTGTAGACGATGACGTCCTGGGCACCCTCGCGCCCTGTCTTCTCGCCCTTCACGATGTGCAGGATGTCCTCCTCGGTCAGACTGTTGTATTGCAAGCAATGCTGTTGCATCTTCTCTGCGTTTTCCTCAAATTCGGCCATCTGCTCCTCGTCGCCCATGACGCGCAAGACATTGCCTCGGGCCACAATGCGCAACTTGGGGTACAGGGCCTTCACCATTTGCAGATTGGTATTCCCCACTCCGTAGAATACGATGGGGTCGGCATCTTCCAGTATGATGTGTTTCTCTATCATCTTTCTCCTTTCTTATTCAGCTTGCTGGTTCCAGTTGGTCAGATAGTCGGCCATGCCGTGGATGGGGCGCTTCAGCACTCGTCCAAGGCGGAAATCCTCCAGTCGGGCGGCTTCTTCCAGTTCTGAAGTATAGTTGCTGGCAATGCCTCCGACGAAGGAAACGGGCAGGTCGCGTCGGCCATAGTTGGCCACGTTGCGGCTGAAGAAACTGCGGAAGTTGTCGACCAGGAAGTCGTGCACTTCGGCGGAGTCTCTGTGGCGTCCCAGGAAGGGTACCAGCGAAGCCAGGAATCGGTTGGGCTGTGGCTGTCGGTAGACGCGGTCGATGATGTCTATTCGTGCGAATCCTGTTTCCTCGGCGAATGCCTGGCAGAGTTCGGCTGAGAAGATGCCCTTCAGCACGTTGCCCACCAGTTTTCGGCCCAGGACGGCTCCGCTGCCTTCGTCGCCCAGAATCCACCCCAGGGGCGAAACGTTGGAGACGATTTTCTTTCCGTCATACAGGCAGGAGTTTGAGCCCGTGCCCAAAATGCAGGCAATGCCTTCGCGGTCGCCACAGAGTGCGTGGGCGGCTCCCAGCATGTCGCTGTCTACCGTTATGCGTGCAAAGGGGAAGATGTTCTGCAATACGCGGTGCATCGTGTCGGAATAGGGTGGCATGCAACCTGCTCCGTAGAAGTGTATGAAGAGGGAAGTGGCATTGAAGGGAGGCAATGAACGCAGTGTGCGCGCAATGTCGTCTTCGCTGTCGCGCATGGGATTGATGCCTTGCGTCTCAAATTCCCGTTGGCCGTCGGCTTCGACGAGAATCCACGATGTCTTGGTGCCTCCGCTGTCAGCTATCAGATGTGTCATATATGTTGAATATTATTCAGTTATTCTTATTCTTGTTCGGTCGTCTCGTTCCAGATTTTATCGAAATAGTGTCTCACTTGCTTCTCGTCGTCGATGATGCAACGCAGTTGTTCCAGTCGTCCGGCATTGCCCAGTTGTGAGTCTTCGCCCATTTCCTCAGTCATCCACAGTTGCAGATAACCGCCTCGGCCATATTTCTCGCGCAGATGCTGCAGTGTGCGCCGATAGTGTTCCTCGCGGTCGAGGGTGGGATAGTGGTCGAGACCAAACTGAATGGTGCGGCGGATGATGTCGAGGGGTTCAATGTAGCGGTCGGCGTCGGCCACGATTCTTCCGTAGAGGCTGCGTGGCGGATGCGTAGACGAAGCCCTGTGGTCTTCCACGGCTTCGGCCATCATCTCTATCTGTTCCACGCTGAACCATTGGCGCAGGCGGCTGTCGGCGCGAACGATTCGGGCAGAGGCTAAGTGGTGAATGTCGCGTCCCTCCGTGAGTCCTGTGTCATGGTAGGCGGCAATGGTGTAGGCCATGTCGACGTCGGCTCCGACGTGTTCAGCCAGTTCCACACTCTGCCTGATTACCATCTCGGCGTGTCCTCTTTGGTGGGCTTTGTCGAAATGGTCGTATCGCGGCAGAATCTCCGCTTCGAGAAAGTTTTTCAATTCACGATTCACAATAGACAATTCAGAGTGGACAATTCACGATTTATGATGGGCAAGTTCACGATTCTTCTAAGTCTGCGGCGATGGTTTCGCGCGAGAGTTGCATGGCATTCTTTATGTTCTCGGGCCCCTTGCCAATCGGCAGGATGGGGCGATGTATCTTCATGCTCAGGGGGTGCCAGAAGACGAAGTTGATGGGGCCTCTCTTTCGGCTCAGCACTTTGTAGGGGCCATTCAGGGTGATGGGCACCACGGGCAGTTGCAGTTCGTCGGCCAGTTGGTAAGCTCCGCGGTAGAAAGGTCCCATGTGGCCAGTCAGTGTGCGTTCGCCCTCAGGGAAGACAACCAGCGAGGTGCCATGCTGCAGCACGTTCCGAGCACGGTCGTGGGTCTCCTGCAGAGCCTTGGGGCCGCGTTTGTCCACGAAGATGTGTCCGGCCGCCTCGCAAGCTTTGCCCACGAGTGGCACGCTGCGCAGTTCGTGCTTCATCATCCACTTGAAGTTTCGTCCCAGATAGCCATAGATGATGAAAATGTCGAAGGCTCCCTGGTGGTTGGCCACGAAGACATAGGACGTCTTGTGGTCGATGTTTTCGTGCCCTTCGATGTGGACGGGCAACAGGAGGATGCGCATGAACCATCGGGCCCAGATGTGGCCAGGCCAGTAGCCCCAGAAGTGGGCACTGCCGACGGTGGAACCGATGGTGGTGACGATGGCCGTCAGTGCGGTTATGAGTAGCAACAAGGGTGCTGCAATGAATAACTGGTAGATTCGGTATAATACATTCATGACAGCCTTTCTCAATCCTTAATCCTTAATTCTTAACTCTTAACTCTTAATTCTTATTTTATACAACCTCAATGCCTTGCTTCTTGCAGAGGTCGAGGCTCATTTCTTTCAGCTTAAACTTCTGTATCTTGCCGCTTCCGGTCAGGGGGAATTGGTCGATGAAGAAGACGTACTTGGGTGTCTTGTATCGGGCAATCTTGCCTCGGCAGAAGTCGCGAACGTCTTCGGGTTCCATCTTTGCTCCCTCTTCCAGGATAATGAATGCACCCACTTCCTCGCCGTACTTCTTCGAGGGGACGGCGGCCACCTGCACGTCGCGAATGCCAGGCATCTGATAGAGGAACTCCTCGATTTCGCGCGGATAGACGTTCTCGCCGCCTCGGATGATCATGTCCTTGATGCGTCCCGTTATCTTGTAGAAGCCCTGTTCGTCCTTGATGCCCAGGTCGCCCGAGTGGAGGAATCCATTCTGGTCGATAACCTCGGCCGTTGCTTGTGGATTTTTGTAGTAGCCCTTCATGACGTTGAAGCCTCTGCAGCACATTTCGCCCTGAACGCCGACGGGGCATTCTTCGCCGGTCTCTGGGTCGAGCACCTTCACCTCTACGAATGGAAAGTCGCGACCGACGGTGGTGCAACGCTGTTCGAAGGTGTCGTTCAGGCAGGTTTGCGTCATGCCGGGCGAAGACTCGGTCAGTCCGTAGACGCTGGTGATGGTCATATACATCTTCTCGGACACCTGCTTCATCAGTTCCACAGGGCAGAGACTGCCGGCCATGATGCCTGTGCGCAGGCTGGTGAGGTCGAACATGGGGAACATGGGATGGTTCAGTTCGGCTATGAACATCGTGGGCACACCGTAGAGTGCGGTGCACCGTTCCTTATGCACGGAGGCCAGCACCACCAGCGGGTCGAACTTCTCCACCATCACTTCCGTGCAACCGTGTGTCAGGCAGTTCATCGTGGCCAGAACCACGCCGAAGCAGTGGAACAGGGGCACACAGACGCAAAGTTTGTCGTCCTGTGTGAATCCCATGTTTTCGCCCGTGAAGAATCCGTCGTTGGCAATGTTGTAGTGGGTGAGCATGACGCCCTTGGGGAATCCCGTGGTGCCGCTGGTGTACTGCATGTTGCAGACGTCGTGGCAAGTGACCTGGCTTTTCATCCGCAAGAGTTCTTCGTCGTCGACGTTCTGCCCCAGCAGTAGCAGTTCGGCCGTGTTGAACATGCCTCTGTACTTTTCCATGCCTATGTAGACCACGTTTTTCAGGTAGGGGAACCGTTCGCTGTCGAGGTGTCCGCGCTGGCACTCGCGCAGTTCGGGCAGCATCTGGTAGGTCATGTCCACATAGTTGCACTCCCAGGTTCCGTCCGTAATGCACAGTGTGTGCATGTCCGAGTCCTTGCACAGATACTCCAGTTCGGCCTGTTTGTAGTTGGTGTTGACGGTCACGAGCACGGCTCCGATTTTTGCCGTGGCATAGAGGAATGTCAGCCAGTCGGGCACGTTGGTGGCCCAGATGCCCACGTTCGAGCCCTTCTTCACGCCTATGGAAATCAGTCCCTTGGCCAGGTTGTCGACGCGTTCGTTAAACTTCGCCCAAGTGAATCGCAGGTCGCGGTCGGAGTATACGATGTACTCCTTGTCGGGCGTCGTCTCGGCCCAATATTCGAGCCATTGCCCCAGGGTACGTTCCGAGAGTGAGTATCCGGCAGCGCCCGTTTCGGCAGGATAAGTCCTGTCGGGCAGCGGTCTGCCTGCCATGTCAAGTTTTGTTGCCATTGTACTGTCTTCCTATTTATTAGAATGGGATGTAAACCACTGCAAGAATCTTCGCTCCCTGGCCGTTGGCCCCATGCACATGGTGCTTCACGATGGAGTCGTAGAAGATGCTGTCGCCCTGCCTCAGGGTGTAGGTCTGCTTGCCGTAGTCGATTTCCACCTCGCCTTCGAGGACGTAGATGAATTCCTCGCCCTCGTGAGCCGAGAGCTGGAAGTCGCGTTCCTCGCTGGGATTGATGTCGATGACGAAAGGCTCCATGTGTCGTCCGGCCTTCTGCTGGGCCAGGGGGTGATACTCCATGTTCTTTCGCGCTGCGGCGCTGTCGTTCGAGAAGCTGATGCTCGCCGTCCGTTCCTCGGCCCTGCATACGGCGGGGCCCAGTTCGTCATTGTCGTCGAGGAAGGTGCCCAGTCGTACGCCCAGTGCACGGGCCACCTTGATGAGCGACCCCAGCGAGGGCAGATTCTGGTCAGTCTCTATTCTCATGATTTGCTCTGCGGACAGGCCGCTGCGTTCGGCCACTTCTTCTGTCGAGAGGTTTTTGCCTTCTCTGATGCTCTTGATTTTTGCACCTACGAGGGAACTATTGCTTACCATAAGTCTCTTTATTCAAATATTAATTGTCCGCAAAGATACAAAATAATTGTCAATTATGAATTGTGAATTGTGAATTAATTCGTACCTTTGCACGTCAAAAGACATAAAACCTTAGAAAAAACATAAATATTCAAGATGTTTAGGACAAAAACTTGTGGCGAGCTTCGGCTGGCCAATGTAGGTGAGAGCGTAACCCTGAGCGGATGGGTGCAGCGTACGCGAAAGATGGGCGGCATGACCTTTGCCGACCTGCGCGACCGCTACGGCATCACTCAGTTAGTGTTTGATGAGCAGACCGATGCTGCCCTGTGCGAACGGGCCAACAAGATGGGCCGCGAGTGGGTCATCCAGGTAGTGGGCGAGGTGAGCGAGCGTCAGTCCAAAAACCAGAACCTGCCCACTGGCGACATCGAAATCATAGTTCGCCAGCTCGTTGTGTTGAACGAGGCACAGACGCCCCCCTTCACCATCGAGGACCAGAGCGACGGCGGCGACGACCTCCGCATGAAGTACCGCTATCTCGACCTGCGCCGTTCCTGCGTCCGCAAGAACCTGGAACTGCGCCACAAGTTCGCCTTCGAGGTGCGCCGTTATCTCGACCAGCAGGGCTTCATGGAGATTGAGACCCCCGTACTGGTCAACTCCACTCCCGAGGGTGCCCGCGACTTCGTTGTGCCCAGCCGCATGAATCCCGGTCAGTTCTACGCTCTGCCGCAGAGCCCGCAGACGCTGAAGCAGCTCCTCATGGTGGCAGGCATGGACCGCTACTTCCAGATTGTGAAGTGCTTCCGCGACGAAGACCTGCGCGCCGACCGCCAGCCCGAGTTCACCCAGATAGACTGCGAAATGTCGTTCGTAGAGCAGGAGGACATCCTGCAGATGTTCGAGGGCATGAGCCGCCACCTCTTCAAGACCATTCTCGGAATCGACATTCCCGCACTGCCCCGCATGACCTGGGCCGATGCCATGAAGTACTATGGCTCCGACAAGCCCGACACCCGCTTCGGCATGAAGTTTGTCGAACTCATGGACGTGCTGAAGGGCACCGGCGAGTTCTCCGTCTTCAACGAGGCCGAGTACATCGGTGGCATCCTCTGTGAGGGACAGGCTACCTACACCCGCAAGCAGCTCGACCAACTGACCGACTTCGTGCGCCGTCCGCAGATTGGCGCCAAGGGCCTCGTCTATGCCCGCGTCGGCGAGGACGGAAGCGTCAAGTCCAGTGTCGACAAGTTCTACCAGCCCGAGGTGCTCGACCGCCTGAAGCAGGCCATGCAGGCCAAGCCCGGCGACCTCATCCTCATCATCTCCGGCCCCGACACCCTGAAGGCTCGCAAGCAGCTGTGCGAACTCCGCCTCGAGATGGGTTCGCGCATGGGCCTGCGCCCCAAGGACAAGTTCTCCTGCCTCTGGGTCATCGACTTCCCCATGTACGAGTGGAGCGACGAGGAGCAGCGCCTCATGGCCATGCACCATCCCTTCACCTCGCCCAAGCCCGAGGACATACCCCTCCTGGACACCGACCCTGCCTCTGTGCGTGCCAATGCCTACGACATGGTCATCAACGGCGTTGAGGTTGGCGGCGGCAGCATCCGTATCCACGATGCTAAGCTCCAGCAGAAGATATTCGAGATTCTGGGCTTCACGCCCGAACAGGCTCAGCAGAAGTTCGGCTTCCTGATGAACGCCTTCAAGTACGGTGCTCCCCCTCACGGAGGTCTTGCCTACGGACTCGACCGCTTCGTCAGCCTCTTTGCCCAGCTCGACTCGATTCGCGATTGCATCGCCTTCCCCAAGAACAATTCCGGTCGCGACGTCATGCTCGACGCCCCCGGCCTGATTGACCAGAGCCAGCTCGACGAACTGCACCTCCAGGTGGCCCTGCCGCAGGAAACTTGACCACGAATTGCACGAATTAAACGAATTAAAACGACCGCGTTTAAACGGATTATAACGACCACGATTAAACGGATTAAATCGGCCACGATTAAACGGATTAAATCGACCACGAATTGCACGAATTAAACGAATTTATAATTACTTGTTTGTCAAGAGATAATTCGTGAAATTCGTGCAATTCGTGGTCTTTATATAATCTGTCTAATCCGTTTAATCGTGGTCGTTTTAATTCGTTTAATTCGTTAAATTCGTGTAATTCGTGGTCCAAAGTGTTTCCGTGGTCAAAAGAGTTTTCGTAGTTATATCTTTTCGATAAACTCTATTTCGACGATGCGGAGTTCGTTCTTCGTGTCGCCGCCATTGCGGGCCTTGAAGAGGTCGAGTTCGCCGGCAGCCGGTTCGGCCACCTCCACGATGCCGCCGAAGGCATCCTCGTCCTTGCCTGCACCGCGCAGCCGGATGGTTATCTCCTTCGTCTTCACGCGCCGCTGGGGTTTCAGGTGCACGTAGCCCAGACTGCGTTCCGTCTCGCCGCTCCAGATGAGTTCCTTGCCAGCATATATTTCCAGCGGATAGCTGCGCAGTCGCCATCCCGTCAGTTTCAGGCAGATGTCGTCTACGGCAGCCTTCCGTGCCAGCCGGTACGTTATCCAGGCCGTAGAGAGTCGGCCGTCGTTCTTCCACTCCGAGAGTTCGTTGTCGTCGAAGCTGCGTGTGGCATGCTCGCTGTCGTGGCCCGCCCGGGCCGATGCTATTTCGATGCCGCGGGCCCGTTCCTTGTACGAAGGCGTGAGCGGAGTCTCGCCGCGGTCCAGTCGGCCCCTGAGGGTCAGTTGTGGCAGATGGTTCCCGCTGGGGCGGCTGCTTGCCACCGATGCCGTAGCCGACTTCAGTCCGTCGGCCGTGGCCGTCAGTCGGATGTTGCCGGCCTTCGTCGTCGTGCGCACCAGTACCCGGTTGACACCGCACTCCACGGGCAGGTCCCTGCTGCCGACGAAGTTGTCCGAGACATTCCTGGTGGCTGCTGCGTCGAGCAGTCCCTCCGGACGGTTCTCGTCGGGGCGCTGCAGCTGGCGGTTGTTGCGAGTGGCAATGCCGCCTATCCAGGAGGCCTCGCCCTCGAGGTCGAAGTGCACCATGCGGTCGTCCAGCGGGCACCGGCGTCCCTGCCTGTCCACCACCTCCACTTCGTACATCACCATGTCGGCCCCGTCGGCCCTGGTGCCCTCGGGGTTGCAGATGGTGGTCAGTCGCAGTTCGTAGGGCTCGCCAGCCGTCTCCAGGCGGTAGCGGCTGCCGTCCGAGGCCACGGCCTCCAGAGTGCCTGGTTCGAAGGGCACATCGGGGAAGGTGAAGAGGTAGCGATACTGCTGTCGGCCCTTGCCCAGCGAGCGGCCGTTGAGGAAGAGTTCCACCTCGTCGCCCGTAGATACCACGTAGACGGGCTTCTTCAGACCGCCTCCCGCACCGCTTTCAGCAGGATTGGGACTGCCGTAGTTCCAGTGGCCTACAATGTAGGTCTGTGCCGACTCCGGCTCCACCCATCCGTTCCACATCACCTGGTGGACGAAGTAGGCGTCCTTGGGCAGTCGCATGGCATCGGTGACACCGCTGGTGCGGTAGTTCGACTCGCCGCGGTGGTGTGTGTTGGTGTCGGAGAAGACTATCTTCACACCGCCCGCCGACACCCGCGTGCCCGTGCCCGGCCGCTCCAGCCAGTAGTCGTACCAGCGGCGCACCATCTCCACGGCAAACTCGTCCATGTTATGGTTGTACTCCTTGGCCGGTTTGCCCCTGTAGAGCGGTCCCTCGCCCTCCCTGTGGAAGGGGTAGCTCCACTGGTCCCAGTATTTGCGCAGACCCTCGTCGCGACAGTACTCCATGGCCCACATGGGGTGCTTGTGGCTCTTGTTGATGTAGAGCATCTCGCCGCCGTACTCCGCCTCGTCGATGTCCAGCATCTCGCGGCTGCCTACGGCACGCCCGCCGCAGGGGTCATACTCGTCGCGTATGGCCTTCATCTCAAGCATGTGCTCGCGGCTGATGCTCTCGTTGCCACTTTCGTAGAAGATGATACTCGGATTGTTGCGGTTATAGATGATGGCGTCGCGCATCAGCGCTTTGCGCTGCAACCATCGCGCACCCTCCACGTCCTTCTCGGCGTCGCCTGCGGGCATGGCCTGGGGCAGACCCACGCGGTCACACGACTCGATGTCCTGCTTCCACGGAGTCACGTGCATCCACCTCACCATGTTGCCCCCCGACTTCACCATCAGGTCGTTCGAGAAGTCGCTCAGCCAGGCCGGCACGCTGATGCCCACGCCTGGCCATTCGTTCGAGGTGCGCTGGGCATATCCGTGCACCATCATGACGCGGTCGTTCAGCCAAATCTTGCCCTCGCCGAAGCGCGTCTTGCGGAATCCCGTTCGCGTGGCCACGTCGTCCGTCTCCGTTCCGTCGTCGGCCCTCAGCGTCGTCCGGACGGTGTACAGATAACCGTATCCCCACGACCAGAAGTGCAGCCCCTCCACCTCCTTCTTCAGGGCCACCGTGCGCGTCTCGCCAGGCCCCATCGTCGTGCGCTCGCCCTCGGCCTGGGCCACCAGGCGGCCCTCGGCGTCCAGCAGGCGCATGCAGAGGGTGAAGCTGCGCTCTCTCGAGTCCTCGTTCCTCACCTGGCTCTCGGCGTGTATCACGGCCTTGCGGCGGGGGATGTCGAAGCCGGTGGCGTAGACGTACGTCCCCGTGGTGCCCAGGTTAGAGTAGAGAGGCAGCGTCTGGTAGAGCCGGTCGGTGACGTGCAGCCACACGTTCTTCGGAATGCCGCCGTAGTTGGCATTGAAGTTGCGGTCGTTCCACTGGTAGCGGCTCTGGAATTCGCGCGAGCGGTAGGTCCACGAGTTGTCGCACCTCACGGCCAGCACGTTGCGCCCCTCCCTCAAGTGCGGGGTCAGGTCGAATCCGCAGGCCATCACACCGTTATCGCTCATCCCCAGGTGCTGCCCGTTCAGGTAGAAGTCGGCCCCCTGCCTGACGCCCTCAAACTCCACGAACCACTTCCGCCCCTGCAGGCCTCCCGTCGGCACGTCCCAAGCCTTGCGATACCAGCAGACGGTGTCCGTCAGGTCCACGATGTCCCTGCGGAAGGCCTCGTCGCCGTTGAAGGCGTAGGGCAGCGTCACCCGTCGCCATTCGCTGTCGTCCCACTCGGGCCCGGCCGCACCTTCGTGGTCGCCCACAGCCAGCCTCCAGCCGCTGTTGAAGTTCAGTCTCTCGCGCTCCGTGGCGCCCGCCGTGGCACCGCCCATGGCCAGCACCAGCAACATGCAGAAAATCAGTCTCCGTCTCATAACCTATATTTATGATATATTTCTGCAAAGTTACGAAAAGTCCTGCATTTTCATGGCATATTGACCGTTTTTTTGTAATTTCGCACATCCAAACCAATCATTTCTACGCATGGAACGAATAGAGTCAACGAAGAATCCGCGCATCAAGCAACTCATGGAACTGCAGCAGAAGTCGTCCGCCCGCCGCCGCACGGGCCTCTTCGTCGTGGAGGGCCGTCGCGAACTGGACCACTGCCTGCAGGCAGGCTACCAGGCCGACACCCTCTTCGTCTGCCCCCAGCTCTGCGGCGACGGCCCGCTGCCCCAGGCTGCCCACACCCTGGAACTGTCGCCCCAGCTCTACGAGCGTGTGGCCTACCGCGGCACCACGGAGGGCGTCATCGCCCAAGTCCGCAGTCGCAGTCTCCGCCTGGCCGACATAGCCCCCGCCACCACGGGCCGCGCACCCCTCTTCGTGGTGCTGGAGGGCGTGGAGAAGCCCGGCAACCTCGGCGCCGTGCTCCGTTCGGCCGATGCCGCAGGCGTAGATGCCGTTGTCGTATGCGACCCGCTCACCGACCTCTACAATCCCAACCTCATCCGCTCCTCCCTCGGAGCCATCTTCACGGTGCCCACCGTCGCCTGCCCGTCCGAGGAGTGCATTGCCTTCCTGCAGGCCCATGGCGTGCAGATACTCACGGCCCAGCTCCAGGATTCGCTGCCCTACTACGACACCCCCATGCTCCAGGCCACGGCCATCGTCATGGGCACGGAGTCCACCGGACTGTCTCCCCAGTGGCGCAAGGCCGCCGACCGCCACATACGCATCCCCATGCTCGGCCGCCTCGATTCGCTCAACGTCTCCGTCTCTGCCGCCATCCTCATGTTCGAGGCCGTCAGGCAGAGGCAGAGCCAGGGGGTAGAAAATATGTAATTGCAAAAATGCAAAAATGCAAAAAAGGAGGCGGACATCATCGCGACGGCCGCCTTCTCAATAATTATGACAGAGTAGTAATAAAACTTAGAACAAACCTTTCTATATGAGCCCTACACTGAGGGCTGCACTGGCAGCGGTCACGCCGCCGAAGGCAGCCAAGAGGGCCGAGAGCAATTGCCACAGCAACCGCAGAAGCGTCTTTTTAGTTTCCTGATTCATAGCATTCAATAATTAAAGATTCATTGTTTTATTTATTTTATCAAGAATTAGAGAATTTTATTCGCCCCAATGGTAGTATTCAGCGAATCATGACTCACACGTCGGTCAGTGCCCCTATCGGGGCAGAAATCTTACAAATCTGTCCAAATCTTACAAATATTGACATCAGATTTGAGAGATTTGTAAAGATTTGTTGGATTTCTTCGACGAGCGAAGCGAGTAGAACTCGATTACTTGGACGGGCCAAGCGGCAAGCCGATTACTTCGACGAGCGAAGCGAGTAGAACTCGATTACTCGCCATAGGCGACTGCTATTTTTGCTTTCGCTGAATAGTCCCATTCATTGGGACGAATAAAATTCTCTAATTCTCTAATTCTTGACAATAACTAATCCCTTGTTTTGCATCCCATTCCCTTATTCTCACCCCTCGTCCCCTGCCCACTCCCTCCCTACAAGGGAGGGCCGGGGGAGGGTCTGAGGGTTGTTGGAGGGTCTTTAGGGAGTCACATCCCCTGGGTCGGCCTGTCCGCCGTTGTTGCCGCCGGTGCCCGTGGAGCCTACGGTCTGGTCGAGGCTCTCGGCGTGCTCCTTCTTGGCCTGGGCCTGCAGTTCGCGCGTGGCCACGAGTTCGAAGTCCACCTTCGAGCGCATGCCGTCCCAGGTGGCCTTGTCGAAGGCGATGTGGGGCACGACGGCCGTGATGTTGGCTGCGCTG
>ODAJ012137678.1_pt1 | contig 17344 bp, 16 predicted proteins | sample 1539241 | NCBI WGS metagenome assembly ODAJ01 (sample SAMN02144231, study PRJEB22623) | gut metagenome | biome: sheep rumen | host: Ovis aries | place: New Zealand
AATCCGCACATTGTCATTGACCTTAAAGCCTTGAGTATCGTCGCCAATACATCTGTCAATCAAATCATTCAGAATCCGTTCGGCTTCTTCTTTGCTCAGCGGAATGGGATTTTTATCAACTCCGACAAAGCCCGTGACGTTAGTTGTATTGCGCACGATAAACCAAGAATTTGCATCGACAATCATATCGACAAGAACATAGCCCGGAAAAATTTTTTTCTTGACGACTCGTCGCTTGCCGTTCTTAAACTCGGACTCTTCGCACATTGGCACGATAACATCAAAGATAACATTTTCAAGCCCTTGCGCTGCGATTTTTTTCTTAAGCGCGTCTCTAACCGTATTTTCGCGACCGGAATAAGTTTTGACAAAATACCAAGCACGTTCAGAAGTTCTCTCCAATTCAGGAAGGCTTTTCTTTTTGCTTGTCTTACTCATTATGCGCTCCTTTCAGTTCTCGGCTAAAAGTTTGCGAACACGCGCGGCAATTCTCCGACGCTCAACAGCCTGCAGATATTCCCATGTGCACTCATTGTGGCGACGCGTCTGAAATACCATCGTCCGTGCAATGATATTTCCGCGATCAATCAGATAAATTTCGTTATACGTCTTGTCAATCAGATTCAGAATAAAGTTGAGCGTGTCCTTATCATTTTTCGGAACGCCGTAACCTTGCTCTGCCATCTCCAAAATTTTTTGCATTGATTCTTCGTCTAGGAAAGTTTCTGCCAGCTCCTTATAAATCGCAAGAGATTTTTCATAGTCGCCATTTCCGCGCAGAAGGTCGGCAAGTTCTTTCATCGCATCAAAATTTTTTGTCGTCGCAGATTTTGCCAGCCACTCGATATAGTTTTGCTGCTCTCCTTCCGTCCGATAAATGTTTGCGAGTTTGTACATGCAATCGCCGTCGCCGGCTGTAGCCCACTGAATCAATTTGTCTTTCATGATTGTTTGCCTCCGTTCTTTTAATGAAATTGTTTTCTTGAGTGTTTCAACTCCGCCGGTATTTTATCTAAGCCGCCGTCGGTCGCTGTATCGGATTCTCGGCGTCTCCGCTTAATCTCCCGATACCGAGGTCTTTCTGTACTCATTTGCAGTTTTCAAGGATCATTTGTGAATCCGCAATGCGAAGTATAGCAGAAATCAAAATGTCATTTCGTGTAAAAAAAATAGCCGACTGCATGTTTTGATAGCGGTCGGAAAAATTTTTGTTCGCATTTAGCTTTCAATGTGAAGCTCCGCAAGTTCTTCAAGCTTTGTGGCGGCAAAGGCGTTTCCTTTTTGAGCAGCCAAGAAATACCAATGCTGCGCTTGTTCGTAATCCTGCGCGACAATTTCGCCGGTCTCGTAAATCGAACCGAGCTTGCACATTGCAATTACGTTGCCGTTGCGTGCCGCCTTGGTGTAATAATCGAGAGCGCGTTCATTGTCGATGTCCACGCCGTAGCCATACTCATACATTTCAGCCATACGGAACGCCGCGTTGACGTTGCAGCCGCAGCTGAACGCAAAAGAATACAAACCGAATGCTCTGGAATAATTTTGCTCGACGCCGCGACCGTAGAAATACATTTCGGCAAGAGTGTATACCGCCGGGGCATCACGCAAAAAAAATAAAGGCGAACGGTCAAGCCAACAAGCCGCCTTTTCGTAATCAACTTCCGTACCGATGCCGTTATAGTACATCAAGCCGACTTGCGTTATCGCTTTGCTGTTGCCGAGTTGAGCCGCTTTAATGTAATGAGCAAGCGCATTCTCAAAATCTCCGGCGAAATAATACTTGTCGGCAATTGAAAGCTCTCGAACACCTTTTCTGTCTGACATAAAGATCAGTCTCCTAACTTTTTCAGAGCCGCCATTAGTCTTTCGCGAAGTTTTTTCTTGATTTTCAGCGGGCTTATTACCGTGACTTTGTCGCTGTAGCGCATGAGCCATTGATAAAGTCCGTCGTTGTCCTGCACCGTCATTATCGTTTGAAATTTCTCGTTGTTGTTTGCAGACGGTCGGACGATTTGTTTCAAAGTCAGCTGCGTGAGTATCGTTTCCAAAAAATTTTTATCGAACTCAATCGTCACGTCCACTGTCGGCGAAGTATTCGTAACCATGTAGATATGCTCGCGCATGTAGCGATCCAGCGAAAAATTTTTGAAGGAAGTCTCATTCAATTTAAGACTGTGCTCTATTTCGTCCAGTCTTGCTCTCGTTGCATTGTCCGTATAGTATGGATGAGATTCCATGGCATAGCGCGCGTAAAAATCAATTCGTCTAAGCGTTTCTGTGTTCTCTTCCAAGATTTTCAAGTTTGTTATCAGGGAAACTTTAAAATGTGTGAGCTGCTGTCCTTCCGCCGTATCGCAATTCGGATAATGCGAGTAAGCGATAAGATAACATTCGTCTTCTTCCCACGTCAAAAAATACGGCGAGACCCGGAAAGTTTCTGTGATTTTCTCGTGCGACTTTCGTTGTTTCTGCCGCGTTTGCAACGGAACTTTTTCATCCTCATATTTAAAACTTCGCTCGTAAAGGTTAAACGTCACCTGTCGTCCCTCGATTATGGCTTTCAGCAGCTCCGATATTATCGGCAAAATTTTTCGGTGCGTTTTGCGACGAATGCCCTGCCATATTTTAATCTGCTTATTTACAATGGCATAGCTGAACATGTCGCCGGTTGTGCCGATTAAGCTTTTAAATTTTTTGATGATGGTTTCGGTCTCTTCCGTTGAAATTGAAGGCGTTCGATAGAGCGCGATAACAATCAGCGCAAATTCTGCGGGCGTGAAAAGAAATTCTCTGCCTTCGTTTGCATTGTAATAGCCAAGCTTGTTGTCGGCGCAAGTCTCTATTTTGTAAAGTTCGGGCAGCAGATTCATATCATTAACGATTCGACTTACGGTCGGCGGAACTTTGAACTTTTTAGGATTCATCAGCAATTCAACATCAGGTTTCGGAAAATCCTTTGGAAAAAGTTCGTGCAGCGTCGTTTCGACTTCCTTGATAATTTCCCGCGCTGTTTTCGGATTTTCTCTGTCCGTATTTTGCAGAGCATTGACTATCAGCAAATCTTTAATGAAATTTTTGGAAAAAATTTTGGCGTTAGAACTCATGATAATTCTCCTGACTTTATATCACAGACGAACGACCGTATAAATGAAGAAAGCTCGACAGCGTTTCCGTCGCACTGCCAAGCTTAATCCGTTTAATGGTTTATTTCAAGAACTTTTGGGCAAAAATTTCAAGGCTCGAAATGCAATTCAAATTTTTATGGGAATGGTCACGATTACAACGGTTCCGCCGCCTTCGCGTGGTCGTATCGTCAATTTTCCGCCGCACATCATTTTCAGTCGTTGTTGTATGTTCGCCAAAGCTGTATGCGGTTCGTAATCGGCGACAGGCTCAAATCCCGGTCCGCTGTCTTCCACGACAATTTCACTGCCGAAATCTGTCTGCCGTGTTTGAATTGAAATGCAAAGCGGAGCGTGTTCCGGGTCCATGCCGTGCTTGACGGCGTTTTCTACGATTGGCTGAAGTGTCAGCGGCGGCAACCGAAAATTTTCGTGCGGCGTATCGTACTCAACCAAAAGGCTGTCCTCGAACTGAACCTGCTCAATGGAGAGATAGGCGCGCGTGTGTTCCAATTCGTCGGCGAAAGGAATAGTCTCTTCGCTTGCAATGGCGGTGAAATTTTTGCGGAGATAAGTTGTAAAATCTAACGTGACTTGTTGAGCTTTTTTCGGGTCTTGCGCACAAAGATAGTAAATGCTCATCATGGCGTTATAAATGAAGTGCGGTCGCATTTGCAGTATCATGATATTGGCGCGCTGATTGGCAATTTCCCGTTGCTGTTCAAAATACTGCTCAATCTGATCGTAAAGGATGATGACGAACAGCGAAAGAATTGAAACGCACACGGTTAAAACGACGGTCGCGAGAAGTTCAGTAATAACACCATTGATAAACACGACGACCTGCAACGGCAGCAGATGAATCAGGAAAGCGACGTAATATTTTCGAGGCAACTTGTCGCGTCGCTGTATCACGCTTGCCGTATTCAGAAACATAACCACAAACATTGGAGCCACCATAAGCGAATGCCAAGAACCTTGTACAAATTGGTTGTCCGGCGTGACGTAATAAAAAATCGTCGTAAACGGTGCTGATGTCAACATGATAAAATATATTACCCACAAGGCGATAACAGTTCGGGAAAGTGAACTCTTCCGCAGGTCTTCGCCGCAAGTGTGTAACAGGTACGCCGTAAACATTGGCATCGGTATCGAAAGGAACAGATATTCAAAATAGGCAACAATTTCTTCCACAAGTGCCATGCTCGGATCAGTGTAAACCAACAGGTCGACGAAAGCAGAAATCATATACAACATTAAATCGGCAAACAAAATTACGAAGAAACGTTTGTTCCATTGATTCATGCCGGGAATCATGAAAGAAATCCAAAGTATCAGCACCGTCAATGTAATTACCGCGCCGCATACGAAGAAATAAAAATTTTCCAAACTCATTCATCTGCACCGCCCAACGGAAACGGATAGCGAAGGTTTTTCAGTTGCGCACGTACATTTTCGGACGTAATCGGCTTTAGCAGGAATCCGCCGGCTCCTGTGCTCCACGCGTCAAAGGAATATTCGACGTACGCGGTCAGATAAACAACGTTCGTTCGCGGATTTATCTCAAGTAACGAGCGGCAAAGGTCAAAGCCGTTTGTTTTGCCCGTTCCCATTTCAATATCGAGAAAAGCCAGCGCAATTAAATTTGTCTTGGCGTATTCGATCGCTTCCGACGGTCGAGTAAAGCCCGTGATTATGGCATTGGGCATCACTTCTTCCAAAATCGGCAAGGCACCCGAAAGGAAAATTTTTCTGTCGTCCACCATGATAACTTTCGGTTCGTCGTCGCTTTCCAGTACAGCCGAAATCAATGTATTAACGTCCGTACCGAGGCAACGTGAGAGACGTACAATCATTGCGGCGTCCGGCAAACGACTGCCGTTTTCCCAGCGAGCAACCGTCGAACGAGTCACGTACATTCGTTCTGCCAATTCCCGCTGAGAAAGTCCTTTGGCTGTGCGAAACCTTCTCAAGTTTTCTGCAAACAGTATACGCATTTTTTTTTGCTCACTTCAATTTTTTCTGTAGTTTAATCATGCAGGGCGTGAAAAACAATACAAAGCAAGTGTGACATTGTGGAACGCATCAAATTCGAGACTGAAAATTTTTTTGCAACAAAAGAGCCGCTCCGACGTTTGGAACGGCTTTTTTATTTGCAATGTCAATTGAAGTTCCGCTTTAATTCGGTTGCTTGATTGCCGCGCGATAATTTTCTATCCGAGATGCCGGCGATAAAAACTTTCAAGGCAAATCTTCCGCCGTTCCATAAATTTTAACGAGCATATCCATTCCCGACGCTTCCAAAACTTCTTTGATCATGCCGCTCGCGCCGAACAGCACAAATTTTTTCTTGTCACGTTTGGATTTTTTCGCCATACGCAACAAAACTCTGAGTCCCGCGCTCGAAATGTAGTCCATCGCCGTCATATCAATCGCAATGTTTTCGTGCGCCTGCAGGAATTCGTTGCCGACCTTATCGACTTGCGACGCCGTCACAGTGTCCACGCGCCCGATTATCGAAAATATTGCCCAGTCGTTGTGTGTCGTGCTTTTAAATTCAAGTTCCTTGCTCATTCGCTCTCGTCCTCCATAAATTTAAATTTTCTCGCGGCTGATACAGAATCCAATTCCTCTAAGTCAAGTTCACGGTCAAATTCGCGCCGGGCTTTCCGCACCGATAAAATCCTGCGCAATAATTCTTCGCGAACTCGGCTTAAACTCGCAAAGTTGATTCTTTTTAGTTCTTCCTCGACGTTCATGACAAGCCTGCCCTGTCGTCCGAAAGTTTCATGCCCAATTTCAAATGGTTGCAAAATAATTCGCCGTCGCGCCCGAAGTGATACGACATTTCATCGAAGATGCGCCGCATAAACGAAATGCCAAGCCCGCCGACTTTCGCCGACTCCAAGTCAGAAGGTTTTTCCTTAATCTCTTCTTTCAAGAGCGGATTAAACGGCTCGCCGCTGTCTTTCAGCTCAATGAAGAAATGTTCAGCCTCGCGATACGCACGAATCGAAATTTCTCCGACTTCACTTCCCGTGTAAGCGTAGTTGATGATGTTCGACGCCGCTTCTTCAAAGCCCAACTCCAAATAAATCTGCTTGTCGTCGGGAACGCCTGCCTTTTCTGCCGACTCCATCACGAAATCCAGCATCGAATAATATTCTTCCTGTGTCGCAGGAAATTTTTGCCACTCCATTATATCATCTCGCTTCCGATATGTTTAGACGCCAACTCACAAAGAATTTCAAGTTCCGATTTGCCGTCGACTGAAATTTTATCAAGAAATTTATTGACCGCCGCATAAATTTTCGGACGTTCAAGCGGAAAAACTTTTTGGCAGTAGAATTGCAAGCGACCCGTGCATTTGTCGCCGTCGAGCCCGAAAAAAATTCTCTGCCTGTCCGAGTCAAAATTTCCAAACGTCGCGACTTGTCCGAGTGTGTCCGCCAAAATTTCGTCGAGTGCGTGATTTTTCATGCCGCCGAACAATCTCAACGTTTCGTAATGCGCCGACTCGTGTCGAAGTCTGATTGCGTGCGATTTTTCCGACCAATCTTCCGCCGTCAACGACAATTTTTCTGCGGGAATGTTGCTGTACGGTGCGCGGTTGAGCAAAAGGATTCGGTGCGGCTCGCCGTCAATCGTCGCCGGTATCGTGAATGCGTTGACTGTCAGCGGTAAAATTTTTTTCTCGCGATTCATCAGCCACGCCGCCAATGTCGTGAAGTCGTCGTGATTTTCCGTGTCGATGACGGGCAACTTTCCCGCCAGTGTTTGTGCGAATGAAATTTTTATCGCGCCGCGCAGTTTCAATTCCCTGCCGTAAAGTTCGGACAAAAATTTTATCGAATCGACTTCGCGCCATTTGACTAAAAATTTTTCGTCGGCAAGCGGCAAACTCGGCAAAATCTTTGGAACGTCGTAGCAGTGCGCCAAATATTCTTCAGCCGTCAATTTTTATCGCCACCGTTCCATTTCAAAGCCAACATCGTAATATCGTCGGACTGTTCGGCGTCGCCCGCGTGAAGTTTTATCGCCTCGCACATATTCTCAAGCAAAATTTCAAGCGACTCCGATTTATCTTCGCCGTTCAGGACTTCGAGCAAATGATTTTCGCCAAAAAGTTTGCCCGCAACGTTCATTGCTTCCGTCACGCCGTCCGTGTACAGGAAAATCATATCGCCCGCCGACAAAACAATTTTCTTCTGCGGAAAAGGCACGTCCTCATCAATGCCGAGCATACAGCTTTTGCCAACGTCCATGAATTCAAACTTGTTGTCGCGACAGACAAGCGGCGCGTTGTGCCCGCCGTTGACGTAAACGAATTCGCCCGTCTGCAAGTTCAACATTCCCATGAAAACCGTCACGAAAAGCATTTCGTCATTGTTTTTGCAGAGCTGTTGATTGGAAAGCGTCATCACTGCGGAAAAGTCGTCGGGATTATTCATCGACAGCGCGAAGTTTTGCAGAATCGTTTTTGAATTTGCCATGAACAGCGCGGCAGGAACGCCTTTGCCCGAAACGTCGGCTATCGTGATGACCAAATGATTTTCGTCGAGCAGATAGAAATCGTAAAAATCTCCGCCGACTTCTTTTGCCGCGTGCATCGTCGCGAAAATTTCAAAGTCCGTGCGGTCGAAATCAAAATCATGCGGCAACATGCTCTGCTGAATATTCGTCGCAACGTTCAATTCGGTCGAAATGCGTTCGTTCTCGGCAGTCTCTTTCGCCAAGTTCGCCATGTAAATTTTTAACTCGTCGGTCATTGCATTAAAGCACGTCGCAAGGTGTTCAATCTCGTCGCCCGTGTGAATGTCCAACTTTTTATCGAGATTGCCGCTTGAAATTTCGCGCACGCCGTCAGCCAGTTGATGAATCGGACTCAAAAATTTATTTGATTCGCGAATGGCGGAACGCAAAACGACAATCAACATGCCGACAATCAGAGCTGCGGAAAACAGCATTAAAAACATAAAGAGTCGTTCAATGTCGCCTTTGAAGTCGTTCATTTGCTGCATGATTTTATCTGTGGCTGTGCCGGCGGCAACATTAACGCTTTTATCTTCGATTATCCTGCCGAAACTCCAATTTGCAATTTTTATCGGCGCAAACGCTATGTAGTACTTGCCTTTAAAAACTTTGCCGTTCAATTCCAAGCTCACAACGTCATTTTCCATGTCCGTCATTCGCTTGAAGACCTTCGCCAAGTTTTCATCTTCACAAAGCCGCATATCGTTATCGCCGGCTGTAAAAATCCCGTCCTTTTCCGACGACATGATAATTTGTCCGTCTTGATTCACGATAACGGTTTTCATATCTTCATTTGAGTCCGAGTCCATCAGAAACTTGTAAACGTAATTGATCTCTGCACCGATTCCGACGCCGCCAGCAAAATTTCCGTCCGCATCGTGATAAGGATAAGCACCGTACAGAAAATAATTGCCGTCGACGAGTTGCGGCTTGGTGAAAAGTCCGTTGCCCGTCTCTTTTATCGTTTGATACCAGCTCAATTTGTTTTGATAGTCGTCCGACAGCGTTACAAAAGTTTCGTTCGGATTGTAATCGACGCCGATGATATAATCGTTCTCGGAAACTATCATGATGTTGGCATTTTTGCCCGTATAATATTTTTCGGTCTGTGAAATTATAAAATCGCCAATGTTCGACTCCAGATAAAGCTCCGCCAAAACTTCGGACGAAACGTCTTCCGCATTTTTATTGAGGAAGTGAGCATAAGCCTTTCCCACAGGAACTTTTTCATTTTTAGGATTCGGCAGGCGACGCGGAAGGTACTGCGACTTATTTTTTAAAATTGCTTCCATGTCAGCCGCGATGTATTCCACGTCCGTTGACAGCTCTTCCATTTTTCTATTGATAAGATCGGCGCGTATTTCTACTCTTTCGCGAATGTATGATTCTGTTTGCTCGCGATAAAGTTTTTCCGCCAAATATGCCGTCTGTTCGCCCCATTGATAGCCGCGTGCGGTTATTTCAGATTCAATGAAATACAAAAACAGCGGCGCAGTCACCAATATAAAAAGGAACGTCACCGCGACGCCTGAAAGTGACAGAAACAAAACACTCCGCCGCAAGCTCTTCTTTCGGAACGTCTTGTTAAGAAAATTTGTATATGCCTTGAGCTTTTCTATCATTGAAAATTCCGCCTTATGCAACTACTCGTTTCAAACCTAAACTTTTGGCAAGCGCAATGATTTTGTCGTAGTAGCCGCCTTTGAAAAAATTGCACGTGCTTTTATCAACGCCGAAAAAATCTCCGTCGCCATTGTCGTACATTGCCATTCCGCGACAGCCGCCGCCGCAACGATTTTTATAATCGCAGTCCGCGCATTCGGGATGTTTTTTGAAATATTCGCCAAGTCGCGTGGTCATAAGACGCATATACGTTTCGTCGTCCAAAATTTCCTTCAAGCTCTTGTCCGTTATTCGAGAAAAAAATTTTTTGTTGCCTTGAGCATAATTCATCGGCATACACGGAACTACAGAGCCGTCGCAATCGATCTGCATGTAGTTTCGCGCGTGTCCGCACACGCAATGATTGTCGCACTTAAAATTTTCAGCCATTTTGACAATCGGAATTGAATATTCGGTCGTGTCGGAAGCCGCAAACATTCCCGACAAATGCAATGGTATCGGCGCGCCGTCGGCAATGTATTGCGGAATATATTCAAGGAAAAAATCATCTTGTTCTGCTCGCGTCAAAAGTTTGTCTTGCATGTCGTAAGCCGCGCCCGCCGCAAAAATTCTTCCAATGCCTACCGAATCGACGCCAAGTTTCGCCAAAAGTTTCACGCTCTCGCGAACAGAGTCAAGATTGCCTTTGTGCAGGTCGAAAGATACATGTATGTTAAGATTTCTCTCGTGCAACAGCTTGACCGCCCGATAAAAAGCTTTTTCCGCGCCGTTAAAGCCTCTAAGCCAGTCGTGGCAACCGATTCCGTCAAAACTTATTTGAAAGCCCGGACGCCAATTCCGTTTCTCCATCTCGGCAAGAAATTTTTCGTTAATCAGAATTCCGTTGGTGAAAATTTTTTTGACTCTGATGTCTTTGGCAAACAGCTCGTCGACAATTTCCCAAAAGTCTCTGCGAATTAAAGGCTCGCCGCCAATCAACGACACGCTTTGAACGCCGCAGTCAGCCATTTGCGCGATGATGTCCATGCATTGCTCGTGCGTGAACTCTTCAACTTTTTGCGGCGACGACGACATATAACAATGCCGACATTTGCAATTGCATCTGCCGGTTATCAGCCACGCAATCGCGCGCAAAAATCGGTTGTCGTGAAATTTATACTCCTGAGAACTTTCGAGCGGCGAAATTTTTTCTGTGGTCTCAACATAACCGTCCGCGATAAATTTTTCAATGATTTTGCGTTGCGTCTCGTCAAACGATTCGCTTGCCGTTTTTCCGTCGCACAACTTGAGCACGTTATATTTTTTCGTCGGAAAGAAATTGACCTTCCGATTCTCGCGATTAACCACGCCGGTCGGCAAAAGTTTCCAGCCGCACAACATGTATTCGCTTTTGAGTCTGTAAAACATTTCTTCACCTTGTCTGAAAAAAAAGGCAGGACTATTATTAATCCCGCCAAACAAATTTCTTTTTTTCGTCATTTGTTAAGCCGCAAACGATGTGGTGCACGGTTAGGACCACAGTCTCCGCCTTTGCCGCCTGCGACAGCTTCGAGTTCGTCGGCAGAAATTTCGCCTTCCTCGTCAGCATCTTGAGCCGCGAAATAAGCTTTTGCCTCGTCGAGAGAAATGTTGATGCCGAGCGTTTTGGCAAGTTCGCCGAGTTGAAGGATCTGCTCATCTGTCGCGTCCTCAACAGGAGTTTTGCCGATAATCTTTTTGACTTCAGCCCTGACCGCGTCGTCGCTCATAGCTCTCGTGTAGAATTCCTGAAACTTATCCATAGTGAATACCTCCGTTAAATTTTTGTTGCTGTCGATTCAGCTTGTCCCTTGCGGCTCAAATTTTTACTTCCTAATCATATATACGCTCGAAAACGCAAACCGTTAGGGCTTCCGAAAAAAAAATTTTTCGCGCCGAATTCGGTTGAGCCTCGCCGCTATTTTACTTGACACAGAAAAAATTTCAACTAAAATTTACGCGGGTGATCATCATGCGAAAAATAATCAACGCTGCGTATCAAGATTATACTTTCTTGTTTCGGGACAGTCGCACGACTTATTCCGACTTGTGCGTAAAAAAATCTGCCGCCGAAAAAAATTTTTACATCATGATTGAAGACAATTTTCCTGCGGGCTATATCTGCGCGAGCTCTGAACGAAATATTCTTTATGTTAATTACGCGTACACCGTGCCGGAAAAAAGAAGTCGCGGGATTTTTACTTCGCTGCTGAAATTTCTGACCGAGCTTGAGGAAAATTCTGCGGTTATGGTTCAAAGCCCGGCTGCCGATAAAAAATATTCAAAGACCGTCGCCGATATCTGTGAAACGCTTGGCTTTCAAAAAAATTCCGTCTGCAGAACATCTTGCTCCGATTGGAACTGTCTTCGCGAGTGGAAAGAAATTTTTTTCGATAAGTTCATGGCGGACAAGGGCAATAAATATCTCGAATTCTTTGCGCGGCGTGATTTTAAAATTTTGTCATTTGCAGACGCGTCGTCGGAGCATTTGGAGCAGCTCTATCATTCGCATGAAAATTATTTCGGCAATACCTTCGACGTGAGAAAATATTTCGACAGCTACGACAAAAATCTTGTAGACAATGACTTGAGCTTTGTCGCCGTTAAAAATGACGAAGTCGCCGCGTACTTTCTGACACTCGCGGTCAATAAAAATAATCTTATCGCCGAACAAACTGCAGTCGCAAAAAAATATCTCGGCAGCGGCTTGATGTTCGTTTTGCTGAATGAATTCGTTCAGAAACTTTACGCTCGCCGGTGCGATAAACTTGCCTTTGCCGTTTACGAAGACAATTTCGCCGCGATTAAGTTCTACGATAAAATTACCGGGCAGCTCAAAACTTCGCACGGATATATTTGCAAATTCCTGTTGAAAAAATGATTGGAGGAACCTTCATGACGAATCTTGAACAAAAAATTTTTGACAAGCTGATTGAGCGGCTGAACATTGCGCCGAGCGAACTTGAAGGCGTCGACGAAAATTCACCGCTCTTTGAAGGCGAGACCGACGAACCGTCATTTAATCTGGATTCTCTCGACAGCCTGGAACTGATTTTTCTGATTGAAAGCGAATTCGGCTTTGAAGTGCCCGCAGAAGATATGAGCAAGTTCACGACGATAAAAGCAGTCGCGCAATACGTCGACGAACATTTGAGGGCAGGCAAATGAATCGCGCGGTAATTACCGGGATCGGTCTGATTTGTTCCAACGCCGAAAACAAAAAAGAATTCGCCGAAACATGTTTCAGCGGACGAGTCGGAATGAAAGAATGCAAAACTTTCACGACCGCAGGGCTGACCACGCCTTTTTTCGGCGAAACCTGCGATAAATATTCTCTTGACGCGCCGTATGATAAAAATTCGCTCACTGACAACCGATATTATTGCATGTTGGAAAAATCTCTGCGCGAAATGATGACTGACGCCGACATTGACAGAGATTATGTAAGTTCGCTCGGAAAGAGTTGCCGAATGTTTTTCGGGACGTTCATTTACACTGCCGAAGCCAGAAATTTGCGCCGCAGAGCACGAAAAATCGGCGAAGTTGATAATTCAATCGCTTTTGTCAATGATTATTCCGCCTTCGCAAAAAAAATTGTCGGCGTCAAAGGCACGGTCACGACGGTTACAACGGCTTGCTCTTCGTCCTCGGCGGCGGTCGGCATGACTTTTGATTATATTCGCCACGGCATTTGCGATTGCGCGATCGTTGTCGGCGTGGACAATCTTTCCATTGATGATGCATACGGTTTTCACGCGTTGAGACTTTTGAGCAACGGCATTTGCAATCCTTTCGACAAAAATCGCGACGGAATTAACATCGGCGAAGGCTCTGTCGCATTTTTTATTGAATCATTGGAGCACGCGAAGGCTCGGCAGGCGAAAATTTATTGCGAATTGGTCGGCTACGCTCTTGGAAACGACGCTTATCACATAGTCAGTCCCGAACCTTCGGGCAAATCGGCTTGCAATGTGATGAAAAATGCTCTTGACGACGCCAAAATCTCAATTTCCGCCGTGGATTACATTAACGCGCACGGAACGGGAACAATTTTAAATGACTCTATGGAATTGAAGGCGATTGAAAAATTAATGGCTGATACCGACAAAAAAATTTGGGTGTCTTCCACAAAATCGATGATCGGGCATTGCATGGGCGCGGCGGGCGCGATTGAAATTGCGAGCGTTATCCTGTCGATGAATCACAAAAAATATATTCCGATGCCGAACTTGAAAAATCCTATTGAACACAGCGAAAAAATTTGCATGTCGAGTGAAACTTTTCCGCTTGAGATAAATTACGCGCTCTCAAATAATTTTGCGTTCGCCGGAAACAATTCCGCATTGGTTCTGAAAAATTTCAAGGACGGAGATTAATTTATGAAACCGATTTACATTCAAGGCGTCGGAGTCATTTCAAGATTTGCGCTCAACTTTGAAGACTTGCTAAAAATCGCCGCCGATGAATCGTTTGCCATTAATTTTGATAAGAAATTGTCTTTCGCGCCCAATGCGCCTTTGTCCAAAATCAGACGTGCTCCGCGTTATACTCGAATGGCAGTTTCTGCGGCGGCTCAAGCCAAAATCGACGCAAATTTATCTGACGACCAAGATAAAGCGCGCGTGGGAACGATATTTTCAAGCGGCTTCGGTTCTTTGGAAAGCACGTTGGAGTTTTCCGATTCACTTTTGCCCGGCAAACCTGATTTGGTGAGTCCGATTTTGTTTTCTTATTCGGTTGCCAATGCGTGCGTCGGACAGATTTGCATTTTGAACGGCTTTACGGGCTTCAGCACATTGTTGACGGCAGGCGACCCTTTGGAATATTCCGCAATGTTGCTTGCGACCGATAAAGCTGACGTAATTTTTTGCGGCGCGACAGATGAATACAACGAGGAACTTGACACTGCGATTAAGTCGTGCGGGATTTTGCAAGAAAAAATTTCTGACGGCGCGGCAGTGTTGATTCTTTCGACCAACGCAGAGAAAAGTTATTGCCGAATAAAAAAATTCTCTTCGGGCTCGCTGGCGGCATATCCTTACATTCACAAAACGGATACGGCTGACAGCGCGGAAGTTTTGGCGGAAATTTTTTCGGTTTATGAAGAGCCGGAAGTTATCTTAACGTCCTGCAACGGCTCTTACTTCGACGCGATAGAAAAAACTGTGCTGAAAGAAAAATTTAGAGCTGCCCGACTTATCGACGCGAAAAAATATTTCGGCGAGACTCTCGGCGGCGGCTATATGCTCAACGTGACATTGGGCGCGGCATTTATAAAGCTCGGACGTTGCAAATCGTTGTTGGCTGCGGGAATCGACGTTCACGGCAATTATCTGACTGCATTTCTGGATTAGACAATCCGTCAACGTCACTCAAGCAATTTGACGCTTGACCAAATCGGAGAAAATTCCGTTCAGCGCAACGAGTTCATCAAACGTGCCGCTCTCAACGATTTTTCCTTTGTCGAGCACAATGATTCGGTCGCAATCTTCAATCGTGCTCAATCGGTGCGCTACGACGATTCGCGTGACGTTCCGCTTGTTCAAACTCTCGGTGACAATGGCTTGAGTGCGATTATCGAGCGCGGAAGTTGCCTCGTCGAAGATTAAAATTGCAGGTTTGGCGGCTAAAGCTCTCGCGATTAAAATTCGTTGACGTTGTCCGCCGGAAATATTTGTCGAGCCTTCGCTGATGAAAGTTTGCATGCCCATCGGCATTTTTTTTATGTCTTCGTCGAGACCGGCGGCTTTTGCGGCTTCCCAAGCGTCTTCTTGCGTCAAAGCAGTCGCGCCGACAATGTTTGCAAAAATATCGCCGCTCATGAGTTGTCCGTTCTGCAAAACGACGCCCATTTGACTGCGCACCGACGAAACGTTGAGTTCCGACAAGTCTTGACCGTCATAATAAACTGCGCCGCTTTTTGGCTCTTCAAAACCGAGCAGCAATCGGAGCAACGTCGATTTTCCGCAACCGCTCTTGCCGACAATCGCAACGTTCTCGCCCGCCGCAATCCGAAAACTCATGTCGTCGACAACATTTGGCGAATCGGCTGTGTAGGAAAAAGTTAAATGCGAAACTTCAATCGCGCCGCTCAAAATGTCCGCGTCCGGCTTGTCGGCTGAAACTTCGGGCATCTCTTCCAAAATCGGTCGCAAGTTCTCTATCTGCGGCTGAATCACGAAGAATTTTTCGATAAAGCCCGTCAGCGTGTTCAAAGCCATATTAAAACTCGTGAACGCTGCTTGAAACGCGATGAACTCCGCGAAGTCAATTCCCGATACGAAAATTTCGCCGTTGAGTTCACCCAAAACGTAAAACGCCACGTAAAAAAGCAACAACGTCATTGTCAACGGCTGAATTGCCGCAAAAGTGTTGAGATATTTGGATTGCAGACTCAGTGCATAATTCCATTTCCATTCCTCGCCGAAAACTTTGCTCCAGAGAAAATAAGCCTGCTCTTCCGCGCCGCCGATTCTGAATTTCGGCAAGCCCGTAAATATTTGCTGAACCATTCCCGAATTTGCATTCTTCGCCGCGACCCATTTGACTTGAAATTCTCCGAACTTGCGGCAGAGAAAAAACGTCACTGCCACATAAAACAGCCACAAAACTAACGCCGCCGCCGTCAACTTCAAGCTGTACCAGCACATTAAAAGCAAACTCCAAAATGAAAACAGCACGTTGAGTATCGCCGCGATCATTTCGCCGCTTAAAATTTCTTTTATCTTTTCTATTCCCAAAATCCTCTGCGCCAGTTCGCCGGATTGAAAGCGTCGGAAAAAACTCGTCGGCAAAGCCAAGATTCTGCCCCAAAGTGCCGCTTCCGTCTGCATGTCGATATGCGACGTGATTCTCAGCACCGCGATTGAACGCACGATTGACACCGCCGCCATTGTGAACGCCGTGACGATTGAAACTTGCGTGACGATAACCAAGCCGCGCCTGTCGAGTATCGGAATTATGTCCGCGAAGATGCTTTGCGTGATAATCGGCGTGACAATCGGAATTAAGCCCGCGACAAAACTTGCCGCCAAAATTTGACGATAATCGACGCGCCAAATGCGATTCAGCATGAATCTCATCAAGTCGACGAACTTCAACGGACGCAACGGCAAGCCCGCATAACATTGGAACGCGCTCGGCTCAATCTGCGCGGCAATTTGTTTGTCAATCAGAGTTCCGTCGAGATTTTTCGCGGTGATAAGTTTGTAAACGTCGGGACTTTGCGGAATGAACGCTGCAAGCTCTTTCTTGTCGCCGAAGTAGCCGATAAAAATTCCGCTGTCCTTTTGAAACCAGTCGCCTTCCAAAGTCACGAGTCGCATTTGCATATTTGCCTTTTGCACGAGACGACGAATCAAACCGATTTGATCGAGGTTCTTGGCAATTTCCGGAGCAAGTCGCAGATTATTCGCGGGCATACCCAAAAATTTGGCGACACTCTTAACGAGGAAAGCAATTTCTTCCAATTTGCCTTCGCCGCCGGAATCTTCGCCGTACAGTGATTCTTCGCCGCGGAGATTGTCAATCGCCGCGTTGATGAGATTTTTTTTGTGACGACTGCGAGTTTCGAGCCGCATTTCCAATCGTTTATCTTCCGCATCAAAACGCATGCCGAGCAGCATCGCGAAAATCTGTTCGTTTTCGGTGAAGTCGTCGAGCAAAGTTTCCAAGTCGTTTTCCGAGCCGCGCAGGACTTGTCCGTTTATCCACGGGATTAACACATCGTCGCCTTTGTCAGCCAAAAGTTTAAGCCACGGCAGCTTTATCAAATTTTGGAACCACGCGCGCATTAAATTTGCCTGTTCGAGCGGCGAAACTTCGTTGAACGATAAAATTTCAAGCTCCGAATCTTGCACGGCGTAAATTTGCATGTCGATTTGCTCAAATTCGTCCAGCGACGGATAAGCAGCTCCGTTTATCGGCAGCTCCATTAAAAAAATTTGTCGGAATGATTCTTTTAATTGAGTGACGGCGTAAACTTCAGCCGCGCCCGATTTCAGGCGAACAAATTTATTTTCGTCGTGCAGTTTAAATCGTTGTCCCGC
>ODAJ012113194.1_pt1 | contig 17336 bp, 16 predicted proteins | sample 1539241 | NCBI WGS metagenome assembly ODAJ01 (sample SAMN02144231, study PRJEB22623) | gut metagenome | biome: sheep rumen | host: Ovis aries | place: New Zealand
AAAAGATCATTTCAAGACCGAATCGTGTTAAATTTTCAAGGTACAATCAAAATGTAATAATCATTAACGTGTCTTTTGACACCCTAATCTCAAATGGAAAAAATATTTCTATCAGGTGTTTTTAAGAGTAGAGAGGTCTTATCCCCTCCTGCCCAGCTGCCAGAAGGCCACGGCGGAAGCCGCCGCCACATTGAGAGAATCCACCCCGTTTTTCATGGGAATAATAACCGTGTAGTCACACTGGTCCAGGGTCTCCTCAGGCAGACCTTCTCCTTCATTACCCATGATCACCGCCAGCTTGTCCTCATTAAGCAGGGCCGGGTCATCGATGGGCCTGGCCTGGTCTGTCAGGGCCATGGCAGCCAGCTTAAAGCCCAGCTTGTGCAGCAGCCTGCTATAATGTTCTTCCTGGTCTCTCTTTCTGGTGTGGAGTCTGGTCCAGGGGACCTGGAAGACTGTGCCCATGGATACCCTGCTGGCCCGGCGGTAATAGGGGTCACTGCTGGCATGGTCAAGAAGGACAGCCTCCATGCCCAAAGCTGCGGCAGACCGGAATATGGCACCAACGTTTGTCGGATTTGTAACATTTTCCAGGACCACAATTCGCTTTAAAGAGGAACACAGGTCTTCCACCCGGGGCAGGTCAGGTCTTCTCATACAGCAGAGCAGACCCCGGGTCATGGGGATGCCGGTCAGGGAGGAAATCACCTCTGAAGGTCCGCTGAAGGTGGGGATATCCTGGCATTCTTCCAGAACCCTCCAGGTATCCTGGTCCACCTGGTTCACATCGATCAAAAGGGAGAGGGGCTGGCAGCCGGCTTCCATGGCCCTCAGAGTTACCTTGGGACTCTCTGCGATAAAAATTCCTCCAAAGGGTTCAAAATAGTGCCTGAGCTGGGGCTCCTTCAGCCTGGCAAAGACGTCCAGGCGGGGATCCTGCAGGTCCTGGATCTCAATAATTTTCATAATATACTGCTCCCATATAAATATACTGGTCTCATCTAAACAAGAAATCTATGGGTCATTCATTGGCCAGCAGATAATCTACAACTTCGACGATACCATCATGGTCATTGTCGCCCACCACCATCTGGCAGGTGTCAATAATTTCTTTTGTAGCATTGCCCATGGCTACCGAAAGGCCGGCCGTCTGTAAAACAGTAAGATCATTGTCGCTGTCCCCCACTGCCACCGTATCGGTCAGGCTCATACCCAGGTGATTACAAAGGAACTCCAGACCCTTACCCTTTGATACTCCCAGTGGGGATACTTCTATGGAAGTTTTTTCCGCGAAGGCGATGGTAATGGGGAAATCCTTAAGCCGGTCCCGGGACCGGAGCCTGGCCTCCGGATCTCTGTGGTAAAAGTTGGCCTTGCCGACCCCGCCGGCATGGTCTAAGGCATACTGGTTCATATTCTCAACCAGCGAACCTACTCTCTGGTACATGGGTTTGTAGGCCAATATGTGATAATCTTCCATATGGTCAAATTCCCATTGGCCCAGAACAGACTTGTTCTGGTCCATATACTGGACCATAACATCCTCAAGAAGGATGGTCCTGGCCACTTCTCTTCCCAGGTCCTGGGTCAGACTCTTGTAAAATATGGTTTCTTTTTTATTGAAGTCATAGATCATGGCGCCACTTAAGAGGATGCCGTAATCGATGAATTCCTCGATCTCCTCCGGGTAATCAGAAAGTTCCACCATACCCCTGCCGGTAGACAGGGCCACGATTCCACCTAAATCGTGAAAATGCTTCAAGGCCTCTCTGGTCTTTGGTGAGATCTTTTTCTCAGAATTCAGCAGGGTACCATCCATATCCAGGGCCAGTAATTTATTCATATAAAATACTCCTTGCTCTAATAATATTAGGATTGCCATCCTAGTCTCAGGTCAATAGTATTTTTGATTATAGCATATATTTTTCATCTTTAAAAAAATAATTATAACGGAAGCCGCAGCTTCTTCTGCCCTGGTCCACCCGGGGCTTCTGCTCTGATCATATATTCTGCCTGCTGCCAATACCCTATCTATCTTTTCCTGGCAGGGGAAAAGCTGGCTAAAAGGAAGGCTTGCAATTATTCCAGGTCTTTTATAAACTATAGTCGTAAACTATAAATATCAGTCGGGCCGGCCCATGTGGGGTTGCAGGGATTTCCTAAAGCCCGGTGGGTATCCGGTATATGGGGCTGTTCATTCCCATGACTGCAGCCAGGAAGGACATAGCCTCCTCCCCATCTTTGAAAGGAGTGTTTAGAATGATTGAAAAAGGAAGAAAGCAGGACCTTTACGAAAAGTTCTGGGAAGACACCATCACAGCCATGACCGGCAGACCGGACTGGCGGGACGCCCTGAACAAAGAGGAGAAGGACTATATTTCAGGCTTAAACCGGGACAAGCAGGAACAGGAGATCATGATTTTTGACGGTATCGTTGACTACCGGAAGAACTGGTAAGCTTTGTGGGTCTTCTGGCAGGCAGATTCCAAAAGGGAAGCCGGATCCCGGGTTTATCGCAATAATCCATACATACCAAAGGACAAGACCATTTAGAACAGGCCTTGTCCTTTTTTCTGTTATTTTTACTTAGTTTTCATGCCGGTTTTTTGTGAGAAACCGGCTGAGTGCCCCTTTAAAGGCCATTTGTCCAGTCTTTGCAGGCATGGTCCCCCTGATTAATTCCGGATTGACCAGTCCCCTGACTGGCTGCCGGCCTGGCCAGACAGTACTTTCTGAATCGTCTGACCTCAGCCTCTGTAATTCCAAGAACCTGGTAAAAATACCGGTCCATGCTTTCGTAATTATCCTCGATGGCAGATAATGCCGCCTGGAGGTATTCTTCTTCTGCCAGAAAGACACCCTGGATCTTTCTGGCCTTTCTCCGGCTTCTGCTGGCCAGCAGAACCAGCAGATAGTATTTGCCGGCTCTTTTTGAGGCCACCAGGTTGGTCATGAGATAATCTTCAATGATAGTCTCACGGTCACATCCCAGAAGATGCAAAAGAAAGGCGGATACCAGACCACAACGGTCCTTACCCTCAGAACAGTGCCAGAGGACACCGCCGCCCCGGTGGTTCATGATGGTCAACAGGACTTTTTTCATCTGGGTCCTGCAGCTTTCCTCATTGACAATCAGCCGGTAAAGGTCACGGAAATCAGGAATTTTATCAATATTTTTTATGATATTTCCGTCATCTTCATGGCTCATTCCCAGCATGGCTTCTGTAAAAACAGGTATGTGAAGGTAGTCTATCCCCTCTACTCTGACATCCGGTTTCTGCCTCACTTCCCTGTCGGTTCTCAGATCGATAACCAGGTTAACCTTATAGAGGTCCCTTAACTTCTCCAGGTCCTGTCTGCTGGCCCGGCTCAGCTTGGCAGACCGGATCAGGTGTCTTCTCCTGATCCGCCGCCCCTCCTGGTTGATCAGGCCTCCCAGATCCCGGCAATTACTTATGGTCTTCAGTGATATTATTCTTTGCTTCATACAATCATTCCTGTTCTAATCATCCATATTCATAAAGGTTAAATCCATTTTACCTATGATTTTTGCCAATCTATTCTTCCATCTCCATATAGGCCCTGACCACTTCTTCATACTCAATGTGATTGCGGATCTCCTCCACCTGGAAATCATCCCCGGTCATGTGGTAACGGTAGATATACTGGCCCTGGCCGGACAGACTGTCCCCTTCTACTACGGCACTGACTACATAGGTTTTCTTCTTGTATTGGAATTCATCGACGATGGCCATCTCCACATCCCTGCCGTCCCTGGCAGTGATGTGAAATGTCACATATTCTTCTGTTGTCTGATCTGGTTTCTTATCTTCCATCCTGTAAAACTCCTGTCTTTAATTATATTTACTTATCTTCTATTTACTGATCCAGGCAGATAATGGCCGCCATAGTTTCCTCTCATTGGAAAATGCTTTTATCTGTTAAGTATATTAACAAGTCATGGAGGGAAAGACAAGCCGTATTTGCCTGAAAGGCTGATTTAGCATCCTGCCTTGACTCAGTCAGCAGGAATTGTTTATAATTTTAATAGCTTAAAAATGTGGGTTAACTGGCCGGCTTTTGATCCCCTCCCTGGCAGTTCTGGTCCGGACAGGCAGTCTGATTCCCGCCGGTGGTTTTGGGGCCGGGGCGTCGTCCAATCTCAGTTTTCTGCTGTCAAACCCACTCTTATAAAAAGTTAAAGGAGATATGGCTAATGCGAACAATTATTATAGGTGACATCCACGGCTGTTATCATCATTTTATATCCTTATTAAAAAAAATAAATTATAAAAAGAAAAAGGACCGGCTCATCCTCATGGGTGACCTGATGGACAGAGGACCCTGGTCCCATGAGATGCTCATGCTGGCCGTCCGTTGGAGAAGAGAAAACCCGGACCGCTTTTTCATGATCCGGGGTAACCATGAGCAGATGATCGTGGAACAGGATAAGAGTCTGGAGCGGCAGCTGATCTGGCACTGTGTGGGCAAAGGGACCACCATCCGGTCCTTCCGCCACCACAGGGACAGGATGGAAAACTATATTCCCTGGATTCTGAAACATATGCCCATTTCACTGGTCGATCCAGATTTTCAGTGTGTCCACGCCAGCATCGAAAACGAGGATGTCAATAAAAACTCGCTGGATCTGCTGGTAAAAGACCACTCCTGGTCTAAAAAGAACCTTTACCAGGGCAAGCTGACCATCATAGGCCATACACCACTAGATGAGCCCACCTACTATGACGGCAGCGGTAATCCCGGAATCTATCTTGATTATCATCAGTGGAAGCCGCTTCCAAAGACAGGGGCTATCTGTATTGATACCGGCTGCGTCTACGGAAATAAATTGACGGCCATGATCATAGAAGATGGAAAATATTGCCTTGAGATGGTTCCCGGCACCTGTTACTTCGATGGAAGTTCAGAAAATTATATCAAGTACGTCAAAAAAGTATGCCATTTGCCTGAAACAATTCAGGCATTCTGTGATAAAATATAAACAGACTTATTAATGTATTTATTTTGGGGGATTCTATATAAATGGTTCTCCCCTGTCAAATAATTTGGAGAAGAGGCATAAAGATGATCAAGATTACTAAGGATAATATTATACCATATATCAAGGAACACCTGCCTGAATTTGATGATACCGTTCCCATTAAGGTCAGTGTTATGGGTGAGAATCCCGAGGATGACGAGGGTGAGCGGGATGGTCATATCAACTTCGTTTTCAAAATCCAGTCCCCCGCCGGCAACTATGTTTTAAAGCAGGGCCTGTCTGATCCCAGAAATCTTCATAACGGGGCTACCGTGGCCTCCTATCGCAATGAGACGGAATGTGATACTATGATGATCCTCCAGGATATTGTGCCGGAATATGTCCCCCGCATCCTCTTCCAGGACCGGGAAAACCATATCTTTCTTATGGAGTTCATAGAGAACCTGAAGGCAGTCCGCTTCCAGCTGATCCAGGAAAACCAGATTCCTGACCTGGGCCGGGAGGTGGGCACTTTCCTGGCAAGGTCTTCCTTTTACACTTCGGAATATTTCCTGCCCAGGGCCAACTTCCGGTCCATGCAGTCCAGATTTGAGAATACAGACCTGCGCCAGATCATGGAGGATGGTATCTTCCTCTACCGCTTCGGCGCTGACTTAGATCCCGATTACGCCCAGAGCTGGGAACGGTTCCGCCAGATCAGCGATGACCCGGCCTGCCAGACCAACCGTCTTCTTTTAAGAAGGAAATTTATGACCCACTCAGACTGTCTGATTCACAGCGATTTCCACACATCTAATGTCTTCCTCTCCGATGAGGGCATTAAGATGCTGGACTTCGAATTCTCCTTTATGGGTCCTTTCGGCTATGACCTGGGATACTTCACAGGAAGCCTGATTGCGGCCTACTGCGCAGCCTGTTTCAAGGACTACCCTTCCGAGGCAGACAGGCAGCAGTGTAAGGTCTACCTTCTCTCCACCATCAAGATGATCTTTGAGAGCTATAATAAGACCTTCAAGGAATGCTGGGTCAAGGACGCTAAAGAAGAATACCAAAACCAGGAAGGCTTCCTGGACATCATCCTGAAAGATGTCCTTCAGGACGCCGCCGGCTACACAGCCATCACCAACTGGTGCCGGACCACCGACGTCTTCGGTCTCCCTGAGTACGAAGCCATAAAAGACCCGGAAAACAAAAAAACAGCCATGGCTATGGCCGTTCTCATGGACCATCAGATGCTCCTGGTCCGCGAAAGCTTCAAAACCGTCGATGACCTCATCGACATGATCATCCATTTTGAAAAAACCTTCCTTCCCCTCATCGTGTCTTAGAAGGAAATAATAAAACAAAGGCAGACTGACCATTAGAGCCAGCCTGTCTTTTTTAATGCATAGTCTCTTCTATTTCCTTTTATTAATCAATCCTCTGTTATAGCTCGGTTTAAAAACCTCTTATCATCCTCATACTAGGAATTAACCAAAAATCTCAGCAGCCTTCCCGGCAAAACGTTTGCCAAAAAGGATAAAATAATCTTTATAATACTCTATGCCGTTATGCTTTTCCTTATTATTGTTGACAGCCACAGGTCCAAGATGGAAATAACTGCAAGTTTCATAATAACATTTCCCTTTTATTCATTTGTCGGACTCTCTTCCCGGGCCGGGGCCTCAGCCAACCCTTTCTTGATTTCCACCTTATTGACCAGCCGCTCAAACCAGATCTTCAGAAGGGCTGCCGTCGGGATGGCACAAACCATACCGAAAAGACCACCAATCTTACTGCCTGCAATCAAGGCCAGGGTCGTGATAATGGCATGGACCTCAACACTGTTGGACAGGAGTCTGGGGTTGATAATGGCTCCATCCAGAACCTGGACGACTGCACAGACAATCAAGCCTAAGACCATAGACTTATAGTCGCCTGTTAAGACACCGGACAAAATGGTCATGACATAACCCAGGATGGGTCCCATATAAGGAATCAGGTTACCAATGCCGCACACGACACCGATCAGAACACTGTAATTGACTCCCACCAGGGAAAGGGCCACGCTCATGATGATTCCAACAACCATACCATCCGTCATCTCACCGCGGATATAATTACTGAATACACTTCCAATATCATCCAGCAGACCTCTGGCCGTCTTATTTACCTTTTCAGGCAGCAGGGTAAAGAAAGCATGGCTCCAGTAAGCGACGATCTTTGGCATATCCAGCAGGAAATACACAAAGAATAATACTGCAAAACCGATGGTGATGATTGTGCTGGTGAAACTGTCTACAAAGCCCATTACACTGTTGACGGCACCGCTGTGGTCTGTGGAGTTTAAGGCCTTGATGACTGTCGCCTCCAGATTATCATAGGTAGATTCCGGCAGGCCCAGCTTCAACATCAGGTCTTTCAAATCCTGCTGGAAATGAAGAACCTGGCTTTTGGCTCCGTTTATTACCTCCATGACACTGATATCCTTTAAAGAGGATATTTGCCTGGTAAGTCCAAAGGTTATGGCTACAATGATGATAATAAAAACCAGGAGAATGAAAGCAATTGTAAGAACTGCCGCCAGATAATGGGTTCCTTTTTTCATCTTCCGGAGTTTTTCAAACCTGGTGAGCCTTTTTTCAATCATTCCAGTTACAGGAAGCATCAGGTAGGCAATGACGAAACCGATCACCATGGGAAGGACCAGGGAAACGATCCAGTTCAGGGCATCTCCCAGAACCCCCTTGACCGTTCCAAAGCCGGAAAAGAAGGAGATCAGCAGATAGGTTGCGACTATGGTAAAGATTACGTAAGCTGATATTTTCAGGTATTTTTTATCCAGCTTACTGCTGAATTTGTTCATAAAACCATTTCCTCCAGTAAGTGTTTAAATAGACGCATTAGATTCCCGGGCCCCAGCTCGGGAAAGCAACCCGGTCAGATATAGGACACTGTCTCTTCCAGGTCTTTTCTATTGTTATGGTTGGCAAGGGGGCCGGCTCCTTCTGCTGCGTATCCCAGGTCTAAGAGCATGAGAATCTCCTCATTTTCAGGAAGACCCAGGTCTTTTTTCAGCTGGTCGGGATCAAAGCGGTTGAGCCAGCAGCTGGCCACTCCTTCGTCGGCCGCGGCCAGCATCATATGGGTGGCAACGATGGCTGCGTCCTCCTCTCCTGATGTCCTCTTTTCTCCCGGATAGGTATATACATTTTCACGGTCAAAGGCAACTACCAGGACTGTGGGTGCCCCGTAACGGCAGGGTGTAATCTTGTCGATCACAGCCAGGGCCTGGTCGGACTGGGCCACATAGATATGCTGCTCCTGCAGGTTTTTAGCTGTCGGAGCAAGACGGCCTGCTTCCAGGATGGCCTGAAGCTGGTCCTGGCTGATCTGTTTTCCATCATATTTTTTACAGGAATATCTTTCCTTGATCACATTTTTAAAATCCATAATTTACCTCCTTATTCTTTCGTTTATTCTACCACAAAACCACTGATCTTGTTAAGAAAATATGTGAGTTCACCTTTGGTCATAACCTTGTACAAAAAAAGTCCATTCTTTTATACAATATTATCTATTGTCCGAAATTAATAAATCCAATATAATAAAATCATGAAAAGATACATTTTATCATTTGCCATGTATCTATGTATCAATGAGTAAATGTATTCTTTAGTAGCATGTAGTCAATATATAAGGATCATTTGACTAAACTGTTTTTTTCAAGGGTATATTTAATAAGGAGTGTGTATGGAAAGATTGAATGCGGCATCAATTGCCGAGATTGACAGAATCGTCGCTGAACACAGGAATCAGCCGGGACCCTGCATTGAGATCCTTCATGAGGTGCAGGATTCCCTGGGTTATATTCCTTTTGAAGCGATGGAGAAGATTGCGGTTGCGACTGATACCAGTGTGGCCGAGGTCTACGGTATTGTTATGTTTTATTCCCAGTTTACCACTGAACCCAAGGGCAAGCATGTCATCAATGTCTGTCTGGGTACTGCCTGTTACGTTAAGGGTGCCCAGCAGCTGGTGGACAGAGTCCAGAATATGACCGGGGCTGAAGTCAATGGAACTTCCCCGGACGGGATCTTCTCCCTGGATGCTACCAGATGTCTGGGAGCCTGTGGTCTGGCTCCCGTTGGTATCATCGACGGAAAAGTTTATGGTAATGCCCTGCTCGACAACTCTTTTATGAATGCCATCCGCAAATTAAAGCGGGCTGAAGAAAAAGCGAGGTGAGACTATGTCAAGAAGAATTTCAACTCCCGTCGATTTGCGTGTTTTGAAGGAAATGTCCCGGGAACTGGTTCATCTTCGTCTTGGCGAGAATGTGGAATTATCTGCTGATGATTCCTTTATGAATATCCTCTGTTGTGCAGGTACCGGCTGTCATGCCGGCAGTTCCGACCAGATCATAGAAAGATTCCAGGAACTGATTGAGGAAGCCGGTCTCAAGAACAAGGTACAAGTTATCAAGACAGGTTGTTTTGGTCTCTGTCAGAAGGGACCCATCGTAGCTATTTACCCCGACAAAGTCTTCTATACCCATGTCAAGGTTGACGATGTGGACCAGATCGTCCGCGAGCATGTCATGGGCGGCAAGGTCGTGGAAGAGCTGCGGATGTTTGATATTGATAAAGAGACAGAGAGAAAGATCTTTGATATTGACAAGATCAAGTTCTATGAGAAGCAGCAGCGTATCGCCCTGCAGAACTGCGGCAGGATCAATCCTGAAAATATCGACGAGTATATCGCGGTCGGCGGCTACGAGGCTTTGGGCAAGGTTCTCACTTCCATGTCTCCCCAGAATGTTATTGACGTGATCAAGAAGTCCGGTCTGAGGGGCCGCGGCGGTGCAGGCTTCCCCACAGGTACCAAGTGGCAGTTCGAGAAAAACCAGCCCGGCAATGAGAAGTATGTCATCTGTAACGCTGATGAAGGCGATCCAGGTGCCTTCATGGACAGGTCTATCTTAGAGGGAGACCCCCATGCTATCCTGGAAGGTATGGCCATCATGGCTTATGCCGTTGGCGCTCACCATGGCTATATCTATGTCCGTGCCGAGTATCCCATCGCTGTTAACCGTCTCCGTATCGCTATAGCCCAGGCTGAGGAATACGGACTTTTAGGCCGCAATATCTTCTCCTCCGGTTACGATTTTGACCTGGAGATCCGGCTTGGTGCCGGTGCCTTTGTCTGTGGTGAGGAAACTGCTCTGATTGCTTCTATTGAAGGCCGTCGTGGTATGCCTTCACCCAAACCACCATTCCCGGCTGTTTCCGGTGTATGGGGTAAGCCTACCTCTATCAACAATGTTGAGACCATCGCCAATATCGCCCAGATTCTGCTGAAAGGTCCGGAATGGTATGCTGCCATCGGTACTGAGAAGTCCAAGGGAACCAAGGTATTTGCCTTAGGCGGCAAGATTAATAATACCGGTCTTGTTGAAATCCCCATGGGTACCACCCTCAGGGAGATCATCTATGACATCGGCGGCGGCTGTCCCAATGGCAAGAAGTTCAAGGCCGTACAGACCGGTGGCCCCTCCGGCGGCTGTCTGACGGAAAATGAGCTGGATACACCTATTGATTACGAGAATCTGATCCAGGCCGGTTCCATGATGGGTTCCGGTGGTATGATCGTTCTTGATGAAGATAACTGTATGGTCGATGTGGCCAGATTCTACCTGGAGTTTATCTGTGATGAATCCTGTGGAAAGTGTACCCCCTGCCGGGTTGGAACCAAGCGTCTTCTTGAGATGCTGACCAAGATTACAGAGGGTAACGGTACCATGGAGATGCTGGAGGAAATGGAGGAGCTCTGTCATGAGATTCAGGATACAGCCCTCTGTGGTCTGGGACAGACTGCTCCCAACCCTGTCCTCTCCTCTCTCCGCTATTTCAGGGATGAGTATGAGGCCCACATCATCGACAAGGTATGTCCTGCCCATGTCTGCAAGGACCTCCTCACCTACGCTATCGATCCGACCAAGTGCCGGGCCTGCTCCCTGTGTGCAAGGAACTGTCCTGCGGATGCTATTACAGGTATTCCGGGCCGTGAGGTTTATAAGATTGATCCGAACAAGTGTATCCGCTGCGGTTACTGTATGACCAACTGTCACTTCGGTGCAGTAGAAAGACATTAGTCAGAAGGAGGAAGATCCATGGGTGAAGTTCATATTAAAATAAATAACCGTTCTGTCACTGCAGAATCCGGGGATACCATCCTTCAGGCTGCCAACAGGGCCGGTATTCAGATTCCGACCCTCTGCTATTTAAAGGACGTTATCAAGTCCGGTGCCTGCCGTGTATGTCTTGTGGAGGTAAAAGGGGCCAGGGCCCTGCTCTCAGCCTGTACCACACCGGTTTCTGAGGGCATGGAGGTCTGGACCAACTCTGAGAGAGCCATCAAGGGCCGCAAGACTACTGTAGAGCTGATCATGTCCAACCACAACAAGAACTGTCTGTCCTGTAAGCGTAACCAGAACTGTGAGCTGCAGAGACTCTGTGCAGAGCTGGGTATCAGAGAAAACCGTTTTGAGGGAGAAAAGATTCCTCCCACCTACGAGGACGCCAGCTGGGGTATCGTCAGGGACACCTCCAAATGTGTTCTCTGTGAAAGATGTATCGGTACCTGTGCCAACGTCCAGGGGCTGGGAATCCTGGGATTATCTAACCGTGGTTTCAAGACCGTCTGCGGTCCCATCTACAACGGAAGCTTTAATGATGTAAACTGTATGCAGTGCGGCCAGTGCGTTATCGCCTGTCCCGTAGGCGCCCTTACTGAGAAGGAAGAGATTCATGAAGTCATCGAGGCCATTAACGATCCTGACAAGATTGTAATCTGCCAGACGGCTCCTGCTGTCCGGGCTTCTCTCGGCGAGGAATTCGGCCTGCCCATCGGAACAAGGGTAACCGGCAAGATGGTAGCTGCCTTAAAGCGCTGTGGCTTTGACCGGGTTTATGATACCAACTTTGGTGCTGACCTTACCATTATGGAAGAAGGAGCCGAGCTCTTACGGCGCCTGGAGAATGGAGGAACCCTTCCCATGTTTACCTCCTGTTCACCAGGATGGGTCCGCTACATCGAGTATGAGTACCCAGACCTTCTCCCCCACTTGTCTTCAGCTAAGTCACCTCACATGATGTTTGGTGCTATCTGTAAGACTTACTGGGCTGAGAAACACAACGTAGATCCCAGTAAGATCTTTGTAGTTTCTATCATGCCCTGTATCGCCAAGAAGTCAGAGGCTCACCGTCCGGAATGCCAGACCGCAGACCTGCCTGACGTAGATGCCGTACTGACCACAAGAGAGGCCGGCAGGCTGATCAAGATGTATGGTATCGATGATCTTGATGCTCTTGAGGATGAGCTTTTCGATCAGGATTTCCTCGGCGAGTACACTGGTGCCGGCGTTATCTTCGGTGCTACCGGCGGTGTTATGGAGGCAGCTCTCCGTACCGTTAAGCAGCAGATTGAAGGCAAGAAATTAGAGAGAGTTGACTTCTTCGAGTGCCGTGGTATGGCGGGAGTGAAGGAAGCTGAGATCGAGCTGGGCGGCCAGAAGATCTGGATAGCCATCACCTCTTCCATGACCTGTGCCAAGCCGCTTTTAGAGGATGCCAGGGCCGGCGTATCCAAGTATACCTTCATTGAGGTTATGGGATGTCCCGGCGGCTGTATCAACGGCGGCGGCCAGTCCATCATTTCCGCAAGAAAGAAACATGGACGAATCGGCTATTCCTACAAAGACCTGCGTATGAAAGCCCTCTACGATGAGGACAAGTATAAAGAGCTCCGTGTATCCTGTGACAACTCACAGATCCAGAAGCTCTACAAGGACTTCCTTGGAGAGCCAGGAAGCGAGATCGCAGAAAAGCTGCTTCACACCTCTTACTCTCCCAAGGAGAAATTCAAAAATATCTGGGAAAGATAATCCCGGAAAAAGTCTCTGTGAAAGATTATCCATTAAAGATTATCCGGACCAGGAACTAATATCATCAAAACAAAAAATGCAGGGCCGGAAAAACTATATTTTCCAGCCCTGCTTTTTTGTTTTTAAGTAGAGATCAGGGATTTCCATATTTATTATTCAAGCAGAGTTCAGGTTCTTCCCATATATGTTTTTTAAGCAGAGTTCAGGTCCTTTCCATATATTTTTTTAAGCAGAGTTCAGGTCCTTTCCATATATTTTTTTAAGCAGAGTTCAGGTTCTTCCCATATATGTTTTTAAGCAGAGTTCAGGTTCTTCCCATATATGTTCTTTAAGCAGAGTTTAGATTCTTCCCATATTTGTTTTTAAAGCAGAAATCAGGCTTTCTCCATATTTGACAAAGCCGGCTGCAGTAGCAAGGGATTTTCAAAGGCATAATGGAGTCCCTGAACAAAGGCTTCTTTGGCAGCCCGGCAGGCCGCCTCGCTGCCATATATGATACCTCCGCTGGAATTAATCTTTGCCGGAGGATACCAGTAACGGGCCAGCTTTACATCTCCAGACTTTAAGGCCTGGTCTAAAGCATAATTTGACTCTGTGGAAGGTCCAAGAAGATAAGCGTAGGCAGAACCCTCAGGAATGCCGAGGAGGTCTCTGTAATAGGTGCCTACTCTTGGCACACACTGGGCGTAGACACTGAAAGCGGGAATCCCGTCAAAATGACCCAGCTCACAATGGTTTTCCACGAAATCATTGACATAGCTTAGTCCATTCTTTACATCTTCTACACGGGGACCGGACATGATGACAAAGACACATCCTCCGTACCTGCTCCAGGACCCCTTGGTCCCACCATAAAAAGTAGCAGCGTGACGGACAGTTACATTTGCCTTTTTTGTAGCATCGTCCGCAGCTATAAAAGCCACATCATCATTAGTACAGGAAAAAAAGGCCACGTTTTTATGGTCTTCCGGCAGATTGTAGCATTTTGCAAAAGCCGGTGAAATATCCGCTATTATTTTTTGGGCAATTACATGTGCCTCTTTCCAGACGATCTTCATATATACCTCCTGAAAAATTAATCCAAAGGATGAAGAAAACAGTATTCTACTTCCTGTATATAGCTATCTATGGATGACTTACAGGCGGCATAGCTGCCATAAAGGACAGCTCCGCCTATATTAGATTTGACAGGCATCTCAAAGAGCTCCGCGATCTTTGTATTCCCGGCCTTTAAAGCCTTGTCCAGGGCATAGGTGTTCTCAAGGGGGGAACAGGCCACATGGGCAGCTGCCATACCCTGGGGAATGCCATATCTTTCCTGATAGTATTTGCCTGCCCTTGGAATCAGATGGGCATAACAAAGAAGAGATCTGTCTTCATCAAAGGTATAAAGCTCTGCTTCCTTTTCAATAAAGGACCTGGTATATTCCAGACCCTTGCGGACATCCTCAAGGTTTTTAGCGGAAATCATGCCCACTACCTGGCCCCGGATATCTGCCCATGCATTGGAGTGGCCTGTGAAGGCAGCAGAACTGTAGACAACCTTGATATTGGCCTTTTTGGAAGCTTCATCAAGGGCAAGATACATAACATTTTCCACATCGCAGGCAATGATGCCAAGACACAAATGATCCTTGGGTATCTTGAGAAAATCTTTATGAAACTGTGTGACATTGGATATCAGTTTCATACGGGTTACATGGGCCTGGATTCTTTTTATCATTAAATACACCTCCGGCAGGAAATCACCATAAGGCCAGATCTCTGTTTATATTATATGACTATTTATTATTGCTTCCTGGGGACTGCGGTTATACTTTAATCAGTAGGAAAGAGGATTCATAAAAACAAATCTCAATCCCTCTACAAAGGCTTTCTGGGCAGCCCGGCAGGCTGATTCGGTCCCTGTAAGAAGGACACCGCTGGAATTACAATTGCTGGGTGGCTGCCAGTAATGGACCAGCTGTGTATTTCCGGCTTTCAAAGCCTTGTCTATGGCATAATTTGCCTCAATAGGGCCAGCCATCAGATAAGAATAAGCATTTCCTTCAGGGATACCATATCTCTCCTGAAAGAATTTTCCTGCTCTTGGGATTGTTTGGGCGTAAAAAGAGAGATCTTCCTCTCCGTCAAAGCTCTGCAGGCCGGAATGGTAATTCACAAAATCCGTGGCATAGCGGAGGCCATCCTTTACATCCGCTACTTTAGGACCGGAAAATAAAACGAATATCCTGCCTCCATATTTGCTCCATGTACTGCATCCTTCACCGCCGTACAGTGTATCGGCATGGACAACCTCTATTCTGGACTTTTTTGTAGCGTCATCAATAGCCATATAGGCTACATCGTCATTATCAGTAGTGAACATCCCTACACTCTCGTGATCTTCTCTGATCTTATATACTCTTCGGAATTCCTCAGAGATATGGGCCAGTATTTTCCTGCTCAGCATTCTCGTTTTTAAAGCGACTATATCCATATATGATCTCCCGTTTATTAAAGAATTCTTCTTACTCACTACTTATCCATTATATCTTTTTATGGAAAAAGCAACAATATAATGTTAAATATTTACATTAATTTGGGTGTTTTATTCCCTGTTTATTTAAGCAAACACATCAGTATCCTGGTCAAGCTGAAGAAAGCCCATTTACTTTTTAACTTAAACCTGTTCTAATATTTCATATCCAGCCCATTAGAGCAACAGCCGGGATGGACACAAAAAAACTGCCGCCAGAAGGATCGATCCTCTGACGACAGCCTTATATGATTTATAATTCGCATTATATATAGTTTAAATTATCTCAGATAAAGTGAACTTGCATTATAATAAGTAAATCCATTTTTTCTACAGTAGCTAGCGAGCTTTCTTAAGTTATTACCCTGGGCCCTATACTCTAAAAGATAACCCTTGATACCGGCCTTTTTCACTCTCCTGAAATATGCCTTATAGTAGTTCAGAATAGATTTACTCTGTTTTCCATAGGAATTGACACCGAAATTAATGCTGGTGAATACTTCTTCCTGGTTAACCGCGTCAATCAGTCTTCTGGCATGACCCCTCCTGATGGCGGTGGAAACAAATACATCGGCACCATTGATGATCGTCTTGGCATTCATAGCCTTCATGGCACTAAGAACCCTGCAGGCACCATTGTAAATAGATTTTTTCTTTTTATGGGCATAGACATCCAGGTTATCAACAAAGAAACCATCATAGCCATCTTTCTTAAACATGGCAGCTCTCGAAATAATGAAGTTCTGCCAGATCTTGCTGTCAATGTTGACCCATCTCTCATCCCAATTGTCATAATTCTTAAAAGTAAGGCCGCTGAATCTTCCATAGTAGGGACGGGCTCTCTCTATAGCGCCAACATTAATGTAAGCATAAACCTGCTTGCCTTCTTTTTTCATCTTCTGGATCTGACTCCTGGTAAATACTGTAGGCTCAATGACAACAGTACTATAATTATCCAGCTTATTACCTACACTGTCCCCGTCAACACCAAGAAATACACCATAGGGTGCCGCGTCAACCTGTAGGGATAAGGTAAATAATAAAATAAATGCTGCTAATAATCCTGATAATTTTCTCAAAATAAAACCTCCGTTTCAATTAATTACTAGGGGCTGGGTTTAATTATCAAATTACATTTTAACTTTCTTAAACAAGTGCAAGTCTAACATATTTCTAAATCACTGTCAAGATGTTAATATTTAGTTAACATATATTGCGCATATATTAACATAATTATTTTTAATACAATCAATTATTAATATATAGTCTAAATAAAAATAAAAACAAACTTTATTATCAGAATTATTTAGTAAATATAACGGTAAATACATGTAAATATCATAGAACATCAAAATGTATTGTGTCTGAAATATGTTTTTCTCTAATAATAAATATGATTTTAACATCAAAAAAATGTGTACATATTTCTTACGAAAATTTTCAAATATTACGTTTATTTTACGACAGCTTCCATAAAAAAGGGTTTGAACACATCTAAAAGACATAGGTATCAGTAAGAAGAAGAAAGACATCATATAAATAACAAAGAAAATCCCCCTTAAGTTAGATGTTAGCCTAACTTAAGGAGGTCGGTTAAAAAAGCGGGTATAGTGTCTGTATAATGCCTGCTATTTTATCTTTTAAATTACTGGTCAAATTCATGGACACTTCCGTCCACATCCTTGTAACCTATGGTTCTGTAGCCATTGAACTCACAGTAGCCTTTCAGGATCTCAACCATTTTCTCAGTTACCTTATCGTTGTCATAGCGAAGCTTGTCCATTTCTTCTGAAACTCCATATTCCTTTTCCAGGGCAAGCTGGTCATCATCAGTATAGGTGGGGGTCCAGTCACCCAGATAATCCCCGTCTTTTTCTTCCAGGATTATGATG
>ODAJ012150879.1_pt1 | contig 17335 bp, 18 predicted proteins | sample 1539241 | NCBI WGS metagenome assembly ODAJ01 (sample SAMN02144231, study PRJEB22623) | gut metagenome | biome: sheep rumen | host: Ovis aries | place: New Zealand
AAACCTTAAAACATTTCTCTATATCTACTCGAAACTATAATCCTTAAGGGTGTTCTACCATGTTTTATCCTACAGTAAGTTTACGCTGTCCGGTCCGGGAGATGGACTGGAAGTATAGGCAGAATCTTGATACAATAGGAAAAGGAAATATTCTAAAAGAGGTGGCTGCCATGAAAAATATTATGTGTTACGGAGATTCCAATACCTACGGCTACAATCCCCAGAACGGGCTGCGCTATCCTCCTTCCATCCGCTGGCCGAAAAGGCTTCAGGCTCTGCTGGGCCAGGAATATTATGTAGTGGAGGAGGGCTGTAATGGAAGAACAACGGTTTTTGTGGATCCCGAGGAGGAATGGAAAACCGGGATCAGCAGTTTAAAGCCCATTCTCAATTCCCATAAGCCACTGGACCTGGTCATCCTGATGCTGGGCTCCAATGACCTTAAGTATTTCTACCATGCCGATGCCCGTTCAATTGCCGCCGGAGCAGGCAAAATGGTAGAGGAGATCCGGGCTTTTTCCCTTTACAAGCAGGGCTATGCACCCCAGGTCCTGCTCATATCCCCACCAGTCCTGGGAGACCACATCGAAGACAGTGCCTTCGGTGACCATTTTAAAAAAGAGGCTGTGGAAGAGTCCAGGCTATTTGGGACTTTCTTCGAAGAAGAAGCCCGGAAACTGAACTGTCCCTTCCTGGATGCGGCCTTGTTGGTGAGTTCCTCAGAGACAGACTGCCTGCACCTGACAGCGGAGGCCCATGCCATACTGGCCAAAGGAATCGCCGGCAAGGTCCTTGAGATCCTGACTGAACCTGACCAGGAAGAAGAAGGCCAGATTAAGGAGGAAGAATTATGATCAGACAGAGACTTATCTTTTACGGCAGGGTCCAGGGAGTCGGTTTCCGTTATCGTGCCCGCTATGCGGCCATGGACCTGGATCTTACCGGCTGGGTGAAGAATAATTATGACGGCAGTGTGGAGATGGAGGTCCAGGGAGACAGGGAAAACATCACTAAAATGATCCAGAGCATTTCCAAGGGCCGTTTTCTGAAGGTGACCGGTCTGGACCGGACAGACATCCCTCTTAAGGAGGATGAGCGGGATTTCCGTGTGGAGTATTATTGACTGGCCGGCCAGCCTGTTTTCCATCTGTTTTGCGACAAGCCCGGGAAGGATACTCCTTTGTATTTGAACCCAGATATGATAAAATAATTATTGAAAGTTTAACCCGTCTGTCCAGCGTTGTCAGATTTATCCATAGATACAGGAGGATGATAATGAGTAAATTGAATAAATTTTTAAATGAAGCAGGTATCTTTTTTATGGCTACGGCAGATGGCGACCAGCCCAAGCTGCGGCCCCTGGGAGCCCACATAGAAATGGATGGCAAAGAGATCTTCAGTGTAGGGGACTTCAAGGATGTCTACCGGCAGATGCTTAAAAATCCCAAGGTAGAGATCGTGGCCATGAAGCCTGACGGCAACTGGCTCCGGTATACGGGAAGGGCGGTTTTTGAGACAGATCCTTCCTATGCCAGGAAGACCCTGGATATGATGCCCGATCTGAAAACCATTTACAATGAGGAAACCGGTTACAAGCTCATGGCCTTCCATTTAGAGGATGCCACAGCTGTGATCATCCCCACCATGGGAGAGGGAGAAAATATTCTCTAGGGACCGGACTCAGATAAGGAGTGATGGCTCATGTTCTTTATGATGGGAATCAGCAGTGGAAGAAAGGACCTGGGGACCATACCCATGACCATCTGCGCAAGCTGCGGCGCCTATGGCCGCCTGGATGTTTTCATGACCTTTACCCAGCTTTTGCTGTTCTTTATCCCTTGTTTTAAGTGGAATAAAAAATATTATGCCCGGTCGACCTGTTGTCAGACCCTCTTTGAATTAGACCCGGAAAAGGGCCGGTCTATGGAAAGAGGGGAGGAGGTTCATCTTGAACCCGGAGACCTCAGCATCTGCAGGGAAGGTTTTTATGGCCTCGGCAGACAAACCTGCTATGTCTGTGACAACTGCGGTTACTCTACCAGTGAGAATTTCACCTATTGTCCCAAATGCGGAAACCGGCTGCGCCGGAGTCAGGAGGATAACTATGTCTGATTATATGATTAACGGAATAACCATGGAGGCTGTTGACGCCATCGGTATTAATACCCATAGCAGTATCCGGATTGGCGGTGAGAAGATCGTCTACATTGATCCCATAGAGATCCGGCTGGTCTACCATGACGCCGACCTTGTACTTATCACCCATGACCACTATGACCATTTTTCCCCGGAGGATATCCAGAAGGTCTCCAACAGCAAGACCCTGCTCATGGTCCCTGAGAAAATGAGGTCCCTGGCCGACCAGACCGGTATCGGACCGGACCACATATTCACTGTCAGGCCAGGAGAGAGCCTGGACCTCTGTGGGATTACTGTGGAGACAGTGGCCGCCTACAATAATTTAAAGCCTTTCCATCCCAAGAGAAACAAGTGGGTAGGCTATGTCATTAACATGAATGGCTGCCGCTATTATGTCGCCGGGGATACGGATGCCAACCCGGATAATAAAAAGGTAGTCTGCGATATCGCTCTCATCCCTGTGGGCGGCACCTACACTATGAATCCTACCGACGCGGCTAAATTCATCAATACCATCAAGCCTAAGATTGCCGTTCCCACCCACTATGGGTCTATTGTCGGCAAGGGTGAGGACGGACAGACCTTTTCCAATGCGGTCCAGCCTCCGATCAAGGTGGTTTTTAAACTGAAAAACCAGGACTGACCAGCAGATCTTTAACAGACCGGAATCCCTCTCCGGGAGACTGGATATAAAATGTCTGACAGGATGACAGAAATCAAAAGAAAATCAGGACAGAATTCGTCAATTATTAACTATTGAATTTTGTTCTGATTTTTTGTTATATTAATATGATAACAGGATCAAAAAAGCTTGATAATAGCAGGCTCATCCTTTTGATCAAAGTGAGAATTACAATGATTTCATAGCAATATAACAATCACCCAGACTACAGGAGGAGAAAATCATGGCATACTACTATTCAGAACCTTCCCGCACCTTTGGAGAGTATCTTCTGGTTCCAGGTTATTCATCAGCACAATGCATACCCACAGAGGTGAGCCTGAGAACACCCCTGGTTAAGTATAAAAAAGGCCAGGAGGAATGTCCTTTTTCTTTGAACATTCCCATGGTTTCCGCGATTATGCAGTCAGTTTCCGGACCGGAACTGGCAGTTGCCCTGGCAAGGGAAGGCGGAGTCTCCTTTATCTACGGTTCCCAGAGCCCGGAGGAAGAGGCAGCCATGATCCGCAAGGCTAAGGATTATAAGAGGGGTTTTGTCATCAGTGATTCCAACCTGGGACCCGAGGCTACCTTGGCCGATATTCTTGCTTTGAAAAAGAAGACCGGTCACTCCACCGTAGCCATCACAGAGGACGGCTCAGCCCACGGTAAACTGTTGGGTATCGTAGCGTCCAGAGATTACCGTTTGTCCAGAATGTCCCTGGATCTCAAGGTTACTGACTTTATGACTCCCCTGGAGAAACTGATCACCGCACCGGCTACTACCAGCCTCCATGATTGCAACGATATTATCTGGGATAATAAGATCAATACCCTTCCACTACTGGATGAAGAGGGTAAATTACAGTATATCGTATTCCGTAAGGACTATGACAGCCACAAGGAGAATGTCAACGAACTCCTTGACACCCACAAGAGCTACGTGGTGGGTGCCGGCATCAATACCAGAGATTATGAAGAGCGGGTTCCCAAACTGATTGAAGCAGGGGCCGATGTCCTCTGTATTGACTCCTCCGAGGGCTTCAGCGAGTGGCAGAGCAGGACCATCGCCTGGATCCGTGAGAAATATGGTGATACCGTCAAGGTGGGTGCCGGCAACGTGGTAGACCGGGACGGCTTTAATTTCCTGGCAGAAGCGGGGGCAGACTTTATCAAGATTGGTATCGGTGGAGGCTCCATCTGTATCACCCGTGAGACCAAGGGTATCGGCAGGGGCCAGGCCACAGCGGTCAAAGAAGTTGCTGCGGCAAGAGATGAATATTTCAAGAAGACCGGTGTCTACATTCCCATCTGCTCTGACGGCGGCATCGTCTATGACTACCATATTACCCTGGCATTGGCCATGGGCGCTGATTTTGTCATGCTGGGAAGATATTTCGCAAGGTTTGATGAGAGCCCGACCAACAAGCTTTTCATCAACGGCAATTATGTGAAAGAGTACTGGGGCGAGGGATCCAACCGTGCCCGCAACTGGCAGCGCTATGACCTGGGCGGAGCCAGCCGGCTGAACTTCGAAGAGGGTGTTGACTCTTATGTGCCTTATGCCGGACCTCTCGCGGAAGGTGTCCAGAATACACTTTACAAGGTTAAGTCCACCATGTGCAACTGCGGGGCCCTGTCTATTCCTGAACTCCAGAAAAAGGCCAGACTGACCGTGGTATCCTCCACTTCTATTGTAGAGGGTGGCAGCCATGACGTTATTCTTAAAAACAGCTCCAAGAAGTTTGACTAGGCAAGGGTCACTTTAAGACTTACTTTTTATTACTTAGATTATAAAGGGGACAGGCTGTCTGTTCCCTTTTTCCATGACTCTGCCAGGGACAATTCCTGCCTGCCACAATAGATGGTATGGAAAGTCCATCCTGGACCAGAGCTTAAATTGACACATATTTAGGAGGATATTTGATGGCAAAATCCATAATATTTGATCTTGACGGGACCCTCACGGATTCCGGTCCGGGAATCATGAGGTCAGTGAAATATGCCCTGGATCAGATGGGCATCGACTTTGATGATATGACAAAGCTGCGCAGTTGTGTGGGACCTCCCCTGAGTCAGAGTTTTCCTCATTTAGGAGTCCCCGAAGACCGGGTGGAAGAGGCCATAGACCATTTCAGGGAACGGTATATCAGTATCGGCGTCGATGAAAATGAGCCCTATGAAGGGATCCATGAGGCCCTGGAAGCTTTAAAGGAAGCTGGCTTCCCTCTCTATGTAGCCACTTCCAAGCCGGAGTTGATGGCTGACCATGTGCTCCGCCGCTTTAAGCTGACCGGATATTTTACCGGTATCTGCGGGGCAACCATGTCCACTGAACGGGAGACCAAACATGATGTCCTGGCCTACCTGCTGGATACCTACCAGCTTGAGGATCCCGTCATGGTGGGAGATACCATCTATGATGTGGACGGGGCAGCCGTTTTTAATATTCCCTGCCTGGGTGTAAAATGGGGCTACGGGTCCGGACCCGATATGTTAGATCACGGGGCCCAGGCCCTGGTCTCCGACATGGAAGAGCTGAAGGCTTATTTTCTGGATATGGGCCGAAAGGAGAATTCCCAGACTAAAGATGAATAAAAAGGCTGGCGGCCGCAATAAGCGAGGATTCTTTATCCTGTCCTATTGCGTCCGCCAGCCTTTTACTATATTGATAGACTATATGATTTACTTACTTTGAAAAGCCTGTGTCAGCCAATTACAACTCACAGGAGGCCTTATTTCATCACCTCATCAAAGAGATCCGTGATCTCCCTGCCGGGAGCCGGTGTCGCAAGACTTACGACTACATTTACTACAAGACAGAGGATGAAGGCCGGAAGCAGCTCATAGATGGCAAAGATGCCGCCCATGGGAGCGATAAGGAACTTCCATACGAAGATCATGATGCCGCCTGCAGCCATACCGGCGATAGCGCCGTACTTGTTGGACCGCTTCCAGAAGAGGGAGAGCAGCATACATGGACCGAAGGTTGCGCCGAAGCCTGCCCAGGCGAAGGATACGACTCTGAAGACGGAGCTGTCAGGGTTCCAGGCCAGAATCAGGGCGATAAGGGCGATACCGATAACGGTTCCACGGGCAACCAGCATGGTCTTTTTCTGGTCTAACTCAATGCCGAAGAAATCAGTCATCAGGTCCTGGGACACACTGGAGGAAGCAGCCAGGAGCTGGGAATCCGCCGTAGACATGGTAGCCGCCAGGATACCGGCAAGAATAACGCCGGCAACCAGGGCCAGGATCACGCTATGCTGGCTCATAAAGTTGGCCATCTGGATGATAACAGTTTCAGACTCAGAGCTGGTTCCCAACATGGGAATCTTGCCTGCCAGGGATACGCTGTAGCCGATGATACCGATAAATACGGCGATAGCCATGGATATAATAACCCAGACAGAAGCGATTCGTCTGGAAATCTTCAGTTCCTTCTCGTCACGGATAGCCATGAAACGAAGGAGGATATGGGGCATACCAAAATAGCCAAGGCCCCAGGCCAGGGTAGAAATGATACTGATGAAGCCAAAAGATCCTGCCTCACCGGTATCCCAGATATATCCTTTAGTAATATCCAGATAGCCGGGAAGAGCCTCAGCGTTACTGATTACCGTACCCAGACCGCCTGCCTGGCTGATGCCGAAGAAGACGATGATAACGAGGGCAAAGGTCATAACAATACTCTGTACCAGGTCAGTGGTGGAAACGGCAAGGAAACCACCCAGAACCGTATAAGAGATGATTACGATGGCGCCGATGATCATGGCCACATGGTAGTCAAGACCAAAGAGACTGTTAAAAAGAGTACCTACAGCCTTGAAACCGGAAGCTGTATAAGGAATAAAGAAAATAAGAATGATCAGGGCCGCCAGCATGGAAAGGATGTGGCCGTTATCATCATATCTCTTGGAAAAGTACTCGGGAACAGTGAAGGCACCCAGCCTTGCCGAGTAGCGTCTTAAGGGTTTGGCTACAAGAAGGAAGTTGAGATAGGTTCCCACGGTGAGACCGATGACGGTCCAGCCTACCTCTGCCACACCTGCGATGTAGGCAAGACCGGGCAGACCCATAAGCAGGTAGGAGCTCATGTCAGAAGCCTCAGCACTCATGGCAGTAACGATGGGACCAAGGGATCTTCCTCCTATATAGAAATCACTGGAACTGTTTCCGCTTCCTTTCCGGTTAAAATAAAAACCGATCAGAAGCATGCCGACCAGGTAGACCACAATAGCCAGCACAATAAAAATTTGTGATGTTGTCATACTAATTCCTCCAAATATAAAATATTTTGTTTTCACAAACAGAGTTATTATAGCATATTATATACTAGAATAAAATACAGAACAATGTATAGAATATATTCTATACACTATTCTGTATTATCTTAAAAATATCCTTTAAATAAGCCATATTTTAACTGGAATAATAAAGAGAAATATTTGAAAATAAATTGAGTACAAAAATTAGAACACAGTATTTATCCCCAAATTGGGAAAAATCAAACTCATGGCCTCTCATTCCCCACTTGTCCGTCCTCTGCCAGCAGGGATTTTAGAAATCTTGGTGTGATCTTGTCCGAATAGGCCATGAGAGAGTAGTCTCCCTCGCTGAGACACCAGTCATAGAGCAGGGCTCTTTCCCAGAGGGCATAGGCCTTGGTAATCTCGCCGGAGCTCATGGAGGTCTTCAGGGACTGGTCACTGATGCCCTGGTCACAGATTTTTCGGAGCAGGCGGAAATACATACGGTTTCTGTCAAGCAGATGCTTCTCCCCAGTGGCCAGCAGCTGGGTGGAGAGGAGCCGGGCCAGCAGGTCCCTGGAGATGCTGGTCTCAATCATGGAGAAGAGCTCATGGTTTAAGAAAACCAGCTGATCAAAAACCGTCATGTCATCAGTGAGTTCCCCTGCCAGCCTGGCATATTCTTCATCAAAGAGATCTGCCAGGGTTCCCAGCAGGGCGTCCTTACCCTTGAAATAATGGTAGAAAGACCCTCTGGAGGTATGGGATTCATAGATGATATCCTCGATGGTTGTGGCTTCATATCCCTGGTCATAAAACAGCTTCCAGGCAGCCTTGATGATTTTCCCTTTTGTATTCCGGTTGTTCTTTCTGGGCATGGTCCGTCTCCCCCATTTCTATTTATCTGATTCCAATATAACTATATCAATGCCGACTGATTCCATTATGGCCATATTCATCTTATATGACCTTAATATAGCTTATACGTTTTCTATAATAATCTCATTATAGCTATATTCATCCTATATGCTACCATTATAGCTTTATTTATGCCATCCTGCAAACCAATCCGCCTGTCTGTCTGCCTCTGTTCACCTGTACCTGTCCATCTGGACACCTGATAGAGATTGTAAAATGTGATATTTTCCTGTAAAATGTCTATTTGGACAGAATAACTCAATCCCATTTATGATTATAGTTACAAGCTAAGGGAGGTAATGCAAATGAGCAGGAAAGACCAGAGGGATTTTTCCCAGGGGAGTGTCTTTGCCAATATTGTCAGGCTGGCGGTCCCCATGACCATGGCTCAATTGATTAATGTCCTTTATAATATCGTGGACCGGATGTACATAGGAAGGATTCCCCGTTACGGAACCCTTTCCCTGACAGGCCTTGGCGTATGCTTTCCCCTCATCACCATCGTCATAGCCTTTGCCAATCTTATCGGCATGGGTGGGGCGCCCCTTTTTTCCATAGAGAGAGGAAGGGGCAATGAGAAAGAAGCCGAGATGATCATGGGTAATTCCTTTTCCCTCCTCCTGGTCCTGGGAGGCCTGCTCACCATCCTTGGTCTGGTTTTCAAAGAACCTCTCCTGTGGCTGCTGGGTGCCAGTCAGCAGACCATGCCCTATGCCCAGTCCTATATCACCATCTACCTGCTGGGCAGCGTCTTTGTCCTGATCAGCCTGGGCCTCAACAGTTTCATCAATGCCCAGGGCTTCGGAGCTACAGGCATGGTCACGGTCGCCATAGGAGCCGTCTTAAATGTAATCCTTGATCCCATATTCATTTATTATCTCCACATGGGAGTAAAGGGTGCGGCCCTGGCCACAGTTATATCCCAGTTTGCCGCGGCCGTCTGGACCCTGAGATTTCTGACGGGACCAAAAAGCCTGATCCGGCTCAAACCCGCAGCCATGGTCTGGGACCTTAGACGGCTGGCCCGGATCGTTTCCCTGGGCATGGCCGGCTTTATCATGTCCATCACCAACAGCCTGGTCCAGATGGTCAATAACGCGGCCCTGCAGCAGTGGGGCGGAGATATCTATGTGGCCGTGATTACCGTAATCAATTCCATCCGGGAAGTGGTCCAGATGCCCATCACCGGCATATCCAGCAGCAGCCAGCCGGTCATGAGTTTTAACTACGGGGCAGGCCGCTATGACCGGGTCAGGTCAACCATCAGAATTATGGCAGCCATGCTTTGTGTCTATACCCTGATCATATGGGCCCTCTTATCCCTCTTTCCGGAATTTTTCATCAGGGTCTTCAACAGTGATCAGGAATTAATCAGAGCCGGTGTACCTTCCATGCACATCTATTTCTTCGGCTATGTCTTCATGGCCCTGCAATTTACCGGCCAGGCCGTTTTCCAGGCCCTGGGCATGGCAAGAAATGCCATCTTTTTTTCCATATTCAGGAAGGTGGTTATCGTGATTCCTCTGATTCTTATCCTTCCTTCCCTGGCAGGTCTTGGTGTTAATGGAGTTTTTATGGCAGAGCCCATCTCTAATCTGATCGGAGGGTCTGCCTGCATCATCACCATGATCTTTAAAGTTTACCGGCCCCTTGGTAAAAGGGAGGCTGATATTGTTTAAAAAAATGTTCTGTGTTATCATGGGGAAGTATATTATTAGAAAACTAATATGAAATAAAACAAATAATACAGACACCAATTCATAAATTAAGAATAATAGAAAGTGTGACTTAGATGATTAGAAGAGCTGTAGAAAAAGACATCCCTGAACTTGGCCGCATCCTTTTCCAGGTCAATAATGTCCATGCCCAGGGCAGGCCCGACCTCTTTTTGATGGATCACAAGAAATATACTGACCAGGAACTGGCTGACCTTTTAGGGGACCCGGGCAGGCCGGTCTTTGTTCTTACGGAAGATGACCACAAGCTGAAGGGTTATGCCTTTTGCATGATTGAAGACTACCGGGACGGGACCAATATGGTTCCCCGCAGAACCGTATACATAGATGATATCTGTGTCGACCAGGTCTGCCGGGGCCAGCATGTAGGCCAGCAGCTTTATGCTTATGTCTGTGATTATGCCCGGTCTGTGGGAGCCTATAATATTACACTGAATGTCTGGTCCTGTAATCCGGGAGCCCAGGCCTTTTACCAGTCCATGGGCCTGGTCCCCTACAAGGTGGGCATGGAATATATCCTTGACCAGGACCAGGAGAAATGAGAAAAGCTTTTTTTGAATCTGCCGGGAAAGCTTTCCGTTGATAAAGCATTTCCTGGTTGGACAGCAAGGTCTGATCATCAGGTGACAAGAAGGTGGACTATGAATACATTAGATATTTTAGAGCAGGTAAAAAAAGGTAGTTTATCCCTGGAGGAGGCCGCAGCCATGCTGGACGGGCCCCGGACCAGTCAGGAGGCAGATTTTTCCTCCCAGTCCTATATAGAGATGGACTTTGCCAAGCTGGATTCCTCCAGAAAGGCCAGGACCGGTTTCCCTGAGGTCGTATACTGCAAGGGAAAGCCGGATGACTTCCTGGTCAGCATTTACCGGAAAATGTTGGAAGAGGAAGGGGAGGTTTTCGGGACCAGGGCGGATGCCCGCCAGTACCAGCTGATTAAGGCCGTCATCCCGGATATCTCTTATGACCCTGTATCCCACATTCTGAAAAAGGAGAAAGCCGGCAAGGTCCACCTTGGCGGGATCGCAGTCTGTTCAGCAGGGACAGCCGACATTCCTGTAGCCGAGGAGGCAGCCCAGACCGCCGAGTTTTTTGGCACCAGGGTTCACCGGATCTATGACGTGGGCGTCAGTGGAATCCACAGGCTTTTATCCAAGATGGAGATCCTGCAGAAGGCCAACTGCCTGGTGGCTGTGGCCGGTATGGAAGGTGCCCTGGCCAGTGTGGTCGGCGGCCTGGTAAAAAACCCGGTCATCGCCGTTCCCACCTCCGTGGGCTACGGGGCCAGCTTCCAGGGTCTGTCAGCCCTCCTTACCATGGTGAATTCCTGCGCCAACGGGATCGCGGTGGTCAATATCGATAACGGTTACGGGGCCGGCTACCTGGCCTCCCAGATCAACCGCCTGGCTGTGGGCAATCTTGTATAAACCAGGCTTTTACTAAGATATAGAGGTAATACTAATGAATATCAGAGACCTTAAAGGCGACAAGATTGACCGGCTGACCAGCCAGCTTGAAGGCCTGGGCAGCCTGGCTGTGGCCTTTTCCGCCGGCGTTGACTCCACCTTTCTTTTGAAGACTGCCCATGATATTCTGGGCGACTCTTGTCTGGCCCTGACCGCCTGTGCTGCCTTTCAGACGGCAAAAGAGAGGCAGGAGGTCCGGGATTTCTGCCAAAAAGAGGGGATCCGGTCTATCCAGTTTCCAGTGGATACGGAGACCATTCCTCATTTTACTGATAATCCAGAGAACAGATGTTATTATTGTAAACATACTATTTTTGAAAAGATGTTTGCACTTGCCCGGCAAGAAGGTTTTGTCCATCTGGCCGAAGGGTCCAATACTGATGATATGTCAGACTACCGGCCGGGCCTTAAAGCCATCGGTGAATTAGGTATCCTCAGTCCTCTGAGAGATGCGGGGCTTAGCAAGGAGGAGATCAGGGCCTACTCTAAGGCTCTGGGCCTGCCTACATGGAATAAGCCCTCCTTTGCCTGTCTGGCCTCAAGAATCCCTTACGGCAACAGGATCAGTAAGGAAAAACTTGCCATGATAGAGGAAGCTGAAAAGCTGCTGGCTGGCCTGGGCTTTTACCAGTACCGGGTCAGGCTTCATGACAAGATGGCGAGAATTGAAGTGGACCCTTCAGAATTTCCCCGCCTGCTTGAGGATGGGAACCGGCAAAGAATCCTGTTGGACTTCCGGCGGCTGGGTTTTTCCTACATCACCATGGACCTGCAGGGCTTCCGCAGCGGCAGTCTCAACGAACAGTTAGAAAAAAACATTAAGCATTTTTAAATACAGAAACGGAAAAACAGAGGAATTTTATATTGTATCAGCTATTATATTAATGATTATGGGAGGTTATGATTATGGAAAAGAAGAAGATCAGTGCCGGCAGGGGAGGAGACCAGTACCTGCCCTTTGAAGAGAGAAGCGGAAGGACCTCTGTAGTCTATTTCACCAGAGACCTGTCTCCGGAAGGCCTGAAAAAGATTTACGAAAAAGTAGGCGGAGCGCTGGAAGGAAAAGTTGCGGTAAAGCTGCATACCGGTGAGCCGGAGGGTCCCAATATCATCCCCAGGCCTTGGGTTAAAGAACTGCTTGAAGAAAAACTTCCGGAAGCTACCATCGTTGAGACCAACACCTACTATGATGGTGACCGCTATACTACAGAAAGCCACCGCAAGACTCTTGAAATCAACGGCTGGACCTTTGCCCCGGTGGACATCATGGATGAAGAGGGTACCGCAGCCCTTCCTGTCAAGGGAGGCAAATGGTTTGCCAACATGTATGTGGGCAGGAATCTTTTAAACTATGATTCCCTTCTGGCCCTGACCCATTTTAAGGGCCATGTCCAGGGAGGCTTCGGCGGGTCCAATAAGAATATTGGTATCGGCTGCGCTGACGGCCGGATCGGCAAGGCTATGATCCACACTACACCAGGCCAGCCTGACCAGTGGGATATCGCCAAGGAAGAGTTCATGGAGCGGATGACGGAATCCACCAAGGCCACCATCGATTATTTCGGTGACCATATCACCTACATCAATGTCCTCCGGAATATGTCTGTCTCCTGTGACTGTGAGGGCTGTGCCGCCATGCCGGTGGTTACTCCTGATATTGGAATCCTGGCCTCCGATGATATCCTGGCAGTAGACCAGGCCTCCGTAGACCTGGTTTATGCCCTGCCGGCCAGGAGCCATGCGGACCTGGTGGAGAGAATGGAGTCCAGACATGGCCTGCGCCAGCTTTCCTACATGAAAGAACTGGGCATGGGCAATGACCGTTATGTCATCGTGGACCTTGACCAGGAGGAAAAGGTCATCAGCCAGGCTGAGGCAGTAGCAGGCGCCAAGGAATTCTGGGAGCCGGACAAATACGCAAAAATCGTAAAAAAATAAATGGATGATCAATAAAAGCAAGATAAAAGGAAGGTAAGGATATGGATATACAAGAGAGGATTGATAAGGCTGTGGAATTAAAGCATGGCAGAAATAACTGTGCCCAGGCCGTGGCTGTCAGCTACAGTGACCTGGCAAAGAGGGACCCGGAGGACCTGTGGACTCTGACGGCAGGTTTTGGCGGTGGCATGGGTACCATGGAAGGGACCTGCGGAGCCCTCTGTGGAGCCGTTCTCATAGCAGGCCTGCTCACAAAAGGAGAGCGGACCGGCGCAGTTTCCCGCCAGGTATTAAACCGTTTTAAAGAGCTTTCTGGAGCTGTCAGCTGCCGCGATCTGAAAAGGAGAGTGGATGGCAGGCCTGTCTGCCAATGTGACGATTGTGTCCGCCATGCCGTAATCGCTCTTGCCGAAGCAATGAACCTTTAGATTTTACAGGAACAGGGCTGTGCACCATTTAGTGTGTCAGCCCTGTTTTTTTCATAGAATAAACTTTCTGATTACAAAACAGGACCTGCTTTTTACCTATGAAACCTATCCGGTGTAATTCAAAATAAATGCATCCGGATTATAAAAAAGTCTTGACCGATATACCGGTATATTGTAAAATATATTTGAAGCTGAAAGAGAGAATATTTGTTAAATTAATAAGATATAAAAAATTTGAATGAATTTTTTCTTTTTAACACAAAAAGTGCTATTATAATTTTATAATAATAATTTATTTAAATTTATCGAGTGTAATGATATTTTTTAACGAAAGGGGTGCATGTATTATGAGCAAAGCTGGTTTTATTGGTCTTGGTATTATGGGTAAGCCAATGGCTCTGAACCTGCTGAAAGGCGGCGTTGACCTTCTGATCAATGACCTCAACGCCGACGCAGTAAAAGAGGTTGTAGCCGCTGGAGCAAAGGAAGCTTCCTATGAGGAGATTGGTGCTGAGTGTGATGTAGTATTTCTGATCGTTCCCAACGGCGACATCAGCAAGTCCATTCTTTTTGGCGAGAACGGTGTAGCAAAAACCCTTACTGCCGGCAAGGTAGTTTGTGATATGAGCTCCGTAACTCCTGTTGAGTCAAAAGAGTGCTATGACGGTCTGGCTAAAATCGGTGTTGGTTTCATCGATTCCCCCGTATCCGGTGGAGAGCCTGGCGCCATCAACGGAACCCTGGCCTTCATGGCAGGCGGAGACCAGAAAGACTTTGATGCCCTTCAGCCCTATTTTGATATCATGGGCTCCTCCGCAGTCCTGATCGGCGGCAGCGGAAGCGGTTCTGTAACTAAGCTGGCTAACCAGATTATCGTAAACAATACCATCGCCATCGTATCCGAGGCCTTTGTTCTTGCTTCCAAAGCAGGGGCAGATCCTGTAAAAGTTTACAATGCCATCCGTGGCGGTCTTGCAGGCAGCGCAGTTCTTGATGCTAAGATTCCTATGATCGTTGAGCGTAATTTCAAGCCGGGCGGCAAGATTTCCATCAACCACAAGGATATCAAAAATGTTGTAAACACAGCCCATGCCATCGACGTTCCTATTCCTTACTCCGCACAGCTCTATGAGATTCTCCAGACTCTGAAGATCCATGGACATATGAATGATGACCACGGCGGAATCGTTCAGTATTTCGAGATGCTGGCCGATGTCAAGGTTCAGAAGGTTGACGACTAGTCAGGCAGGAGGAAATATCATGGCATTAAATATCAGTGTATTTGATAAGTATAAAAAGATCGACGAAGCAGCAGTGGATGCCCTGCTTCTGGAAGAGATCAGGAAAAACAAGAAAAAGATCGTAGTACTTGATGACGATCCCACCGGTGTACAGACTGTTCACGATATCTCTGTTTACACCAACTGGACCAAAGACAGTGTCCGCAAAGGTTTTGATGAGGAGAACAATCTTTTCTATATCATGACCAACTCCAGAGGTTTCACAGCGGAAGAGACAACCAAGGCCCACCTGGAGATCGCTGCAGTGGTAGACGAAGTTTCCAAGGAAACAGGAAAAGAGTACATCTTTATCTCCAGAAGTGATTCCACCCTCCGTGGCCACTATCCTTTAGAGACAGAGATCCTGGCTGCTGAGTATGAGAAGAACACCGGCAGCATCATTGACGGCGAGATTATGTGCCCCTTCTTCAAAGAAGGCGGCCGCTTTACCATCGATAATGTCCACTATGTAAAATACGGGGATGACCTGGTTCCGGCCAACGAAACCGAGTTTGCCAAGGATAAGACCTTCGGCTACAAGGCAGCCAACATGAATGACTACATCGAGGAGAAGACCGACGGCAAGTTTAAGGCTGATTCTGTGATCGGCATTTCCCTGGAGGATATCCATGATGTAAACATTGACAAGATCGAAGAGCAGCTGATGGCTGTAAAGGACTTCAACAAGATTATTGTCAATGCCATCGACTATGTGGATGTGAAGGTATTCTGCGTGGCTATGTACAGGGCTATGGCCAAGGGCAAGGTATTTATGTTCCGTACCGCAGCCGGCATCGTTAAGGTAATGGGCGGCGTTACAGACCAGCCTCTGCTGACCAGAGAGCAGATGATCGTAAAGGATACTGACAACGGCGGTATCATCGTCATCGGTTCCCACACCGACAAGACCACCCGCCAGATGGAAGCCCTCAAGGCCAATGACAAAATCCGTTTTGTGGAACTGGATGCTTCCCTGGTTAAGGATGAGGAAGCCTTCGCCAAGGCAGTGGATGATTGCATCAAAATTGAGGAAGAGTGCATTGCCGCTGGCCAGACCGTATGTGTCTACACTTCCAGAGTACTGATCACAGCAGACACCGGAGACAAAGAAGACGAACTTCGTCTCTCCGTAAAGATTTCCGATGCTGTTCAGTCCCTGGTAGGCCGGCTCAGCGTGGTTCCCAGCTTTGTTATCGCCAAGGGCGGTATCACATCCTCTGACGTAGGAACCAAGGCCTTAGCAGTCCAGAAAGCCAATGTTCTCGGCCAAATCAAACCGGGTATCCCGGTATGGCAGACCGGACCGGAGAGCAAGTTCCCCCAGACACCATACGTAATTTTCCCAGGCAATGTAGGAGAGGATTCCACACTGAAGGAAGCAGCTGAAGTTCTGATGAAATAAGCTGGATCCTTACTGGCAGATTGGAATTGCAAAATGTGATTCTAAGATGAAGTATAGTTTCTGACCAGGGAAATTGAAAGTTTTTTTAGTTCATTTTTGGAACAGGAAAGATTCTTTTAATGTATACAAACTAATAACAGTTCGTGTTACAATTTTATGCACTTTAGTAACATCTTAATGTTACAAAAATAAAAAAGGTATTATTAAAAAGGAGGATTCTATTATGTTTATGTTTTTATCCCACCCCTTAGATCCCAATGGTTATGCATGGCCAGGTGAGCCGGTAGTTTCCATCCAGCAGTGCACAGACGTTACCGAAGAGTGCCCATTCTGCAGTTTTGTATCCACACTGCCCAACCATTTCGGAACCCATATGGACGCTCCGAGACATTTCGTAAAAGATGGTCTTGATATCAACCAGCTTGGTATCGAGTATTTCGCACACAAGGATGTTGCCCTTCTTGAGATCCCGAAAGAGCCGGCACAGGGCATCTACAAAGAGGATCTTGAGCCTTTCGCTGATATCCTCGGCAAGGTTTCTTTCGCTCTGATCCGTACAGGCCTTGAGAAATACCGTGACACAGACCAGAACATCTACCAGAACGAGGGTGCTTACATCGCTCCCAGCGCTGGTGACTACCTGACAGAGAACTTCCCGAACCTCAAGGGTATCGGTATGGACTTCCTGGCAATCGGATCCGCTTCCGCTACATGTCCTGAAGGCGAGCTTCCGCCGGATTGCCATCGTCACATCCTTGGCTACTACACAGGCAAGTTCTGTACAGGCGTAGAGGATATGCATCTTGCTGAGCTGCCCAAGGACGCTAAGATCGTTCGTTTCTTCAACGCACCTCTCAGAATCCTCGGTCTTGACTCCAGCCAGGTTGTATGTATCGCTGAGTTAGAAGACTAATCCGTCAGGTTCCAATCCGGCAAACTGACAAAGAAGACCGGATCTCCTTAATCATAAAGATTTGTGAGAACCAGGCACAGATTTGTGAGACCAGCCATACTAAGAAATAAAATGAGGGGCTGTCGCATTAAACAGACCCTGATTGCCAGGATTCTTGTATACTAAACATGCAAGAGTCCTGGCTTTATTTTTGCAGAAAAAGCA
>ODAJ011711387.1_pt1 | contig 17334 bp, 28 predicted proteins | sample 1539241 | NCBI WGS metagenome assembly ODAJ01 (sample SAMN02144231, study PRJEB22623) | gut metagenome | biome: sheep rumen | host: Ovis aries | place: New Zealand
TAAAAGATTGTATGTCTTTAAGTTCCTTTAATATAAGTTCTGTAGCTCCATCTAGTGAATCTACATTCTGTACAAAGGAACAAATTGAAGAGTTTAAAAAAAGATTTAGTCATATATTAGTGATATACGATCAAGATAAAGCTGGAAAAGCAAATATGGCTAAAATAAGAAGACAATTCCCAGAATTAAATTATTATGTAATTCCTAATCGTTTTAATAGTAAAGATTTTAGTGATTTAGTAAAAAATTATGGAAGGAATGAAGTAGAAAAGCTAATATGTCAGTTTATGTCTAATTATAAATTCAAATAAATTATGAGAAATTAGTTAAATACTAGTGTAAGAATTACTTATAAAAGTGGTAATTCTCAAGAATTTGCTTCTATAAAAGAAGCAAGTGAAAGTACTGGTTTAAGTATTCAAGCAATTAAAATAAGAGCAAATAAGAATACAACTCCAAAAGATGGAATTAAATGTGAATGGTTAGATGAACATACTAAAAGGTCTTATCGTGCTAAGAAAAGCAAGACTAAAGGTAAGGATTTAGAATATCAAATAAGGGATCAACTTAGAGCTATTGGTTATGAAGGCTGTGAACGTTCAGCAGGAGAATCCAAGAAATTAGATAATTCTAAGGTTGATATTTGTGATACTGAAGGTAAACTTCCTGTAAATATTCAAGCTAAAAACTATGCTAATACTCCTAGCTATTTTAATATTAGGGAGCAATGTCCTGATAAATCTAAACCTTTTTGTTTATGTTGGAAGAAAAATACTCTAACAACAGATAATACTATTTATATGATTCCAGATTATTTCTTTTATCAGTTGCTTGATGCCTATACCAAACAAAATCATATTTTATGAATACATATCAATTTTCTTACGAAACAGTTGATGCGGAAAAAACAAAAACTATCGTAGCAGATAGTTATAAACATGCTATAGAAAAAGCATGTATTTATCTTGAAGATCTTAATGATAATCTTGACTTGTTAGGATTAGATGATTGGGAAGATGTTCAGGAGGAATGTGATATAAATGAAATATATTTATCTGATTTAAATGAAATTGAAGAATGAAAGTTATTAGTATTAGTGATGTAATTACAAATTCATCTAGTGAAGTATTTATAATTCATGCTAAACCAGAGTTTCAAGATGAAATTAATCAAGAAGTTCCTGATTTTCTAGTTGAACTTTGTAATTTATGTGGAGAAGATATTGAAGATATGATGGAATTTTCAGTATCTGATGAAACCTATATTGACGATGGATGGTATTACTATGTACACAAGAATGATTTATTAATTCATTCTGTTGGAGACAATAGTATTCCAGGATGGTTGATGGACTTGATATCTGATTTATACTATATGAAAAAATTTAGATCAAAATTTAGCGGGTATTATGCTAAAGATTTAGGTCAAGTAGATTTACCTTATTATGATTGGAATCATAAACCAGATGAACCTGGTTTAAAACATCGAATGACTGAAATTAAATCGATTCAAAGAGAACACTTAGGATGAAAATAATTAGTATTTCAGATGTTATAACAAATAGTTCTAGTGAAGTATTTGTGTTTTTTAATAAGGATAGTGAAAAACGAATAAAAGAATTAGTAGATGTAATTCTTGGAACGTTTCATGTAGACAAAACTTTTGATGATTTGTTTACGATAGAATATGAATTATCTGATAACGCATTAGAAGATAATATTTCTGTAGAACAGGCCTTAACTGATAGTTGTGACTCAAATGGTATGCCATATATAACTTCATATAAAATAGTTCCTAAAGAACGAGGGCAATATGAGTATTTATGTCAGTTACTATCTAAATTACCAGATATGTTTCACTATGAAGTCGTATATCATTAAAAGTATTTCAGATGTAGTTACTAATAGTAGTTCTGAAGTATTTTGTTATATTAAAGGTAACGAAGAAATCTTAGAAGAAATCTATAATACTTTAGGAAATGATTTTCTTCAAGACTGTGCAGGTGATGGTGGATTATTTTTATCTGACGATTATATTAATGTATCTATTGGACATCAAGGATGGTTAGAAGGTTTAGATAAAATACTGAAACCTGGACTTGAAAAATTGTTAGAACCTTGGCAAGGTAAATATACAATAGAATACGTATGATTATTAAGAGTATTTCAGACCTCATTACTAATTCTAGTAGTGAGGTTTTTTGCGTTATATCTGGAGAAGATTCAAAGATTCTTGATGATATACACACAAGTTTATATGAGTTCTTTGAATGTTGGAAACAAGAAGATGAAATAACTGTTTGTATAAGTCCGTTTGATCCAGAGGATGATGTTCAATTTAAGTTTGAAGTTCCTTATTCTAAAAGTAATTTTTTAGATATTTATAAAGTTGTTATAGAAACTTTTTGTAAAGATAAACCAGTAAAAACAAAATTTCACTATGAGCGGTTCTAAATTTATATTAGTAACATGGCCAGAAATTCAGGAGTATATGAATAGACCAGATTATATGGAGAGTTGTCATTACGATTCCGAAAGAGGAGTTTGGTTTATTCCAGAAGAATGGACATTTGAAGAAATAGATGAAGAAGATTGGCCTATTGACGGGCCTAGTATTGGTGATTTAGACGATGCATTAGGATGAAAAAATATTTAGTAAGATTCACTACTAAAAGTGGTGATTATGACAAAGAGTGGTGTTACGCTAATTCTGAACAAGAAGCAGCTGATAACATTATGGATGAACATTGGAATATACAAGAAATTGATTCTGTAGAAGAAATATGAAAGATTTTAGTAGTTGGGGAACTAAAGTAAGAGTCCTCAAAGATTATAATTATAATGCTGTTTGGAGAAATCTAATGACAGTAAGAATGGGTGAAGAAGATGAAGAAATTATTGAACTTCCTCCAGAGTTAAGCGAGTTTTATGACATAGGTATTACTACACGTTGTAACTTAAAATGCCCATTTTGTTATGTTTCTGCTGGTGATGGTGGCAGAGACTTTGAAAATATCTGTGAAGTATGGAAAAAGTGGATGGAACAATATCCTATTAAGAAACGTGGAGGTATTTCTACAAGTTTACGTCCATTTCAGGTAGCAATAGGCTCATGTGGAGAGCCTTGTATACATCCAGAATTTACTAAATTCTTACAAACAGTATATGAAACTAACGTAGTTCCCAATTATACTACTAATGGATTAATTTTGTCTGATTATTCTAATCCTTGGTGTCAAGAAATTCTTGAATATACAAAAGAATATGTTGGCGGAGTAGCAATTAGCTTTGGAAATACTTTAGTTAGACTTAGAGCTATTAAAGCTATATACAATCTTCTTAAATATGGTGAATGTAAAGTAATGATTCATCATCTTATTTCCGATAAGAAATCTGTAGAAGACTTTATAGTATCTACAAGAGACTTTGGAGAAGATATTCATTATCATGTTCTTTTACCACTTATGGCTCATGGCAGAAGTACTAAAGGGTTAGAAGAAGGAGTATATGAATATCTTGAAGATGAAATCATTAAAAATGGAATTAAAAAAGTAGCATTTGGAGCTAACTTTTATCCTTATATAGATAAAGGAACTAAACTCCCGATTTCTACTTATCCACAGGAAGCCTATTCTAAAAATATTTTATTGGATAATAAAGTTATTATTACTCCAAGTTCATTTAATATGAATCCTATAAAAACAATAGAAGTATGAAAATTAAAAGAACAAAAATTAGAGAAGTAGAAGAGGAAGTAACTATTACTGAGTTTGTAAATGAACTTTTTGAAGATGAATGGAATCCTCATGATTGGGATGATACTGAAAGTATGTTTCGTGATGCTATAGAATACGATTATCCAGAAATTTCTGAAGATGACATTGAAGAAATTATAGAGGAAGCTAAGAAAAAGTTTGAAAAAATAGTTAATGAATATCGTGATGAAGAAATTGAAAAATTAAGTAATCGTAGCAAAATACGTGAATGGTTATCTGGATATATAGATAATGATGAAGATTTATATGAAGGAGATCCAGGATATATGCTTAGTGTTGACGAAATCATTGATTTAATTATTAAAAACGGTAAAAAATGAAAAGAGAAAGTTATGTAAAGAGACTTGTAACATCTTACAAGAATCTTAATGACAGTGAAAAGAAAATGTTTCTTGAAGGAACAGAGTTAATGACATTCCCTAAGGAAACTCCGAATGCTTAGGATTTCATTGGATATTGACGGAGTACTTGCTGATTTTAATAGCGGGTATCTCCGTCGATTTAAGAAATGGCCTAACTATGATTGGGCTATAACTCGTAATGTAAATAATATACTTATACATGAACGAGAGTTTTGGCTAAATCTTCCAGTACTTAATAAAGTAGAATTTATTCCAAAAATGTATTGCTCAGCTAGAGTAAATCCAAAAAGATGGTCAAAACAATATCTTAGAGATAATGGATTTCCAGAAGCTCCGTTATTTCAGGTAAATGGATATAAATTAAGTAAATATAAAACTCTTAAAGGAAGATGTGATGTTCATATAGAAGATTCAATGAAGAATTTTCTTGATCTTAATAGTAAAGGAGTACCTTGTTTATTGTATAATGAAAGTGAAGAAGTTAGTCCTATACTACAAATTAGATCTTTAGAATATGATGAAATAGAAGAAGTATATTTTCTTGCTAAAGAAATGCATATTTTTGAAGATTTTAATAAATATTTTGATGCAGCTTAATAATGAATTAATTAATAAAATTAAAATTACTCCAATAATAGACAGTCTTAGATTAGAAAATATAGACGACGATGAATATTTTTCAGAGAAATATTCTAATTATATATCTAATTCTAGATTAGGGTTATTAAAATCTAAAGGAGCTAAAGCATTTTTTGAAGGGATAAAAAGTGAATATAATCCAAGTTTTCAATTTGGAACTTGGCTTCATGAACAAGTACTTCAACCAGAATCATTTAATATAGTAGAAGGTATATACAAACCAACAGCAAAAGCTGGTTTAATGGCAGATTATCTATATAAAAATGTTGTTTCAAAAGATGGTGGAACTCCGTCTGATGATCAAATAAAATCTGCATCTTATATAATAGGATATTATAAAGATAAACTCACTTCTAATAGATTAAATGAATTTAGGTTAAAATCAGAAAATTATTGGAGAGATAGGTATATATTTGAACAAACTAAAGGTGTAGATTCTAAAAGAGTTTATGTTGATGAAAAGTCACATATCTTAATAAAGAATTGTTTAAATTCTATAAACAGTAATAATGAAATTCAGAAATTATTACATCCTAAAGGAATTGTAGAAGATCCTTATGTTGGATTTGAATCTGCAATACTTCTAGATATAGAAGCAACTGTTCCTGAATATGGTTCTCAAGTATATAGACTAAAAGCTAAATTAGATAATTTTAGTATTGACAAAGAGGAAAATATTATCACTGTCAATGATTTAAAAACAACTAGTAAGTTAGCAAATGAATTTGATCCAGATTATTATAGTTATCAAAGAGAAATAGCTGGATATACATATCTTTTAAATTTATGTGCTAAAAAATTCTTTGAAATAGAGAAACCAATAAACAAAGGAAATTTCTTGGTAGTATCTATTATTCCAGAATATAATAGTTGTGTTGTTCCAATGACAAATAAAATGTTTGCAAAAGGTTGGAATGAATATAAATTCTTATTAAAGACAGTGGCATATTTAAATTTAGTAGAAGGTTATAATTTTGCTACTTAAATGAAATATGAAGAATTAGATAGAATATATTCCGAAAATTTTAGTATTGGATATTTAAATCCTCCTAAGAAGGGTGAACAAACATCTTTTGAAAGAAAACTAATTTTAATTTCATTGATATGTGCTGTTACATATAAAACTCAATTAAAGAAACCAGACGTTACACACTATCAAGTTATAATGAAAGTTAGTCAAGGACTAGGGCTTCCAGAAGAGTTTATAAAAGGATTAAGTATTGTATGTAAAGATTTTGGGTATCAATGTACTGAATTTCCAACATTTGGATTGAAAGGACAAGAAATTCTTAAAGAAATTAGAGAAATACTCTCAACTTACATCCCTTTTTAATTTAACATATTTTAACTATGATTTTCAAATGTTGAATATATTTTTATTATACTTCCAAGCGAGGAAGATGAGAAATGATAGATGCTTAGATTAAAATAGATAATTTATGTCGGAGTATTCCGAATGAAAATGAAAATTTTGTTTTATTTATTTTATGGAAAAGTATTTTAAGAAATTTGAAGTTATTGGCAAGACCAAAGATGAAGCTAAAAATAATGCAACTGGACTTAACTTGATGGTTGACGCAACACAAGCTTTTAATAAGTGGAAGAAAGAAAATATAACAACTGAGGATAATATTAAGGAATGGATGAAGACTTATCTCGCTAATAAGAAATATGATAGAGCTGGTCTTGGTGCATTTATTGTCTTGCAACCAGCTGTACAGGATACTCGTCAGCGTCCTTATAAGATTGAGAAACCCAAGTATGAGAAGAGAACTCACTCTTTCGAGCGTTTCTATGTGATTCGTGAAGTTGGCACTGATAAGGAAGTTGCTAAAGTAAAGAACTCTAAGGATGCTGAGAAGAAAGTAAAGGATCTTATTACAGAGAATAATAAGTCATATGATATTTTTGTAGAGGCTAAGGTTAAAGAAGGAAATTCTTTGTATGCTCGTGGAATTTATACTCCTACAAAAGGTGCTCAACCTTGTAAGATTTTAGCATTTGGTTATTTGCCTTTAGATTAATACACTCTAGATTGATGCTCAGATAGATTCGTCTATCTGGGCATTTTTTGTTTACACTATACTACAGCATTGAAAAATGAATAAAATAAGTGAAAGAAAAGTAAAAGAAATTATTGAAGACTTAAGAAAGTATAAATCTTTAAATAACGAAAAACATAACGCAAACTATTACTATCAACAAAGAAATAATATAATTAATTCCGAAAATATATCTACTGATTTAATTAAAGACTTCTTAGATGTTTATGGTCAAGTCAAAAGAAATGTTAAATCTATAGAGAAAGTTGATACTGATGATAGAGCAATTACTAATGTAGAACGAGATGATTCTGGAAAAATTCAATATTATACATTTGAAATTTTTAGAAAAGATGCAACTCCTTTAATTGGGAAATTAGATAGAAAAGAAATGGAAATAATATATAGATTATATACTATATATGGGTCTAATCTAACTCAAAAAGTTGTTTCTAGAGAATTTCCAGAATATACATTTGTTGAATTTAAGAGAATACTTAGAGCTTTTAATATTTATAAGGCATCCAGTCCATTTCCTCAACATATAATTGAAGAGAAATCAGAGGACGAACTTATAAATCTTCATAATCAACAAAAAGAAAATAACGTTCTTCGTAGAATTGAGAAAGATCAACTTGCAGAAGCTAATAAACTTATCAATAAATTAGCTTCAGAGTTAAATTCTTTGAAATATACAAAAGATTTTCATTTTACTATTGACAATGAGTGTATTCCTGTAAAGTTTAATAACGATTATAATACTGATAAAGTTTTAATATTACATATTTCTGATACACACGTTGGAGCAAAACTTTCTTCTACTAGTTTATTTAATAATGATTGGAATGAAAAAGAATTAAGTAGAAGATTATATAAGATTGTAGAAGAAAGTAGTAAATTGGGTCCATTCAATAAAGTTATCATAAATTTTATGGGTGATTATCTAGATGGAATGGATGGAATGACTGCTAGAAGAGATCATGTAATGCCTCAAAATATGGATAATAAAGAACAATTTAATGTCTTTATTAAAACAATGCTTGATTTTATATTCAGTATATCTGGAATTGCAAATACTACTGAAATTTATGCTGTACCAGAAGGAAATCATGGTGGATATGCTGATTATTTTGCAATAAAAGCTTTACAATTTGCTTGTTCTGCAAGATTTCCTGGAATGAATTTTACTGTATTTGATCGTTACTATGGTATATTTGATGTAAATGGACATATATATGTTTCTATGCATGGTAAAGATGGACAATTTATGAAGAAACCTATGCCTCTTAATTTGAACGATTCAACTAGTACACTTATTAGAGATTGGTTAGATAGAGAAGGAATATATGAAAGTAATGTTCATGTAATAAAAGGAGATTTACATTCTAATAATCTTAATTCATGTAGAAAATTTGATTATAGAAATGTATTAAGTCTATTTGGAGATTCTGATTATTCTCAAATGAATTATGTTTCTAATGCTTATGGAGTAAGTTATGACTTATTTATAGGAAATGTTAGAACAATAGGAACTTTTGAAAACTTTTAATTATGATGAGACGTGATATTATATCGGAAGCTGTTGAAAGATGCTTGCGAGAATTATATGAATATGTAGTACCTAATGTTACTTGGGAAGAATTTATTAAAGAAAATCAATCATATACTGAATTATATAATATTTGGGATTCTTTTAATAAAGCTTTTCATTATAAAGACGAAAACATTGAAGAATGGGATCGTCAAAAGAAACTTCATCCTGAATGGGAAAATAAATCTATTTCAGAGTGTATAGGACCTCGTCCGTATGAATTTTATTATCTTCCAAAGGAAATAATGAAAGACATATGTGATTCTTATATTGACACTTATAGATTAGATGCTCGGCAAGATTTTCTCAATAATATAAATACGTTAAAAGATTATTGTAAAAATCCGATAATTGATAAATATATAGAAGGAGAAAACGGATTTCCTGGATATAGAGGTTATGATCATCCCGATAATTTAGAAAAAAAAATTAAGAAATACATTAAAGAAAATTACGATTTAGATCTTGAAGATTCTGGAATAACAGAAATATGTAATATATTTTATAAGTTTCTTGATATGGCAGGAAGTTTCTATAATTGGAATAGAGATTTAAATTCTTTTAATGTATCTGTATATCTTGGTCCAAGTCCTAATTCTAATAAAGAAGCAGTTATTAAGAATTGGAAAGAACATAGAAATAAAGATATCGTAATAAACGAAGAAGAAATAAAGAAAAAGTACTATGGAGAAGACGATGAATGAAATTATAGCTTTTATTGAAGGAGCTATAAGAAGAGATTTTTGTATAGAAGTAGAATTCCCAACAGAAACTTATTTGCGGATAAGAATATACAATCCTAATGATTATATAGATATAGCTTGTAATGATGAAGATCTATATATTAGTACTTCTAAATTAGGCATACATTATCTAGGCAGCTTTTCTGAGGAAGATATTCTTAGTTTTAAAATAGCTTCTTTACACGCTAGAGAATATTCTAAGAATAAAACATTACGATTCTTTGATGAATTTCTCGGAGAAGAACCATCAAAAAAGATTACAAATATTAACGACTTAGACGATGATGACGTATGATTATAACACTTGATGAGTTATTACGAGGAAAAGCTACTCGTATTAGAAATAAAGAATATCTTTCAACAGCAGCTTATGTTGAACCGTTTTTGGAAAGAGCTAGTAAATTTACTAATGAGTTTAGAATACAAACTCAGCTTCCATCTCAAATAACATTGGATTCTGATGGAAAAATAGTAAATGAAGATATAACTTATAATAGAGTTCTTATTGAAGCAATTCTTCCAGATGAATATAACTTTAATAATGATCCTCATAAAGCGGTATTCGGAATGGTTTATGGAATTGATGTTCGTAAACCAGTTGTTAAGTTTTTTAAAGGATTAGAAAGGAACTCTTGTACTAATTTATGTGTTTTTAACAGTGAATTATTAGCTTGTCAAGATTTAGAATCAGAAGTAGCTATTGATTATAGACCGTTAAATAGAATTATTGAACAAACTGATGATACTGCTTCTTGGTTAAAGAAAATTATAGATTTAGAATTTGAATGTAATTCTCAAAATATTAATGAATCTTTGGGTAAATGGATTAGACATTGTATTCAATATTCCTATGATAATCATTATAATAAAGTAAAAGTTGCTTGTAGTACTCCAATTGATGCTTATAAACTTTTATTTGAGAAGGAAGATTCAGATTACTATATTGGTAAAGAACAGAATACTAATGTCTATAATATTTATAACGCATTTACACAAGTACTAACTGATGGAATGAAAAAAGATTCTTTCAATATCTTTGAGAAAACTCTGTTGATTAAAGATATTCTGGACATTTAATATTATTTTGAGTTAAAGGTTATTATTAATATATTTATTCTTTAATAACCTTTAAATTTTATATTATGACTGAAAAAGAATGGCTAAATGACAATCAATTATCATTAGATATTTGGAATAAGAAATATCGTAATGAAGATGAATCTTTTGAAGAATTTTTAGATAGAGTATCTAATGGTAATAAGAATATTAGACAACTAATTAAAGAAAAGAAATTCATATTTGGAGGAAGAATACTTGCAAGCAGAGGTGTTAAAAATAAAAAAGCATCTTTAAGCAATTGTTATGTAATTAGTCCTCCAGAAGATAATATCGAATCTATTTTTGAATGTGCTAAAAAGCTTGCTCGAACTTATAGTTATGGAGGAGGATGTGGAATCGATTTATCTAAATTAAGACCTAATGGAGCAAGAGTTCATAATGCTGCTAAAACTACATGTGGTCCAGTAGGATTTATGGATTTATTTTCACAAACTACTGAAACTATAGGACAATCAGGTAGAAGAGGTGCTTTAATGATTTCGTTAGATATTAATCATCCAGATATAGAGGAGTTTATTGATTGTAAAACTAATTTAGAAAGAGTAAAATATGCTAATATATCTGTTAGAGTAAATGACTCTTTTATGGAAGCAGTTAAACAAAAAATTAGTACATATTATTTATTAAGTTGGCCATGTAATAAAATTGAAACAGAAATTGATACATCTTCTTGGAAAGAAGGAGAACTCCATGAAGTTAATGGTGTATATTATAAACTAATAAATCCAAATAGATTATTCAAGAAATTATGTGAAAATAATTGGAATTACGCAGAACCTGGAATTCTTTATTGGAATCAAATAGAAAATTATAATCTTCTTAATAATACAGATTTTACTTATGCAGGAGTAAATCCATGTGCTGAAGAGCCTCTTCCTGCTGGAGGAAGTTGTCTTTTAGGCAGTTTAAATTTATCTGAATTTGTTGTAAATCCTTTTACTCCAAATGCTTATGTAGATTTTGATGCTTTACAGAAAGCAACATTTGAAGCTGTTGTAGCTCTTAATCAAGTATTAATTGAAGGATTAACTTTGCATCCTTTGGAAGAACAACAAAATTCTGTTAGAAACTGGAGACAAATTGGATTAGGAACTTTTGGATTAGCAGATATGCTAATTAAACTTAGAATAAAATATGGAAGTCCAGAATCTATTAATATGATAAAAACAATCTATAAAGATATAGCAACTAATGCTATAGAACAATCTTTAGCTTTAGCAAAAGAATTAGGTTGTTATCCATCATGTAGAAAAGATAAATTAATACATTCATCTTTTATTAAGAATCTTAATCTTCCAGCATCTATATTAGGAGAAATTTGTGATTATGGTTTGTATAATAGTCAATTATTAACTTGTGCTCCGACTGGATCAATAGGAACAATGTTAGGTACAAGTACAGGTGTTGAACCTAATTTTGCATTATCTTATACAAGAAAAACTCAATCTCTCGATGGAAAAGATACTTTTTATCAGGTAGACTCTAAAATTGTAGAGGATTATAAAAATAAAACTAATGATGTAAAACTTCCTGACTATTTTGTTACATCTTCTACAATTGATCCTATAGATAGAGTTAAAGTTCAAGCAGCATTACAAGAGTTTACTGATGCAAGTATTTCTAGTACAGTAAATTTACCTACAGAAGCTACTATAGAAGATGTATATAACATTTATATGGAAGCTTACAACAATAATCTAAAAGGAATAACCATTTATCGAAGTGGATGTAAAAGAGAAGGAATTCTTACTGAAAAACCAAAAGAAGAACCTGTTCAGTTAGAAGCTGTACATAACGAACTCCCCAGAGGATTTGTAGTAAAAGCTGATGATAATTGTATTGGTCTTAAACGTACTCTTACAACAGGTTGTGGTACTTTGCATTGTGAAGCTTTCTTTCATCCAGAAACTGGAGAGCTTCTTGAAACATATCTTTCTAAAGGTTCTAAAGGTGGATGTAATAACTTCATGATTGGTCTTTCTAGAATGATTAGTCTTGCCGCCAGAGGTGGTCTTGGAATTAATGCTATTATTGACCAACTTAATTCTTGTGGAGTTTGTCCGTCTTATGCTGTAAGGAAAGCTACTAAAAAAGATACATCTGTTGGAAGTTGCTGTCCTGTAGCAGTAGGAAACGCTCTTCGTGATATGCATAGAGAAGTTCAAGAAAGAATAGAGTTATGTGATTTTCATGATTCCATGTCAAAAAGTGATGTTCAATATAGATTAGAAGAATCTTTGAAATCTCTAGACTATGAAGAATGTCCTGAATGTCATCAAAAGGGATTGACTCATATTGGGGGATGTAACGAATGTATATATTGTGGTTATAGCAAATGTAATTAATTATGGAAATTGATAAAAAGATAACAATTAATCTGGTATCACCAATTACTATTATTTTATTTTTAGCATTTTTCTTTGCTAAAATATTTGATAAAATTGATTGGAGTTGGTGGTGGGTGTTCTCTCCTTTATGGATTCCGTTGGCTATTGTAGTAGTTATAATGGGATTCATAGCTTTATTATTTGGAATAATTGCAGTAATTGATTTAATAAATGGTAAACCATGGAAGTAATAACTACAGGATGGCCTGATGATAATCAAGTATTATTATCAGATATAAAAATGACTTATATTCAAAATCCAGATTGTACAGAAAACAGAGACGGTGATCCTCAAGAATTAATTATTTCAACAAGAGATAATGGAGTAGCTAAATTTATAAATATTAGTACTAATAATTGGAGTATTGATGATATTCAAGATTTAGAATATGTCATTAATGACTTTAAAAGAAGAATAGACTATGATAAGCAAAAAGACGAATAGAAAGACTAATCTTATTATACTTTTTAAGTTAATTGAAATAGTCATTAAATGGCCTCAACTAAGATTTGGACAAATTTTATTTAATTTCGTACTAAGTTCTACTCAAAGTGAGACTTGTCAAATTCATATTGATGATCCTTATTATGAAACCTCTGAGCGTACACTTAGTAGAATCAATAATAATTTAAATAACTATAATGGGAAAAATACTAGTAGTTCCTGATATTCATGGTCGTAAATTTTGGAGAAAACCTGTTGATAATTCTTTAAATAAAGTTGATAAAATAATCTTTTTAGGAGATTATCTTGATCCTTATCCAAATGAAATAGAAGAAAATCCAGAGTTAATGGAATGTGAATCATTTAAAGATAGTACTAATCTTTTAAAAATGCTCAATGATATTATCCAATTAAAAAAAGATAATCCAGATAAAGTAATTTTACTTACTGGAAATCATAGTGACAGTTATATATGGTCTGATTTTTCAGCGGCAACTAGAACTGATAATTTTAATTGGAAAAAATATCATAACTTATTTTTAGAAAATTTAAACCTTTTTAACTTGGTTTGGATTGAAGATAATACTATATTTAGTCATGCAGGTATTTCTAAAGATTGGGCATATAAATTTTTAGATACTTATATGCAATATGATGAGTCTGCATTAGAATGTGATATAGTTTTAGAATGTGCAGAGGTGTTAAGAGATACTCCACTTTCTGATTTTAATCATCATTATATTAATGCAATTAGTAAACTAGGTTCTTATAGAGGAGGATTTTTTGGAGATTGTGGTTCTTGTGAATGGGCAGATTTAAGAGAACATATTGATCACTATCAAACTGAAGTTCAAGAAAAAATAGTTCCTCTTGGAGAAGATGGAATATATCAAATTTTCGGACACACTCAATTGAAAAGAGAACTAATTACTGATAAATGGGCTTGTTTAGATTGCCGAAAAGCATTTATAGTAGATACTATAACTCATGAAATTAAAGAATGTTGATTATAATAAAGATAATGAGAATTGGATGGATGTTGAAAATATTCCATCTAATTCTCGTTATATTTTAGTATATTCTCCAGAATTTGGAACTTCTGTTGGATATTATCGTAGATTTGCAGAGACTGGAGGACAATGGATAGATGCTTTGAGACTTAATGAAAAAGTTAATATACAGCAATGGAGAGAATTACCAAAATATGAAAACAGTAAAATTAATATATAAAGATAATAAAGATAAAGAATTATTTGAGTTATTAGAATTTAATGTTCCTGTTTTTATAGATTATATAAATATGAATACTCTTAATGGAATAAAAGAAGGAAGAAAAATACTTGGATATTATGGTACTTCTAAGGTTCCATTTGTAGAGATATTAGAAGATAATCAAAGAATTCCATTTTATAGTGAAAATGGAAATCCAATTTATCAAATTAAAAATTATTTAAATGGTTGAAATTTTTTTCAAAAGACTTAATAAAAATGCAGTATTTCCTACTCGAAAACATTTTGATGACGCTGGTTATGACTTAATTGCTACTTCTTGTAAATATAATCCTAAATATGATAGATTTGAATATGGATTAGGATTTGCTACTAAAATTCCAGTTGGATATGAAGCTGAAATAAGACCTAGAGGCAGTAATACTAAAACTAATGCTTATATTCCAAATGCACCTGGAACTATAGATGCTGGATATACAGGAGAGTGGAAAGTATTTTATAAACTTCGTACTCCTTTTGAGCAACTATTTCCAACTGGTGATTATGAGTTAAATCTCTTAGAAATGGAAAATGAATATGCTCCTTATAGAGTAGGAGATGCTATTGCTCAATGTCTTATTCATAAAACTGAAGATATATGGTTTTGTGATGTAGAAGAGCTTCCTGATACAAATAGAGGCTCAGATGGTGGAATTAATAGGGATGATTCAAATTTTAAAGTATGATTACTAAACAAGAATTTATTAAATTCATATCAGCATACCAGGAGTTTTCTAACGGGATTGATAATCTTGATAAAGCTATTACAGGAAAAAATATTCCTACAATATTATTTGAAGCAGAATGGTACGATGCAGTAGGAAGAATGTTAGATGTATTCCTAAATTCACATTTTACGGATGCTGGTTGTGATACAATCACATGGTGGTTATGGGAAGATGTTGATCATATAATATATCAAACTGTAGATCCCGATTTATTTAATGGAAAAACTGAAATTAAATATGATGTAAATAATATAGATGATTTATGGAATTATTTAATGAAATATAAAAAAGACAATTTTAAAGATGTCTAATTTATTTACTCAACAAGAATCAGAACATATTTATTTAGTATCACGTGGAGCTAAAGGTGAAATTAGATGTTTTGAGCTATGGTATGAGCAAATAGATGATTATTTTGTAATTCATAGAGAATCTTGTCAATATAAAGGTAAAGTTATTCAACAACCTGATATAGAAATTTACGAAGGTAAAGTAAATAGAGATTGTGAAGCACAATGTATTCTTCAGTTTGAACATTTAATAAGAGAAAAACTTGATAAAGGTTACAAGCAATTAGAAAAATCTTTTAATGAATATTCTTTATCTGAACTTAAAGAAATACTTCCAGAAGTAAATACCGACAATAATGGATTTAAAAAACATATGTTAGCTAAATCTTCTGATAAAGTTAAACAATCTGTTATTGATAAAGAAAAGTATTGGTATTGTAGTAGAAAAATAGACGGTGTTAGAGCATCACTATACTGGGATGGAAAAAAGATAAAGTCAGCTTCAAGAGGAGGAAAAGATTATAATTCTGCATTGTATCATTTTATTGACCATCCTAAATTAATAGAGTTTTTTACAAGGCATCCAGATTGTATTCTTGATGGAGAACTTTATAAACATGGAAAATCTTTGCAACAAATAAGTGGTGCTGCTCGACTTGAAAAAAATGTTTATGATTGTGACTGGTTAGAATACTATATTTATGATGTTATGTATCCTAAACTTCCGTTTGAAAAAAGACTAAAAGTATTAAATCAAATATCGAAAGAATTAAATTTAGGATTTAATCCTTACAAAGAGTGGAAAGATGATGATTTAAAAATTCAAATGGTTCCACAAGAGAAAGTATCAGGATATGATAATATAATGAATTTACATAATAAATATGTAGAGGAAGGATTTGAAGGAGTTGTAATACGTAATCCTAATAAAGAATATGGCTTTGGTAAACGAACTAATGATATGATTAAAATAAAGAAATATAAAGATTCTGAATTTTTAGTTACAGATTATGAATTAGGTTTACGTGGTTCTGAAGACATGGTATTTATATGTGAAACTCCAAATGGTAATATATTTAAAGCAAAACCATTAGGTGATAGAGAAACTAAAGAAGAATATGTAGAAAATTTCAATAGTAAATATAAAAATAAATTTGCTACTATTAAGTATTTCTATTATTCTAATGGTGGTGATGAAGAAACTGGTGTACCGTTACAGCCAGCTTTAATTAAATTTAGACCAATAGACGAATGAAACTAATTAAAGGAAAAAAAGCAGATATTAACTATTTAGCAAGAATAGTTGACATTAAAGAATTTACAAAACATCCAAATCCAAAAGTAGAAAGGATGAAAATTGCACATATTGAAGGATACAGTATATGTGTAGGAATAAATGAACAACCTGGACTATATGTGTATTTTCCAACTTTATCTCAAATAAATGAAAATCTATTAGCATATTGTAATTTATATAGAGATAAAGACCTTAATAGAAATCCAGAAGATAAACCAGGATTCTTTGAAAAGAATGGACGAGTTAAAGCCATTAGACTTCAAGGATTTCCTTCTGAAGGATTTCTTCTTCCTTATGAACAACTCCAATCTTGGGTTCTTTCTGAAGTTAATGTTAATCTTCCAGTATTTGAAGACGGTACAGAATTCAATGAAGTAGAAAATGACAATAAAACATTTTGGGTATGTAAAAAATACATTGTTCCAGAACCAACACTTTCTCTTGGTGGAGGTAGAAAGAATCGAAGAACTAAAATAGTAAAACGATTTGATAAATTAAGAGAAGACCAATTTAGGTTTCACTATGATACTGTCATATTTAAAAAGGAACCTAATGTTATATCTCCTAATGACTTAATTAGTATTACAGAAAAAGTTCATGGTACTTCTGGAATTTCTGCATATGTTCTTTGTCATAAGAAATTATCT
>ODAJ014781460.1_pt1 | contig 17319 bp, 17 predicted proteins | sample 1539241 | NCBI WGS metagenome assembly ODAJ01 (sample SAMN02144231, study PRJEB22623) | gut metagenome | biome: sheep rumen | host: Ovis aries | place: New Zealand
GCTCAAAGTACAAGGTTTGAACCTCTTGAACAATTTGAACCATGCACATTGAACCTTTTGAACCATTTGAACTACTTGAACCTCTTAAACCCCTTAAACCTCTTGAACCCTTAAACCTCTTGAACCTCTTGAACCAAATTTAAGAACTTAAATTTTAATAATATGATCAACGTTGGAATTATCGGTTGTGGCTTCGTGGGCGGAGCCCTCAAAGATTGGTTGGAACACAACAACCCTGAATGCAAACTTTTCATCAGCGACCCTCCAAAGGGGTACAATGATGACCTGAGCAATATTGACATCGCTTTCCTCCAGATTCATGTGCCCACTGAGGACGACGGCACACAAGACCTGCGCCTCATGACCGAGCTCATCAAGAAACTGCCGGATGTGCCTGTCTTTGTGCGTACTACCATCCTCCCTGGCACCAGCGACCGTCTGTCAAAAGAAACCGGCCACCAGGTGTGTTACATGCCCGAGTTTCTCACTGAGCGCACCCATATCGAGGATTTCAAAAGGCAGACCATGGTCTTCACCGGTGCTCACGAACTTCTCACCAAGATTTTCGTCGGCAAGAAGTTCACCGTCATGACTCCGCTAGAGGCTGAGCTAACAAAATACATGCACAATGTGTTCGGAGCCTACAAGGTCACCTATTTCAACGCCTGCCGTGAGTACTGCGAGCAGATGGGAGCCGACTGGCGCAAGGTGCACACCGGAGTGCTGCTGTCTGGTTACATCAACGACACCCACACCTACGTCCCTGGTCCCGACGGCAAGTACGGCTATGGCGGCAAATGCTTCCCCAAGGATGTCAACGCCTTCGCCAAAATGACAGCAGGCACACCTCTGGGAACGCTTTTAGAGCACCTTCACGAGCTGAACGTTCATTTCCGCGGATTTGAGGAACACATCTAAAAAAATAAGGGATGCGCTTCGTGCGCATCCCAGTTCCAATTAGCCTATAGGAGGGAAGGGGTCGTTACCGTGTGAGTCTCTCTCACGAATTCTACCATCTCTTCCGTGGATGAAAAGCTCAGAACACTGGTTTCTGCAAATCTCGCGAGCGCGTGCTATTTTACGAGACGAGTTGCGGTGGGACAGCTAAAGACTTTATGCACCTTCAGGTTCCGCATCATGGAAGTCGTAAGAATCTTAATCCACAATTGTTACAGCGAATAGGAGCCTCTGAATACTATGTTTCTTGCCCTCCAGATGGCTTTTCCGAAGGACATCCGTCAAAGAGGTTGATTAATAAGATTCATCAAATCTATCCTTATGCAAATATCTACTATACCAACAATGGGTGGTTGTCTTTCAATTATAATCTTACGATAGATGGAATACCAGCGGTGACCTACCCAGTTTTTGATGAAATTGATAACTGAAAATATCGCTGTACAATTTTAGGCATGACGATAATCACCTATATATTAAAGAATTATATACATTAAATCGTATGTGTTGATTACACAATTTGGCCAATTTGCTATGTATCAAGATTTTTCGATTTTTTCATATAAGAATAACAAGTTGACATATGTTCTTTATGTTGTTTTACTTGTGTTATCATTATTTGTAACATTTTTTGTTGCAGTAAACACACCTAATCAGCAGGGAGCAGAGTTGTATTTTACTTTACCGTTAACTTTTTTTTTATGTCTTATTGGTTTTAAGAAAATATTACCATATCATAAAGGTGGTTATGCACTAAAAGTTTTTTATTTCTTTTGTGTTTTACGTTATCTTTTTTTGCCTTTTTTTACGTGTAGTATTGAGCATTTTGCAAGCAACTGGTCTAGTAATGCTTTTTTGTATGCAATTATAATACAGGATATTGAGTTAATAACAAGTTTCTGTGCAATAAAATACTATTACTATAAGAAATATGTAAAGATATCTCATTCTTTGGCTTATAAAAAATCATCTTTTTATGAAAACATAAGTTTAGGAGGATGGTTGGTCATAGGTGTGGCTTTGCTATTAATTGTCTCTCGCGGTGCATCTTTTTTGAATTCAATGCGTTTTCTTGTAATCTCTAGTCATTTAGAGAGCGAAGCGAACTATGGATATGATATATGGATGGCTCATACAATGCTTGCTTTTTTAACTGTTGTAATCACAAGCACTTTCCAAAAAAGAAATGAAAAAAGCGACAGTTTTTTTAACATTATAATACCAATAATCATCTCTTTTTTGAGTGTTGCTTTGGTTTTTGGCAACAACAGAATGTTGACTTTTTATTTTGCGTTTTCAGCTTTATCTATTCTGTCAGTTTCTTTTCCTAAATACAAGAAAGGTATTTCTGTTGCTTTGTTGGCGGTTGTCGCTCTTGTGATTTTTTCCTTTACTATGGTGAAGCAATACAATGTAAATATTTCCGAGGGAGAAAGTGCTCAAGTTGAGAATGAGAGTTTGGCCAGAACAATTGCAGTTTATGTTTCGAGTACGGAGGCAGTTGCAAAAGCATACGATATGTATGCAATTACTGGAGATCAAATGCGATTTGGTACTATTTTCGCAGATATTGTTGATAAAACAATAATTTTTCAGTTGCCAGGTATGCCGATGAGACGATGGGTAAGAGGTATAACTCCTTCTTATAAATTGGCAATGACCGGTGTTGAAGTGGTTCCAGTGGCAGGACAGACTCTTTTTTATGGTGGTTATGTTTTTGGTTGGTTGGTTGATATATTAGTATTTTGGTTTGTTATGTGGCTGTTAGTGACATTTGAAATACATTCCAAACTTGAAGTGAATTTAGGAGATAGGTATCTCTATACCTGGATGTCTGTTATTTGCGCAATGGTGATGTGCTATCACCTTGGAATTATGTATAGTGCATTTTCTTATGTTCCATTTTTCCTTTGGATAGCAGTTTCGATAAATAGAAAATTAAAAATCAATAAAAAGATAATCAGATAGATGTTTCTTATATCTTATTATTTAAAACGTATTAAAGAGGAATGCATGAAATCCTTGCATATTGTGAGGTTTTATAATTCCCGTTTTGGCCTGAAAAACGTAGGAGCAGGGTATTTGCTTGGTGCAAAAAACTATTCAAGTGGTGTAATTAAGAATATCTCAGCAGATAATCTTTTTCTTGGCCCCGATTATCTTAAAGATAAATATACCCTTTTGAACTGTCCTATATTACAATCTCCTCATTATGGCTTTGTAAAAACCATTATGGAAAACGGCGATATGGCTTCAACTGATTATATCCAACGATTTGTTTCTGGTAAACTTGATTGGCGTAGAGGTTCAACGAAACCTCGCGATTTCAACTACTTTAAAAAGATGTTTTCTCGATCCTTGGGTGAAATACAATCAGGGGATTACACCCCCGTGATAATTTACTCTTTGGGTGGGAAGTATTATATATATGACGGCAAGCACCGTGCAGCTTTATGCTCATTGTTAGGCGTGCCCGTAAAATGTATGTTGGTAGGTAGTGAGATAGCTAATGCTGATTTATGGCATTATATGTTTTCTATCATCAAAGACAATGAGGAATATGGCCGCCATACTGAATATCACAACTTATACCTTAGAGAACTGACCGGATATGGTAAAGAATAAAGGTCAAGGCGTTGCTACGTCCATGATATATAAAACAACGGAACGCTACGTTGTAATGGCGTTTCAGTTGCTTGTTCAGATAATAATTGCACGCATTTTGTCGCCAACCGATTATGGTCTGGTGGCCATGATGTCGGTTTTTATATCAATATCAAGTGTTTTTATCCACAATGGATTTAACGCAGCAATCATTCAGAAGAAAAAGGCTGACTCAAGAGATTATGGCACAGCCCTCCTCTTGAATTTCTTGATTGGTTCATTCCTTTATCTGTTGTTGTTTGTGTCAGCACCGGCCATTGCCAAGTTCTACAACGAGCCTCAACTTGTAATTTGTTTGCGAGTTTTGTCCTTGAAACTTCCTATAGGATCTATTTCCTCCATTCAGTCGGCAATTGCAGTAAGGCAGATGCGCTTCCGTAACCTGTTTGTCTGTAATGTAATAGGTAGTGTTGCTTCGGGTGTTATTGGAATAACCGCCGCTTTGCTTGGAGCTGGATATTGGGCGTTGATTGCGCAACAACTGTCTGTTGTGGTGGTTCTGGCAATTGTCCTTACGTACCATGCTGCATGGAAACCTCGTTTCGATTTTGTAAAAGACAGCGCACGCGAGCAGTTCGACTTTGGATGGAAAATGCTCGGTGCTTCATTGCTTAATTCGATATATAATGAACTGAACAGTCTGATTATTGGTAGGAAATACACTGCTGCTGACCTCTCTTTCTATACAAAAGGCCGCACATTTCCAAGTACCGTAACCACCGGTGTAGATAGCGCATTGCAGTCTGTTCTTCTTTCTTCGATGTCGAAGCATCAAGACAATGAAAAGGAATTGCATCGCCTTATCCGAATTTCTTCAGTGGCTAACACATTCTTGTTAGTCCCGATTCTGTGCTTTTTGGCGGTAGCTGGCGACAACATCGTTTCTTTATTGCTCACGGATAAATGGCTTCCGATGGTTCCGTTTATGCAGATTTGTTGTTTTACGTATGCTTTCCACCCGGTTGCTTCAATTAACATGCAGGTTATTGCCGCTGTTGGACGTAGCGATATGAGGCTCAAGTTGGAGTTTATCAAAAAACCATTTGGTATTATTATGCTCATTTTAGCCATACCTTATGGGCCGCTGGCCATTGCCGTCAGTGCGGCAATAACAAGTATTTTTAGTTTGATAGTCGGGTACATCGCCTGTCAGCGTATTGTGCATTATCGTATTATTGATTCTCTTAGAGATTTATATCCTTATTGGGGCGTGGCATTAATAGCGGGTGCTATTGTGTTTTTGATGAACGGTCTTGATATGAATAAGATTGTTTTATTGGTCTTACAGATGATTGTCATGGCTGTAGTGTATTATGTGTTGTCGCGTGTCTTCAATTTATTAGGGTATCGAATTTTTTGGGAAAAATATCATCAATATAAGCATAGAATACATCTAAAGAAATGATAATAAGCAGTAGTTTTCGTATAATGCTTTAATTATGAGACAAAAACTTTTCATGGCGGTTAACTCTATTATCGACCAGGGGGGCATTAGCACATCGATACAGAATCTTCTCAATGAGATTCACGGCAAGTATGATGTAACGTTATGCTCAATCCAAGACTATATCAGCCCTAATGTAGTCTTGCCCCAGGATGTTCATGTTGTTCGTGGTTCCCGTATGATAGGGGAGGCTATTTTAAACCGAGATCTTTTGCGTCTTGGATTATGGGGACGTTTGCGTATGTCAATTACTCGATGGGTGCGAAGAAAAAAAGGAATGCAGTATATAGTGGATAAAAGTGTTGGCAAAATTCAAGTGCCAGAGATCGAATATGATGCTGCAATAGCCTTTTCTGGTGACCAGTTTGATTCTGCGGGAAATCTAAGCGTTGGTGGTGATTATGAATTCGTAAAGAATCAGATAAAGGCCAAACGTAAAATAGCATGGATGCATAATGATCTTCGCAAAGAAGGTTATAATCATGATATCGCATTGCGCGTTTATCGTGGTTTTGATGCGATTGTGGCTGTTAGTGGGGAGAATAAAAATCTTATTGCGAAAGTTGTTCCGGAATACAAAGATAGAATCCATGTGATATATAACACTTATAATCTGACAGACATCATCAATCGTTCAAAGGAAGGAAATCCATACGAGGATAGCGGTAAGTTGCATTTTGTAACGGTAGCTCGTCTTGACCTTAGGCAAAAATGCCAGAATAGAATTATTGAAGCGTGTGGAAGCTTAAAGAAAGAAGGCTTTGCCAATTTCGATTGGTATCTCGTTGGCGGTGGGGAGATAGAAACGCTAAAGAAGATGGCCGAAGAGCATGATGTCATGGACATTATACATTTTGAAGGGCTGCGAACCAACCCGTACCCGTATATGCTGAACGCTGATGCGTTTGTGCTCACGTCTCTGTACGAAGGTTATGGTATGACAATCAAAGAGGCTCAGATATTGGGTTGTCCAACGCTTGTAACCAACTTCGGTCCTGCGCATGAGGCTGTAGAAGATGGCAAACAAGGCCAAATATGTGATAATTCTACCGAGGGGGTTTACAATATGATAAAGGGTGTGCTGCAAAAACCGGAAATACTGAACGAGTATCGTCTTTACCTGAAAAAGCATCCTGTGAACAACGATTTGGCGTTAAATCAGTTCAGTGATGTTTGTGGACTAAATTGAATATGGAATGTTTATAGTTAATCGTGACGGTAAGCTGGATAGTTTAAAGTTCTTATTGGTGTGTCTTGTAATTATAGGGCATGTTGTGGGGCCTTATAAAGACCAGTCTGCCAACATGGTCGTAAAAAACTTTATCTATCTGTTTCATATACCATTGTTTGTATATATTTCGGGTTATCTATCTAAAAATCAACTGCTTAATTTTTTGGGGGGGGCTACTGCGGTTATTAGAAACATATTTGGTGTTTCAAATATTGTATTTGGTTCCTCTTGTCTTTGAATCTAAATTGTCATTAAGATACCTGATTGTACACTATTGGTTGATGTGGTATCTGTTTAGTCTGTTGTTGTGGCGGTTATTTAAGATACTTATTATAGACAAGTTGCCGTCAGTTAAACCTATGATTTGGATAGTGTTTTCTATGGTTGTGGCAATAGTTTCGGGATTTATACCTCTGACTTATCATTTTGCTTTCCAACGGACATGTACTTTTCTCCCTTTTTTCGTAATGGGACTTTTTACACCTAAAGGGTTATTTGCTAGGCTTAAGACTATGAACAAACCTATTCCTATCTTAATCCTGATTATTATTGTCATCACGGTTATTTGTATAAAGGAGGATTTTTCCGCTGTAATAGGCAGTTCGCAGTGTTATCCATTTTATGGGGAACCAAAAATAATATCGTGTATTTATCGTCTTGTTTTTATTGCCGCGGCTTGTCTTATGGGAGTGAGTGCGATTGCTCTTTGTCCCAATAGTGCTTTCATGGCCTCACAGGGTAAGTTATCACTGGTATATTACCTTTATCACGGTTTTTTGGTTATCCTCATGAAATATTTGATTGAAAAGTATAGTCTTTCAACGAATACAGCAATCTTATTGCTGATTAGTATTCTCATCATTACAATCCTATATTTTTTTTCAAAAACAAAGATTGCTTCTCTCATCGCGAATCCATTCACAAGTATAACTTCAAAAAAAGAAAATGAAGCGGGTTATAATCAATGCCGATGATTTCGGCATTAACAAAACAGTCACATTAGAAACTATAAGGCTACTGAAGGATAGAAAGATTTCATCAGCCACCATAATGGCAAATGGGCTTGCCTTGGATGAGGTAAAATATGCTGTAAAGGACTTTCCAAACGCATCATTTGGAATTCATCTTTGTTTGTCGGAATTTCAGTCGCTCACAAATTCAGATGTTTTAAGGAAATATCATATTATTGATGGTGATGGCGCTTTTATCAAGAGAGCGATATTTAGAGTATCTGCTTTTCCTGAAGAATTGCTTTTGGCTATTAAACAGGAGCTTTCGGCACAAATTGAAACCCTTTTGGATTTGGATGTGCCAATCAGCCATGCGGATAGTCACCATTTAGTTCATACCAATATTGCTCCTTTATGCGATTGCTTTTCAGAGGTTTTCAATGATTATGATATTCGCAAAACGAGGATTGGTGAGGAAATTAAGGTTTTTAAAGTGTTGTATAATAATTTGATTCAAAAATCAAAAAGTAAAGAGAATGCACATGCTTCACAATCGGAAGAAAATGTGACGATTAGTAGCGGTGGAGGGTACTATGATCGCTTGAAAAAGCTCTATAGAGCATCGAGAAAGCGTCATGAAACAAATAGTATATATCGAAAACAATTTATAACAACTGATGTTTATAATTCATATAACGGATTCTTGGCTGACAATGCAAGACTTTCAAGGAATGGAAGCCTTGAACTGATGTGCCATCCCGGTCATACCAATCCTGAATATATGTTCGAGATTGAAAACATCGAATTGAGGAAGTTGGATTCTCTTATGGAATATGAGTTGATAAGCTATAATGATTTGTAATGATATGGCAAAAATACTACTGATTACAAGCATATATCCTACGGGCGACCCTAAATACAAGGGAACACCTGTATGTCACTATTTTGCAAAAGAATGGATGAACCAAGGTCACGAGGTAAGAGTGGTTCACTTTGATACTATTCTGCCCTCGGTTTTCTCACTGGTAGGGAAACTATTCCCTGCAATGGCCAAGAGAAATATGTGGAGTGTGGCCTATTTCCAAACCGATAGGAAAAAGACCGTAAAGGTTTTGGATGGTGTAAAAAGTCTTTATTGTCCTGTTTTGCGCCCCATACCGCACAGAGCCATTCCAAGGCGGATAATTGAAAAATCTTTCAAACAAGCATGTGAGTTTCTTGAGGCAGATGGATTTGTACCTGATGCCATAGCTGCACACTTTGGTGGGCAGATAGTTTACCTTCCGTTGTTTAAGGAAAAGTATCCCAATGCGAAGAATTGTCTTGTTTTGCATCAAGATAAAAATGGAGAAACTCCTTTGATGAAGTACGTCGATCTATGGGGCTTCAGGTCAAAGGCTTATTTGGATAGATTCGTTAAAGACTTTGGTGATAAATATAGAACATTCCTTTGCCTGTCGGGTGTGCCTGATGAATTTATTCGCAAAAAATCCAAGACATTCCCCAACGGTATCCATAGATTTGTATTTGTTGGAAGTTTGCTTGAGTTGAAACGTGTTGACGATGCCATAGAGGCTTTACACAATGCGTTTGAGGACGGAGATTACACTTTTGACATTGTGGGAGATGGTATTGAGGAAGAACGTCTGAAAAAGCTTGTGGTTAGTCTGGGTGACGAGTCGCGAGTGCATTTCCATGGCAGGTTGCCACGCAACGAAGCCCAACAATACGTCGAACAGGCTGATTGCTTTATCATGGTTAGCTCTCATGAAGCGTTTGGCTTGGTTTATCTCGAAGCAATGGCAAAGGGTTGTATTCCGGTTGCCACCATTGGACAGGGGGCAGATGGTTTCATCATCAATGGCAAGAATGGCTTTCTATGTAGAGCATACAATGTTTCTGAGTTGACAGGTATAATTAGAAGGCTAAAAGACATGCAAGTGGCCGATTTGGAAAAGATGTCAAGTGATGCTTTGGAAACTGCCAAAGAATTAATAGATTCGAAGGTTGCCGCCAATTACGTTAATGAACTTTTAAGTAAATAATATGCCCCATTATTGTTTTCTAACAGGATTGTATAAAAGATACGATCCGCTAATGTTCGAGCGTCAGGGTAAATCGCTTGTTAAGGCAGGCTATAAGGTGTCTTACATTGTTTGTGATGATAAGCCTGATGAAACAAGGGGCGGTTTGGCCATTCTCTCCACCCAGTACCAGCCCAAGAATCGGTTGGACAGATTTCTTAACACCAAGAAAGCAATTCTTAAATTGGCTGAACAGGTGGATGCCGATATATATCAAATATCCGACCCCGAACTGATAGGACTGGTCGATGTGTTTAAACGTAGAGGAAAGCATGTGGTTTTCAATCTTCGCGAATATTATCCAGACATGCTTCTTCGAAAACGTTATATACCTAAATCATTGAGGAAAACAGCATCGGATTTCTATTCTAATATGATGTCGCATGATTTAAAAAAGTATGATGCTGTTTTTACGGTCACTGATTGGATTCTGAATTTGTTGAAAAATCAGCATGGTATAAATAATGCGTATCTGTTGACTAATTTCCCTTCGGTGAATAAGAGTTTTTCATTAAGCAAGGAGGAGTATCTGGCCCGTCCTGATACGCTCTGCTACGAGGGTAGTATTTATGGCGTAAGTCGGCAGGAGAATGTGTTTAAGGCATTAGAAACGTTACCTAATGTGAAGTATCTTATCGCAGGTAAAATAGAGGAAGGTTACCTTCGGATAAAGGAACTTCCATATTGGAACAAAGTTGAATTCATGGATGGGTTTAAACTTTCTGATTTGCCTGCAATATTTGCGAAGGCAACTATAGCCAATGTGTTTAGGGATTTTCGAAATAGACCTGGTTCGCTTGGGGTGATAAAGGTGTTTGAGAGTATGGAGGCCGCATTGCCTGTGCTTTTTACGGATATAGAACCCTACAAAACTATTAATGCCAAATATCATTGCGGTATTTGTGTAAACCCCAATGATGTTGAAAGCATAAGGTCAGCCATTGAATACCTTGTTACCCATAAGGAAGAAGCATACGAAATGGGACAAAATGGACGCAGGGCTGTTATAGAAGAATATAATTGGGAGAAGCAAGCTGCTTCTTATTTGAATGTTATTAATCAAATCATAAAATGATATTAGACAAATTTAGTGGGACGAATGTTCGCATTAGCCCCACAGCTAAAATCGGAAATAACGTAAAGATAGGTGACAACACTGTCATCTATGATAACGTGGAGATAGGCGACAACACCATCATCTGCAACGACTGCGTGATAGGTGAGCCCCTCAACGATTACTATTTTAAGGGTGAAGAATACGAAAACCCCAAGACTTTGATAGGTGCTGATTCATTGATACGTAGCCACTCAATCATCTACGCTGGCAACATTATGGGCGACCATTTTCAGACCGGCCACCGTGTAACTGTGCGTGAAAATACAGTGTTTGGACATCATTGCAGTCTCGGCACGCTTGATGATATTCAAGGTCATTCGGTGTTTGGTGACTATTGCCGTCTGCATAGCAATGTGCATATTGGTATGCATTCTAAATTGGGCAACTTCGTCTTTGTCTATCCCTACGTGGTCTTCACCAATGATCCCACACCTCCGTCTGATATTTGCGTTGGCCCAACAGTGGGTGATTTTTCACAGGTGGCCACAGGAAGCATTCTGTTGCCAGGGGTGAAAGTCGGTCAACATTGCTTGGTTGGTGCTTGTAGCTCTGTAACCAAAGATGTGCCCGACTACCAGTTGGTGGTTGGTGCTCCGGCCAGAGTGCTCAAGGATGTACGCGAGATAAAAGACCGTGAAACAGGCGAGGCCCATTACCCCTGGCCTTACCGTTTTGACCGCAATATGCCGTGGAAGGGAATAGGATTTGATAATTGGATTACTAACAATAAATAAAAAAGTCATGATACCTTTTTTGAGTCTTAAAGATGTCACTGCACTGCATGGTGATGAAATCAACGAGGCTGTCACCCGTGTGGTGAATGGCGGCTGGTACCTTCAAGGCGAGGAGAACAAAAGCTTTGAAGCCAACTATGCCAACTTTATCGGCACCAAGCACTGCATTGGCTGTGCCAATGGCTTGGATGCCTTGATTTGGATTTTCCGTGCCTATATTGAACTGGGCGTGATGCAGCCTGGCGACGAGGTGATTGTTCCGGCTAATACCTATATCGCCACCATCCTCGCTATAACTGAGAATGGCTTGAAACCTGTGTTGGTAGAACCTAAGTTGAATACCTTGGAGATTGACGATGACCTGATTGAGGCCGCCATTACGCCTAAGACCAAGGCCATCTGTATCGTCCACCTTTATGGTCGCAATGCTTACACCGACAAGATTGGTGCTTTGTGCAAGAAATACAACTTGAAGCTCGTTGAGGACAACGCACAGGCTCACGGATGCATGGTAAAGGTTAAAGGTTATGGGTTAGAGGTTAGAGAAATGATGACTGGATCGATAGGGGATGCAGCGGGGCATTCGTTCTATCCCGGAAAGAATTTGGGTGCTTTGGGCGATGGCGGTGCTGTGACTACAAATGATGATGCATTGGCAGAAGCAGTCCGCACTTTGGCTAACTATGGTTCCTTGAAGAAGTATGTCTTTAAATATACTGGTCGCAATAGCCGATTGGATGAGATTCAGGCTGCGGTGCTGGACGTGAAGCTGAAATATCTAGTTGAGGACAATGCCCATCGTAAGGAAGTAGCTCGTTACTATTACGAACATATCAATAATCCATTGATTATCTTGCCTGATTTGCTGCCAGATGAGCAAAATGCTTATCATCTTTTCCCGATTTTAGTGGCTGAAGGCAAGCGCAATGCCTTGCACGACTATCTGGAGCAGAATGGAGTGGGTACGGTGATTCACTATCCTATTGCACCTCACAAGCAGGAGTGCTACAAGAAATGGAACAACATGAGTTTCCCCATCACCGAGCGTATTGCTGACGAGGAATTGAGCCTGCCTATCGGCCCCGCTATCAAGATGGAAGAAGTTGCTGAGGTTGTCAGACTCATCAACCAGTTCAAATAATTTTCATTTTTCAACTTTCATTTTTCAATTCGATGCGGATTTGGATTGTTAATTACTATGCAGGGACTCCTAAACGTGTTGCAAATCCACGTTATCTTGAGTTGGCCAATGGCTTTCTGCATGTCGGACATGAGGTGATTACCTTCAATTCGTCCCGCTCTGCTCATTCCAACAATAAGGACACGTTTATGGATGAATGGTATGATCAGTATCATTTCATTCATGTCAAAACGCCCTATTACAAAGGAAATGGAATAAAGCGAATGTGGAGTTTGTTCGTGTTTGCATGGCATATTTTCTTCCATCGTAGTCGTTTTGACAAGCCAGATGTTATCTTGCATAATGTTCACACTCCGTTTGACTACCCCATCTTTTGGGCGGCAAAGAAACTGGGAACCAGGTATATTGCAGAGGCATGGGATATGTGGCCGGAGGATTTTGTGACCTTTGGCCTGATGAAGGCAACAAACCCCTTTATGAAGTTTGCTTATCGTATGGAATGTAAGTTGTATGAACGGGCTGACCAGGTGGTGTTTACTTTTGAGGGTGGTTTGGATTACCTGAAATCGAAGGGTTGGACTACTGATACAGGCGGTAACATTAATCCCGACAAGGTACATTATATCAACAATGGTGTTAATCTTGAAAAGTTTGATTTTGACAAGGCGAGTAATCCTCGTTTAGACCCAGATTTAAGAGATCCTGATACTTATAAAATAATTTACCTTGGTTCCATCAAACTGGTCAACCATGTAAAGGAACTGATAGATGCTGCGCTCATATTGCAGAGTAACCCTAAATATCGTTTTTTTATTTACGGTGATGGAAATGAGCGTCCCTCACTGGAACAATATGTGAAGGAAAACGGTATTTCAAGTGTCGTTTTCAAAGAAAAACGCATTCCTTTTGATGAAGTGGCATGGGTGGTGAGCAGGGCTACTGTCAATGTGATGAATTATCAGCCGAATTTCGGTATTCATGGTGTGAGTTCAGGCAAAATGTTTCAGTATTTCGCTGCTGGTAAACCGATTCTTTGCAATATTAAATTGAATTATTCCGAGATTAGCCGACACAATTTGGGTATTGACCGTGAACTGAATACACCAGAGCAATATGCAGCCGCCATCCGTGAATTGGCAGAACAGCCACTGGAAGAATACGAGGCTATGTGCAAGCGTGTCAGAGAGACCGCTGAACGTTTCGACTACAAAGTGCTTGCCGCAGAAGAGTTGAAAGTTATAGAGAGTTTGAAGGCTTAATAGCTTAGTTGCTTAATAGGTTCATGGTTCATGGTTAGCGGTTAGAGTGATCCGTGCAATCCGTTTCATCCGTGGCCAACAATAATCAGCAATGAGCAATTTTTTGTGTTCGCTTATTAATGCTACGCTTTGTGGAAAGCGATTTGAGTGTTCTGGGGTAACAGAAGATGATTGGCAGCGGTGCTTCGATATGGCCTTGGAGCAGAATGTGCTGGCCATGACGTTCCCAGCCATGACTTTGTTGCCGAAAGAACAACGTCCGTCTTTCGTGCTGTGGTCGAAATGGATGGCCTACGCACAGAGCGTTGTGGAGCAGTCGCAATACAAGCGGCAGGTGGTAGAGAAGATGGGTTCATGGTTGGCTGAAGATGGTTTGTCAACGCTGATTCTGAAAGGTTTTTCGCTATCGGCACTTTATCCCAACCCGAACCTTCGCGAGTTTAGCGACATTGACATCTTCTCTGGCGAGGACTATGATGTAGTTAATGCTTGCTTTGCCAAGCACGGGGTGAATGTGAGCAGCGTGGATGGTCATCATGCTTACTTGAAAGTGGATGGCATATCGGTTGAACATCATTTCGCTTTCTCGAACACCAAGGTTAAGAATGGATTGATAGGACCAGAAAAGGAACTACAGCGTTTAGCACTAGTATATCAACAACCAACATCTATTCCTGGTATTAACTTACCTAACCCTGTTTTCACATCCTTGTTTGTGGGTTGGCATGCTTACGAGCATTTCTTGCAGGAAAAGATAGAGTTGCGGCACGTTATTGACTGGGTGCTTGCTATAAAGCATTTATCGGAAGCTGATGCAGTATTATTGAATGAAGCTAAAGCCAATACTCGCTGGGGAGAGTTTGCAGACACACTGACGGCCATAGCCATTCACCAACTGAATCTGCCACAAGAATGGTTCACACAAACCGAACGTGAAGCTGCAAAATCAATTCATCTTGTACAAGAACAGAAAGTTTGGAACGACATCATCGCTACAGTTCATACACCCAAGAGCAACAATTCAAACCTCCGACGATTGAATATCGGCAAAAGGATTTTGAAGAACTCTTGGAAATACAAAGACTACGCCAATATCAGTGCGCAGGAAGTCCTGTGGAAAGATGTTGTCGGACACTTCAAATCAAAAGTAAAACGACCACAGGTTTAACGGATAAAACGGATGAATCCGTACAATCAGTTCAATCCGTGTTCGAACTATTAAGCAATTAAGCTAATAAGCAATTAAACTAAATACAATGTATAAACATTTCTTAAAGCGATTAATCGATTTTTTGGGTGCTTTAGTGGCGGTTATTCTGCTATCACCACTTTTTATTATTGTAACCACCTGGTTGCATTTCGCCAACAAAGGGGCAGGGGCTTTTTTTTATCAGACTCGTATAGGAAGAGGGGAGAAGCCATTTAAGATTATTAAGTACAAATCGATGACTGATGAACGGGATGCCAATGGGGAACTTCTGCCCGACAAGGAGCGTCTGACCAAGGTGGGTAAATTCGTGCGTAGTACCTCGATTGACGAATTGCCGCAGTTAATCAACATTCTGAAAGGAGATATGGCTTTTATTGGTCCTCGTCCGTTGCCAATCATATATTACCCCTACTTCACGGTTGAGGAAGCACATCGTCATGATGTAAGTCCTGGTATCAGCGGTTGGGCGCAGGTGAATGGTAGAAAGGGCATTAGTTGGGACAAGAAACTGTCGTTGGATGTATATTATGTGGAGCACCTTACCTTTTTGTTTGATGTCAAAATATTCTTTATGACTATTTTCAAGGTGTTCAAAAAAGAGAACGTAGGAGTTGAGACCAGTGGCGTTGTAAGTCTTGATGATATTCGTGAAAAACAGAGGAATGATTACAAGGGCTGAAATAGGGAGCGAGTTTTGGTTAGAGAAACCTGTGCCACAGCCAGTGGCCGGCCGTGATGGAGTTTATACCCTCTCGGGCCGGACGGCGATAGACTTAATCATTCAAGATATTGCCAAGACGCGGACTATGCGTTCGGTGTATATGCCTGCTTGGGGGTGTGACTCGATGCTTGCGCCGTTTCTCTCACGAGGAGTAGATGTGAGGTTTTATGATGTTGAACTGAACGCTGATAGTATTTCATCCGTTAAATCGGGCAAATCCGTGGTCAATTATATAACGAACACGGATTGCACAGATAACACAGATATTTTTTATCTGACCAACTACTTTGGGTATGAGAATACGTTTCCGATAAAAATTGTTAAAAGGTTCAAGGAGCAAGGTGCGATTATTTTATACGATAGAACCCATTCGTTCTTGATGGAAAATGACCTGTATATGGAACTTGCTGACTATAGTTTTGCCAGCATTCGCAAGTGGATGGGGGTAATTTGTGGCGCGGTGGTGGAGGGCGTAAACGATTATCACTTAAAACCCTATCCTTATCTGGATTGCAAAGAGAAGGCTATGCGGATGAAGAAGGCATTTATAGATGGTGATACCTCTATTGATAAACAGGTCTTTCTGAACCTATATGGTGAGTTCGGACATCATCTAGCTGAGGATTACTGGAACTATGAAATGGACGACCTCTCGTATGCGTTGTACAAGACCGAAGATATTGCCACCATGCGCCATAAACGCAGAAATAACGCCAAATATCTGCATGAACATTTGAAGGGTGTTCGGTTTGTAGGTGAGTTGACCGACAAGGCAGTGCCGCTCTTCGTGCCAATCTTTTTCGATTCATCCGAGCAACGCAACGCCGTCCGCAAAAAATTGATAGAGGCACAAATCTATTGTCCCATCCACTGGCCAAAACCTGCACAAATACCTGTCGAACTCAAGTCCAATAAGATATATGACACCGAACTGTCGTTGATTTGTGACCAACGCTATGACCTCGCTGATATGGACAGGATTGTTGAGGTGCTTAATAGCTTAGTAGGTTAATAGCTTAATAGGGTTGGCTGAGTAGGTTAGTAGCTTAATGGGTGATGACCAACGCGAAGCCCCTACCAAGCAAGTAGGCAATTAAGTTGGAGAAGCAAATAATCAATTAAGCAACTAAGCAAATAATCAACTAAACTATGGTAGGGGTCGAATTCTCATTTCAAAAGTTGAATGTATGGAAAGAGGCGAAGAAACTGGTGGTTGAAGTCTATCAGCTTCTTGATATTTTTCCAAAGTTTGAGAAATATGCTCTTTGTGATCAAATAAGAAGAGCCATAACATCTGTACCTTCTAATATAGCAGAGGGTAGTGGACGTATATCATTGAAAGAGCAGATTCATTTCTTGGAAATAGCATACGGTTCTTTGATGGAATCCTACAACCAACTTCTGATAGCTATAGAATTAACCTACATAACGGAACAAAGCGTCGATGAAATAAAACCCACCATTGATGCGGTGGCAAAAATGATTAATGGACTTCGCAAAACTTATATCAAAAAGCTTGAAGAACAAGGAAAAGCTTAGTGGTAGAGTCGCTTAGTTGCTTAATAGAAACAGCCTCAAACCGCACTCTTCTATTAAATCAATAATTAACCTACGAATCGGTTATCCGACTAAGCAAATAAACAATTAAACCACTAGGCGATTAAACAATTAACCTAACACACTAGTGTCTCTTAAAAAATTTAACAATTAAAATTCAATTTCAAGTTGACCGTCATCAGTTCCATCATCAGTTCCTCGTCCGAAGAGTTCCGGCAGGTCGTCTTTGACCAACAAGGAGCTTCCGAGT
>ODAJ011714251.1_pt1 | contig 17310 bp, 18 predicted proteins | sample 1539241 | NCBI WGS metagenome assembly ODAJ01 (sample SAMN02144231, study PRJEB22623) | gut metagenome | biome: sheep rumen | host: Ovis aries | place: New Zealand
TCCTTTCGCGCCTGCCTTGCCATAAATACAATTCAAGTATGCTTATCGTGTCAATTTAAGCAGATGCCACTGACCTGTCCCCTGGCATTCGAACGACACCCTGGCATTCGAACGACAATGGCACCAAACCACGTATTACCAACTCCATATCTTACCCTTCTCCTGTTTGACACAGTTGTTGTACATTACACTTTCAACTCATTATAGTTCTTAACCATATCGCAGAACATTTCTGCAATCTTCTCTTTAGCTGGAACAGAGAAGTCCGAAGTCAATATCCCTCCAAAATCCAGAAATGAGCCAAGGCTAGAATGACGAATCTTTTCTATCAAAAGCAGTTGCCGTGTACTCATCACGTCACTATAATCGTTTACAAACGTGTCTATAAATTCCTGCATTTCTTTGAAATCAGAAATAATCACCTCATGTATCCTTACCCCTATCCGAGGTGGTATTCGGTTAAATTGTGACCAGTCATTATTAACCAGCAGGTCTTTACAGTCTTCCAAATCATCAAGTTTTGGATTCCTTGGCATCTGCTTATCAACGGCACAGAACTTGATTAGCATATTATACAAATACGCTCCGATATTGTCTATATTCTCTGCTACTATCGGGGCCATCTTTCTTTTGTGAAGGAAGCCTGGGAACACCACTGTAAACCAATAGATAATCACACCTGCCACATAACTGTACGATAGTGCAAGAAACACTTTGTTCATACCTGCGACAGTAGCCTCCGATGCCTCTATTGGGATTCGTGGTATACATGTTATCTCTACACTGAAAATAGCCCATCCCGACAAAAGCAAGCCTATCAACACTGCTTTCGATAGAAGAAAAGAAAATACCGCATTAATCGCATTCCATACCTTTCTCCAATACAATGATGCTTTCTCCTTAATGGCTATCAGATTCTCTTTATTCGGCTTTAACTTGCTCATACGTTCGTCTATTTTATTCCACCATTTTATTTGAGTCCTTATATTGATTGCAAGCATCAGCAGGCTGCTCATAAGCATCAATATGACCAATGCCGTTGATAATTGAAGCAACAATTCAGGCAGTTTCACAAACAACATCATGCCAAGCAACAGAAGTACAAAGCAGACAAAAGTAACAACGATACATGTCTGCCTCTTATATTGTTCTTGATATGCCTCGTGTTTATAGGTCTCGTATTCTATCAGTTGATAAATGTCAGTATAGAATTCGCCCGAGACCTTGGCTAATAGACTAACATCCAATTTCTCTTTTAGATAAACGGGATTAACTTCTTTGAGATCTTTAAGAAGTAATTCCTCTGTTCCTCTAAGTTGTTGTTGCCAACCTAAACGACAAGGATGCATTTTGTCGTGGAAATACCAGATATTATTAATGTCGAGGGCTATTTCATTCAATTTTTCTGCGGAGAAATAATCTACCTCATAATCCCCACCAGAAGTTATGGCTCTACCTCCATAATCGCCGATTCTCTTAACCAGCTCTTTAAAATCTTCTTCATATCCCTCTAACGGTTTAGGATAGATGATATAGCTCCTACCCCAACTAATGAAACGGAAAAAAGCAGATAGCTTATGATAAAATGGTGTCATAATCTGTTCGTGGCGATCGTTTTCACGGTTTTTCCGATTCCCGATTTCCACAAACACAAGTACGAATCCACCAGTGATGATAGATGTAAGTATGGCTAATGCTATAGGTAATATATCTTCGTAAACCATCAAAACATAATATAGTTTTACTTCCACTGGTTCACATGCTTATTCTCTTCTGTCAACGCCAATAACTCCTTAAACTTCTCCAGCCTCGGTTCCTTCAGTTCCCCAGCATTCATCCTTTTTCTATTCGCCTTCAGCCAATTCAGCATATCATGCTCTTCTATTCTATGACGCGATGGATTACGATGGTTGGTCTGTATGAACTCAACCACCTCATCATATTGTTTCTGCCATCGTTCATCCTGCGTCATACTTCATTTTGCTATTGGCACCACGGAAATTTAATCTTCACAACACCCAAGTCTGCTAACACTTTCGTGGCAACTTCTATTCTTTCTTTTGCAGCCTCGATTATGTTCTCTCTAAGTACTATCATCTGTCGGTAATACTCTAAATCACCGATAGTCAATTGTTTCGCTTTGTACACTTGGATATCACCTTGTTTTTCCTCAATTATCCTTTTACAGTCATTTATGACAGCACGAGCCTGACACCCCGCATTTTTCTTCCACATCTCCTTGAAAGCATCAACATCATATAGAAATGAGCAATACTTCTTTTCAATCTTCCATAAATCAAAGTAGTCCGTTTTCTTAAGAAGGCCTAACACACAGTCTCCTTCATTTGGATTATCTTCGATAAAGCGTTCCAATTGCTTTAAAGAAACGATATCCTCTTGGGGGTACTGCATGTTGAGCGACTCAATGAAAGATTTTATAGCCTTATGCTGTTCTTTGGTCACATCTTTGATCTTCTCTGCGAAATCAATGTCATCCTGTGTCGCTTCTCGCAGACAATTTGGAATTTCTCTTAGAAAGGAAGAATTCCGTATATCCTCCGGAGAACATAAATTATAATCATCTACTAAGTCAAGACAAACATGTTCATAACACTGTGCTATGAATTTTGAACACATCTGTCTATTCTCATTGGGTACTACTTCTTCACCCCTTTTCATAGCGAAAAGCGCATCGTAGTCATAATAAGTACCAACGAATGACCTTGCATAATTGATTAATTCTTGTATTGCAATACTATTCCAGTGCTCATCCTTAAGTCTAAGAACACATACATTCTCATCCTCTTTAAACAACTCGCGGCTTGGATTCTTTGTGATAACAATATCGGATGCGTGTATAATTGAACCATACCAATACAACATTGCGTGGGAATACTTGCTATTAGTCCTCTGCTGTATTGTTCTACTATTCTTGTCATTATAGCCCACAAGGATTATATCTCCCGGCAATAATGATTTTACATCCAAAACATAACGCATAACGATATCATTTTGTTAAAACAGAGGAAAGGAACCTGGCAAACTGCCACATTCCTTCAACAATCTCCTATCCCTTCATCTCCATAAATTCATTATTCCGTTCCTCCACTCTGCGATTCCTCCCCCATTGAGGTACAAAAAGGTATGAACAAAACGCCCATCCCCCTTTAACAATCTCTTTTATCCAACCATAAATCCTTGATTTCTCAACTCAATCATCCCGTTCTCAATATCTTCCATCGGGATAGCGCCTCCCCACATCCTATAAATGTAAAGAGGCGTTATGCAGCCGAAATCCATAGAACCAGACCGTACCTCGTTCTCTATAAATCCTCGCAAACGGAATAAAAAATCTTCCTTCATACCTATTCTTTTTCTCACATCGAGGGGTACGTCTCCGACCCATCCTCACCATACTTCTTATCCTTACCTTCATAGATAACCGAAGGTTCCAAGACTTCTACCGTATGCCACACACCTTTCGGCACTTGGCAGCCGTAGGCACCAGTCTCAGGGCAAAGATGTATACGCTCAGTCTCCTTCAGTGTAATCTTACCATCAGCAGAAACGACCTCTTCATACAGCACCTCATCCAATCGCCCTTTAATGAGAATCACGTTCTCATTACTCATCGGGTGCCTATGAATCGCCACTTCTGTTCCTGGCAACATTGCATTCAGCATACGCTGCGAGCCATCCTCTGCGGACGTGCGCAAGTCAAAGTTCGTTCTCAGACGAGGGTTCCCCTTCGCCTCTTCGAACAGCTTATCCAGTAATTCTTGGTTAATTGTCATAATAACGCCTTTGTGGTACAAACAAATATGCGCAAAACGCCCATATCCCTTTCAATAATTCTTTTATCATAGCCTGCGTAACGCCACCTCAAACGCCTCGGCATACACACATCCTGCCTGGCATCCCCTATATGCTGCAAAGCCCTCGATAGCCTCGGCAGATCTTGGATGCGGATAAGGCCTCATTACACCACGATACATCGAAAGTGCCTTTACCTTGGCATCTACACCTTCCTTACCAACTTCCACCCATGTATTTGGCTGGAAGCGGTTCATGGCCGTATTCAGGGCCCATTCCGTACAGCTTGGCACCTCCATATACCAGAACTCCTTGATAGGCTTCACCTCCGGTCTACGCTGGAACAAACGTATTGCCTCCTGACAGGCCATGCTTGTCTGTAGGTGGTCATTGTTCGTATCAGCAGGATGATGGGTAATGATAATATCTGGCTCCGATTCCTTGATTGCAGCCTCGATGTGCTGCACCAGCTTCAGGTGCGAAACGGTATTCATTTCTATGTTTGGGAAAGTACCCTCATACTCCTTACCAACGCCAATGAATGCCAGCGCAGCGTGAGTATCATCCTCCAGCTCATTATCTTCAGGACGGAAAGCACGTGCTTTCGCTTCTGCACTCATAATGCATACGTCAACCGAGTCACCATTACGAGTCCACTTATAAATGGATGCACCTGCACCCAGCACCTCATCATCTGGGTGCGCTACTACTATTAAGTACTTCATATTGTATTATTGATTTATTTTCGTTATCGTTTTGTCTCCTCATCAACCATCTTCATCAGCTCTGGAAGAATCTGCTCAATCCTCTGGCATATCTAATTTCCTGTTTCCTTTATTGTTGCAAACAGATTATCTATTTTCCATACATCTTCGCCAGAATCAGTATCGCCTATATATCGATAGTCATCCTCATAGGCTTCAGCCTGGGATTCTACATATTCTTCAAATTCCCTATACTCCTTTTCTATATCACTAACCACAGGTTGCCATTCTAATGAAGGTAGATACTTACACAGCTCCTGAGCCGTTTCATTTAGTTCCTCTATACTCGAATTGCTTGTTTCTTTCAAATCACGCTGTAAACTCTGTACCGTCAGCTCACAAAACTCTTCTGATTGCATATACCCAATATGATTAGGAAATACTTTTTCTACCGAAGATGCCAAATTCAGACAATCAGCACTATCTACAACTCTACTACGATACACTTCAAAAAGACTATCCATGTCAAGATTTGTCTTTTTCAAATCTACTCTTTCTAAAAGATTAAGTTGTGACGCCAGATCTACTTCATTACAGTCCTCCATTAGATCTTGTGTCATCTTCTGTTCGATATATCCAGGTTTTTCCTTCAACACATCCTGGAAATCATAACTCAAGAATCTCAGAGTATCAACTCTAGTCCGCGGAGCACGAATATAATACTCCACGTTTTTGCTTTGCTGGAACAGGATGACGGAGCAACTCCTGTATTCGCTCCATACCCTGTCAAATGCCTCCACGAGAGGTTGCAGGTATTCAGCAGGCATTGTTTCATGATGAAAACGACGATTGTTTTTAAACAAGCCGAATATTTGCTCAACAAAGTATGCATTCTTTAGCAATAAGTGCTTCATATCAGTATTCGTGTTGATATACCTTGTCAACACGTCGATGATGCCAGGATTATGAAACTCTACGAATAGTCCAGCCTTTCCTTTTCCTACTTTAATAAAATTATTCAGAAGAGATTTTATCGTCTCATTCCATTTCTGTTCCTTAAGATAATTACTCTCCTGATGCACCTGTCCGAAGAAATACTTATAGGCTTCATGCCAGTCATCATACATCACAGGGGTACCCATGGTATTCAATACAAGCAATGCCTCCTGTGTCACATCATCGAATCTATTGAAAGCTGCCAGCCACACGCTATCAGGATGGTCAAAAAAGCCTTTTACCGTTTTAAAATAGTCCTTAGGCTTGCAATTCTCATGCGTACCGTCAGAAAGAAACTTCTCAATAACACGAGGGCTGAAATGGGGATGGTCTATCAACTTTAAGTAATTTTTGTCTTCCAATATGGCATTGATATATGGCTGGGGTATCTCATTTGCCACTAAATGGTTATAAAGTATTTGCGCACGTACAAAACGAGTATACTTACCCATATCTACAACGCATTTCGACACTTCAATGCCTTTTCCTTTTGTAAAGTACTCATAGCGAGCCAATCCTTGCTGTAGAATATACTCTCGCGTTGTCAGTATCAGCAGTTTATCCTTGCTTTTCCTACAATTATTAATAAACTGTACGATACGGCTATCAAAATTCTTCTCTCCTTCCTCTAAGGCTATGTGACCTAAAAAGTCATCATAGAAGAATACCTGGCGGACACCCTCTTGAAAAACCATAGCTAAATCTTCAATGTTATTGTTCGTGTAGTAAAACTCATCATAATTCGACGATTCCTTTTTACTCTTGAACTTATCAGACAGCAGATGCATAATGAGCACCCGTGCCAATGTGGTTTTTCCTATTCCAGGTTCGCCTGATATAATAACATACCTGTTGTTAATCAACTTTTGGAGCGCATCCTTAAAGCTGTCATTCATCACGTATGTCTTTATCGTCTCTCTTATCTCATCGTTCTCAAAATTGGTCCAGTTAACAATATTCTTTTTCAGGATGTTATTCAACACCTGAGTACTGGATAACCACAACTTGTAATACTGTTGTTCTACATCTGGATGCAAGGCAAGATATTTGTTCAAGTCTTGTTTCCCCCAAATATCGTTATCATTTTTGATATAGGGTTTAAACATCAGCCTAATCTCCTGCTTATTACCGTCAGTCAAATCAACTGAAGTCGTCAATATATAGCGAGTTGGTTTCAGGTTCTTCACCTTCGCCACTTCGCCTTTTAGGTTCGATTTCAGTTTGCTATATTCTTTATATCGCTTAGCTTGTACGATAACAGTCTTCCCTTCTTTGCCGTAGGTACAGCGAAGATCCACTCCGCCATCTCTACCTTCAGCAAAGCTCGCAAGATCTAATCCCTCGTGAGCATTCAGCAAGTCACGAGAGAAACACTCAAATTCAAACGAGCTTAATAGGCTCTGATAATCGTAATTCGGCATATCTGTATTACTCCCCTCTCACAGCTGCATACATACCATCCCCAACAAAATGGATAAAGAATCTGAATGAATCCAAAGGAAACGCCTTTGCCTGTCTGCAGAAGTTCTTAAACTTACGACAGAACGCATTATATTTCCTTACCACATATATATCTGATCGAGTCCGATACCTATTATGACCGAAGTTACCAGATTCCAATATGAACTGTACAATATGATTCCCCTTTACCTTATAACGAGCATCATAAAACGGCATAGCCTCTACAGGCATCCCAAGATAATCTACCGCCATTGATGCAAAGGCTTTCCATTCTGTCATCAATTCCATCTTCCGGATTCGTTTTTCCAACAATCTTCGATTCAGAGAATCCCTGTATGTCCACAACAATCTGCACCAGTCACATATTTGCCTCAAACCTATACCATCAATAAAGAAATTGTGTAAAATGTGGGTAAATACAAATACAACATCTTCATCCACTCTTGGTAGAAACACCTGCGTATTACCATTCATCCACGAGCGGACATTTCCTTCATAAAATACAGATTTCTGTGCCTCATCAATGCCTTTATTAACTCTGTATGAAAGACGCCCATGGAGTGACCCATGCAACTCCACAATATAATCTCTCTTTATGGTCATCCCAATGTGCTTGAGAGATTTAAATTCTTTTTCTACTTCATCTGCAAAGGGTAAAAGTGCTATCTTTGCCCTTTTATAATTATCTTCATTCAATAACAAATCCACATCGCCAGATGATCTCCATAGAGGCCTTTCATAGCTCTGCGCTATTCCCTGTCCCTTCACCAATATTGCATAAACATCCTCTTTACGCAGTTTTTCAATCAACTTAGCCACGAAATCATTCATAGCCTTGTTTTGTTGCTCTATGATCTGAACCTCACCAATCCACTGCAACAGGAACTCCTGGGGTGGCTTAACAAAAGAATGCTCTATTCCTGCAAGGACAACACCTGTTACAGATTGTTCTTCTGCCAATTGATAAACCTTCTCCCAATCAACCTTTTCGTTAATATCAAGGTTAGCGTCAGCCTGCTCCCAGAGTCCTGTTCGAAGCAAGGCGAAGAAAGCCTGAATACTCTTATCTGTTTTCACCTTTAAACTCTTAAACATCTTGAACAGAACTTTGAGCTGCATCAGCTTTAAGTTCATCCAAAATCCACGTACACTCCTTACCTGCAAGAGCATAAAGGATACAGATAACTGTATATAGAATCATCTTCAAATCATAGAAGATGCCCGCCTTCTGCACGTATGTATATTCTAGTTCACGTCGAGTAGGATATACCTTCTCCATATACTCTGCCTCATCTGTAAACTGATCACCATATATATAATCATACAGTGCAGCAGGACCACTCAACCCAACAGGAACCTTTGCTGCCTCATTCCACTTCCCATAGCGGAACATATCAAACTGATCTTCAGCCACAGGCCTTGGACCAATAATTGACATACTGCCATTCAGTATGTTTATCAACTGAGGCAATTCATCTATCTTAGCCTTGCGAATAAAGTGGCCAAACGGGAATATTCTATCCTCATCAGGCCGTAGTGAAGCTTCTGCACCCTTCTTAGGCGCTTTCAGTACTTTCATCGACCTGAACTTATACATTTTGAAAGGCTTATTCCCTTTACCGATTCGGTTTGCCTTATAAAAGATAGGCCCCCAGTCACTAATCAATATCCCAATGATTGTAATCAGGAATACTGGTGATAGAACCACAAGTGCGATAAATGCACAGATAAAATCAAAGATACGCTTTACTATCTGATACATACTCTCTTTATTTCATCGTTTTACGAATCTCCAATCCCTTAATGGATTCTTCGAAACTCACCAATTGATACTTAAAATCGTATGTACTCATTTCCTGCACATAATAAGAATCTGAGAACATCTTTGAAATGGCAGGCACAAAGAACGAACCAATCCAAACTAATGGGTTAAAGATTCTGCTAATCCAAATCTTATGCCCATGTTCCTTTGCAAACTGGCGAACTATTTCCACAGTATCTGAATACTCAGCATTTTGCGGGAAATAAATCCCCTTCAGTTCGTGCAAAATTGCCTGTTTTACAAACTCTGCAAGATTATCAACATACAGCATCGAACGCTTGTTGTGCCATGCAGGGAATATCGGTGTCTTTGTGGCCAGCCACCCTAAGCGTGGAAGATTGCCTTTGTTACCAGGTCCATATATCATTGGTGGCCTTAGAATGCAAACCTTAAACGTATCACACTCCAAATCCTTCAATCCATTCTCTGCTTGCAGCTTACTGTCACCATAGAAATCATTTGGTTTTGGTACAGTATTTTTCGTCTTTACATCACCCTTTAGTGATTTACTGGCATGATAAACAATACCACTACTCATAAAGATGAATTGCTTCACCCCTTTTTCTTTGGCATGCTTGGCAATCTCTACAGTGAGATCCCTATTCACCTTATAATACAGGGGCGCCATTTCTGGCTTAGGATCAACATGTGCAATACCAGCTACATGATATACCACATCATACTTGGAAAAATCTGCGGTTTTCCAAATGTCATTCATCGTATCAACGGTATCTACTGAAAAATCACTGGGATCCTTCAGCAGCCATTTTTCTATATTGGTACCAACAAAGCTGTTAGCCCCTGTTATCAACACTTTCTTCATTTCTGTTCGTTTATTATTGCTCTAAGCCTGCTTTTGCCTTTCTGAACTCAGGATTCATCTGTTTCTTGAAATTACCCCATGTCCCCCAGAAAAAAGCTTTAAAATCACCACAAAGCCAGTCCTGATAATAAGTGTCTTTCCCGAAGAAACGGAACCACGATGGTTTTGCCTTGAACCTATCGGGTGATTTCAAGAACCATAGCACATCAAAACCAAGATGCCTTAATCTCTTTCCCGGGGTATATCTATAGTCTCTCAGAGGCAAGCCAAGGGTAGCATCTGCAATCATCGTGGCATAGTCCATTCCAGATTTGAATGCAGAACGCACACATGCAGGAATACGGGGATTTATTTCCATAATCAGCAATTCATGCGTATCAGGATTCTCAATCAAATCAAAATCTGCAAAACCAATCCAACCGATTGTCCTAAGAACCTCTCCACAAGTTTTAGCTATTGAAGGATTATCAATGGTCACGTTGCAACAACTACTTCCACCATTTACTGGATAATATCGCTGCTTCCAAATAACCGACGAATAAACAGGATTACCCTTTTCATCAGTCATTATCTGAACTTTAATTTGCTTTCCACCAGACTTAATATATCTTTGGAGATGGCAATTGCCATATTGTGCCCGTATCTTAGGATATATCCTCTTCAAATCTTCAAGCGAACTAACAAGTGTCATTCCTCTGCCTCCGCTTGTTAGATTAGGTTTCAAAAGCCCAGGATATGGAAAGCTGATAAATTCCTCGCAATCCAAATTATCAGTTTCCGAAAGGTCAATGGTCAAAGGATGTGGAAAACCATTCTCTTTACATACTCTCATTAGCTCATTCTTGTCATATCCTTTCTTGAAAACTTCACGCCCTGGCATCAGAACCCCTGTTAACATGCTTAATTCTTCTTTATGGAAGCACATAAATTCCGCTGCCGTATCAGAGGTGGGGATCAACACATCAAAATGATGCTCTTTAAGAAAATCCAGCATCCATTCCGCGTAGCCATCCTCATGGCTGTCTTTTCCAAGATATCTTTCATCCATATACTTGGAATGAAAGCCATATTCATTTTGATCATCACAGATACATGCTACAGCATAGCCGCTCTTTTTTAAGCATTCAGCTATAGCCATAGCATGAGCAGCACCACCATCCAATATTAAGACTTTTTTCTTGTTCATCAATCTCTGTATTTTATAACTTTCGCAGGAACACCTCCCACAATTGCATATGCTGGCACATCTTTATTAACCACCGCACCAGCGGCTATAATTGCTCCTTTACCAATCTTTACGCCTGCAAGTATAATACTCCCAGCTCCAATCCACACGTCATCTTCCACCACTATGGGAGCATCCATATAATCCTGTTCTTTTGTTGGAATATCCCTTGTGTAAAAACCATGGTTAAAAGCCATGAACATCACATTCACTCCTGTATGTACATAGTTGCCAATGGTGATTGTGCCGTTGGGGCCTTTGCCTGGCTGAAGTAGGTTATTGTGATTAATTAGGCAATGGTCTCCAATCCTAACGTTCTTGCCATATCGTATGATAGTAGTGGGGTGAACGTTCGTACCTTTACCAACGGTCATTGTCCGTCGGTCGCTTACCATATTAACTATCTTATAGGCTTTCTCATTAAACCACCATTTTACAAAAGTCAATGAGAACAACGTAGAGATGATCTCCTTTATGCGTGCTCCCTTTGATGGCTTTTCGTAATGATACCGTTGCGCTTCAAACATAACTTTAGTTTTTAAACAGCTCTTCGTCTGTGAATCTCTTGCGGTCTGCTCTTATCGCATCATCGTCTCTCTGATCCTTTGAACGGTCTTTGGCAACCCATTTGAACATTCGCCCAACTTCCTCAAACCGTTGGAATACCATCTTAAACATGCCACCAACACCTCTAGTCTTCATCAAATAAGATAGGGTACTGCTGGTATGCAGCATCATTTCTTTCTTATACTGCCATTTAAAGAAGTTGGCATAGTTGTCACTATGGTTAGCCAGCTTAGCTGATACTTCTGCAAAGTCAGCAAGCATTTTCCTGCTTACCTTTTCACTAGGTTCTACAGTTTCATAATCGCGGTTGATTTCTGCAGGTATCATCTCCCATTTTGTCACTTTCTTCCCTTCTATAGTCATGCTTAGCATACCGCTTCTACGCCTTCTGAAAGAATTGCCATCCATCACGAAATCGCCCAAGCTATGGAAAATGGGAACACCTTTATAATACTCCATACAACCCAAACAATGGGAATGGGCTGTGACCACAATATCTGCTCCAGCATCTACACACTTGTGCAAATAATCGTAAGTTACTGGGTTAGGATAACGAGAGAACAAGATACCAATATGAGCATACAAGATTAAGCAATAACCTTCATTCTGGAGCTTACCCAAAACATCAAAAACCCTTTCTTCTCCCACTCTCAACGTTTGCCATTTACAATCGTCCGCAAACGGGATGTTCATCATATCGGTGATGGTCACAATAGCAATCTTCTCATCGCCCTTCTCTATAACAAGCGGCTGATAATCACCAGAAAATAAGCCATTATGTTTAAAACCCTTCTCTTCAAGAATGGCCACGGTCTCATCCATACCAAGATTGCCACAATCGTTGATATGGTTATTGGAAAGAGAAAATGCATCTATCCATTTCAGTGTATCTAATACATCCGGGTTGCCTTTGAACTGCAAATGATCGCCCTCCGTTTTCGCATCCTTTACAACAGGTGACTCCAGGTTGGCAATAACATAATCTGCCCCACGTGCTTCATTGCTCAGCTGCTCAGATACTACAGTATAAGGTTGCTTCGCATATTTGGAGCCAATCATGCGCCCCAGCATCACATCTCCTATAAATGTAAGTTTCATGCTGTTCAATTCTTTATGATACTCTCCAAATCAGTTATACACTTATCCAGAGTGAAATTCTTCAGGTAATATGCCCTACCATTCGCCCCCTTCTTTCGGAATGATTCTTTGTCAGTAAGGACCTTTTCTCGAATTACCTGTGCCAGTGCCTTATAATCACCTGCAGGCACGGCATATCCACAATCAGCTTCTTCTATCAGTTCTCTTGTTCCTTGTCCTATCATGGCGAGAATAGGGATTCCCGACGACATATAGGACTGCAAACGTGCTGGAACAACGGCTTCTAACTGCCTGTATCCAGACTCCAAAGTCACTAATAGGGCATCTGCTTCCTTATAAAAAGCCGGCATCGCTTTAAAAGGATATTTGCCATAGGTAATTGCTGATTCTTGAAACTTATTTTCTTCTATAAAACCATCCAACCATGCTTTCTTAGAACCGTCACCTACAATGAGCCACTTCACCTCCGTATCCTTCAACTCCTTCATTTCCTCTCCAACCGCATCGAGGTTTTGAACCTTTCCAAGGTTTCCTGCTATCATTATTCTAAATCCTTCTGGCAATGCAGGTATATCATATTCTTGGTTCATTGCAAGAATATCCTCACTCCAGTTAGGGAAATAAATAATCTTTGAAGCATAATCACCCTTTTCAACAATCATATCCTCAAAACGCCTACTGCTAATCAGAATCTTATCACAATGATTATAGATATGTCTTACAATTTTAAGGACTGCAGTATAAATCCTCTTATTCTTCACTCCTCCGCTTGACACGATGGCCTCAGGCCACATATCAAGCACCCAGATATAAATAGGACTTTTCCTCAATCTCTTATATAAAATAGCTGGCAGTGCTTGGAATATCGGTGACGGTTCATGGACGAGAACACAATCATATTTCTTCTTCCAGATGAACTTAAATAGTATCCAGAGTGATGCAAAAAATACGTAGCTAAAATAGTTGAACGGAAGTCTCCATCCCCCTTTGCCTCTTGATGTTTGTAATGCACGATAGACATGCACTCCATTTACCACCTCGTGGCGTTTCTTAAATACTCCATAACCTTTATAAAACTTCCCTTCTGGATAATTAGGAATACCGGTCAACACATCAACCTTATACCCACGTTTAGCCAATTCAAAAGCAATGTCATTGCTTTTAAAGTTCTCCGGATAAAAGTATTGAGTTACTAATAATATATGCATTTTATTTCTCAGTATTATTGAATTTTGGTTTAGTAATAAGAAAAATTATTAATGCATATATTTCACCATGTCATTCGCCCTTTTGTACTCCTGGGGGGTGCCAATGTCGATCCAGGTGCCATTCAGCGGAAAGCGGATGACTTTTCGGCCAGCCGCTATCAATGCCTCAACGAGGTCCGTGGAATGAAACATTTTGTCTTCCGGGATCAAATCTATAACAGACTTACGGATCATATAAATACCAGCATTGGCATAATATCCAAAATGAGGCTTTTCTAACAATCCAGTAATTATTCGACCATCAAGATTAAGAATACCCAATGGAATATCCACATCATATGGTACAGCAGCCACACTCATATCCGCATCATGCTGTTTAAAATGAAGATAGAAATCTTCGTAATTGATATTCGTGAACAAATCACTATTCATCACGAGAACAGTATCATTAAAGAATTCTTTCACGAATCGGATACTGCCAATAGTACCCAAGAATTTTGGTTCCCGCACAGTTTGCACCTGTACTTCTCCTCGTGGCTCAGCAAAATGTTCTTCCAACTGCTCTCCAAGATAGTTAACCGTTACTGATATATGCTTTACGCCATATTCTATCAATCGATCAATGTTATGATCAATAATAGCCTTTTCCCCTACTTTAAGCAAGGGTTTTGGCGTTCTTTCCGTCAGAGGCCGCAAACGTTCCCCCTTTCCCCCTGCCATTAACACTGCATCAATCGGAAGTCTTGTTTTGTACTTCTCTATATTAATAATCTCAACAATATGGCGCTCTTTGTCCAGTATTGGCACCAGTCGCATTTTCAGTTGTCTCTGTCGCTTGATCTCGTTTACATCATCCTTGTCTTCAACTTTCATATAGTTAAAGTTACGATGCATTATTTTTTCGACCTTGTCACTTACTGATACACCTGCTATCAATGCACGTCGCGCATCACCATCAGTCAAAGTCCCCACCATACGGTTTTCGTCGTCAATAATGAATAAAACTAACGGATTGGGGGCAAGTGAATTAATCTTTGACAAAGCCTCAATCAAGGTTTTATGCTGAGGAAATGTATTATTACTAATTTGCATTGTTATTTGCTGTATTTTATTATTAAATTGGGCGACTGTCCAAATACTATACTATTTGCTGGCACATCCTGATTCTTCACCAGTGCACCTGCACCTATTTGAGCATTTTTTCCGATATGGCAACGACCGAGAATACTGGAGCTTGCGTACATTCTTACATTTTCTTCAATAACAGGGTAATAGATATTACATTCTCTGTCTCTTGTACCACCAACCGTACATCCTTGATAGAAGAAAAAGCCATCACTGTATTTTGCTCTACCCATCACAGCGCCTAGTGGATGTTCTGCACTCCAGATAGCAGGAAGCTCAATCGCATAGAATAAATCCACTGCATGCATGATTTTGTTAAGGTAATACACCTTATCACACAGGTTGGATTTCTTCAAATAAAGCTCGCGTGAGAGGTAATACAAGAAAGTCATCCACTGGATCGAATGGAATGCATCAAAGCGAACAACCTCTATTCCGTCTTTCTCTTGAGAAAAGTATTTATTGTCAGAGTGCGAGAAATTAAATTCGCATTTCTGTAATACGTCTTCCAGGCATTCATCAACAATACCTATTTCTGTCTCAGACAAAGGGGGAAAGAAAGATGCAAGCTGTCTAAAAACGGCATCCCCTAACTCGCCCTTGGGAAGGGTATATATTACTTCCGGCTCCATTGTTGAACAAGTTTGAATACTTCACTATAATCGTCATACTTATCATATAAGTATTTTGCCACCACTTGCATCAACTCGTAATCCTCTTCTGAGTCAATATCCAAGATGCCAGTATCCTTCATCACCACTGCATCACAATTGGAATTAAAGAACGTTGAATGTTCCTTATTACGCAAGGCATCTGGTGAATAAGCATAGATAGAGGCATTCATATCATAGAACACGGGAGCCTCTTGGCGAGTAGTGAAGTTCGAAGGGATGGCCTTGCAGAAGAATCCGTTTTCTTCCTTCACCATATTGAAATAAGGATTACGTCTGGAAGGGGCCACAGAATAAACCACATCTACCTCAGGGCGTTGCTGTTTGCGTTCAATGGCATTCTTTACATATTGAACAGTACGCAAAGGAGAAGTGATATCCAAATCCACTACCATATCAAATCTGCGAGCAAATGCCTCCTCTGCCTTAATCAAACTATCCAAGATAACAGCAACCTTGGGAACCCTATCACCAGCCAGATGTTCTTCACGATGAATGATGGTAACAGGCACGTCTTTTACCCGACGAACCAAATCTTTCAGGGACTCGCTATCTGTATTGAGGACAATATTGATATCATCCTCTGGTGTTGCATACTTCTCAATGTACAGAGCAATGTTGGCCATAGAATACCACACTAATGGCACATCCAGAAAGTCTCTGGCATTTTTGCCCTTCACGCCTTTTGAACCAGCGCGACCGCAAAGGGTAAACAAAATCTTCATCTTATAATTCTCCTTTAGCTAATTTCAGCACATTGTAAGCATGTTCCGGTGTGCTGTCATTATTGGTTTTACAATCAATTATATCAAAGAAATGGGCAATCTCCCGCATCTGGAAAGCATTGCGTTCATTTTCAAATGTATTCTTTTCTCCATTTCGCAGATAGTCAACAGTTCCTGCTATCAAGTCACAATGGATGGTGTCTTCTTTAGTGAACAAATCCAGTGTACGGACAGTACTTCTACCAAAGTAATCCAGATGCAGTTCCATCGTCATATTGCTATTCTTGGCAATGTAGATAGCAATATCATCACTGTCAATTTCCAGGTCAGAAATCTTGGATTGGATGGATTGACTCTCCTGAGGGAATCCATACAACCAAGTGAGGTAATCCCATTCATGGATTAAATCAATCCCAACTCCACCGCCCATATCTCTATGTGCACTGTAACATAGGCGGTAGTCTTGCCCTGGCCTCCAATCTGGTAGGTAACTGGAAGAAATGGCTCTTACTGCAATCACGTCCTTTGAATTCACGTTTTCACGTAAATACTGCAATACCGCATTATATCTCAGAGGACAAGCCACATAACTCTTGATACCCTTCAGTTTCTCAAAGATAGCCTCATCAATACTGGTACTGTCAAATACTGGCTTCTCAATGAAGAAAGACTTGGTGTTCTTGCAGAACTTCTCCAACGTCTCATAATGCATAGATGTAGGATTGGTTACAAAGACCAAGTCATATTGCCTTTCAGCTGGAATCTCATCAGCATATAGATATACCTCTGAGACCAACGACTGCAGTTCCTCAGGCAATGGGCGCTTCTGGCTTCGATAGAGGTCAATGCTATACGCATCTCCCCTATTGTTCAGAAAAGCTGCCACATTCTTGAGGTGGCGTGTGGCAATTGAGCCCAGTCCTACAAATGCTATCTTATAATGCTTCATGCTTCAATCTGATCTATCACCTTCAATACAGCCAGGTCTTTCTCAAAGTCCCAAGCCGGTTTTTGTTGAGGATTGGCAATCTGATTCATGAATGAGTTCAATTCTTCCCTGTATGGATTCTCT